>Ga0224501_10000053_pt1 | contig 126578 bp, 121 predicted proteins | sample SF_Oct11_sed_USG_4_FD_169105 | JGI IMG/M metagenome (GOLD analysis project Ga0224501, IMG submission 169105) | Sediment microbial communities from San Francisco Bay, California, United States - SF_Oct11_sed_USGS_8_1 | ecosystem: Environmental > Aquatic > Marine > Sediment | place: USA...
GCCACGAAAAGTATTTGAAGGTAGGTGGGTAATGGAAAAATTGCACGACGGCTTGGGCCTTGATGAATTTATTTATGAGTAATTATTTTATCTTAGCGATGTCGTTAACGGCATCGCTAAGAAAAAAAGAGATTAACTGTGTTCATCTGTGTGCTGTCTTTTTGCAAATAAATTATACTTGTAAACATACATCTTTTTTTGTATCTTACTTTATTATGGATATAGATATATCTGCCGAAAAAATCCTCGAAGAAGCCATGAAAATGCCGGCAAGAGAGCGGGCAGTCATAGCTGAAAAATTAATTTCAACATTAGACGAAGAAATTGATACGGATGTTGAAATTATATGGCAAAAAGAAGTTCAACAAAGGGCAGATCAAATAAAATAGGAGATCGTTATGTTTATTGAAATTACAAAAGCTGAATACCAGAGCGACTATAAGATAAAGCTGTATTTTTCTGATAAAAAGATACAAATTGTTGACTTTAAATTATTTTTAGAAAATTCACAGCATCCGATAACAAGAAAATATTTAGATATTAAAACATTTAAAGATTTTAGAGTCGAGTTTGGCGATCTCGTTTGGAATGATTATGAATTATGTTTTCCGGTTATTGATCTTTATGAGAATGTTATCTCAAAGAAAATGCTTTCTATAGCCTGAAAGCTAATTGCTTGTAACGGCATCGCTAAGAAAAATTCAGACTAAAAAAAGATTGACCCTGCATTTCTTAAACAAAAACCATCTGAAAAAAGATAATATTTTTATTATTTTAATAAAATCAAATTCATGATTTAAAAATCATTTAAAAAAATAGGAGAATAAAAAATGAAAAAATTATTTACTGTGATTTCTATATTTGCTGTATCTGTTTATCCGTTAATGGCTCAAGATACGTCAACGGCAGGTACAAATTCTATAGGAATGATAACAGGATTTGCGGCTGCTATATTGGCGCTGGTATTTGCTGTTATATTAGCGAGAACCCTGCTAAAAAGGGAAGAAGGCAACGCGAAAATGATTGAAATCGCCTCTGCCATTAGAGAAGGAGCGGACGCATTTTTAAATAAACAATACCGTGGTATAGCTTTATTTGTTGTAATAGTTTTTGCTCTATTATTTTTACTATACGGTTCAAAAGGCGGTTTTGGTATATATGCCCCTATTTCATTTATAACAGGTTCTATAACATCGGCGCTAAGCGGATTTATTGGCATGAAAATAGCCACCCGTTCAAACGCTAGAACAGCTTGGGCAGCAAGAGACTCATTAAACTCTGGTTTAAGAGTTGCTTTTTCTTCAGGCAGTATTATGGGTATGACAGTTGTGGGCTTGGGTTTGTTTATGGTTTGTGTATGGTATGAACTATTAAGCGCGATGGGCGCAAGCTGGACAGAAATAGGAGAAGTTTTATTTACCTTTGGAATGGGCGCTTCTTCTGTTGCTCTTTTTGCCCGTGTAGGCGGTGGTATTTATACTAAAGCGGCCGATGTTGGCGCCGACCTTGTAGGTAAAGTAGAAGCGGGAATTCCTGAAGATGACCCGAGAAATCCTGCTACGATAGCCGATAACGTTGGCGATAACGTAGGTGACGTGGCTGGCATGGGTGCCGACCTTTTTGAATCTTATGTAGGCAGTATAGTAGCGACAATTGCTTTAGCGGCAGCGGCCTTTGCGGGCACAGGTGAAAAAATTATATCAGCCGCGATTGCTCCTGTGGCTTTAGCCGGTTTAGGAATTATAGCTTCGATTGTAGGTACTTTTTTTGTGAGAACAAAAGAAGAAGCCACTCAGGAAAATTTATTATGGTCGCTTCGAATAGGCATTTATGTTGCCTCTATACTCGTGGTTATTTTTGCTTACTTATTTATTAATAACGTATTAGGTTTAGGAACAGGTATTTTTTGGGCGGTTATTGCGGGTCTTGTGGCAGGTAACGTAATAGGCTATTTTACGGAATATTATACTTCTGATACATATGCTCCCACTAAAGAAGTTGCCTTAAGCGCAGAAACAGGTCCGGCAACAGTTATTATATCTGGTCTAGGACTTGGCATGAAATCAACTTTAATACCGGTTATGACCGTTGTTATAGCCACTACTATAGCTTATTATGCTTCTGGCGGCAGCGCGAATCCCGCAATGGGACTTTTTGGCATAGGAATGGCCGCTGTTGGTATGCTTTCTACTTTGGGAATAACATTATCAACAGACGCATACGGCCCAGTTGCCGATAACGCAGGGGGCGTGGCCGAAATGAGTAAACTTGAATCTCACGTAAGAGAAAGAACAGACGCTTTAGATTCTTTGGGCAATACAACAGCTGCTACAGGTAAAGGGTTTGCTATTGGTTCGGCTGCTTTAACGGCTCTAACATTACTAGCGGCTTTAAGTTCAATTTTAACACCTGTAATGATTGAAAACAATTTAACATTTTCTTTAACGGACCCAAGAACTCTAGGGGGCCTTTTTATTGGCGCAATGGTGCCTTTCTTTTTCAGCGCGCTTACTATGCAGGCTGTAGGTAAGGCCGCGATGGCAATGGTACAAGAGGTAAGAAGACAATTTAAAGAGATAAAAGGCATTATGGAAGGTACGGCAAAGCCAGATTATCAAAGATGCGTTGCCATATCAACTGATGGCGCTTTAAAGCAAATGATTACCCCTACTTTACTGGCAATTGTAACTCCAGTTCTTGTAGGTTTGTTACTAGGACCTGCCGCTTTAATGGCAGCTTTAGCAGGATCTCTTGTAAGCGGTTTTTGTATGGCAATTATGATGGCTAACGCGGGCGGCGCGTGGGACAATGCTAAAAAGTATATTGAAAGAGGCAACCACGGCGGTAAGGGTTCAGAAGCGCATAAAGCAGCGGTTACCGGCGATACAGTTGGCGATCCTTTTAAAGATACTGCTGGTCCTTCAATTAATATATTAATTAAGCTAATGAGCATGGTGGCTCTTGTTTTCGGATCATTTTTAACAACAACATATATTAATTTCTTTATTAAATAAATTATTATAAGCTGTAAAAAACATTAATGCCGCGCCCTTTTCTTAGGGTGCGGATAATAATGTTTTAAGACTATATAGAAAAGAAAAATAGCTACCTGCTAAATTTCTAAATACATTCAATATTACTTAACCCGGTGAATTAACTTTTTCTTCTATTTTAATATGTTTTAGCGAAGCCGCAATATCTTGACCTTCATCGCTTAAAGCAAAATCTAAAAAAGCTTTCGAGTTTCCTTTTGGCCTGCCTTTTATTATAATTGAATAATCTTGATAATAACCATACTTTCGGGGAAATGTAGATTCATCAGGCAGTTCGCCGTCTATTTTCAATATTTTTACATCATCACCTTGATAACCAAATATTTGAAGCCCAATTGCTTCTTCGTATTCTGTTACTAAATTATTAGTAGCTTCTACACCGTAATTAGACTCTTTTGGATATATTCTCTCGATATTTTTACCCACGGGAGAGGTTTTTTTCGCGAATGTATCTACCGTACAAGTTTGCAAAAACACGTTTTTTATTTTTATATCTTTGCCGCCCAGGCTCTTCCAGTTTTCAATTTTACCCGAAATCAAATCTTTAACCTGCGATATGCTTAAATTATTAATAGGATTTTTTTTATTAACAATTAAAATAGTGGGAGCTTTTGCTATTACTTTAACAGTTGTTCCAGCAGGCAGCGAGCTTTTGTCTACGTCATGTGTACTTACGCCTATATCCACTTCTCCTAAAACAGCTTTATAAATACCGGTAGCGCATCCTGCCGCTTGAATATTTACTTTAACACCCGTTTTTTGAGTAAACGCATCTGCTAATTTTTGCGCTAATGGTACGGTACAAGCATCACCCGCTATTGTAAGCTCTTTATCTTTAGAATGGCAGGAGAAAATAAAAAAGCTATTTAACAAAATATATATTATAAAAGTATATTTATAATTTATTTTATTCATATATATTATACGGTTATATTTAATTATCATGGACACTCGCAAAAAAATACTTACTTTATAGCTCCCATATCTTTTAAATTATTTTTTATTCTTTCTTCACTCATTGTTCCATAAAAAGTTGCATGAATTTTACCTTCGGCATTAATAAAAACGGTATGCGGTAAAACTTCAACACCATACTTTTTAGCCATATTGTCGGTATCAAAAGCAACAGGAACCTGAGGCTTTATACTTTTTATTTTTAAACGAAATAATTCTTCTTTATCATAAGCTCCAACGCCAAAAACAAAAACACCCTGATGAACATAAGGAGCAAAAGCTTTAAACATATATTCACAGGTAGGGCAATAACTTGCTGTAAACAATATAACAGCTGGTTTATTTTTAAATGTTGCTAGTGATATCTCTTTATTAGTTAAGTTTTCGGCTAAATGAAAAACCGGCACTTTAAAATCAGGGGCTTTATTTGATATATTTGCTTTATTAATAGGCTTTTCTTTGCAGAAAAAAAAACTGAAAATAATAATTAAAAAGATATTACACTGGCTTACAAATTTTTGTGTTTTTTTATTCATTAAAAAGAAAAAAATCAGCTTTTTTTTGAATATGAACTGGCACCCCATCCGGCTAGAGCCCCTAATACGGCGCCGCTTATTAAATGAACCACAGCCATCATATTATTAAAACCCATGCCTTCAAACCACCATGTTACAAACCACGCGCCCACGGCGGTTCCCGCGACTGTACCAATGGCAATTGATTTAATTAAATGTTTTTTATTGATTGGCGATAGCGGTTCTATGCGTTCGCCGCAATGTGGACATTTTTTAGGATATTGTTCTTTTGAATTCATATATTTACTATCTAATTTATATACAAAATAATCTTAACAGTCAAAAATAACATAGATACATAATGATTTAAGCCGCCAAGAGATTTATTATATTTAATTGAAAAAATAGAAGATTTTTCAAATATTATTTATATTGACTTAATAATTCATTTTACAATAGCGTAAAAAAAACATTAAATTAGGAGAAAAAATGAATATTCTGGTTCTAATAAAACAAGTTCCTGATACAGAAGCTAATATATCGGTATCTGGTTCAAAAATAAATGAAGGCGGCATAAAATGGATAATATCGCCTTATGATGAAATTGCATTAGAAGAGGCACTACGAATTAGAGAAAAGAAAGGAGGCAGTGTTACGGTTATTTCTGTTGGAACAGAAAATACAATTACTGCTTTACGAACAGCCTATGCCATGGGAGCCGATAACGCCATTCATATAAAAAACGATAATTACAATATGCTTGACTCTTTTACAATAGCAGAAGCTATTATAAAAGCAATTGGCGATATAAAATATGATATCATTTTATCGGGACGTCAGGGCAGTGATTCTGATAACGGCCAGGTTCCTTTAATAATTGCTTCAAAACTCGATATTGCAGTTGTAAGCTACGCGAAAAAAGTTGAGCTCTCTGAAAATAAGGCGGTTATAACGGCAGAAACCGAAGGCGGTCAGGCTGTTTATGAAACCTCGTTTCCTGTGGTTATTACCGCAAACGCGGGCCTGAATGAACCAAGATACCCTTCATTAAAAGGAATTATGGCTTCTAAGAAAAAGCCTATAGATACAAAAGACTTAGCTGAACTAGGTGTAAATATCGAAAGCAAAATAGAAATATTAGGTTTTGAACCTCCCCCTCAAAGAGGTAAGGGCAAAATTATTGAGGGTGACGAACCCGAACAAAAAGCCAGAGAGCTCGCGCGAATATTGCATGAAGAAGTAAAAGCGTTTTAACAAAAGGAGAATTATAAAATGTCAAAAGTATTAGCAATTGGTGAAATATCGGCAGGCAAGCTAAAGAAAGCCTCTAAAGAAGTAACTAGTATTGGTAAAAAATACGGCAGTGTAAATTGCGTTCTAATAGGTGAAAACGCGGCGGGCTTCGCTGCTGAACTGGCATCAGTTGGCGCCGATACTGTTTATGTGTCTGATGTAAAAGACTATGCTGCCGATGTATACGCAAAGGCTATTAAAGAAATAATTGGAAAAAACGGATATGAAATAATTTTAATTCCCCATAGCTGGACAGGACGGGATATTGCGGGAAGACTAGGCGCCCTGCTTGATACAGCAGTTATAAGCGATGCTATAGAATTAAATGAAGAAGGCGGACGTATTATTGTTAAAAAACCGGTTTATTCAGGAAAAGCGTTTGTTAAACTTAAAATTAAATCAAATCCACAGATAATAACTATTCGTCCCAATTCAATGGGCATTGAAGAAAATGCCGGCGAAGGCAAAGTAGAAAATATTACTATAGATATATCATCAGCAAAGGCAAAAATTACTTCGCTTAATTCTACACCATCTGATAAAATAGCATTGTCTGAAGCAGATATTGTTGTATCAGGCGGCCGCGGAATGAAAAGCGGTGAAAATTTTAAAATTCTTGAAGAATTAGCGGATCTATTAAAAGCAGGTGTGGGCGCAACAAGAGCAGCTGTAGATGCCGAATGGGTTGATCATACCCTTCAGGTTGGGCAAACAGGACAGACTGTATCACCTAATTTATATATTGCCGCGGGAATATCAGGCGCCATTCAGCATTTGGCAGGTATGGGTTCTTCAAAAAATATTGTGGCCATAAATAAAGACCCCGACGCGCCTATTTTTAAGGTAGCCACATTTGGTATTGTGGATGATTTGTTTAAAATTATTCCAACATTTACAGAAGAAGTAAAAAAAATAAAAGGTTAATTGAGGTAAAATATGAAATTTGATAGAAACGGAGATAAGCTGGTAATCGCGGGAGCGGTAAGAACACCCATAGGGCAGGCAGGTAAATCTTTAGCTAAAATACAGCCTTATGAACTAGGCGGAATTGTTACACAAGAATTATTAAAAAGAACTGGTATACCAAAAGATAAAATAGAATGCGTAGTAGCGGGCGAGATAAATCAATCTTCAAAAGCGCCCAATGTCGCCCGGGTTGTTTCTGTAAAAAATGAAATTCCCTTAAAAAGCGCTGCTGTAACTATCGCTAATAACTGTGTTTCTGGCTTTGAGGCCATTAATGAAGCGGCAAGACGCATTTTATTAGGCGAGTGCGATACGGCATTGGTACTGGGTATTGAATCAATGTCGAATATGCCTATATACTTAGATGGCGCTAAGCATAATTCTAAAACCGCTACCGTTCAAAAACTTAAAACAAACTGGAACGAGGTTCCTCAATTAGAAGACGTAAAACCAGTTGACAGCGTTGAAGAAGGCTTAACGGACCCCGTAAGAGATGCTATCATGTTTGAAACTGCTGAAGTAGTCTCTCAAAAGCTGGGACTGTCTAAAAAAAGCCTCGACAATTTTGCCCACGGCTCTTACAGAAAAACATACGACGCCATACAAGCAGGCAAATATAAACCATATTTAATACCGGTTTCAAGTGAAAAAGGTTCTTTAGAAAATGATGAATTTATTATGTCAAAAACCGGTTTTGTAGAAAAACCTGAGAGATTCGAAAAAGCAAAACCTATTTACGAAATGATAGAAGGCGGTATAAAAGAATTTTATAAAAAATACGGTAAACATATAGGTAAAGAATACGAAGAAGGTAAAACAACAGGAACGGTAAGTTTATTTAACTCATGCCCCCAATCTGACGGGGCCGGTGCTTTATTATTAACAACCGAATCTAAAGCGAAAGAACTGGGATTAAAGCCTTTAGCTTATGTTCAAGGCTGGGGCAACTACGGTGTAGATCCGGTTTATATGGGGTTGGGTATTGCCTATGCAATGAAACAGGCTCTTGAAAATACAGGTTTATCATGGGATGATATTGGCTTTTATGAAATACATGAGGCTTTCGCGGCCACAGCCTTAGGCAGTATAATGGTTGTAACTGATGAATTCAATTACAATTTAATGGCACGCTATGATAAAGGCGACATTAATAGAAACGGCGGCACATTGGCAATGGGTCATCCTTTAGGGGCAACCGGTATTAGAATAGCTATAAATCAATTACTTGAATTAGAGCATGAGAAAAATTCTACTTACAGTATGGGAGCCATCTGCGCGGGCGGCGGCGTAGGCGGGGCGCTTATTTTAAAAAGAGTGTAAATCGATTTGCGGTTTATTTTAATTCAATTATCTATTGTGATCCGCCAAATCGTATCATTGCGCCATAGGTCATATATGTAATACCTTCAGTAGAAAATAAACCGACCTCGGGCATAACTCCGAACCATTTACCAATATCCAAAGTTAAACTTACACCATACGAGAAACCATCGCCTATTTTTACATCAGAACCTTCTGTATTTTTTGTATGCATTGTATACATTAGTTTTGGAGCCATAGTAGTTGAAAACCAACTTGTAAAATTATATGTTAATAGCAAAGTTGGCGTTAAGGTAAATAGTTTCATTTGCGCATCGCCAGATTGATATGAAGTATACGTAACCCCAAAATCACCGGCGCCTGAAAAATTATATTTATCAAGAACTTGATATTTCGCGTCAATTTCTATGCCAATGGGAAATACCTTAATTCCCATATCAAGTTGTTCGGGATCTATCGCGCTCCTATACATTATCTCAGGTGTAATAAGAAATTGATTATAACCACCAAATACAAAAACAGTTTGGGCACTGCCGTCTTCATTTGAACCTAAAACTTTTCCTGTTTTAAAATTGCTTGTGCTGAAACAATTAAGAAGAGATAAAACTAATAGATGATAAATTATCTTTGTTTTTTTCATAATTTTTTTAATCCTTAATGAAACATTATTGTTATTTTATTTATTTTGATTTTAATCAAAAAAAAGATATAAACAAATTGGCAATATAATTTTTATTTTATTTTTTTTGCAAAACGACGATATATTCGTTTAACATAGTATTGCCTATTTCACCCGTTATATTTGTTGGAGAGTTCTTTGAAGGCATTCTTTTGTTGGGTATATTTCTGATATAAGTATATATATGTGAAAAATTATTATTTTCAAAAAAGAATTGAGTAATTTTATCAGTCGGTAAATTAAAACTTTTAACGGTTCTATTACCTACAACATAACAAACATAACCAAAAGGTTTAATTTTTTTAGAAATATTATTTATTGATTTAAGATAGTCATGGTAAAAAGCATTAACTTCAAAAGCTCTTTTTGAATCTATTTTCAATATATCTTCAATAACATTATCTAAGGGCTTAAAATTATATTTTGTGAGATTCTTATTGTTTGTACCACCCATTGATATTTTATCAATTTCAGAAGCATTTGAGACATCAAGCCATTGATTTGATAATCGTGAAAATTGACCATAAGCAACAGTTGTTCTAGAATCGCCATATGGCGGCGATGTAACAACTAAATCGATACTGTTATCAGGGATAATAGTATCAGGAATTGATTTTACAGAATTGAAATCATAAACTTCTGATGATGACATGTTTTTTTTTGCATTCTGATATATTTCAAGGCCTTTCAAATTTCTACTAATTTTATTCAATATTACAGAAAAAACATCTGGAGAAAAATTTTTAATTTGCTTATCAGTCATTCGGTATAGTTTAAATTCGCCATTTCTTGTCCAAGAACAATCTCTGATTGTTTCACTAAAACATACACGAAAAAAATTTTTAATATTATTGTTTTCTATTTCATAAATAAATTTTTTAATAACGGATAATTTTGTAATTACCTCTTCAGAAAACCAATAAAGTATATTGTTAAAATCTGGCGTGTCAAAATCTATTGGAATATTCATAAAATAATGAGATAAACAATTTCTAAAATTTAATATTTCTAAATGTAGTTTTTCAAGAAAAATAGGAGTAGTTTTTACCTTAGATATTAGTCTTGCCAATGGATTAATATCCGTACCAATCGCGTTTATATTTCTGATATTGGCTTCAACTAAAGAAGTACCGGTACCACAATAAGGATCAAATAATATTTTTGCATTTTTGCCGTATAAGTCAATAAGGCGGCTAGCAACCTGTGGGATCATCATTGCCGGATAATTATGAAAACAATGTGAGTAATACTTTGTATCTTCTTGTCTAAAATCCCAAGAGGTATCTGGCTTTAATTTAAAATTTGAAATCATAAATAATAACCGGCTATCTAATAAGAGACATAACGAAATAACCTATACACCTGTCAAGCTATATAAAGCAGAAAATAATACCTATAGGTGGTTTTCATCTGTATAAGTTTTAAATATACTTAAAATAAATTGGGAATGGAGGGTTTATGATCACAAATTTAGAATATCAAATAATTAATCAAGTAAAAGAAATTAGAATAAGCAAAGGATTTACACAGGAAGATTTGGCCAACATTTTAGAAAAGACAGTTAGTTTTATAAGAAATATTGAATCTAATAAATTAGGTAAAAAATATAATATTGATCATTTAAGTAAAATTGCTTTTCTCTTTGATTTAGAAATTACAGAGTTTTTTCCCAAAAATCACGGTATCACGGATATAGAAACTATTAAAAGATTAAAATTAATAAAAGAATCTATAGCAAAAACAAAAAAGAATAAACTATTTAACCGGAGATAAACAGTGAAAAATAATATAAAAGAATTTAAACGTTTATTCAAAAAAATTAAAAATAAAGGCTTTATTGAAACAAAAAGGCATGGTAATACAGGGATAGGTAAAACTTTTGAAGATGTTTGCGGAATTGTTGAAAATAATGTAGGCAAACCAGATTTTAGAGGGATAGAAATTAAAAGTCAAAGAAATTATACTGGCTCTTATATAACACTATTTACTAAAGCGCCAACTTATCCTTTAAGAGTAAATACTTTACTAAGAGAAAAATACGGTAGTTTTGATGTAAAGTTTCCAGATATGAAAGTTTTACATACCAGTGTTTTCGCGAAAGATTATAATACTCATAAAAGCGGCTTTGGTTATAAATTAGAGGTGGATAAAAAAAATAAAAAGATTTTTTTATTAATAAAAGACCTTAAAAACAATAAAGTTTTAGAAAAAAATATATATTGGAGTTTTGAAGTTTTAGACTATATAATAGAAAATAAATTAAAATATATTGCATTCATAACAGCTCACACAAAAGAAAAAAATAATAAAGAATTTTTCCATTTTACAAAAGCAACACTATTAAAAGAATTTAGTTTTAATAAATTTATTGAACTATTATTAAATAACCTTATTATGTTTGATATTAGAATAGGTGTGTACAAAAGCGGTAAAAATAAAGGTAGAACACATGACCATGGCAGCGGATTTAGAATGTCAAAAAAAAGTTTACCTATAGCTTTTGAGATTGAAGAAATATAATTTGATATTACCTTACATTTTTAACTTCAATAATACTTAATAATTTTTTAATTAAAATACTGGACAATTTATCATTAATTTGTATAATCTGTTGTTATCTATCTATAGAAAGAATAGTTTATGAAAAAAAATAGCGAAAAAAAAAACTCAGTAATAACGGTAATAATTATTATCATAACTTTTATTATAGGCACACGGTGCGAAAATGTAGAGCCAATGGGTGCTTGTATCAATTCCGATGAAACATTTTGTTACAATAATATGACAGAAAAAGAATGCAGCGAATATGATAATCGAGCAGATTGGTATTCAAGTGAAACTTGTGAAGATAGAGGCCTTGTCGAGGGTGAAAATTAATCTCTTTAACAAAGTATTATTATATGAAATGGATTAATAAAATTTCTTTTCATCAAAATGTTAGGAATGAAACACCAAATAGAGAATTAGCAAAAGAGTTATATATCACAAACAATATTGATGGTATCAAAGAAATATCAGAATATTTATTTGATAAAAATAAATCAATAGCGAGTGATTGTATTGCTGTATTATACGAAATCGGATATAAGAAACCAGATTTAATATCAAATTATTTAAATACTTTTTTACAATTGTTAGAATCGAAAAACAATCGCATGGTATGGGGTGCAATGATTGCTATTGCGAATATATCTACATTAAAAGCAAAAGAAATATTTAAAAATATTGATATAATTCTAAATGTGATGAAGAATGGTACATTGATAACTGAAGTTTGGGGCATAAAAGCATTGGTTGGTATAAGCAGTACAGATGATAATATTAAAAACAAATTATTGGCTACTATTATTTTATACCTCGAGAATTCTCGGCCAATAGACTTTTCATCAAGGCTAGAAGTAATTATACCAATTATTACAACAGAAAAAGATGTTAAAAAAATATCAAATATAATAAAGAAAAAACAAAATGAATTAAATGAGGCTCAGAAAAATAAATTGAAAACAATAGTAAATAGGCATAATAAAAGTATAGAAACATCCGAATGCAAAATTATTGTACAATAATAATCAATTAACCCTGTCAAAATATGCATATATTTAAATTCTTTTGGGTTTTCATAAAACCGTTTCTATTTCTTATGGCTTTGGCCTTAATTGGCAGTAGCGGTTTTATAATGATTGAAAACTGGAGATTTTTAGATGCTCTTTACATGACAGTAATCACTATAACAACAGTAGGTTTCGGTGAAGTAAAACAGCTCTCTGATAACGGTAAAATTTTTACTATCATTCTTATTATAGGCGGTGTGTTATTTTATGGCGCTGGACTAAACGCTCTTTTAAGAATATTTCTCGAGAAAAGCTTTAAAAAAATTGTGGAGGACGCACGTATGAAAGAAAAAATTAATAAATTAAAAGATCACTATATTATATGCGGCGGAGGCAGAATGGCATTATCTATCGTTAATGAACTGCAAAGATCCAATAAGCCTTTTATTGTGCTAGAAACAAATCCTGAATCTCCCGTAAGCAAATCAACCTTGCCATGGATTGTTTTAAATAGAGACGCTCTTCTTGAAGAATCTTTAATAGAAGCAAGAATTGAACACGCCAAGGGACTCGCGGCTGTTTTACCCACAGATGCCGATAACTTATTTGTGGTATTATCTGCGCGCCGCTTAAATTCTAACATACGCATTGAAACAAGAATCGCGAAAGAAAGTTCGCGCGACAAAATGCTGCAAGCAGGCGCTAATAAAGTAGTATCGCCTTATACTGTGGGCGGCCTTCAAATAGCGCGAAGTTTTATAAATCCCATGGTAGACGATTTTCTTGAAGTTGTACTTGACCATGCAAATTATGAATTTGCCATGAAAGTAGTAAAAGTTCAGGAAGGTGATGAGCTGGTAAACAAAAAAATTCGTGATACCGATTTTCGCGAAAAAGGATATATTATAATAGGCGTTAGACATGCCAACGGCCAATTGAAATTTGCCCCAGAAAGCGACTGCCAGTTTGAAGCAGGATGTGAAGTTTTAATATTAGGGTCGGCCAGAGAGCCAGTACTTGATTAATTTTAAATGAATGAAAATCATCTAACGTTTAGCATTAAAAAAAAAGTAAACTCAGCGCGCGCGGGAATCTTAAAACTAAAAAATGGTATTGAAGTAAAAACGCCTGTATTCATGCCGGTTGGCACCGCGGCTTCTGTAAAAGCCGTATCGCAAAATGATATTGAAAAAATTGGATATAAAATAATTTTAGCCAATACTTATCATATTTATTTAAGACCCGGTTTAGAAATTATTGAAAAGTTTGGCGGGGTCAAAAAATTCATGTCATGGGAAGGCGCTCTTTTAACCGATTCGGGGGGATACCAGGCTTTTTCGCTTTCTGAATTTACAAAATATAAAGATCATGGCGTTGAATTTAAATCTCATCTTGACGGCTCAAGCCATTTGTTTTCACCTGAAAAAGTATTAGATATTCAACATATTTTGGGCAGCGATATTGTAATGCCTATTGACGACTGCGCTCCTTATCCCGCAGATGAAAAACGCCTGAAAGATTCATTAAAAAGAACACATGATTGGCTTAAAGAATCTAAAGAAATATGGCTTGAAAAAAAATACAACGAAAATCAGGCGCTTTTTGGGATAGTTCAGGGCGGCGTAAATTTAAAGCTAAGAAAAGAATCAAGCCAATTTGCCGCCGAGCTTGATTTGCCCGGCTACGCTCTTGGCGGGCTTTCTGTTGGCGAAAAGAATAATGAATTTATTGAAGCCATGGCCGTATGTGATGAACATTTGCCTGTAGAAAAACCCCGCTATTTAATGGGTGTTGGCTCTATACCAGAAATATTAAACGCGGTTTATAACGGTATTGATATGATGGATTGCGTACTACCTACGCGAAACGCGCGAAACGGACAGGTTTTTACATCGAAAGGTAAGTTAAACTTAAGAAACGAAAAAATAAAATTTTCAGACGAACCCATTGATAAAGAATGTTTGTGTATGGTATGTAAAAAATATTCTCTGGGATACATTCGCCATCTTCATAAATCAAAAGAACTTTTAGCATATCATTTAAGCACGTACCATAATTTATATTTTATGTTCCAGTTTATGAAAAATTTAAGAGAGTCAATAATTAATGACACTTTTGAAGATTATCGTAAAAAGTGGATTGGAATTTTCAAAGCTTATTGAATATCAAAAGTAAAATTTTTACCGCTTAATTCATCACCCGATTTGCTAAAAAACCCGTTTAAAGTTCCTGAATAACTTCCTGGTTTTAACGTTTGTGTATTTAATATTATTTTATTAAAATCTGGCAATGTACCAATATCTAAAATATAAGTTTCATTATTTATGGTTGCATAGATATTGCCTGTTTCTTCTATGTTAGAAAAAGGTGAACCAATAAAAATTAAATTTTCAGATATTTGTTGATTAAATAAAATTTCTATTTGATTTTTAAAACCTTTAAACATAGAGATTCCATCACCAGCAGATTTAATAGTATCATTAACTGTTACATTATAAGTTTGACCCATATTTATGCCCGTTGTTGTTAAAACAAGGCAATCTTCTCCCGCTGTGTATGCTACATCTATTATATTAACCACCCCATCAATAGTAAAATTAGATTTATTACTAGCCGCTGTTTCATCAATCGCTCTTGAAAAGCAAACCTCAACTTTATCTTGTTCTTTTAATGACGCTCTTTCTAAATGAAATGTATTACCATATGTGTAGACTGTTTGATTTAGAGTTTGATCTGAGTCTAAATTAGATAAATTTGATATTGATATGTTATATAAATCTCCAGGAATTAGTTCATTACCTGACGCAAGCGACAGAGATACATAAGAATATGGCGGATTTTCAATAGAAATTACACCTGTACTTTGTACATTAAGAGTATCCCCTGCTTCATTGAAAATCTTATAATTTTCAATTTTTTCGGCTGACGCTAAATCAACACTATCATTTATTTCAAGAGATAATACTTGATTGTCAGATACTCGAACTTCAGTTATAGAAAAAGGCTTCGATACAAATGATACCGTATTTGCAAGTAAGTTGTTTTCATTTATATCTTTAACATTATTTACCGATAAAGTATGAATACCAGCAGATAAAGGTTCCGTCATTTGAAGCAAAATTGCACTTGCATTACCTGTTGAATCACAGTTACTTGTAAAAATAACATATTCTTCGGCACTTTTTGGTTTTAAACCGTCTATTGAATAATTCTCTACGTTTAATAATATAGAACATTCAACTTCCCCTTGAAAAGAAATTTTTATATTTTTGCCTGACGAATCTATATTAATAATTTTAAAATACCACCCATCAAACACAGGTTCAATAGACGGATAAGGAGAAACTATTTCGCCTGAAATTGATTTTACTCCTGTAACTGATACAATATATTTTTGTTTTGGTATTTGAGCAGAAGTTGTTAGAGAAACAAGATTTCCCCCAAGCGAAAATAATTTGGCATCTAAAATTTCTAAACCGTCAATTTTATAATTATTAATATTTTCAGCTGTGGCTGGATCAAGTTCCCGGTTAAAAGCAATTAAAACTTTTTCGTCATTTGTTAAAAGTACAAAAAAATAAAAAGGGTCTGCTTTAAATGTTGCTTTGTTGTCATAATATAACGGGGTTACGGCTTCGATAGAAAAGCTGTCTTTTTTATCTTCATCCTCAGGTTTATCTGAACCACAATTGAATAGTAGTATAGCCACTATTAAATTTAATATTATATTTTTAACTACTATTTTCATAAATACCTCTTTATTATATTTATATCTTAAATCCCTGCTATTTAATGCTCATAAAATGTCAACAATGTTTTAGTGACGAATAATATTTCTAAATGATATAAATAGCAAAAATATATTAACTACAAATCAGATGAGCACTGGTATTTTATTTTTTCCCAATATTTTATATCATTAATTAATTCTTTATATTCTTTTTCATTATTTAAAATTTGAGTTTTAATTTTTTTTATACGTTTTTCAGTATCAGGATGACTACTCAACCATTCTCCAATATTAATAATTAAAGGTTTTTTATCGTTTTCTTTTTCTTTAGGCATAGTTGTATCTTTGTTTTTTTGAATATTCTCTTTATTTTCATTATTTTCCTTTGTATCTTTCAATTTGTCTGATGCCTGTTTTAGAACATTTTCAAGAGTATGAAAAAAATCAATAAATCCCAAAGGATTTATTTTTGCTTTAATCAGTTTTTCAACCGCAATTTCATCGGCCTCTTCTTCAAAACCACGCGAGTAATTTAAAAATAACAGGGTACCCCCAACTTCAGAAATTGTTTCTAAAATTTCAAACTCTTCACCGGCGCCGCCAATCATCATAGAAATTACAAAATGAAATCCCAAGGTTCTTACAAGCTGTTGAATGGCGTGTCTTTTTTCTATATGAGATAATTCGTGGGCCAGTACACCGGCAATATTTTCAGGTGATTTTGATTTTTCAATAAGCTCATTAAAAATAATTATTTTGCCTCCCGGTAAAGCAAAAGCGTTAAAAATATTGTATTTTATAATTTCAATAGAATAATTAAATTCCTGATTTTCTTTTGGCAGCATATGAAAGATTTTTTCAATTTCTTTATTTAAAGTGGTATTCTCACACTTTTTAAAATCTGAAAACATTTGCTCATATACCGACCTTCCTAAATAAATATCAAATTTTTCAGGTATAAGAATATATGATTTATAAAATAAAGATAAAATAATAAAAATAAGTAACGGCAAAGTTACGGCAGATATAAGTAAAACCTTATGAAGATTAAAAGAATGCAGTTTATAAGCAGCTTTGTTACCGGTAAAAGTTTTACTTTTTAACCAGTTTTTTTCAATTTCATCTTTTAATTTCTTATCAAATATTTTTAATTTTTTTGAGGCTCCTTTTGTACTGGTCTTTAGTTCAATATGAAATGTATCACTAAATTCTTGAATATTAAGAATTTCGGTATATTCAAATTTTAAGTATAAACTTTCAGATTCAAAACCTATTCCATCCGGTAAAAAAGAAAGACTGCCTTTTTTCGGCATGGCTGTTTTGCCGTCAAAATATTCAACATTATTAAAGTTACTCAAAGCTTATCCTAAAAAGTCGGCAATGGCATCAAATGCGTCACCTGCCTCGTCTATGGCTTCAGCCAGTGCCGAGCTTTCTTCATCTGGCGCGGCTAAAATAGCGGCAACATCCGTATTTTCAGAAATATGAATTGTGCCTAGAAGGTAGCGTTTCATAATAATTACGGACCAAGGGAGGCCAATACCTGCTGTTAAAACTGCCGTTAAAACAGCTTTAATAAAATTTAGTATAAACTTAGATACAGTAATATTGCATCTAAAATGATATTTTTGAAAGGCTGTGTTTTCCCAATGATATTTATATAATTTTATATACAGCCAAATGTAGTATAAGATAAATAATAAGGGTAAAAGCAAAGTAAAACCTGCTTCGCCTTCAAGAGCAATATGTGTTTGATTTTGTTGTGCTTCCATTAAATTTGTTTTTATGACAGGAAAAACTGAAAAGATAAGATAAGAACTGTATGCTAGTAAAATAATTATAAAAATTAAAAAATATTTAATAATTTCTCTTCCCTCGCCCGTGTACTTAAAAGGTATTTTTCCTAGTTTAGAATTTTCATGCGTAAATTTCCTAAGTTCACAAATATACCATGGGATATAAAAACCTAAAGTACAAATAGATAAAAGAATACCCTTAGACATTATCTTATAAAGAGGTTTTACATGTCCCGCGAATTTAAAATGAATGTTGTTCCATGAAGTTCTGCTAAGCGTAAAACGTCTGCTGGCTACTGTCAAAAGGGGTGCGGCCAAACCAATAAGCAGATAAAAAAAGATAACGCCTGCAATTTGAGAAATTAACGGTGAAATATTAAAATACGATAAAAAATAGGGAATACCGCCAATTATACCAAAAACGCCTGACATTATTAATGATGCCTTTATAAATGCTATGAATTTTTCTTTGCCGGTAACATGATAATCAAATCTGCCGCCTAAAAGTTCAGTATTTGCATGAAAAAACTTTTTAACCCTTACTTTGGCCCAAAAATAATAAATACCAAAAGTAATTATAGAAAGAATTGTATTTACAATGGATATTTTTAAAAGCTCTGAGCCTTTGCCGTCTAGATTAAGTGATTTATAGCCATCAATGGAACTCATGTAATTATAACCATATTAGATTGATATTGTTACATGAGAAGTTTTTTTTATTTTCTAAAAGATTCGCCAAATTCATAAGTAAAACCCAGAACATACCTTTTAATATTGCCGCCTAAAATAGGAAAACCAACTCCTAATTCGACAATAGTTCTTGGTTCGACTTCCCACCTTATACCGGGCATTATTTCATAACGCCAGCCTCGTTTAAACCAGTACTCAAAGCGGTTTTCAATTTGAAACATAACCACATCATACAATATGACCTCGGGCGCAAACGTGGCAGCCGCCATATAACTTCCCTTGCGCCAATTTTCCTGCCATAATTTATCATGCAAATAAACAGCTTCGATGCCGCCCATTAAAGCAAATGTTTCATGAGCATATTTTTGATATATTCTTTTTGTAATTAAACCTAAAAAGATATCCTGTCCCTGAGAAGCGTTTGTTGCCACCATACCAATTGCATCCGGATCTTTTCCGTTTTCGGGATAGGGAAGAACAATGGGAATGCCAAAATAATATTTATATTTTAAATAACTTACCAAATCGTATTTTTCTGAAACTTGAATTTTTAACTTGGGTTCTAAATAAGCAATGCGCGGATTATCTATTTTTAAATTTTCAAAATCATAACCTCTTCTGTCATAATGTTCAAGTAAAAGACTATCGGCGCCTTTTAAGCCGGGAAAATAATTAAAAGAAGAAGCCATAGAAAATTCTGTTCTTTCAAAGAGGCCCAGACGCAATTGAGATCGAATGCCCCAGTCTTTCACGTAACTTTCTGAATATATAATATCTTCTTTAATTTCTAGATTGTTTTTTTTAATTATAAAAGCGCTTTCATTAGAAATTAACTGGTAAGGCGTTGAAAATAAAAAGAAAATCGGATTTATAAATATACCAAATAATAAAATAATTTTGAATATTTTTTTGATATTAAAATTCTTATACTTCATTTAGGGCCAGCCAAATGTCCAATTCATAATATTAATTACTAATTCAGGGTCAGGGTTTAATGAGTCTGATAACTCCCACCATTGGGTTTCATCCCCTCCATTAGGCGAATAATTACCGTGAAAAGAATGATATATGGCATCTCCCATTATAACGGCATTAGTACCGCTTAAAGTCTGTAAAATAAGAGCGTAAGTACCCGGGCTTGGATGCGGAATTATGACATCCGCTTGAACTACATAAGAACTAGTCCCCGGATCATATACATAACTATCAGACTGCGCTTCCCAGTAAGATATTGTTGGCGTTGCTGGAGCTGTAATGCTCAAGCTATTAAACGAACTAAAGGTGCATTGCGCGGGATTATCGGGCGGAATTGATACAGAAGAAGATATTCCCCAAATACTAGTATGTACAGATTGAACAACACCATCATTATCTGCGGCTAAAATTACGGGAATATTACTTAAGTATATTGTTTCTAAATAAGATGATTCTGTTGCCGTTAAATTTGAACCCCCGCTAAAAAGAGAACTGGCTTTATTAACAATAACGCCGTCAAATGCCAAAGGATTATTGACAATAGTACTTAAATTGGTAACCACAATAAATGTTTTGCCGGCAAATTGCGGCTCAGCTTCAAAAAGATTTTTTAGATCTGCGGCGTTATCGCCATACAAGGCAAGACCGCCTAAGACATCTACAGTTACCGAACACGAAGCGGTTAAGCCTGAATCATTAATATCGGCTGTGATTACATTGTTTAACCCCGTATTTGGCGATATCGTAAAAGGCCCTATGTTATTTATAGTAACCGGAGAGCCGGCGTAAGAAGAACTGCCGCTTACCGCTTTAGAAGTCGGTGATAAAGAAAGAACAGGGTTTGAAGAAAAAGAAACTGTATTATCAAAAGAATTATAAATAATTCCGTTTTGATCTTTTTTTGTTATGGTTAAATTTAAATTAAAATCTTCACCGCGGTAAACCGTAGAGGTTGATGAAGTTAAAGTACATGCCAATTCAGAAGGAATTGATTTCTCGCCGCCGCTATCTTCGCCGCCGCCCGTACCGCCATCTAACCCACCGCCGCCGTCACAAAGCACGTCAGCCGGCTGGTTAGAGGTCAAATCTTCAATAGCCGAAATAGTAAAATTAGAAGTATATCCCGACACATCAGCAGTCATTTGAACGCTGCCCCCGTTTAAAATTCTTCCTGTTGTCGGTGTTATCGTGCCGCTGTCTATTGCTAACTGAAATTGCGCGTTATAATCGGTATATGTATTGCCGTTTTGGTCTATGGCCGTAACCGTAATATTAAAAGAATCGGGATCGGTATAAATATGGTTTGAGGGCATTGTAACCCTAAAATGAGAAAATTCAGAAACGTTCATATTTATCTCGTCGCTGTAACCTTCAATAACATTATTTTCATCATCACTTGCTTTAAATTTTACCGCATGCGTACCTCCCGATAAACCATTTATAACCGGACTGCTAAAAGAAGCAACGCCATCAACAAATTCCAGACTTTCACTTACCGAGACACTATAAACTGACCCGCTTGAAGTAACAGCCGCGAGCTTAGGTTTTCTTTTATAGTACTTGTTGGGCTCTTCGTTTTTATCTAACGCCGTAATAGTGCCCGAAATACCATTTTCGCCATTCTCTAAATCGCATTTAGATATAGAGGCGGGAATATTTATATCAACAATAAATGTAGTAGGATCATCAGGATTTAAAAAATGGTGATCACCCTTGTCAATGGCGCAATAAAAAAAAATTAAAAAAGAAATAGCGGCAAAAAAAACGAGTTTATTTTTCATACTATAAAAAATTAAAAAGCTACTGATATCCCTATATTGCTTGTAAGCATAGGATATTGAATTTCTCCCGTATGAATATAGTGAACCCTCATGGCTAAATCTATGAATAATTTACTGGCAACAGGTATCATAATGCCTGTTCCTATGGAACCGCCTATACCAAGATTATTTTCTTTTTTATCATCTTTTTCATCCCGCATTAAAAATAAAGAAGGCGCCATATTAATATAAGGTATTGAGTTCCATGAATTCTTTTGAAATATCACAGCCATCATAAAACCTATGGGTATGGCGTTTGACTTGCTGTAATTGTCTATCATTTTATTTTCAGATAAGCTTAAATAACCAGTAGTACCGCCGCAATGAAGCCCCCAAAGTTTAAAAAATAAAACGTCAACATTTAAATTCAAACCTCCGCTGTTAGCGCCCGGAGATGTTTCGTAAAAACCAATACCAATGCTGCCGTCAATATTTATTACCGCTTTTTTATTAAGATCTTTTGAAAGGGTTTTTGCATATAAAGCGGTTGTAGATAAAAAAATTATGCCTAAAACTAACAATATCTGACTTATATAATATTTCATATCATTTTTTATGGTCTCTATACTTATTTCTTAATAATTACTAAAATTATTTCTCAACTTTTTTTATTTTCTTGCTCAATTATTACATTTAATTTCGAATATTGTTTTTATGTTACCATCACAGAATTGCCAAATAATACAGCCAAAAAATATTTTTCTGTAAGCCAAAATATAAAACCAACAATAATTAATAGAATAATTATAAATGCTTTTGCTACATACAGAATAGAAGCCCACACCATTATACCAATAATTAAACAAATTGTTTGGTAAATATTTTCTTTTGGATGCTGCAATAATTTTATTTTCATTTTTATATCATTTTTTAATCCCTTTTTAAAAGATTCTATATCGTAATTTTTTTTTGCAAAAATCGCCTAATATTTTAATCTTAACAGTATTCAGTCTGAAAAAAAAACTATATATACTGAAACATATAAAAAATAATCTTTCGCCACTTACAAGAACAAATTAAATTACCTTCTAATTTTTTTATTTTCTTGACCAATTGTAATTAATTTCTAAAATATAAACAATGGGGGTGATGGGATGAGTCTTTTTAAAAAAATCAGTCTTTATTTTATTTGTGTGCTTCTTTTTCAGGTAAATGCTTTTGATCCAATTCAAAAATTTATTTCTGAATATAAAGAGTTAAGAATACAAAAATTAGACTATTCTAACGCCTTTACCTATGGCGCTCAAGATCCAACTTTAACAATTATTGAGTTTTATGATTATCTTTGCCCTTACTGTAGCGATGTTTCAAATCAGCTTTTAGAGTTTGCAAAAACAAATAAAAACTCGGTTAAAATGGTTTTTATGAATTTTCCTCTTGATCAAAAATGCAATAAGATGGTTTCAAAAGACATACATCCCGGAGCCTGCGAACTTTCGTACGCGGCTTATTGCGCAAATGATCAGCAAAAATTCATTGATTTTCATGAAAAACTTTTTGAACTTCAAATGTACTATAATGTAGTAACACATGAAAAAATACTAAAATTAGTAGAAAGTATGAAATTAGATAAGACAAAATTTAATACTTGTATGACATCAGAAAAGACCGCAAAATTTATTACAAATCAAATTAATATTGCAGAAAAAAATAATATTGAATTTACCCCGACTGTATTTATTAACGGAAAAAAACTTAAAACTATTCCTGATAACCATACTCTTACTGGTTTATTACAGCATGAATCTTTTAAAGAATAATTATAAAAATATTGACGCTTTGTTTCAAAACAAAAAAATGACGTAGGGTAAAGTTATGCCAAGAAAATGTGAAGTAACCGGCAAAGGTACAAAATCAGGCAACAAAGTAAGCCATTCAAACGTAAAAACAAAACGAAAGTTTAAATCAAACGTTCAAAAAAAAAGAGTCTATCTAGAAGATGAGAAACGCTGGATTACAATGAACTTATCAACAAGAGCGCTTAGAACCATTCAAAAAAAGGGATTAAAAGCCGCTCTGAAACTATATTCGAAATAAATTTCTTAATAAATATAAAAAAACAATATGTTTTTATATTTATAATAGAGATATATATGCGGCAAAAAATAATTTTTAATAAAATTGAGCGATAGGTAGTTAAATAAACGTTATTATATAATAATAATAAAAATGAAAAAAGAAGATAAAAAAATATTTATATTCGATACCACATTAAGAGATGGCGAACAATGCCCGGGCGCTTCAATGACTGAAGACGAGAAAATAATGGTAGCAAAACAATTGGCACGCTTAAAAGTAGATATTATAGAAGCAGGTTTTCCTATATCATCACCTGTTCAATTTTCTGCCGTAGAAAGAATAAGCCGTGAAATTGAAGGTCCTGTGATAGCCGCTTTGGCGCGTGCCGTAAAAGACGACATTATAGCCGCCCATAAAGCCTTAATGCACGCAAAGAAAAAAAGAATTCATACCTTTATAGCCACCAGCGAAATTCACATGAAGCATAAATTAAATAAAAAACCCTCTGAAGTTTTGCAAATGGCTGTAGATGCCATAAAAATGGCAAGAGATATGGTAGATGATGTTGAATTTTCTGCAGAAGACGCTACCCGAAGTGATATTATTTATTTAACTGAAATTGTAGAAGCAGCCATTGAAGCCGGGGCCTCAACAATAAACATTCCAGATACAGTAGGATACATTACTCCTAATGAATATGCCGAAATTTTTAAAACTCTTCATCAAAAAGTAAAAAACGCTGATAGGGTAATATTTTCAACCCATTGTCATAATGACTTAGGGTTAGCCGTGGCAAACTCTCTTACAGCAGTATTAAACGGTGCGAGACAAATTGAATGTACAGTAAATGGTATAGGTGAAAGAGCAGGTAACACCGCAGTAGAAGAAGTAGTAATGGCCGTTCAAACCAGAAATAACATTTATCCTTTTTCATTTAATCTTGACGCGAAGCAAATACATAAGTCTTCAAAACTAATATCTAAAGTAACGGGAATGGTGGTTCAGCCTAATAAGGCAATTGTAGGCGCGAACGCTTTTGCCCATGAGTCGGGCATTCACCAGCATGGTATTATTAAAAACAGATTAACTTACGAAATAATGACGCCTGAGTCGATTGGTCTAGAGGGAAGCCGCCTTGTATTGGGCCGTCATTCGGGACGTGCGGGCTTTAAACAAAAAGTTACTGAACTTGGTATAGAACTAAATGAAAATGATTTAAACAGAGCCTATGAAAGATTTTTAATAATTGCCGATAAGAAAAAAGAAATATATGAAGATGATATCATAGCCTTAATAGATGATGAAGTCGCCAGAACAGGTCAGGAAACATATCAATTAGAATATTTTCAAATAACTTCGGGAACTACTGTATTGCCCATAGCAGCCGTAAAAATAAAAAATACTGAAAAAGGCACAAGTCATGAAGTTGAAGTAGAGGCTGTTACCGGTGATGGACCTGTATCGGCTCTTTTTCGAGCTATTGAAAAAGCCGTAAATATTACAACAAAGCTTGAAGTATTTAATATAACACCCATAACTATTGGTAAAGACGCCTTAGGTGAAGCACGTGTTGGCCTTAAAGTTAAAGACAGTAAAATATTCTATGGCAGAGGTACATCAACCGATATTATAGAAGCCTGCGCTAAAGCCTTCATAGAGGCTTTAAATAAATATAAAAAACTAGGCGCTTAAAAGTACTATTGCTGTAGAAACTATTCCTTCTTCTCTGCCCGTAAAACCAAGTTTTTCTGAAGTAGTTGCCTTTACACTAACCTGTGAAATCTCTAAATTTAAAAGAGAAGCTATATTTTGGCAAATCTTTTCTTTATATGGAGTTATCTGGGGTTTTTCGCAAATAATATTAGTATCAATATTTAATATTCTATAACCCATTGCTTTAATTTTATTATAAGCAAACAAAAGAAAGTCTTTGCTTTCTCTATTTTTGTTTTCTATTTTACCCGGAGGAAAGTGATAACCAATATCATTTTCTGATACCGCTCCTAACAAAGAATCAGTAACCGCGTGTAAAAGCACATCGGCGTCTGAATGGCCTTCGAGAGAAAATTCCGCTGGAATTTTTACCCCGCCTAAAATAACTGTATCTCCCGCTTTTGTTTTATGTATGTCAAAACCTTGACCTATTCTAAGTTTCATAGTAAGTCTTCCTTATATGTGATTTTCTTATTTTTAAAATCTCCCTCAAAAGTAAACACTTTAAATCCAAAATTTAATAATCGTGAACCTTCATCTGTAAATTTGTCTTTCTTTTGAAGAGTTTTTTCTACAGCCGGTACCCATAATAACTGTGGTGTTTGAATTTGAAATATTTCATCCCGATTAACATAATTCTTAATTTCATTCTTTTTTACTAAGCATAAAGAATCTACCGAAGGTATTACAGGCACAAAAGCCGGCTTTTTTTCACTTAACTTATTTAGATTTTTCTCTATTCTTTGTAAAAAATCTTTAGATAAATAAGGCCGGTTTGCGTCATGCACGGCAATTTTTAATATATTGTTTTCTTTTTCTCGTAAAACTTTAAACCCGTTTGTCATACTATCACTTCTTGACCTGCCCCCGGGTATTAGATAAAAATTACAATTTGAAAATTTATCTTTTATTTTATTTATATTTTTTATAATCTTTTTGTGCTGTAAATATGACGGATGTATGACAAGAAAAACGGCATGAAAAGTTATTGAATTTAAAATATTTTCTAAGGTTAAAACAAAAAGAAGCTTTTCTTCTTTTTGTTTTAAATTTTTTACCAAAAAAAACTGTTTAGGGAGGGGGCCTTTAAATCGGCTCCCTGTTCCCCCTAAAAGTAAAATTAAAGCTTTTTTGTCAGTTTTTTCCGGCAACTTTAGTAAATATCATTTTACCGGCATTTGTCTGCAGAACGCTTGTAACGCCAACTTTAACTTTTTTGCCCATAAGTTTGCCGCCATTTTCAATAACAACCATTGTTCCGTCATCAAGATAGCCTATACCCTGATTTTCATCTTTACCCTCTTTAACAACCTGTATGTCCATTTCTTCACCCGGAAGAACAACAGGTTTTAGGGCATTCGCTAAATTGTTTATGTTTAAAACGCTTACTTCTTGAAGTTCGGCAACTTTATTTAAGTTAAAATCGTTAGTTATAAGTTTTCCGTTTAACTCTCTGGCTAAACGTACCAGTTTCGCGTCTACCTCACGGGTATCTGGATAATCTTTATAATTAATCTTAACCTCTAATTCTGGACGTTTTTGCAGTTGATTTAACATATCAAGACCACGTCTACCCCTATTTCTTTTTATAGGATCCGGTGAATCTGAAATAAGCTGTATCTCTCTAAGTACAAAATTAGGTACTATCATATCACCTTCTATAAATCCCGATGCCGCTATATCAATAATTCGGCCGTCAATGATGATACTTGTATCTAATACTTTGGGCGGTATTTCGCTTGAATCACCTTTTTTATCTAATTTTGAAACAGACCCGCCTCTGGCAAAACCTACCTCTCTTTCGTAAAGGTAAAATCCATATCCGCCTAAAGAGACAAAAAACCCCGCAACAATCCATATTACATATGGTGAAAATCCCGAAAAAATGGGGCTTGCTAGGCCAACCGCTGCTACAGCAATAAAAATACCCAACAAAGGTGGTAAAACCCGGGCAATCTGAACTTTATTGTTCAGTAAATCTAATAAAAATGCCGCGCCTACACATAATATAATCGCGGCAACCCCTGCTAAAATACCTTCAGTTGAGGGGTTTAGCATATAAACAGCCGCGGCAACTGCTGCCGCGATAACAAAGATAAACCATCTATGCATTTTATCCTCCTAAATCATTTATTAATAGAGGATTATGTTGTTTTTAAAGAAAAGCTTCTATTTAGATAAAATTTCAGATATCATGTTACTGGCTTCTTCAGTTTCAGTAGACTGGGCTAATGCTATTTCATTTATAATAAGACTGTATGCAGACTCATATAATTTTCTTTCCATAATTGAAAGCTCTCTGTCTCTCGCTCTTTTATATAAATTTCTACAAACTTCAGCTACAGATAAAATAGAACCTGATTTAACCTTTACCAGATTATTTTGGTATCTTATCTTCCAGTCTTCTTCTACTTCTACGTAATCTTCTTTAAGCAAATCTAGAACTTTTTTTATATCTTTCTTGGCAATTATATGCCTTAGCCCAACTTCTTTTGCTTTATCAAACGGAACCATTACTATCATTTTTGTATTGACCAGTTCAACGATATAATATTTTTTCTTCTTATTTAGTACCTTTCTTTCAGTAATGTCTGATACTATACCAACCCCATGCATTGGATAGACAACATAATCTTTCTTTTTGTACATTAATTATTTTATAAAAATTTCTCTTAACTCTTAAAGTAAGTAGAAATATAAAATATTAAAACATTAAAATTTATTTCAATATATTTGCTAAGAGTCACTTTTATATTTTAATCTCCTTAACACCAAAAAAGTATTTCACTATATTAGTGTCAATATATTTTTTGAATATACGTAAAAATAAATTAAAAAGTACAATATCTCAATTTTAATTGCAATAACCAAACGAGTTTTTCATATGGACTTATGTATTTTAAGTATGAAGATGAAAATTTACTGTGGCACAAAATAAATTTAAATAATATATGTGAGAGTATAGAAAAAGAACTTTCAGAAAATTATCGTTACATTGGTCCTTATTACTTGTATCATGAAGATATTTTAAAAAAACGAATTGAAATTATAAATTTGGCTTTACCTAAAAGTAATTTCTATTTTTCCGTAAAATCTCTTTCAAATCTACAAATTTTAAAAAAGATAAGAAAATATCCTCGGTTTGGGCTAGATGTTGTTTCTGAGGGAGAAATATTACGCGGCATTTTAGCCGGTTTTCAAGGTAGTGAGATGGTATTCGCCGGAGTTGGTAAAACAAAAAATGAAATTTTATTAGCTTTAGAAAAGAACTTAAAAAGTATTCATGTAGAATCTATACAAGAATTAAAAGCTATCGCCTCTTTAGCGATATCTATAAAAAAAACGGCCCCTATAGGATTAAGAGTAAATCCTGATATTCCTGTTGATACTCATGAATATATCATCACAGGTATGGATGAAAACAAATTTGGACTTTCAAATTCAGAGTTAAAAGAGGCCCTAAATATTATAAAAGAATCTTCTTCTCTTGAATTAAAAGGATTTCATATGCATTTAGGCAGCCAAATAAGAGAAGTAAATCCATACATTAAAGCGCTTTCTAACTTAATAAATTTAGCTGATGAAATAAATTCTATCTGGGAAAAACCCATCGATTATCTTTCACTGGGCGGGGGCTTTGGTATTGACTATGAAAGTATTTTTGAAGATAAGAAAAAAGGTTTTCCTATAGAAGAATTAGAAAAAGTAGATATTTTTAGGAATTGTAAATATCAAATTGATTTTGAGCCAGGTAGATTTATTTCAGGTTATAGCGGCATATTAATAGCAAAAACCTTATATATTAAAGAAAAGAATAATTTTAAAATTGCTATTACAAATGCCGGCATGAATGATTTATTACGGCCGGCCCTTTATAAGGCTATTCATCCTGTTTTGCCATTAATAAGAAAAGAAAATGCTGAATATACTTATGATTTTGTTGGTCCTGTATGTGAATCAGCTGATTTTTTAGCAAAACGTGTAACAAGCACAAAAGTAGAACAAAACGATAGAATTGCCGTTTTACACTGCGGTGCTTATGGTTCGGTTATGGGTTCAAATTATAATTCAAGACCCATGGCGCCTGAATTTATTATAGAAGATGAAAAACCTGTTTTAATAAGAAAACCCCAGTCTATAAAAGAAATGCTAAATCTTGAAACAGATATCAAATAATACTATACATTTAAATAATCTCTCATTTTTTCAATCATTGACGGAGGAATTTTAATATCCTGATCGTTTAGCCGGGCCATATATTTTTCAAATGATACCGCATGCCTGGATGATCGGGTAATTTCAACTAAAATATCAGTAAGTTTATCTTCTATTTTATGAAACAAGCTGCTATTTTTTATAATTGCCTGTTCGTAAGGTCTCAATATCTTTTTATTTACACCCCTGCATATAGTACGGTAAAAAACAAATCGGGCAATTATATCATCATCATAATCTATTTGCTTTATTGCTTTGTTTAATTTTTTTAAATTTATAAAATCAACTACTTCGATATCAAAAGTTTTACCAAATATTTCATGAAGCAGCGTATTAATAATTAAATGCTCATAAAAGCGGGGTTTAGGACAATTTTTGTAATCTGCCTCATCATCATGATCGCATTCTAAATATAATACCATATCAACATCTGATTTTTTATCAGAAATTCCAAAATTTACCGAGCCTAATAAATCAAAGGCGATAACATCTCCTGACGATTGAATTACCCGCGCGACTTTGCAGATTTCTTTAGTTCTCTTAAAAGATTCATTATTTGTGTATTTTCTAAAAAAAGATTTTAATCCTAAGAATTTCTGAAAGGCCAAATTATCAGGAAATGGATTATTCATCTTAAAAATCTTCCTAAAATATCAAATTCTTTTTTATTTAAAATATTTTCAACGGGTTTTTCTTTATTTTCAATAACAATTTCTAGTACCGGATTTATCTGTTCTTCAATTAACCTATATAATATTAGTTTATTTAAATGAACCTGACTTGTTTTTTCGATAAGTAATCTGCAAAAATAACCTCCGGCAGAATAGCCATACTTTGAATCAACCCCCCCAAAATTTGAAGGATTTATGCAAAAAGTGTTTCCTACCTTTAAAAATCCATAATCTTCATGCACATGACCAGATAAAACGAGTGATGGATTAAAGTCATCAATATACTCTCTAATTCCGTAGGAGCCACAATGACCATATCCCGAAAGTGTATCTAAAGTGCCATAAGCAGGATTATGAATAGTTAATATATCGGGAGCCGTTTCTTTGAAAAAATTTAAAGGTTCGCTGTATAATTTTTTATTATTGAAATATTCATCAAAAACCACTGAGAGTTTCTCAGGAATACCCGGTGTAATAATAGGAGCCCCCCCATAACCGCCAAAACTTATTTTGTTGCAAATAAATTTATTTTTATGCAAATCGTACTCATATAAAGATGTATGCTGCAGGTTCATATCATAATTACCGGGTAGAAAATAAGAAGGCGCGTTTGCGTATTTGTTCATTAAATCGAAAATTGTATGGTACTTTTCTTTCATATTCGCTGTGGCTTTTTTAAACAAAATATTATATTCAGCCGCGTCTAAAAGCAGATCTTCAGAATATTTTTCAGAATTTTTAAGAATAAAAACTGCGGCTTCCTGAGGATTCATATTTAATTCATTTTTTTTAATATAATTATAAAAAAAATCCTGAAGAGCTACAAAATTATAAAGTTTTTCTTCGTTATAAAAAGCTTTATAAATTAAATCTCCTGAAATTATATATAAATCGGCTGATGTGTTTTGTATGGCAAAACGAAGTTTTTTTAAGTTATCATGAATGTCTGTAAAATATAAAATTTCAAGTTTAGACATTTCGTTTATATTTTCTTGTATGTTTTATTTCTGTTTTCAATAAATTGAACACTAAATTCACCATCAGGCGTTTTAGGTGAAGACGGCGGAGGTACAATTTGAGATGGATCTTCTTTAATAGTAACAGGAACAGCAATAAAACTAAATATAAGCATAAGTATACTTAAAACTGCCATACGCTTTTGTTTTCTATTTAACTTAAAATTAGAATTTTCTAAATAAGGAGGATGTTGAATACCTATCATAAAATAAATCATTGCGGCGAAAAAAATCCATCCAAAAAAATCAAAAGATAATAAAATTATAATTCCCATAAATAAATAGGCTAAGCTTTTTTGTCTTTTCCCTAAAACTGCGTAAGCTATATGACCTCCATCAAGCTGGCCAATGGGAAAAAGATTTATAGCAGTAACAAGAAAACCTACCCATCCGGCAAATGCCATAGGGTGAAGAAGTACATCATGACCAGCAGGAACATCTTTTATTGAGTGAAGAATCATTTTAAAAATTAAAGGCTCACCAAAATACAAGCCGCCTAAATCAGGCGTTATGGGTATAACTTCTGACATCATTATACCTGCGATAGAAAAGGGAATTGCTAAAGAAAAACTCATAGCTGGTCCCCAAAAGGCAATATCTAAAAGAGCATTTTTATCAGGAGGCAGACTTTTCATTTTAATAAAAGCTCCTAATGTTCCTATGGGACTTATAAAGGGCAAGGGTATAAAATAAGGTAAAGTTGCGTCTACATTATATCGTTTAGCGTATAAAAAATGACCCATCTCATGCGCGAGTAATATTATCATTAGTGGAACACTATAAGAAATTGCGATAAGAAAATCTGAAAAAATATCACTAGAAGTACCAAGTAAAAATTGGTTTAATGTTGTTGAAAAAAAAGTTAACACAAAAAGAAGAAGATGTTTTCTTTTTGCATCTTTGGGAATATCTTTTGTGTAATTAAATATTTCAATGAATAATTTATTTATGTTTTGCATTATTATATTGTTCCTTAAGTTTGTATAATTTATTTTTTTATGGCTGTTTATTCTTTTTTTCTTGCTTTTTCTTTAAGTCTTGTTTTTTTTTATTGGTTATTTCTTTTTCTAGTTTAGTTGTCTGCTTCATTGAAGGATATTTTGGTCTTATATGATATGAACTTAATAAAGCTTCTTTAAAAGTTGCTTTAATTTTAGTCAAATCAGAAAAAGTAATAGGGCACTCATCAAGCTGATTTTCTGAAAGTTTATTTTCTATTATAGTATTAATTAGCGCTTCGATATCTTCTTCATTGGGGTTAGTCAATGTTCTAGACGCTGCCTCTAAAGAGTCTGCTATCATGGCCACAGTTGTTTCTTTAGAACGGGGTTTAGGACCCGGATATTGAAACATACTTCGTTCTAGTTCTGATCCATTTGATTTTTTTTTGCTATTTTTATTCTCTTCAAGAGCTTTATGAAAAAAATACTGCATGGTTGAAGTCCCATGGTGTTCGGGAATAAAATCAATAACTTTGTCAGGAAGACGGTGATTACGACCAAGCTTTATACCGTCATTTACATGATCTATTATGATGCGCGAAGATTTTAACGCGCCCATTTTTTTAAATTTTGTAGATGATAAATTTAAATGCTTGTTTTCAGTATAAAATTCGGGATTTTGAAGCTTACCAATATCATGATACAAACATCCAACCCGTGTTAAAAGAGAATCACCGCCAATAGCAGAAACCGCCCTTTCAGATAAATTTGCCATCATAAGAGAATGAGTGTATGTAGAGGGCGCCTCAATAGCTAACTCTCTTAACAATGGATGATTAATATCAGAAAGCTCCCTAAGCTTAAATCGTGTTGGCAAGTTAAAAATAGATTCGAAAATGGGCAAAAAACCTAAGGCAAAAATAGTTCCTAAAAAAGCGTTTACCGCTCCCAAGATTATTTTTTGGTTTGTGGCCGGCCCAAGCTGATTTTGAAGTAAATCCATTCCTATTATTAAAACAATTATGGCCGAAGCGGTTGTAAAAGCACCCTTTAAAAATTGAGTTCGTCTTTCCATCTTTTGAGCAGAATAAATACTGGCAATAACAGTGATAAAAGATACCAATATCGTGCCTGGCTCATAGCCAGATAAAAAATAAAGAAAAAATGATATATATATTCCAACAGACATAGCAACTTTAGCCTCAAATAAAAGACCGGTTAATATCGCCATAAAACCTATGGGAACAAAAAGGCCCAAATAAATACCACTGTCTCTTATCGCTTGAAAACGAGAAATAGTAAATCCAAATAATATGATGATAAACATTAAAGTATGAAGTATTACATGGGAAGATAATTCTCTAAATTTTACCTCTGAAAATCTAAAAATATAAAAAGAAACACCTAACCCTAATAAAAACTGAACCAAAAAAGTACCTGAAATATATTGAAAATTTGTCTTATTCTGATATTTATTTAATATCTCAATTTTTTCAAATTTATCAGCATCAATAGGATCGCCCGCCCTAACTATAATCAACCCTTTTTTTAATACATCGGTAACAGGATTAATACTATTTTCAGCTTTATCTCTTAAATCTTTTGTTTTTGATTCATTATAACTCACATATGGTCTTCTGTAATAATGCTGTAAAATACGATGAATTACAACTTTTTTAGCTCCGTCGGACAAGAGAGAATGAAAAGCAGGTTCACCTATATTAAAAAATTTTTTATAATTGGCAAATGAAAAAACTTTTTCATTATTTATAAATTTAGAAGAATCCCATGTTAAAACCTTTTGTTCAGAAGGGCTGTTAATAGTTTCAACCAAAGCGCCTGTTTCTTCAAAATTTTTCATATCTTCTGGCATTTTCTCAGATGTTATGGCATATGAATCAAAAATTAAAGTCGTGTATTTTGTTGCCCATTCAACAAGACGGGCCCTATTATCTATTCTTAAAGATTCTTCTATTTCATTTTTCGTAATAGACTGAGTTCTTTTAATAAATGGCAGTCTGCTGGCGGCTGTTTCATATGGATTTTCTTCATCTGAACTTTTTACTAAAAGAGTAAACTCTACCTGAATATCTTCTACGATTTTTTTTAATATTTGATAGTCTCTTTCAAAAACATATTTTTGCTTTTCTCTGGCCTCTAAGCGTCTATTTTTAGTTTCTTCGGGTAATTCATAGCGAATATCCTGATAAACTCTTACATCTTCTGAAGCCACTTCACCTAAAGAATATTGAATTTTCTTACCCAAATACGGTATAGATAGTAAATAAGTAATTACTAATAAATTTATGCCAAATAATAATAAAAGTATTCTTTTTACTACTCTTTGTGAGCGCTTTTTACTAAAGAAAAACTCTATTTTCTGTAGAAATTCCTGCCATTTTTTTGAAATCATATTAATAAAATAAATATAAATTTAAATAGATGTCAACTAGAAATTATACTTTGAGTCACTAATATGTTCCAAATTAAATTATCTGAGTGCAAAGTAAACGACTTTTTAAGACAAATTATTTAACGCCAATTGTAAGAGATGGAATATATGTAATTAATAATGTTACAACTGCCATTACAATTAAAAACGGAAACGAAGCCCTGTAAATTTCAATTAATGGCTTATTAAACCGGTATGAAGCGAGAAAAAGGTTCATACCTACGGGAGGCGTTAAATAGCCAAGCTGTAAATTTACAAGAAATATCATACCTAAATGCAAAGGATCAATATTATATACCTGAGAGATGGGAATTATTAGCGGAACAACAACAACAATCGCCGAAAAAATATCCATTGCCGTTCCCACCAAAAGAAGAAAAATATTTAAAGCTAATAAAAATACTATTTTTGATTCAATGTTCGATTCTACCCATTGCGCGGCTTTCATGGGAATCATCGCGTCTACAATATAATTTGTAAGTCCCATAGCTACCCCAAAAATAACAAAAATACCTCCCAGCATTACAAGACATTTTAAAACTATATTTGGCAAATCACGAATTGGGTGTATATCGCGATGAACACTTGTTTCTATTACAATTGCATATACTGCAGCTATCGCCGAAGCTTCAATTAAAGACGCGAAACCGCCAAAAATAGCTCCTAATATAATTATAGGTAATAGAATCTCATATTTAGCTTCTTTTACGGCTTCAAGAGCTTCTTTAATATTAAACGGATTTCTAACTACATTTTTATTTTTTCCCTGCCATATTCCAAAACCGGTAACCGCGGCAAGAAGAATAAGACCTGGTAAAATGCCCGCGATAAATAAATCGGGAATGGGTATATGCGCGATAACACCATACATAATAACAGCAAGTGACGGCGGGAATAAAAGTCCAATGGAACCTGTAGAAGTTAAAATGCCGATAGAAAATTTATCAGGATATTTATTTTCTTTTAACACTGGATACAAAAGGCCGCCTAATGCTAAAATAGTAACACCTGAGGCTCCTGTAAAAGTTGAAAAAAAAGCGCATACAAATGTAATGGCTAAAATCAATCCGCCCGGAGCCCATCCAAATAAAGCACGAAATAAACGAACTAATCTTTCAGACGTTTTACTTTCGGCTAAAACATAACCAGCTAAAGTAAAAAGAGGTATTGCAGGTATAGAAGGAGATACAACAATACGATAGGCTTCTACGGGAATAGCAGCTACAGAAATCTCGTCCGCAGAAAAGAAAACAAGAGCCAGCCCCCCTAATAATATAAATATAGGCGAACCTAATACTGTAGTAACAATTAATAAAATAACTACCAGCCAAATTATATTAGCCATAAATGCCGAAAAAATAAAACCATAAAGGTATGCTAGCGGTATACCTAAAGATGCTATAGCTCTATTTTTCCACCCGTCTAGGGCAAATATGAAACGAAAAGTAATAAGAAAAAACGATATGGGTAATATCAACTCAACTATCCAAACAGGAATTTTACCCCCCACAACAGCATCTGAGGCCGTTTCAAACATAACATATTCATATGAACCCCATGCTAAACCGGCAGATACCGCTGTTGAAATAATAGCTGTACCAATTCTTATAATATGATTGTATCTTTCAGGTATTATCTTGATACCTGAAGAAAGCGATAAATGCTGTTTTTCTAAAGAAGCAAGAGCTGCCCCTATAAAACCTACCCAAAGCGTTAAATGCTGAACAAATTCATTTGAACCGCTTATGCCCACCCCAAAAACGGCCCTAAGAACAATTTCTAAAACTGGCAAAAATGCCATCAGCAAAAACGCAATAATTCCTGCTGAATTTTCAAACTTTCTAAAATAGAGAATCAAATTTTTTAAAAGAATATTTACTTTATTCACCTTTTACTTTCGAAAATCTTTCAATATTTCAACAACTTCTTTATAAATATCAGTTGGTATGGCATTGCCAATAATCTGGGGAAAAACACTTTGAATTTCATTTTCCCACTCTTTAGTCGTAGTGGTATCAATTTTTGTAACTTTTAACCCGTACCCCTGCATAGATTTTATGGCTTCTGATTCCAGCTTTCTAATTTCTTCTTTAGCTTTAGTACCTGCCCTTACGGCGGCAAGTAAAATTTTAGGCTGTAAATCTCTGGGAATTTTATCCCATGTTTTTTTTGAAATCACAACGGCCGCGGTAAGGGGTGCCCACTTCATAGAAAGCATATTATCAGCCAGACCAAACCATTGGTAAGAGAGAGCTGCCACAGGCGGCGCTGATACGGTTTCTATAAGTCCTGAAGATAGGCCCGTATGTATTTCTGTTGGCGGCAAAGCAACAGGTTTATAACCGGCATTTTTTATTGCGTCTGTCCAAGACGGGTCACCTGACCAAACCCACATTTTAAGTGTCTTTAAATCTGCCGGTTTTGTTACTTTCGTTTTTGAAAATAAGTAAACCCAGCCTATTTCTGACCAATATAATAGTTTAAATCCTTTTTCTTCCATATCTGCATTGAATTTTGGTGCTAACCTCTGTAGTGTATAATCAAGTTCTTCATCTGATCTTACCAGCATAGGAAGCTGAAAAATACCTATTTCTTTAACAATACTCGCTAAACCATGACCAGTTAGTGCCGCACCCTGAAGCTGATTAATTCGCATTTTTCGCACCATGTCTAAATCATCACCTGCTACACCGCCAGCATATAGCTGAACTTGTATTTTGCCGTTTGATACATTTTTCCATTCTTCAGCCATATCACGAAGCGCATTATGCCACACCGAACCTTTAGGCGCAATTGTACCAATTTTAATAGTTTGAGCGCTACTAAAATTTAATCCTGAAAAAAATACAATAGCAGCTGTGAAAATAAACTTTATTTTTTTCATTTTTTATACCTCATCTTTAATACGTTTTATAAAAACAATTTTGTAATATTTTCTTTTAACCATTTCGCTCTTTTTTGGGATATCGTATTTACTAATCGAATATTCATTTGATCATCCACATTGATAGCTAGGGCCGAGTCAATTAAATTTTTGAATTCTTCAGTATTTTGCTCTTGAACAGAAACATTTTCAGCTAAGCTTAAATAAACAGACACTCTTTTACCTTTTGAATATTCCATAGCTTTTTTGTAATACTCGCGGCATAAATTTAAGTTTCCATTTGGCCGCCCGGCTTCATAGGCAATTAAAAATTCGTAAACCGCGCCTTCACCGTATGATTCATCTACTTCAAGAATGTGTTTTATTAAAGCAGCCGCGTATGGCAGGGCCACAATTAATCTAGTATCATCTTTAGCAGCCGCGATGGCCCCTGCCCAGCCTATTCCCGACCAATATAAAAAATGAATATCACTCTTTTCGGTTTTTGATAATGTTTCATCAGTATTTTTTATCAACTTATCTTTAAAATTTTCATTTTTAAGATTTAAACCACGAAATGCAAAATCCCTGCCTCTTAAAAAAAGCTTACTTGCCCGCTTTCTTAAATGTTTAGCTTTTTTATAATCTTCATCATCAATTAAATCTGCTTCTTGCTGTAAAAGATAAGCGTATGAAATAAACCCCTGCGCCGCTGATAAAAGAAGTCCCTCGTGTTCTGGAGTGCTGGTAAGAAGACTTTCAAAAGTTTTTAAGGCAAAAGGCATGGCCTCTTTAACCAACTCAGGATCATCATCTGAAGTAAAAACCGAACTATCACCAGAAAGGGAGTCTGCCACAATATTAGTTCCCACTTTTTTTAGGGAACAATTATTTATGAGAACTAATAAGAAAATAATAAAGAAATAATATATATTTAAATTTCGCCTAAGTTTTAATTTTCTTAATAAATAAAATTCAAAAAGATTTAAAAGCACAATGCTATAAAGAAAAAGAGCCTTACTTTTACAACAAAAAAATTATTATTTACAATGTTTTATGGGTACCGTCACAATAAGGAGTCGTTTTGGTTTGTTTACAAAGACACATAGAATGGATTTTTTTTTCTATAACTTCAAATTGAACCGGTAAAAATTCGGTATCTTTGTGGCTACCGTCGCAAAAAGGCTGTTTTTTTGACTCACCACACTGGCACCAATAATGTGTTCCTTGAGCGATCTCTATTTTTAATGACTTTTTATCAAATATTTTTGGTTTAAGCATATCTCCCTCTTTAAAATTAGAATTTTTTACTCATATATGAATATATACATTTAAAAATATATGACAAATAATATATTCTAATTTACAAGTGATGGGAAAAGCTCATACATGAAAAATAATTGACATTAGCCATTTGTAATAATGTTTATACGGATGAGCATAAAAAAAGATGAAATTGTGTTTATCATAAATCCTGTTTCTGGCGGCGGAAAAACAGGAAAACTATGGCCTGAAATAGAAAAAAAAATACGACAAAAATTTGTAAATATAACTGTTCTATTTACAAAAAAAAAAGCAGAAGCTGTTAGTTTATCTAGAAAATGTGTTATTGCGAAAGTGCCTATCATTGTTTCTGTGGGCGGCGACGGGACAATCTCTGAAGTCGCTTCAGGATTTATAGGCGCAAATAATAAACCTATTGAAAAACCATCTGCGAAATCTACCGCTCTGGGAATACTCCCAATGGGTTCAGGATGCGATTTAATTCGTACGCTTCAAATACCTAATAATGTTGATAAGGCACTGGATATCATTTTACAGGGTAAAAGAAAAATAATTGATATGGGAATGGTAACATTCAAAAATTATCAAAAGAAAACAGAAAAAAGGCCTTTTATAAACATATCTGATGTAGGTATTGGCGCGCAAGTAATGCATATTTTTGACAAGCAGGATAAAAAATGGGGACCTTTCATATCATATCAATCGGCAACACTACGGGGGGTTTTACAATATAAAAATAAGCATTTTAAAATCTATCTTGATAATAAGCTGATAAAAGATCAAATTATGCATAGTGTAATTGTGGCAAATGGAAAATATTTTGGATCTGGCATGAAAGTTGCCAGAGAAGCTGAATTAGACGATGGGTATTTTAACGCTATTTTAATTGATAAAATAAGCACAATAAAGTTTTTAATGCTTTTACCTTTTTTACAAAGGGGAATTTATGCAAAAATAAAAGAAATAAATATGTATAAGGTTAAAAATATTAAAATCGAAACTAATTCTAATGCTTTTATAGAGCTAGATGGCGAGCAATTAGGAACTGCGCCAGCTGAATTTCAAATGATTAATTCGGCCGTATCTGTATTTGTACCTTAAAAAAAATATATTTTTTTTATAAAAATTTCTTGAAATTTTAGCTATACTTAATATTATGTCTCATAAAGTATAGAAAATGCTTGGCGTCAAAAAAGGCGGCATTTCAGATACTGAAAAATTAAAAGATTCAGGCAATTCTATAACAGATATTGGTTAAAACTAGTTGGTTGCATATTAACAACTAAACTAAATAACTGGAGGAAAAAATGACAAAAGATGAATTAGTGAGCCATATGGCTGGTGAAGCGAGTATTACAAAAGAGGCTTCTAAAAAAGCTTTAGAAGCATTTATTTCAGGAATTACAAAAACCTTAAAAAAAGGGGGCACTGTCGGGCTGGTTGGTTTTGGAACTTTTTCAATTACAAAAAGAGCTGCTAGAAAAGGCCGAAATCCAAAAACAGGTGAGACAATTCAAATAGCCGCAAGTAAGAGTGTAAAATTTAAGGTGGGTAAATCATTAAAAGATGCCGTAAAGTAAGATTATAACTTAAACGGTAAATTTATGTTAAAAAAGCGGGCGATTGTCCGCTTTTTTATTTTATTTATAATACAATAAAGTGAATATAAAATTTTTTTTTCAAATTGTTGGCTTCTTTCTTTTAATTCTTAACAATCAATGTAATAAAGAAAAAGAAATATATATTGATACATTGTTAAATAATATGATTATTAAGTATGGCGGAGAAGAAAATTTAATAAAATATGACAGGCATTATTCTCACTGGCAGGTAAACTCCCCTATAAAAGGAAAAGCAGAAGAAAAAAGATATGTAAATCTGCCACAAAAAATAAAAATTGAAAGCGGTGCCAATCAAGAAATACGAATAATTAATGATGAAAATGTTTATAAGGGCATATTAAACAAGCCCGCCATAAAAATAGAGGGAATTTCAAGCGAGGCGGTTAAATTTCAACTAAAACGAATATATTCACCTCTTCATTTAAATAAATTTAAGAAAAATATTATTAAAATAACAGATTCAGCCAAACATATGATTTTACAATATAAATATGAAGTTTCTTCAATAAATTATTATGTTAATAAAGAAACATTCTTTATAGAAAAAACTGAAAGTTTTATTGATACATCCCAAAAAACTATGAGGTTTATCACTGAATATAAAGATTATAAAAATATAAATGGGGTAATGGTGGCTCATACTGAAAATAAATTTATTGACAATATGAATACCGCGAACAATACTTTATTAGAAATACAGATAAATCAAGATTTTAGTCCCTCTATGTTTGAACCTTTTTTAAACATATAGAAAAACAATATAAAAAATAAATATTCTATACTACTATTAAAATATAAACTAATGAATAAAATAATTCAATATCTAAAAGTTCATAAAAAAGATATCTTATTTTATGCTTCTGCAATTACAATCTTTATATTTATGCAAAACTGGCAAAGCAGAAATTTAATTGAAGATAAAAAACCCGCGCCTGAATTTATATTAACGGATCTTCAAGGAATTACTCATTCATTATCTCAATACAAAGGCAGACCCATAATACTATACTTTTTTGCTCCATGGTGTACGGTTTGTAAAATAAGTTCTATTAATATAAATAGAGTGAGGGAATCATACACTGTTGATGAGTTAACGATTCTTTCTATCGCGTTATCTTATAACGATATAAAAGAGGTAGAAAATTTCAAAAAAGACAATAATTTAAATATACCTGTACTCTTGTCCGATCATAAAACCGGCCAAGAGTACAAAATAGACAAATTCCCAACTATTTATTTTATAAATTCAGAAGGGTTTATAAAAAACAGCACTGTCGGCTTTACAACTAAAACCGGCATACAATTTCGTTTATGAAATGCTGAAAAACAAATTTTTCAGCATTTTGATAGATAGCTCTAATTTTAATTATTTATTAAAAAAACAATTATCTGCCACGACTTCTATTGCCGCCCTCATTATATTTTGGCTTTGGCTTTGCTTCATTAACACGTATGTTTCTTTCTTTAAACTGAGTGTCATTTAGCGAAGCGATTGCTTTTTGGGCTTCTTCCTGACTTTCCATCTCTACAAACGCGAAACCTTTCGCACGGCCGCTGTATTTATCTGTAATTATATTTACTGAACTAACAGCACCATATTCTTGAAATAAATTTGTCAACTCTTCTTCAGTTGTAGTATAGGCCAAATTACCTACATAAATATTCATTTTAATCTCCTAAGATAATATCTATAAAATAAATAGGCTTTTGGTACTAATGATACATCGAAAGCAAAGTTTACTTTAAAAATATTATTATTTTCTTGCTTAGAACAATAAATTTTTTAGGCGACTCATTGTATAGCATTTCATTTGCAAATTTCAGGAAAAATAAAATCTATAAATTCTTTATTTTAGCTCAAGCGCTATCATTGAAAAAGACTTGTCAGCATGCCTCAAATTTATCTATTGGCAAATATATTAAATTACAAGAAAAATTAATAAGGCTATAAATGATTACAACAGAAAAAAAGACCGAAGTAATTGAAAAATACCGAAAGCATTCAAAAGATACAGGTTCTGCAGAGGTCCAAATAGCAATTCTTACTGAAAGAATAAATGAATTAACTGAGCATTTTAAAAAGCATAAAAAAGACCATCATTCTAGATTAGGCCTACTTAAAATGGTAGGTTCACGCAGAAAATTTTTAGATTATCTTAAAGGTAAAAATGTTGAGAAATATAAAACTCTCATCAATAACTTGGGAATACGCAAGTAACGAAAACCATTTATTATTTAACGGTATTTTAAATAAATTCTTCGTTTTTCTAAAAAAATCAACAAAAAATAAATTGTTAAAAAAACCCTTATTATATTAAGGAGAAAAAAATGTTACATACTGAAAGTATATTAGTCAATGAAAAAAGTTTTATTCTTGAAACTGGAGCATGGGCAAGACAAGCAGGGGGATCGATTGTTTTAAGGTGGGATAAAATTACTCTTTTAGCAAACGCGACTGCAGCAAAAGAAGCAATGGAGGGAATAGATTTTTTCCCATTAACAGTAGATTACAGAGAAAAATTTTATGCATCAGGACAAATTCCGGGAGGCTATTTCAAGAGAGAAGGCCGTCCTACTGAAAAAGAGATATTAACATCAAGGCTTACAGATAGACCCCTACGACCTCTTTTTCCCAAAGGATTTTATAATGAAGTTCAAATATTTATAACATTACTAAGCTCAGATGGTATTCAGCCAGCAGATATTCATGGAATTACGGCCGCAAGCGCAGCATTAATGATATCAGATATTCCTTTTGATGGTCCTGTTGCCGGCGTGAGAGTGGGCCAAATAGATGGAAATTTTATTCTATTTCCTGATAATGAGCAGCAAAAAAAATCAGAACTAAATCTAATTTTAGCAGGTACTAAAGAAGCAGTAACAATGATTGAAGGAAGTTCATCAGGATTAGATGAAAAAACAATGCTTGAAGCTATAAAATATGGTCATAAAGAAATACAAAGAATTTGTGATGCGCAAATTCTTATGAAAGAAAAAATAGGCAAGGCAAAAACTGAAATACCAACGATAGCTGATAATACGGAACTTAAGAATAAGATAAGAGAGATGGCATTTGTTTCACTTGAAGAAGCAAATAAAAGTGGCGATAAACATACCCGCCAAAGTAATATTGATGAAGTAAATAAATCTACTTTACAAAAGCTAGAAGAAGAATGGAAGCAAAATGAATTTACTGAAAAAGAAATATTTTTAAAGAAAAAAGAAGCTTCGTCCATTTTAGAAGAACTTGAAGTTGAAATAGTAAGAGACCAAATATTTAATCAAAGCACAAGAGCCGATGGCAGAAAATTAGATGAAATAAGACCAATATCTATTGAAGTTGGGGTATTGCCGGGAGCGCATGGTTCCGCGATTTTTACAAGAGGAGAAACTCAGTCACTGGGTGTTGTAACACTGGGTACAGGTAATGATGTACAACTTACTGATGACATAAGCGGCGCAAGAGAACAATATTTTTATTTGCATTACAATTTTCTTCCCTTTAGCGTAGGTGAAGTTCGTCGTTATGGCGGGCCGGGAAGACGTGAAATTGGTCATGGCAAACTGGCAGAAAACGCTTTATTATATTCCGTTCCTTCACAGGAAAAATTCCCGTATATTATACGAGTAGTTTCAGAAATTTTTGAATCTAATGGTTCTTCATCTATGGCGAGTGTATGCTCAGGTTCACTTGCTATGATGGATGGGGGTATTCCCATAAAAGGGGCAGTGGCTGGCATAGCAATGGGTCTTATTACACATAAAGAAAAATACGCCGTATTATCTGATATTGCCGGCCTTGAAGATCATTTTGGTGATATGGATTTTAAAGTCGCTGGCACTGTAGAAGGGATTACAGCTTTTCAGATGGATTTAAAACTTAAAGGTATAAGTTATGAAATTATGGAAAAAGCTCTAATGCAGGCTAAAGAAGGAAGACTGCATATTCTTGAAAGAATGAATGAAGTATTAGCGGTCCCTAGAAGCGATCTTTCTGCGAATGCACCAAGAATAACAACAATACAAATAGATCGCGAAAGAATTGGAGAACTTATAGGGCCCGGCGGTAAAAATATACGCAGTATTATAGAAAAAAGCGGGGCAGAAATTAACGTAAATGATGATGGAATTGTTTCTATAGCAAGCAATAATCAACAGGCGACAGATATCGCTAGAGAAATGATAGAATCTCAATTTGCCGAAGCCGAAATTAATAAAACCTATGATGGCATAGTTAAAAGAATTGTAGATTTCGGAGCGTTTATTGAAATTATGCCGGGTAAAGACGGTTTATGCCATATCTCAAAAATTTCACAAGATAGGGTTACTGCAGTAGAAGACGCATTACAAATTGGACAGCAGGTAAAAGCAAAAGTAATCGCAATTGATAGACAAGGACGTATTAATTTATCTATAAAAGACGCTGATTAAAATATAAATCATGTCTATATCAAACATTGTACATTATCCATTAGATAATGGATTAAATATAATTTTAGAAAATATTCCCCATAGAATTTCAGCAGTTATGGGTATATGGATACCCATTGGTTCACGTATGGAAAATGATACTGAAATGGGTTTTTCACATTTTACGGAACATATGCTTTTTAAGGGAACTAAGAAAAGAAAATACCAGGATATATCAAGAGAAATAGACCGTCTGGGCGGATACATGAACGCTTCAACTTCTAAAGAAGTTACAAGCTATTATATTTCTATTAATTCTAAATATACAGAGACCGCATTAGATGTACTCTCTGATATTTTTTTTAATTCTGTTTTTGCTAAGCAGGAATTTGATCTTGAAAAACAGGTCATACTAGAAGAAATTAAAATGAGCGAAGATACTCCGGATGATCACTTATTTGATTTATTCTATCATGATTTTTTTGGAGACACACCGTTAGGTAGGCCTATTGCCGGTACCCTTAAATCAATAGGGAACTGTAAAAGAGATGAATTATTTAACTTCTATACTTCTAAATATGGGGCTAATGGATCGGTATTATCTTTAGCGGGTAGACTATGGGAAAATGATAATGAAAAAAAATCTATTAAAAAAACCATTGAAAAATTATTTAATCAGAAAAATAATCAATTAACGGGTAGCCCTGCTTTTCAAATTGAAAAACCTTCTGAAAAAACCCCGTTGCATGTAAAACATTATCAAAAAAAACTTGAGCAAACGCATTTTGCTTTTGGTCTGCCTGGAATATCACGCTTAGAAGAAAATGACGCGTACGCGGGAATTTTTACTCATCTGATGGGCGGAACGATGTCATCAAAACTATTTCAAAAACTTAGAGAAGAAAATGGACTTTGTTATGCCGTGAGTACATTTCATTCTCAATTTTTTAAAGAAGGCCTTTGGGGGGTATACTGCGGCACATCGTCTCAAAATTTTAATCAAGCAGTAGATTTAATGATAAAAGAAATTAAAAACGCTTTAAACGGTGATATTCCTGAAACAGAAATTAACGAAACGAGAAACGGTTTAGCCGCGGCTATGGAGCTTTCTATGGAATCAGCTTCTAGAAGGGCAGATTATAACGCAAGGTCTGTGCTTTACTTTAAAAAAGCAAGAGATTGGCGCGATAGAATAAAAAAAATAGAAAACACAAAGGCAGACGATGTTATTATAGGTATGAACAAGTTATGGCAAAATAAAAATTTTTACTTATGCAGTCTCGGAGATATGAAAAAAAATAATATCGAAAAAGAAATATCTAAGAAATATAAAAGCCCATTTATTTAGTTAATATTGAATTCGCGAACTTATTTTGCAATAGGATCGCCATTTTGCCATTCGCCTTCGTATATTATGATTCCATCGTTGTCTATTTCTTTACCTCGACCCTCAGGAATACCCTTTCTAACCTCACCTTCATATGCCTTTCCGTTTGGATAGAAAATTTTTCCTTTACCGTGAGGATCTCCATTTTTCCATTCGCCTTCATAAATTTTGCCATTTGGCCATAAAGATTTGCCAAAACCATGTGGTTTGTCTTCATGCCACTCTCCCTCATATTTTTTACCATCTTCGAACAGTATTTTGCCTTTACCATGCATTTTCCCATTTTTAAATTCACCTTCATACACATGGCTATAAGCGACTTTTAATTTTCCCATACCATTTTGACAATCGCCGCTTAGGCACTCATCTTTTTGGCAGTTCGATAAAGTGAATAGTATAATAAGGGGTAATATATATTTCATAAATAATAACAGATCGTGATTATGCGATGTCAACTGTTTTTAATATTTTACCAGTTAAAATTATATCCTGCACCCAAAAAGAAAAGAGTATTTATATCATCTCTAGAAGTTTTTGGTAAATATAATACCATATTTTTAAATTCAGATTTTGTTTTACCGTTAACCCCAACACCTGCATAAACTGAAAATCCCCAAAACAATTTAACTCCTAAGTTTAATCTTGCTTGCGGTCTATAACCTGATATATTTTCATTTCTATTATAAATAAAAGCGGCTGGCAAAACAATAAGATCTGTCTTTGCAAATGTAGCAAAAAATCCCATATCTGCGTCTATAAAAAATCTAAAGATAGGTAAATGAAATCCAAATAAGTAACCCGCTCCTATACCTGTTGAATCGTCAAGATTATACAATAGTCCCTGATAAATTATTGAATAGATATAATTATAATTGAATTTTAGACCAAGATTTACAACTGATTGGTTATCGGCCCAGAATAATACATCCGCACCGTCTTTAGCAGTAAGATTTATTAAACCTAGAGCCAAACCATCGGCTGAATTGGCATAATTTAAAATCGCAGTCTGCAAACCCTGATTCTCTTTTGTGTAATTAAATAGCGCGCTGCCTTGAAGTCCTTGAAAATTACCCTTATTTACATTAAAAAGAGCTGAACCCTGAATACCTTTAAAATCACTGCCATTTATATTAAAAAGAGCTGTACCCTGCACACCTTCAAAATTATTACCATTTATAGCAAAAAGAGCTGTGCCTTGCACCCCTTTAAAATTGTTACCATTTAAAGCAAAAAGACTGGCCCCTTGTACTCCCTCAAAATTATGGCCGTTTATCGCGAAAAGTCCATCACCCTGAATGCCTCTGAAATTTTCTCCATTTAGACTAAATAAGCCTGCCCCCTGTACGCCTTTAAAATCACCTCCATTTATATCAAACAAGCCATCGCCTTGAACACCTTTAAAGCTTTGTTTGTTAATACTGAAAAGTCCTGCTCCCTGAACTCCCTCAAAATTACCTCCTGAAACATTAAAAGTCCCCGCACCCTGTACGCCTTTAAAATCGCCTCCATTTAGGTTTAATATAGCCGCCCCCTGTAAACCGTTTGTTTTTCCTTTTACAATATTCCCAATAACATTATACTGGCCACCTTTTACATCGGTTTCTACTATATCAATACCAATACCTGTGCTAAATCCCTCAAGTCTGCCGCAATAACTACCAAAAAAAGAAATAGTAATTTTGCATACAGCGGTTTCATAATATTCTAAAAATGTGGGAAAAAATTGAGTATTTAAAGGTATTACATGATAACCAGTTAAGTTATCGCCGCGTGAAAAAGTAAATTCTCTTTGAGATTTTATAAATGACCCGGGAGCAAGACTTACACTTGATCCGGTTTCAATTGACATTGAAGCCTCATAAACATCATGACCACGCTGATTAATTACTGTATACTCGCCAGCGTCAACTCCAAGTTGAATTTTTTGATCTGGTTTTTTTTGAAGCTCTGCAACCAATGTGCTGTCATTATTACGAATAAAAAACTTTCCCTCAAGACCTTCTTCAATTTCAAGCCTTGCCGTACTTTTTTGAACTTCTGTAATTATAACATCTCCCGTACCAGACATCTTAATATAGTATCCGGCATGCTGCGGTCCGCTCATTGTTTTTTGCGTTCTTCCTAGAGTTTCATTGTAGGCATATTGATACGCTTCATTCAAAGACACTCTACCGTCACCTGTCATATCGGCCGCGCCACGAAGACCTGAAAGCATATAGTGGGTAAAAAAAGAAGATTTTATTTTATCAGATTCTTGTGAGGCCTCATCTTCTGAACTTGATGTAATAAACGCGTAACCTTTCATATCATATGAAGAATCAAGAAGAAAAGAAGAAGTCATTTGACCTCCTTTTTCTCTTATTAAAGCACCTGATGAACACGAATCTAAAACAGCGACTTTTACATCGGCAGGTAAAGAAGTTATTTCGTTTCTTAATTCTTCATATAAAAATTTTTCTTCGGCTAGCATTAAACCCTGTTCATCTGAATGTCCCGAATAATAAAAAATAACTTCTGTTTTTCTATGGCTTTGTTTTGCTTCATTTACTTTTTCTTTTAATGCTTCTAGTGTTTTTTTTAATTCTTTTGTGTCAGGTTCTTCAAGAAGTTTCGCGTCATAATAATCTACGCCCCCCATGTCTGTTAAAATATTTAAAAATGCTTTAGCGTCAGATACGGCATACCGTAACTTTTCTCTTTTACTGCCGCCGTAATTGGCGCCCACAGCAAGAACAAACCGTTTGATAGAGGCTTTTTTATTCATTTCTGTACGCGAAAAAATAACGGATGAAAAAAAAGTTAAAATAACAATACTAACAATTATCTTTTTCATTTTTTTACACCTTTGCTTACAATAAATGTTGTCTGTTTTATATTTTCATCAAGCGGCAGATTGCTATTAAAAACAATAGCTGTGTCATTGGCAAATTTATTGACAATTTTCATAATATCTGTCACGTAAAACTCTTTCTCAGACGTCAGAAAGAAAAATTTTTCAAAAACCGGCGCATCGTCAAGAGTATAAGAATAAGGCAAACCGGTTTTTTCATTTTTATTTATCTTTAATGAAGCGTTCTTTTCATGTGGCAAATGAAGTGTTATGGCTCCCCTGCCGTCAATAGAAAGTATTAAGCCATAATCAAATTCGCTTTTATAGGCTAACTGCAGCTTATCACCTTCATAAACAATCGCCTCGTTTGATAATAAATCAATTTTATTATTTCGCTGAATATAAACAAATAGTTTTTCAGATTCTCCTTTCAAACGCGTAAGTTCTATTTTATTATAATGTTCAGAATTATTTAAATCTTGTCGTGCTCCCATAGGTAAAAGCAAAAATAAAACCAAAACCGAAGAAAAAGCAAGACCGCCATACAAATATAATTTACTTGAAAATATTGATTTTTTATTATTATTTTCTAACTGCGCTTTTTGAAGATTTAGTTTGTTTTGAATTTGAGAAGCCATGTTTATTGGATCATACTTTTTTAAAATTTCATGATTAGATTTTTTCAGTTCGTCTATTTTTTTATTTAAAACCTTATCGGTTTTTATTTTTCTAGATATCTCTTCCATTTCACGAGGCGGCAGTTCGTTTAATAAGTACTGTTCTAGTTTTAAATGTGGAATTTTTTCAGAAGCCATTTTGAACATTCTCCATTTCTCTTGCTTTAATTCTTAGATTTCTAAGTCTTTTTCTCACTCCTGATACCGAAAGTCCCGATTCTTTGGCGGTTTGTTCAAGAGTTAACCCGTCTACATAATGCATCACAGCTATTTCTCTTGTAGATGGTTTTTCTGTTTTAAAAATTCTATCTAATAAATCATTTGCTATAAAAGTTTTTTCATTATTATCATGCCAAATAATTTGTGCTAAAACAGAATTTTCTGTTTTAATTTCTTTTGATTTTTTAGAACTTAAAACATTCAAGCATACATTGGTAGCAATTTTATAAAGAAGTGATGAGGGATAATCGCCCTTAAGTTTATTTTGAGCGTTAATTACTTTAATAAAAGTATCTTGCATTGCGTCCATTGCCATATCTTCATCCTTTAACAGAAATAAGCATCTTCTTAAAACCATAGGGCCGTATTTTTTATAATATTCTTCTATATTAATTTGCACAGAATCTTCCTTCTCTGCTTTTATTGCTTTCTTTTGCCCTTTCATATATTATAACAACTTTACTTTATATTTGTGTTACTTTGTATAGATTTTTTAGTAATAAAACAGATGATTCACTTTTGCAAGAATAAATTAACTTTTTCTATGTAGCTAGCTGTCGTCCAAGTCTTTCTAATAGACTTCATCATGTGTACCAATATTGATTAACTGTACAACCGTTTTATCTTCATCTCTAAATTTAAATAATAAACGATATTCGAAAGTAATACTGAAAGCCCAGCTATCTTTTCATTTGCCTTTCAATTGGTGAGTTTTTAGAGCGTTTGAAAAAGGATCTTGAGAAAATAATGTTACTTTTTCATTAAATACTGCTTTTAAGTCTGGTCTTTTTTTAAGCCATTTTTATAAGCTTTTTTAAATTCATTGGACCATACAATTTCAATCATTTAAATCTTTTAGTAACTCTTTAACAGTTCCTTTTTTTATATTGTTATTTTGATAGTCAATATCAGCTTGTTTTACAGAATCAATCAAAGCATTACGCTTTTCTTCTGCGATTCGCTTTGAAAGAATATCTAACACATACTCTTTATCTTCAGAGTTTAAATTTTCAATATCTTCTAAGACATCGTTTATTGTTGTATTACTCATAGTAAATATACCTTGTTAATAAGATATAATAATTGATTCACTTTTACAAGAATAAATTAACTTTTTATAGCAGACGGTTTGCCAAAAAAGATATAATTTCATCTCTCTTTTGCTTTTCTCTCTTTTTCAAAAAGTAAATAACTATAAACAATTAAAAAAATTATCATGGTTATTACCAGACTAATTAAAATAAAGAAAATATATGGTTTATTTAAAAACGATAATACGAACCATATAAATCCGCAGATGAAAAAAGTGTATGCAGAAACGCGATGAGTTTTATGCCACACGGTTTCGCTTGCCAAGGTCCAAGGAGTTCTTATACCAAATGTATAGTTATGTTTTACCTGAGTCAGGTAATTACCTATAATCATAAATAAAATTCCCACAAGCATTTTTACTATAAATGATACATCCTGCAAAAAGCCTAAAGCTGTTGACATCGCGGCCCAGTGAATGCCTATAAAAAATAACATCATAGAAAGTATTACAATTTCGTAGGCTTTCTTATGTTTTTCATAGCTGTCACGCCGCGGATCTATTTTGGGTATTAGCCGCATAAGTACATACATAACAAAAGGAGCCACAGCCATTAAAAATGCATATAATTTATTGGCAGTTCTGTCAACTTCGCCGTATATGTTCCAGTGCACGGGTATTATTTCAGGCAGGCTCGGATAAATAATTCCTGTTGCAATAACAGAAACCGCGCTTAATGTTAAAATAAATATTTTAAATTTCATTTTTTGTTCCTCCTTTAATCTCAAATATCCATTCAAGTATTTCTTGAAAAACAGTGGTATTTAAAGAATAAATAACATACTGACCCCTTTTTTCAGATGTTACCAAATCGGCGTTTTTCAAGATGGTCAAATGATGATTTAAAGAAGCGCCTGCCATATCAAAGTTTTCTAAAATCTCTCCCACGTTTTTATCACTATTTTTTAACAGTTTTAATATCTGCCTTCTTGACGGATCTGCCAAAGCTTTAAATACCGAATTTTTCAAACAATCCTCCTTAGATATTTAGAAATATATCTAAATATCTTTATAGCGTCAACTTTTTTTTTAAAATAGATTTGTAATTTTTAAAAAATTATATTTCTTCCTGATAATGTTTTAATAAACTTTGTTTTATTAATTATTTCTTTAAAAATCTCTGAATTAAAATTTGGATGCTCTATTATTTTTTTTTGCGAGTAACAAAATAGTTTATGTGTATCAAAAATTTTCTCAAGAAGATGTAATCCCAGCTTTATTCTTCCTTCTGCTTTTGTTTTTTGAATTAATGTTTTTATATCAATATCTTTAGAAAGTGAAAATGATTTAATAAAGTTAAATATTCTTGTGCAGATAAAAAGAGTATAAATATCTTTTTGTGTAAAAGATTTTGATTGAGCGGCAAATGATGTTAATCTTGAAAGAAAAATATCATCTTCTGAAAAATTTCTATTCATTTTTAATGCAATAGGCGAATAGGGTGTTAAATAAAAAGGAGAGGCCCCTAATAAAACAGGTAAATTAGCGTTAAAAGCTAATGTTTGCATTTGTGAGTCTAAAGATTCTTCAGGAAAACCTAATATTTGATAAGAAACAATATTAAATTTGAGTTTATAAGCCGTTTCAATCACATTTAAATATTTTTCAATTTTATGCGGACGCTTTGTTGTTTCATGAAGATTTTTATCAGATGATACAAGAGCAAGGTTTAATTCAGAAAAACCTGCTTCTTTCATTTTTAACAAAATATCTTCGTCTAAACTAAGATATGACAAACCATTCATAGCCGTAAGTTTTATAGGTTTATTATTATCTGTGAATTGTTTTTTTATGCTATCAAATAAAATGCTCATTTCACCTTTATGAAATGTTAAATTATCGTCTTCAAAATCAAAAACGCGATATCCATCGTCGTATCGCTTTTCTATTTCTTTTAATATCAATGAATTATTTCTTTTTCTATAAAGCCTGCCAAATGTTGTTCGAACAGAGCAAAAAGAACAAGAATAAGGACATCCACGTGACGTTATTATAAATGTCATGGGTTGTTTTTCTAACTTATATTTTCGCAATTCAAAATCAGTTAAATCGGGTACGGGTAATTCATTAATTGAATAATTTTCTTCTATTTTAGTTAGATATGGCTTGCTGTTTTTTTTATATCCCAAATTGGGAACATTTTCAAAATTTTTTGATGATAGAATTTCTTTTAATAATTCTACCAACGGTTTTTCACCTTCTTTTTGAATGATAAAATCTACTTCTGGCTTATTTAATGTAAATAACGGCATCGCTGAAACATGTGAACCCCCTAAAATAGTTATCAACCCCAGTTTTTTAGCTATACCTGCGGTTTGTAGAGCTTCACGGTAATAAGGCGAGAAAAGAGAAGAAATACCGGCTATATCTGCCTTTTCTTGTTTTATGATATTTTCAATTTCATTCCAATCAGCTCCAAAATGGAAATAATTTGAAAAACCGCAAAAGGGTGATTCATCTTGAATATGATACTCTTTTAAATAATTTAATTCAGACGGCCATTGTATTGTTCGTTTGCCCCAGTCCGAATGAAAATCTATAATTTTAACTTCTATTTCAGGCAGATATTTTTTAACGGATGATTTAAGATAGCAAAGGCCAATAGGTTGAAGCCTTATTTTTGTTTCATAAAAATCTTGTATGGGCGGCTGTATAAGAAGAAGTTTCATAATAAAAATAGTACTCGGGAAAGTCATCTATACTTACAAATCTATTTTTTTCTATAACTTATATTTTTTACATAAATCTTTTTTATAAAGGTCATTTGCTTACCGCATCGTGGTGCGGCATAAATTCCAACGGGCATCTATTAGAAAAAGAAAGTCTTTCACGACCACCATTAAAATAAATTAAAAGCAATAAAAAAGCATTGCCTATACATTTCATGTCTGTATAGTCGATATCAATGAATTATAAAAATCCCTACCCTACTGTTGATATTATTATTGAAATTAAAAATGGCATTATTTTAATTAAACGAAAAAATGAGCCTTTCGGATGGGCACTGCCGGGAGGCTTTGTTGATGAAGGTGAAATGGTCGAGCAAGCAGCTATTAGAGAAGCAAAAGAAGAAACCAGCCTTGATATTCATTTGTTTGACATATTATATAGCTATTCAAACCCTAAAAGAGACCCCAGAAAGCATACAATATCTACAGTTTTTATCGCCAAAGCAGAGGGAAATCCTAAAGGCATGGATGACGCTTTAGAAGCTAAAATATTTTTATTAGAAAATTTACCCGATAATATAGTCTTTGATCATCTTGAGATTATGCAAGACTATATACACTTCAAGAAAACCCACATAAAACCAAATCCTATTGAAATGTTAAAAAGACATGTCTGAATTAAAAAAACATATAGCAATTTTTGAAGGAGCCTATGATTCCGTGAAAAAAATGCCTGAAAATGATAAAGAAATTTGTTTTTTAGGTCGTTCAAACAGCGGTAAAAGTTCTTTAATTGCTGCTTTATTTCAAAATAAATCTATTGTAAAAACCTCTTCTAAACCTGGATGCACCCAAACGGTAAATTTATATAAATATAACTCGTTTTTTTTAACAGACCTGCCGGGATACGGCTACGCGAAAATATCAAAAAGTAAACGCAGCTTATTGTCTAATATCATTTTAGAATATATTTCTAAAAGAAAACAGATTTCTACGGTTTTTTTGTTATTAGACTGCAAAAGAGAACCAGAAAAAGAAGAAATATACATTCGAGATTTTTTTTGGGAGAGAAATATACCGGTCCAACTGATTTTTACAAAAATAGACAGATTAAATCAAAAAGAACTATTTTTGTTGAACAAAAAGAAAAAGGACCTAGAAACACTTTTTCATAATATTGTTTTAAGTTCTTCAAAGAAAAATATAGGTATTGATTTTATTTTAAATTTTATACAATCAATTTAGTAGAATTATTTTTTATAAACTAAAAAAACTTGACATAACAATCAAAAATTTATTAATATATAAAAAATGACCAAAATGGATAATAAATACGTTATATAAATGTAATAAGTTTAATAATAAACTTGATTAATAATAAAAATTAAAATACCGATTTTATATAAAACATGAAAAATAAAAGATTTAAAAAATATATGCCTTATTTCTTGGTAATTTTTGCAGCAGGAAGCCAAGATTATGCTCAGGTATCTGACAACTTAGGGCAAATTACAAAGGCAAACGGACAGGTATTTGTAAGAAGTAGTGGTAAATGGCAAGCCCTAAATAATTATCCATATTCTATTAAAAGTAATGATAAAATTGTCACTAGACAAGGAAGAGTAGAACTAAATATAAATGGTGGCTCTATTTATTTAGACTCTAATACCAATATGGGAATATCAAAGTCTAGTAATATTTCGGGACTTTTTTCAGACACAAGTCAAAAATCAGATATTAATATAAAGCTTTTAACAGGTAATCTTTCTTTTAATATTGAAAATAATCAAAACTATAATTACTCTATAAAAACTCCTGCTTTAACGGCTAATTTAACCGAGGGTGGTTTAGATACAGTTAAAAGTGTTTTTGTGGTAAGTGCCGATGGCTCTACAGAGTATAAAAGTGAAACAGGTAAACTATCAAACTTAAATATAACAGGCAAAGCTGTTGAAAATATCAATATCTCTGTATTAACTTCAAATGATGTGTTAAGTTCAAATATGCCGCCTGTTAATACGCAAATTGATAATCTTCATTTACAAAAAGCATTAGCTTATGCGTTATCGGCTCAAAATGAAATAAATATGCACATGGCAAAAGATAGAGACCAGGCGCAAATATCAAAAGATTATGAAAATCAAAAGTTTACTAAAGAATCTGCGACAGCAGATATGAAAGAAGCTTTGTCTAGAAGCCAAACAGCACTTGCAATGGCAAAATCGAATAAGGCTGTAATAACAGAATCACTTAGCGAAGCAATATGGTTAAAAGACTTAAATTCGCTTCAAGCTCTAAAAGAAATTAGATTAAAAAATATTGAAAAAATAGAAGAAATAAACAGAAATATTAATGAATTATATGAAATTGAAAGAGAAGTTGCAATGGCAGCTAGTTTAGAAAAAGCTTCAAATAAAGCCATTTTAGCTAAAATAAAAGCAAATTCTATTATTGCGAATGCTTCATATAGTGACACACTTACATCTTTAGGTATAGCTATTTCAAATTCTGATAATACAAATTTAAATACATTAGATATGGGATTAAAACAAATTAATCAAAAGATTATAGATATTGAATCTGCATACGCTGAAGCCAAACATATTGAAGCAACCCGTGATACAATATCATATACTGATACAGCAGAAGCAAATAGAATCGCACTAAAAACATTTGCTAATGCTTCGGCGATAGCAGCTTCATGCTCAAGAAACTCTTCTGGCTCATTAACTGGAATAAAACATTGTCAAATGGCAGCCTCTGCTCTTCAACTTGCGAAAGAAGCCGCTAAATTAGCCGAAACGGGACAGCTAGAAAAAGTTAAATTAGCTTGGGCAAATACTGAAAATATTATGTTAGGACAAGACACCTCAAGCAAAGTTATGACTGTGCAAGATTTAATGGCAAAAACCGATGATACCATGACAAAAACACAACCTGAAACTTCTGACGAAAAACAACAAGTAAAACCTAATGAAGTTATAGGCATGGATCAACAAGAACAAAAAGCTTCAGATAATGAACAGGATCAATTACTAAGTGAAATATCAGAAACAGAGTATTCTCCTACTGAAATTGCAATAAATGAAACAATAATAGAACCACCTATTGATCCCATGGATCTACCTATGGCAAGTTCATCTATATAAAATTTTTTATTTTTTATAAATATTAAAATTAAATAAACAAATAGTTCATGTTAAAAAAAAAATGGTTTGATAATATATTAGATTTATCAATATTTATACTTATTATTTTTGCTCCCCTAGCTATTGGATGTGTTCATATATGGGCATACTCTTTACTTGAAATCTCAATATACATACTTTTAATATTTTGGTTATATTATTTAATTACTAATGGGAAAAGCTTATATTTAGAAAAATATATTTCTTATATTTATATATCAACAAGTGCTTTTTTAATTTTACTAATTTTTCAAGTTATTCCATTGCCTTTATCAATTATTGAATATTTATCACCAAAGGCTTATTTATTATATACAAAAGTTTTTTCAGAAAATACTGAAAAAATGTACTTTACCATCAGCCTATATCCTTACGCCTCTAAAAATGAATTAATGAAATTTGTCGCTTATTTTGCTATTTTTTTTCTAATTATTCAAGAAATTCAAAGCAGAAAAAGAATACAAAAAATTATAATGGCAATCTTTATTGTAGCTGTCATTGAGGCATTTTTGGGAATTTACGCTTTGTTTACAAATAACTGGATTTTTGAAAAATTTTTTAACAGCATACAAGGTAGTTCTGGAACCTACGTTAACCGAAATCATTTATCTGGATTATTAGGCATGACTTTACCGTTAGGTATTTCATATTTAATTTATAATTTTATTTCTTTTAATTCTACAGCCATTAATATGAAACAAAAAATTATTGAATTTATAAATTCAAAAGATGGCACAAAAAATACTGTGGTATTAATTTTAGTTTTAATATTATTTATGGGAATTATAGCCACAAAATCAAGAATGGGTATATTTAGCGCTTTGGCTTCTATTCTTTTTATTGCCGGCTTTTGGATTACTCAAGGGAAAAAAAAACAAGCGGCTTTAGTTATATACATAATTTTTATAGCCGCATTATTAACACTTTGGATTAGTATTGAACCGTTAACAGAAAGATATTCTAAATCTATTGAAAATTTTAACTACTTAAGAGCAATATTATGGGAAAAAACATGGGATTTATTTATTGATTTTAAATACTTTGGGGCGGGTTTTGGCACATATGAGCATTTGTTCAGGCATTATGTTCCGGAAGAATCAATAGCTCGCATACTTTTTGTAAACCATGCGCATAACGATTACCTTGAATTCTTAGCTTCGGGAGGAATTATATTAAACTTACCTATAGCTATGGCTTTTGTAATTTTTAATTATTCTATTATAAAAAAATTATCTAAAACCAAAAGCAACTTTACTAAAAGTTTTACATCCGGCGGATTAGCTTCTATAGTTTATATACTACTTCATAGTATAACCGATTTTAATATGCAAATTCCTGCGAATGCTTTTATCTTTTCAGTAATTTTGGCAATTACGTATAAAACAGCAGATGAACCTAAAAAATAATAATATACCGGCGCGAAAATATATTTCTATTATATTAATTTTTATTTTATTATATTTAATATTAATTTCTATACAAAAGATTAGGGCTGAAAAAATTTATCCTATTGAAAAAACTGTATTATGGGAACGGTTAGGAGCCAAAATACCAGAGAATGAAAATTTAATTTTATTAAAAAAAGCCTACATATTAAATTTAGAGGAATATGAATACAGTATGTTATTAGGTAAATATTATTTATTTTCCAGTAACAATAAATTCAATAAAGAAAAACAAAATATTTTAAATAAAGCCGAAGAATATTTCTTAAAAGCTCTAAAGCTAAATTCTACAAGAATAGAAATATTTTCATATCTAGGATGGATATATTACGCCAAAGGTGATCTAAATAAGGGCGATAACTATTTTACTAAAGGTATAGAAATTTCACCGAATAACTATTTTAACAGAGTATATTATGGTATGTCTATTTTAGAATTTATAAACGTACTTCCTTTTGAAATGAAGTATACACAATTATACAGAGCCTCACATGAAATTAGGCAGGCTATAAAGTTAAATTCAAACTTATTAAAAAATCAAAACATTATTGAATCTTTAACAAAACTAAGTATAATGATAGACGACAAAGAAAACGCTTTAAGATACATAAATCAGCTTAAAGCCTTTAATGTAAAAAACGCCCATTTGTATTTTTATGTAATTGAAACACAAATTAATAATAATGAAATTGAAAAAGTTATACATAATTATATAAAATTATTTGAAAAAAACAAAAACGATAAACTTTTATCTAATATTATATTAAAAGATATTAGAAAAAATACAGAAAAAACAAAACATCCAAAGCTTAATTTTTTTCTGGCAGAAAAATATTTTGAACATAGCTATTATAAAGATTCTGTTTACTATGCAGAAAAATCATTAAAATTAAACTATCGCCTTGACGCAAGTCATCTATTAATAGCACAATCTTATGAAAAACTTAATTTATACAAAAAATCTTATGAAGCTTATATAAAAGCTCATAATTTAAACAAAAAAAATAAAATTGCTGAAGAAAAAATTATCGAATTTCAGAAATCAAAACTTAAAATCTATTAATGAAAATATGACTTTTTTAAATATTCCCATAAGTTATGTATTGATTTGGTCTTTTTCTTATCTTTTCTACTGCTACCATAACCATATCCATAACCATAGCCATAGTATCCGTATATTTTATTAGGCTGTCTACTGTAGTTTAATACCGTACCAATTAAATTAGCTTTAGCGCTTTTAAGCTGTGAAATTGATTGAGAAATCGCGTTTTTATGAGTTTTAGAAGCACTAACTACCAATATTGTTTGATCAATTTTATTACTTAATAATACAGAGTCAGTAACCGGCAATACAGGAGCCGAATCAAAAATAATTTTATCATATCTTTTTTTTAACATTTCAATTGTTTTATTCATTTTTTCAGAACCTATAAGTTCAGAAGGATTCGGCGGAAGCTTACCACATGGTAAAATTTCAAAATTATCATGCTCAGTTTTAATAATACAATCTGAAAGTTTTTTTTCGCCTACCAGAAAATTCGAAAATCCTTTTTCATTATCAAATCCGAAAATTTTATGCAGAGATGGATTTCTAAAATCTGTATCAACCAAAAGCACTTTATTTCCCGCCTGCATTAGGGTAATGGCTAAATTTGACGCGATTGTACTTTTACCATCTGATTTTTCGGCACTTGTTATTAAAATAGTTTTATTTTTTTCTGAAACTGATGAATATACCATTGATGTTCTAATTACCCTAAAGCCTTCAGATATCGCGTAATTAGGAAAATTTAATGATATTAAAGATGAATCCTGTGGGTTTTTTAAGTAACTTCTAAAATTAGATACCGCCCCTAAAAATGGAATGCCGGCTAATTGTTTTAATTCTTCAGATGTTTTCACAGTATTATCAAGATACTCAATTAAAATTGCGACAATAATACCGCCAAATACTCCCATCATTAATCCCATTAATAAAGATAATGCCTTTTTAGGTTTTATGGGTATCAAAGGAACTTCGGCCTTATCTATAATTTTAACAAAACTACTTTGAATATCTTCACTTACGTCTGTTTCTTTAAGCCGGGTTAGTAAGATATTGTATATTTCTTTATTTGTTTCGACATCTCTTTTTAATACTCTAAAAGTAATGGATATTTCGTTTAATTTTTGGTTTTCTACTTTTGAATCTTCTAATGTTTTCTTAAGCATGCTTTCTTTTTTAAGCGATATTTCATATTCATTTTTTAGATGAGTGACTACCTTACTAATTTCTTCTTTAACCTTTCGTCTTTTTGTTTTAAGTTTTTCTTTTAATGTAAGTATTTTAGGATGTTTCTTGCCGTATTTTTTAGAAAGCTCAGACAACATAACAACTAAATCTGATTCTTCGCCTTTTATTCTGTTTATAAGCGGATTAGTTATTGCCTGCGCAGTTGACTCAACTGAATTATTATCATTAAATATTTTTTTTGCCTGTATGTATCTAGTTTCAGCCTCTACTCGTTCATTTTCAACCTTTATAACATCCATATTTAATTCAGTAAGTTTTGCCATAGAGATATTTTCTCTTTCATCCATTGAGACAATATTGTATTTTTCTTTATATTCCTGTAATAAAACTTCAGAATCTTTTAGTTTTTCTTTTTGTTCTTCTAGTTTTTTTTCTAGAAATGTGGTAGTATAAGTTATGGCTTCTGACTTCATACTTTTATTAAAGTCCATATATGAATCTATGAATAAATTTGCTGCATCCGCTGAATAAACAGGATCGTAGCTTGAAAAATGAATTTTTACCAGACGACTGTTTCTCACTGGTTCTATATCAAGGTTTTGCAGTAAACTAAGAACTAAAATATTTCTTTTCTCATTATTTTCAAGTTCTTCCTTGGTAATATTTGAAAACACATTCTTATACTTATTAAAATCCAGTTTTTCAAGAACCATTTTTGCCATTAACTGACTTGATAAAAGCTTATACTGTGTATTATAAAAATCATTACTGGGAACATCTATAGCATATAATTCTTGAAAATCTAGAATATTTCTTTTTTCTTCTTCAATTAGAATTTGCGCGGTAGCCTGATAGACCGGTTTAGAAAATAAAATATACATTACCGAAATGGTAAATGCAATAATAAAAAATGTAATTAATGCCCATCTTCTTTGATAGATTATATTTATATAATGTTTTAAATCTATCTCTACTTCTGAATGGTTTTTTTCATGCATACTCATAATAATATATTAACTAATATCTATATCTAAAAAAAACTTTCGGGCACAATAATTATATCATTAGGATTAACGATTTCATTTAATTCTATTTTTTTTTCTGTTGTTGTTTTACCTGTTAATCGAATAACCTTTGTTCGGTTTATTGCGGCTTTATTGGTTTCGCCGCCCGCCAAAGAAATCGCATTTAGTATAGTAATATCTCTTTCTAAATTGTACTTACCCGGACGTTTTACCTCACCCATTATATAAAATGATTTAGCAATAGGAATGAAAATTGAATCATTATTTTCTACATAAATATTTTGATTAAAATCACCCTCTAAAGCTTTTTTAATATCTACCTTAATTAATTTTTGATTTTTATTGTTTTGATTCTCTGCGTCTTTATTTCTAACAATAATAACTTCTGTTCCCGCTTCTTTTGTATATCCACCTGCTTCTGCTATTATCTCAACAAGTGATGTTTTCTTAGTTAAATAATATGTACCCGGTCTTGCGATTTCTCCAGATATAGAAACTTTTTGACTTCTGTATTTTACAACTTCTATAGTTACCTGAGGGTTTATTAAATAATCATCAGAAAGTCCATCTGTAATTTTCTGAGCTAACTCTCCTGTTGTTAATCCAGTTACTTCAATTTTACCTATGAACTGATAATTTATAAAACCAGTTAATGAAACTACTACTTTGCCGCCAAAATCTTCATTATCCCATACCTTTATTTCTAAAACATCCTGCGGACCTATTTTATATTCTTCATTTAATTTGTATATATTTTCAGCATTTAATTCAAAAAATACAAATAGCATAATCAATGCAATAAAAATATGCTTCACTTTTTTAATATATATTGTTAATAGCATAATTACCAAAATTTAATCTATTATAAATTTAACAAGTTTCACTTAAAATATTCCTATAACGCCACACTTATATTGAAAAAGGCGGTATTATTTACTAAATTTCTATCTTTATCGTTTGATTTATTTTTTGTGCTATCATACTGTATTGATAAAAGTATAATTCCAATGGGTTTTACGCTTAAACCAGCTCCCATTCGCTGAATTTTATCACTTCGGGCAGAAAAGTTTTTATCCAGAACTCCATAATCTCTCATTTCATAATTATAATGAACATAAAACCTGACTTTAGAAGTAAAATTAGATAGTAATTTAACTTTTAAATTCGTTGATAAATAATATGAAGCAGGAGATAACTCTAATATTATATTTCCGTTATAGGGAGTGTTTACCACGCTATGATTACCTGAAAACATTAAATCTGTTTTGCCAAACAAACCAAATTTATAATCAATGCTTGTTTTAAATACATCAATCATTTCATCTGTTAAATCTTCATTATCATATTTTATCCACTGCTTACCGTATTTTAAAAGTATTTTATAAATATTTTCATCTGACCATGAAAACCCCCCGTATCCTGTATGATTTTTTGAATCGATATTACTAATATCCCGATTTTTATATTCTTCCCATAAAAATTGATATTCTATCTCTAAAGCGGTTTTGGGGGAAAAATAATAAGAGATCAGACTGTTGCCAATATGTTTTTGTCTGTCAAAGATGTTGTTATGCTTGCTAAAATAATCCAGATTTTCATTTGTATAATACAAACCAATCTTAGTTTTATCTGAAGTAGATTTATAGCCTATTTGCCCTTTGGCTGTATTTGTCATGCGCTTGGCCCTTAAAGGATTATCTGGAGCATCCCTTGGATCATAAGTGACTATATTTTTATTTGAACCATATACCTTAAAACCAGATGGATAATTCATATCCATTTCTACAAAGCTATTATGACTTAAAAAACTTTCTTTTTTATTCTTACTGTAAAAATGATAATCTACAAGATAACCAATATTAAAAGAAAATTCCTGCCCAAGGCTTAATAACATACCGCCGGTTATGGTACTAATATAATCTTCTTTTTTATCTTTAATATCAAAATAAATGTTATCATTCCATTTTTCAGTAATCGAAATAGCCGGATGAAGCTGTATAGGACCTAGTTTAAGGTTTCCTTCTGCTTTTGGCAACCTTTCGATCATTGATTCGCCATAACTAAATATCAATATGTTAAAATTAAAAAAATATATTATTATAAATTTAACGATTTTAAATATATAAATATTATGCTTTATTTTTTTTATTATTATATGCATATAAACTATTAAACAGCTTCCAATTTTAATTAAATTAAATTACTGGTATTATTATAAATATCGATATATTTTAATAATTTTTTACTTAATTTAAATAATTTATGTCTATTTATTATATATACGTTTAGTAAGCGCACCTATTACTTATTTATTATCTACATTTTAGAGGGTATATTTGACTCTCTGTGATCAAATGTCCATTGTTTAAAAAATAAATCTGTTACCCACCTGCCATGCGCATATAAATATTTCTCATCGCTTACGCAAAATATATTTACTAAGGAACCTCTATTTCGATAAGTTCTTATTTCTCCTTTAATATTATTCCAGTTTTTTGTAATGTCTTTATCATTAAAATATGAACCCAGTATTCCATTTGAAAATTCAAAATGACCATTACCCGTATGTGTATCAAATATATCAAAGGCTCTTTCTCCGCCAGATTTAAAAGAGTATGAAATCTCGCTATAATCATATTTCTTAAGTAATTCACCGGGAATCCAATTTTCTAAAATATTATTTTCATTTTTAGAACTGAAATTTATATTTCCTCTAAAAAATGGGTAATTACCAGCGTATATATATTCAAAATCAAAACTATTTTTTACATTATTTTGAAGTTCATCTTTTAAATTAAATTTAGCATATGTCTCAAATACGTCAAATTTACCAGAAAGATTTATATTTTCAGAAGAGCTAGTAAATACTTTATTAAAATTCAAGTTCATATTTAATTTATTTTTCCATAAAGCCTTTAAAAACCACTCTCTATCTCTAATTTTAGATTCACGCCATCCTTCATTTAAACCTCTAATAACATTACTCTGCCATTTTTTTATTAAATAATCTTCAAGCTCTTTCAAATCAGACATATATAATTCAGAACTTATCAAACTTCCACTATGATTACCCGAAAAACAAACTATATCATATTTAATATACTTACTTTTTGGATTACGCAAAGATTTAACAGATTCAGAAAAAGAACTTTTGAAGTTATTTAACTGCCCTTCTAAAGTTATATCTACTAAACTTTTATTTTTCATAAATTTACTTATTAGCCTATAATTATTTTTATTAATCACTAATTCAAGATCATTAATTAAAAAAAGACTTTTCTGGTTTTTTACAAAAGATCCATTTTCTATTTTAATATAACTTTTTATATTTCTATAGTTGTCTTTTTCTTCGGGTATACTTAAATCAACAGATAAATCTTTAATTCCAGAAATTTCAAATTCATTTATCTGAACAAGCTGACCATTAAATGAATTTTCTTTCATCTCTAACTTAATTGTTGAAGGCCAAAGATCCTTTTGATTTTTTTCATATTGAAATGAAAAGTTATGAGTTTCAGTAGAACCTACAAAAACAGCTGAATGATAATCATTATTTTCAATATACTGAATTGAGGTATTCAACAAAGGAACTTTAAGAATATTTATTTCATCTTCTGTTATACTAAGATTTTGTAAGCGAATATTACCCAATATTTTATAATTATTTTTTCTGCTTAAATTAACAACCTCTAAATTGCCGCTAAACATTCCGGTTTTAATTTTTTTAGGCTTGAAATACCATGAAATATTTTCTAAAGGTAGCTTGTTAAATTCTAACTGATAAATATTTTCAAACCATATAAAATCACCCGAATTATTTATCTCTGGAATAATTTTTATATTTCCATTACCCCAAAGACTATCATTATAAGCCAAACTAATTTGGTTTGTTTCTTGATTTTTTATTATTTTTACAATAACATTAGAAATTTCCCAACTTTCTTTTTCATAGCCTTTCGACTCATATTTTAACAAGAATTTCGCATTATTAAAGATAATTTCAAAATTATGGTATTCATTTAACCAAAAACTGATTTGTTTAAGTAGAATATCTGATAGTTTTGAATTCTCAATCCAAACAATAAAAGTAGATTTATTAACCATAATATTTGAGTATTCTGCATAAAAATCATTAAAGCCTTGCCACTTAACGGGAATTTTAACTTCTGATGCTTCTAAAAATGTCTTATTTTTGCTAAAATCAATTGAGTTAGATATTTTTAAACCATATATTACTATATCTCCGTAAAAACTAGTTGAAAACCCGTCATAAGAAACAGCTAAATCGCTAGCAGCCAGTAACTTATTAATTTTTCTTTCAATATCATTTTTATCAACATATAAAGAAAATAAAATTTCAGGTAAACTAATTAAAAACGTTATAATAAATAATAATATTATTATAATTGCTGTCGTGTTTTTTTTAACAGTAATGATGCTTTTCTTTATAAAAGGAATTAAAAAACCTAAGTTTTTTATCATCTCATTTTTCAGACACAACTTTTTCAAAGAGTTTTTTTGAAGATAAGCCGTAATAATCCATTAATTCGTTTATTTTACCAGACTGGCCAAAACTGTCTAAAATACCTATTCTTTTGAGTTTTACCGGATTATTTTCACTTAAAATTTCACTTACAGCAGATCCAAATCCCCCGTGAATATTATGCTCTTCAAAAGTATATATTTTTTCAACTTTTTTAGAAATGTTAATTATAGTTTCTATGTCTATTGGTTTTATAGTATGAAAATCTACTACCCATGGTCTAATTCCATTTTTTTGTTCTAAAAGACGGGCAGCCTTCCATGATTCACTTACCATTATACCGGTAGAAAAAAAAGCTATTTTTTCGCCCTCTTGAATAATATTTGCTTTACCAATTTCAAAAGGTGTTTCTTTATCATAAATCATATCAATACCGGGTCTTCCTAATCGAATATATACCGGACCATTTTTTTCTACAGCGGCAAAAACCGCGTTATATGCCTGCCAATAATCAGCAGGAACAAGAACTGTCATTTCAGGAATACAGCGGGTAATCGCGATATCTTCAATAATTTGATGGCTGGCCCCATCTTCACCAAGTGTAATACCAGCATGTGTGCCGGCAATTTTTACATTTAATTTAGGATATGCTATTGAGTTTCTAAGAACTTCCCATGCTCTGCCTGTTGCGAACATGGCAAAGCTAGAGGTTGCGGGTATAAGACCCGTACTGGCTAACCCAGCGGCATGCCCAAGCATATTTTGCTCAGCGACCCCAAAATTAAAAAATCTTTCAGGATATTTTTTAGCGAAAGTACTTGTTTTAGTAGAATTAGATAAATCAGCATCAAGAACAACTAATTTGCTGTTTTTTTCACCCAAATCGGCTAGAGCCTGACCATATCCATCTCTTGTAGCTTTTTTTTCAATATTATTAGACAAAGGATCATTTATTAACATATGGTAATTTTTTTATTATCAAACACACCGTCAGTATTTTTTCGACTATTATTTGACTTTTGTCTGTAAAAAATTCAGCCACTTTTCAGGCGAATCTAGTATAGAAACCCCGGGAAAAGAAATTTTTTTATCTTCTTTTTCATTTTCAATTAGTAAAATTAATATTTTTTTTATGTTTTCATAAATAGGTGTTAATTTTTCAATTTTTTTTCTTTTTAACAAAGAATCCCAAACCCATAAACTATCAGGATATTTTTCAATAACTAAAGTATAATAATGGTAAGCTCTTTCAAAATTAGAAAGAATTTCAACCGCGGCTTTTAATTTATTTTCAGGCTTTATTTTCTTTTTATAATACTTATAAAATCCTTTATGAAAATACATATGCGCTTGTTTATAGTATGAATACCCAGGATCTTTTGGCAAATCTGGCAGATTTTTATCATCATTTATATCTTTAGATTTTTTAATATTCGTTTTCTTTGATAAAATAGGATCATTAATAAGTGATTTATACGCGTGATTAATTAAAACCATTTTTTCTTGATAATAGAGTCTGCTTTTTTCTTCATGTAAATCTGGATGATATTTTTTAACTTTTTTACGATACGCCTTTTTTATATCAACAATAGAGGCATCTACATTTAAATCTAAAATGTCTAAATATAATTTTTTATTTATATTATGATCTTTATTTTTCACAAAAATATCTTAATGAATTTTTTATACCTAAAAAGGTTTTTTTCTTTCAAGTTCAAGCCTTTTTTAAAAAGAGTTAAAAATGCTAAGAAAAAGAAAATTATTTTACAATAAAAGATTAAAATTATCAGATATTACTGAATTATTTTTTATTTTAGCAATACTATTTATACTAGCATTTATAATTATTTTTTGGAAGGGTCAATATAAAATCAATAAAAACCAGACACATGAAGTATTTGAAATAACAAATTTTAGATCAGAAAAAACTATTTCAATCTTAGATTTAACTAAAAATAAATTTCCCAATTGGTTTCAAAATAATGAACTTTATGCAGATATACCAGATTATATAAATAAAAATCTATCTATACCAAATTTTACGCATACTTTAAAAAAGTATAAAAATTGTACTAATCTTTTATTAATAAAAGAAGGTAAAGAACCAAATTTCTTAGTGATGTATTTTCCATGGCGTAACAAGCAAAGCTTTCAAAGTATTTATACCGGGTTAACATTGGCCGAAAATTTACAAAACCATAAATTAAAAAATTCAATAGCAATAATTTTGTATGACGCGCAATCAGAAAATAATTGCATTAATAATTTGTTTAATGAATTACATAATAATATTTTTATTAATACTGCAGCAGTAATTAACTTTATACCTTCAGATAAAAAAGAACTAGAAATAACAGGGATTAACGGTAAATCTAGCTCTATTAACTGGTTAAATATCTTCAGTGATTTTAATATACCTAGCTTAAAATCGCAAATATCATTGGCTGCTTATCCTTTTTTAACAAATATTCAAAGTTTTTTTATTGAAAAAAATATTCCAGCTATTAGTTTAATATCTACTGTAAAAGTATCAGAAAAAAAATATTTTTTAAAAAATAGCTATACCCAAGAATTATATGAAGCTGTATTAAATTTTGACAAAAATCAAAATATGAATATGAATAACAATGGCTTTTGGTTAAATAAAAACAACTCTACAAAATACTGGCCAATATTAATTTTTCATATTCTTGGATTATTGGTAATTATAATATTATATTTAGAAAGATTTAATAATAAAAACGAAAGATTTTTTCCTTTTCAAGGTTTTCTTTCTGCCGTATATTTTTCTTTAATAGCTTTTATATTAATATACGCATTAAAAATATATTTACTATTTTGTGTAAATTCACTTTTTAATTTAATATTTTTGATATCAATTACTTCGATAATGATCTTTTCAATTATTAAATTTGAAGAAAAAGCTTTTATTATTAAAAATAATTCGATATCGTCTCATTCTATATATATGGGTGTTTTAATAGGTATTAGTTATTCTAATGTTATACTCTTTTTAATATTAGTCCCCTCTGCTTTTTTGCTTAAATCAGTAAAATATGAAAAGGGAATAAAATATTTTCTATTAACTTTCTTCTCACTACTTATACCATTATATTTTATTTTTGTCAATAGCTCTTACTCATTAAGCGAAGTATTGTCTGCGAGCTTTATAATTAATAGAATATTTACAGATTTTTTGAATACCGCTTATTTTTCTTTTTATGCAGGTTCTTTAATGTCTCTTATTAAACATGAAAAACGCGCAGAATACTAGAAAAAATATTTCTGTTATAGGAACCGGTAGAATTGCCTTTTTGCTTGAAGAAGACAAACTACGTTACAAGCCATGCACTCATATAGGTGCATTATGTAATCTAAAAAACAAGGGCTATCAAATAGAGTTTAACAATCTTTGCGATATCAATACTGAAAAGCTTACCAAATTAAAAAATTATCTCATAAAAGAAAATATATCTGTTCAAAACACAACTTTTACAGATAATTTTGAAGATATTTTTAATCAAATTAATACAGATATATTGATTATTTCTTCAACAACCAACACGCATAGTAACATACTTCAAACCGCAATGGTAAAAAATATACCTCATATTATTGTTGAAAAACCTATTGTTATGAATAAAGAGCATGTAAAACAAATTCGAAAATTATCAAAAGAATCTAAGTCTAAAATATGGATTAATTACGAACGAAGGTTTCATCCGGTTTACAATAAAATTTTAAAAATAATAGAAGAAAACCAATTAGGTCATGTTTATCATTATAGGGGAATTTTAGCTTCAAAAGCAAGTGAGCTTTTTATTAAAAATCAAACTGAGGGACTTTTACTTCATGATACTACCCATATTTTAGACTTGGCATTTTATTTATTTGGCCGCGGTAAATTGCTAAATATACTAAAGAAAACAAAAAAAGAAAACACTCATTCACTTAACCTTTTACATGCCAAAAAAAATATTACGGGGCAAATACTAACTATAAGAAAAGCAAATTTTTTTCATTTAGAGATGGATATATTTTTTGAAAGAGGAAGAATACGAGCAGGCAATGGATTTTTTATTATTGAAAAATCAAAAAATAGTAAATATTATTCAAACTTTCAGAGCTTAAAAGAAGAATTTAGTTCTACAGGTATTATAAAGTCTGTGAAAGAAAATCCATTTATACGACTTTATGAGAACGTATTATTAGATAAAGAACCTGAAAATATACTTGAAGATTCTCTTTGTAATGTAGATATACTTTTAAGCTAAGTTACATCTATAGGGTACGAGCCTAAGATTTTAAAAGAAGTTGATACTTTTTTAATTTTATCAAGCGCGTCTTTTATTTTTTTATCTTCTGTATGACCTATCATATCTAAATAAAAAATATAGTTCCATAATTCTTTATTCATAGGACGCGATTCAATACAGGTAAGATTAATGCCGGCAGAAAATATAGGCTCTAAAGCTCTATATAGAGAACCTGCTTCATGAGGCAGGGTAAACATAATAGAAGTTCTGTCATTACCTGAAGGCAAAGCTGCTTGATTGCCTATTATAACAAAACGGGTTAAATTTTTTTTGTTATCTTCGATATTTTCACGCAATACGGGTACATTAAAAATTTTAGCCGCGGTTAAAGATGAAATAGCCGCTTCTTTCGAATTCTTGTTTTTTGTAATAAATTCTACCGCTTTTGAGGTAGAAGTAGTTTCTATAAATTTTACAGAGGGAAGATTTTTTGATATCCATTTTCTGCATTGCCCATAGGCTTGTTTATGTGTAAAAATAGTCTCGATTTCTGATAATTCTTTCGCGTAACTTATAAGATTTTGTCTAATTAATAAATTAATTTCTGCGTATATTTGCAAATCGTAATCGATAAAGGAGTCTAAGGTAGAATTTACTATTCCTTCAATAGAATTTTCAATAGGCAAAATTCCATACTGAACTTTTTTACTTTCAACAGCTGAAAAAATTTCTTCAACATCATCAATAGGAACTAGCTCTAAACTGTTACCAAATTTCTTAATAGCCGCATGATGCGTAAAAGTACCCGCCGGACCAAGATATGCTATTTTTAAAGATCCCTCTAGCTTTAAAGCGGCACTCATAATTTCTTTAAAAATATTATTTAATGACTCATTATCTAAAATTCCTTTATTAAGTTTCTTTATTTTTAAATAAACTTCCTGCTCTCTTTCAGGACAATATAAAACAGAATTTCCCTCTTTCTTTTTTTCAGCTATCTCTCTTGCTGTTTTGGCCCTCTCTGATAATAAATTGATAATTTCTTTATCGATTTCATCTATTCTGGTTCTTAAATCAGATAATGATTTTAATATATCTTTCATACTTTATATTTCTTCAAAATTTATTTCTTTAACTTCTTTCAACGGGGGTAATTCTTTAAGATCTTGTAATCCAAAATATTCTAAGAATTCTTTTGTTGTGCCATATAACCCGGGCTTACCGGGAGATTCTTTTTGACCTACTTGTTTTATCAATTTCTTAGAAATTAAAACGGTTACAACAGCTCTTGAATTTACACCGCGTACTTCTTCAATATCAAATAATGTTAAGGGTTGTTTATAAGCTATAATAGCCAGAGTTTCAAGCATTGCTTTTGATAAAGTTTCTTTTTTATTTTCTTTTAAAAAATACTGAATACTGGTAAATACTTTTTTATCTGTTGAAAAAAAATATTTACTGCCGCCTTGATTTAAAAATATACCACCGTCTCTTTCTTGATAATCATCTATTAACGAATCAAGAATAATTTTAATTTCTTGATTTGTCTTAGACAATCCTTTGGCAATATCAGAAAGCTCTATGCCATCACCTGAGATAAAAACTATTGCCTCAACGGCTTTTTTGGTTTTTTCTAAATCATTCATTTTTTTACAATTAATTATTATTTATATAATTTTTCTTAATTTTTATATCATCATTTTGAGAATCTTGTACAATCATTATTTCTCTCATTTTAGCCATTTCTAATAAAGCAAGAAAAGTTCCAATTATTTTTAGTAAAGTAAATTTTTTTATAAATAAAAAAAATGATACTTCAGACTCTAAAAGAAGTATTTTTCTTAATTCATTAATTATTAATTCAGTATTTATTTCTTCTTCTTCGATACTCATTAATTCTGATTTTTCAACTGATAATAAAAACTGTTGAAATGCTTTTAATAAAGCCACTAAGTCTACATCTAGATAATCCTGGCCTTTTTCATAGTTGTGCCAAATTGCACCGCGGACCATATTCATATTTGCCATTTCTTCAATTTCTCTTAAGTTTTTCGCGGCTCCTTGAAATTTTTTATACTGCAAAAGCTGTTCAACCAGTTCTAATGGCAAAGAATCTGATTCATAATCATCGTCAATATTAGATGAAGGTGTCAGTAATTTAGACTTATAATAAATAAGCCGCGTTCCCATAACTATAAAATCAGCTTTTTCATCTATGGTAATATCATTTTTTTCAATATATAGGCAAAAATCGTTAGTAATTCTTGTTAAAGAAACATTAAAAATATCCACTTCATAGCTTTCAATAAGCATCCATAATAAATCTAAAGGACCATTTTTACTAATACCTTCTTTCGTTTGTATATCAATTTTAAATTGATTTGTTTTTATTTCTGATAACACCATATTAATGAAATCCTAATTTTTCTTTCAAGCGCTCCATTGTTTCAGAAGCCTTTTTTTTGGCTTTTTTAGCTCCGTCTGATAATATATCAAAAACTAAATTATGATCATCTTTTACTTCATGCCATTTTTCTCTAAAGGGAGTTAAATTTTTTACAATTTCAGAACCAATTATATTTTTACAATCTTTACAGCCTATAGAGGCGGTTTTACATCCACTTGATGCTTCATCTTTTCTATCTTTACAAAAAAAATCGTAATATGTAAATACGGGACAATTTAACGGATTGCCTTTATCTGTTTTTCTTATTCTTGCCGTATCGGTTTTCATTGTCATAATTTTTTTCATTAAAGAATCTTCTTCTTCAGATAAAATTAATGTGTTATTATATGATTTACTCATTTTTCTGCCATCTGTACCTAATACTTTGGGAAATTTACTAAGAAGAGGTTTTGGCAATTTAAATACTTTTTCATCATTACCTGACTTATTAAAGTGATTAAATCGATTTACAATGTCTCTTGTTAAATCTAAATGTGGAAGTTGATCTTCTCCTATGGGCACAAGATCAGCGTCATAAAGTAAAATATCAGCCGCTTGCAGAACGGGATATCCTAAAAAACCAAGTGAGTCAATATCTTTTTCAACATTTTCCTGTTTTTCTTTATATGTAGGGTTTCTCATAAGCCAGGAAACGGGAGTATACATGCCTAAGATTACTGCTAATTCTGAATGCTGGGGAACATCAGATTGTACAAAAATAACAGCTTTTTCGGGGTTAATACCCGCCGCTAACCAATCTGAAATTAAGGGTAAGATATAATTTTGAGCCTCTTTATAGTTTGAATAAAAAACTGTCATAGAATGCAAATCTGCCGCCATAAAATAACAGTCATAATCGTGCTGCAAATGCACATAGTTTGTAAGAACACCCAAATAATGACCCAAGTGAAGTCTACCAGTTGGCTGCATTCCGCTTAAAATATGTTTTTTTTCTTTATTCATATAGGTTTTAACTACCGCCGCCGACAAAATGAATTATTTCTATTTTATCAGATTCATTTAATATTATATCAGCAATTTTCTCTTTTTCTATTATATTTCCGTTTAATTCAATAACAACTCTATTGATATTTATATTTAAGTAACTCAATAGCTTTTCTATTGATTTATCTTCCAGATCATTTAAAAGTACATTGCTGCCATTTACTTTCATTATTTAACCGGTCTAAAATTAAATTTATATGATATGTCACACATATGGCAGCTGTTTCTGAACGAAGAACATTGTGTGAAAGAGTGATATTTTGAAAATTGTTTTTTAGATACTCTTTCTCATCTTTTGACCATCCGCCTTCGGGTCCATTAATAAAAATAATTTCATGAAAACTCTCAAAATTTTTGTTACTAATTTCTGTTAAACTATTATTGCTAGATACATCTGACCAAAACACATATCGATTATCTGAATTTAACTGATAAATATTTTTAATCTCAAAACTAAAAAAAGGCATAATCGGGTTTTTTGATTGATATAAAGCATTTTCTGCCATTAAATTTAATTTTTCTTTATTCATTTCTTTAATCACACTTCTATCACTATCAATAAAATAAAACCCATTTACACCTAACTCAATAGACTTTTGAATTAAGAATTCCATATATTTTTTTTTAAGCATGGGCATTGCGATATAAAATGAAGGTTTTTTTTTATTTATTTTATAAGTTTCTTCAGGTTCATGTATTATATTATCTTCAGTTAAATTTGCTAATATAACATTTTCAAGACCATTTGTTACCCATATTTTTACCTCATCTTTTACCCTTAGAACATTTCTTAGGTGATGAAGATGCCTTTTAGGAAAGTTTATATTTTTCTTGTTTTTATATTCATTCCATTCAGATACATTTAGATAATAAAATCCGGCTTTATTATTATTTATCCATGGATATAATTTACACATATAATTAATTTTGAATATATTTTATATCAAATAATTCTTTTTTAATGGGAATATCTTTAGTATTATTAAAAAATTCAAGTATTGATATATGGTTTAACGTCACATTAGTAACTTTCCATTTAATAGGATACTCTTTCAAGCTTGTATCATCTTTTTCTTTAATAGAAAATTTTCCATAGTCAAATTCTAATCTTTTCATTAAAACTTTACTTTTATCATAGTAATCGAATCGTTTTACTTGGTAATTACTATTTTCATCTACATAAATTTCAATAAAGCTATAATTATTTTCTTTAATAGGGAATATCTTAAATTTCATAATATTATCATTTTCAATACTATATTCTTCATCTACTCTATAATCTTCTATTAAAGGTCTATTTATAATATCAAAAACAGTAAAATCTGATTTTAAAACATTCAATGAGAAATCATAGATACTTTTTTTATATACTTTTTTAATAACATAATCATAAATATAAATATTTAATTTATCATAATCATATAAAATTTTTAAATCTTTACCGTTTTTTACAGAATTAAATAGAAACAAAGATTTATTTTTTTTTAGATAATGTAAAATCTTATAAATTCTTATTTTTTTATCAGATAATATAGTTAACTGCGCTTTATTTAACCCTTCGGCATATTTAATTTCTTCAGATATTTTCTGAAATATGCTTTGAAGATCTTTTATACCACTGTTTTTATTTTGCTGAGAAAATATTTTACTATTTACAAGAAAAACAATTAAAAGAAATATAAAAATAAATTTTTTCGCCATCTACTTTGCCAAAAAAATCTTTAATGATAAAAAATAAATTTATTTTTATAAAATGGCAGATAATTCTTAGTTTAAATTAAATACCCGTCTTCATTAACTGTTTTTTGCATTGAAATAATTTCTAATTTTTGTTCCTGAGAGCCTTTACCAAATGTCACAATCTCTCCTTTCTTTCTGCCAATTATTGCCTGTCCTAACGGAGATTTATATGAAATAATACCTTTATCTACATCGGCATCCCACTGATCTAAAATTGAATATACAAATATATCTTGTGTATTTTGGTCCTTTAATCTAACTTTGGAACCAACAGTTACTGTATCTAATGATACATTTGAAGCTTTTAGCAAAATTACTTTTTTTATTTGGCCTTCCAGCTTTGTAACTGTTGCCTGTAATATACTCTGCCTTTCTAATGCGGCCTTGTATTCTGCGTTTTCTCTTAAGTCACCTTTTTCTTGCGCTATACCAATTTCTTCTGAATTTTCCGGAATTTCTACTTTCAATAAGTGTTCGAGTTCTTTTTTCATGCTTTCTAATGCATTTTGAGTACCCACACTTTCGCCTGATTTTTCTAGTTTTTCAATAAATGATTCACCGCTTGCTTCTTTTTTCTCAGCTATATCTTCTTTAAATTCATCTGGATGCATTTCGTGTAAAGTTTTAATTATCATTTCTCTTTCTGGTTCAGAAAACAATCCCGCATCTTTAATTAGAGACGCCATTTTTCTAACAGAATTTTTAGCGTATTTAACAATATTTTTTTCAAAGTCATCTTTAAGTGTACCAAAATAAATTTCTCTTGCCGCGTTTCTTAATTTTGTGCCTTTCTGCTCGAGCTTTGGAATATTGCGCGCTATTCTAAAAAAACTTAAGATAAGATCTTCCATTTCTATATTTTTTATTTCAATGGCGCCTGTTATAATTTGTTTAAATACCCATAAAAAGATTTCAGCTGAATTATTTGTGTCTTTTTTTATAATTGCTATAAATTCATTTAACTCTTGCCATGCTTCAGCAATAATAAGTTCATTAATTAAGTTTTTGTGAATTTTAATAGGCAGCTGCACTAACATCTTAATATATAAATTTTTCCAGTCGGGATGATATTGCTTTAACCATTTAGCATATTGTTTTTTAATTTCAAGTTCTTTAATATGTAATGAAAGAATTGAAACCTCATTTTTTGTCTGTTGTTTAATAATACTAGATATATTATCTAATGTCTGTTTATCATACAAGGGCTCTTCATCATGCAGAGAGTTTTTCATTAAATCTAAAGTCCAAATACTCTGCAAACGCACATCATTTTCGGGTGATTTTAGTCCTTCAATAAAAAAGGGCTGCATATATTCTAAAGCATCGATAATTTCAGAAGTATCTTTAGATTTCATGGTTGATACAGCGACCTGTACCCTTTCATCAAAATTTTGCGCAGCCTGAAATTTATCTATAGCGCTCTCAGAAAAAGTAATGGGGGCTTCATATAACTCAACAATATCTTTTTTTTGAGAAGAAATGCCTATTAATTTATCCTTTAATATTTCTTGTCTTACCTTACTCCAGAATTTTGACCAGTCTTTTAGCTGAACATATTTATCAATTAATTCTTGCTTGATAGCTGTTAAAGAAATTTTATTGCCAAATGAAGAAATTAAGAGCTTAAAAAACGCAATAATATCTTCATCAAATAACTTTTTCAATTTTTCAGGATTTTCATACTGATGAACTAAAAAATGATCTTCTTTTAATGGTTTTAATGATTTTAAGGCCATTTGAATCTCCATTTTATGGCCCTGCTTATTTTTAAAATCTATAGTCATTTCTTTAGTATTTAAGTCTATTATTTTACCAACCCCCCAGCTTCTATGGTAAACATAATTATCTTTATCAAAGACGATGTTGGTTTCAAAATTCTGAATAGAGCTTAAAATATTTCGCTTTACATTTAATAATCCACTATACTTAATAAAATCTTCTAAAAGAGAGTGATCTTTATATTTTTCACGATACGCTTTTAATAATTCATTTTTAAACCGTACATAATTAGGGTTATACTCTAATATTTTTTTACATAAAATAATTGTATTTTCAACATCTTCTTTTTTTAAATAGTGATGCGTTAGTTTTACATATAAATCAGCTAGAATTTCTTTTTGTCTATGCCCGCTTAGTATTCTTTCAATTTTTCTGAAAAATAAAAAATCATCCGGTATAAGATCTATTAACTTATTCCAAACATTTTTTAATTTTTCAAATTGCAGGTTTTTAGCGTAAGCTTCTGTTGCTTGCTTATAAAATAAAATTCCTTTATCAAGATCAGAGTTAATAATGGCGTCAGCATATTTTAGCGCAATATCAGGATTTTTTCTATCTATTCTGGCTAGTTTTTCAAGTACAGGAATAGCTTCTTTTGTTTTACCAAGTTTTTCAAGAGCATTTGCTTTTGCCCGTAAAATTGTTCTATTTTCGCTAACCTGAAGCATTTTATCAGATAAATAATCAACCACTGCCCATTTCGCGATATCTTGAAATTGATCTAGTAATTGCTTTAAATAAATTAATTCATCGGGAGAGCTTTTCTTCAGAGCTATCATGCCTAAAAAATATCTGGCAGCTATAGAAGCATCATATTCAATTAGATGCTCTTTTGATAATTCTTTCATTTTTTCCAAAAAATTTTCTTCGCCAGCTTTTTGAAGCAAATCTTCCAGCAATCTAAATCGAGAAATACTTACATTTTTAGCTGATATTCTTGTCCACTTTTCTTCATTAAATTGATTTTGAATTTTTTCTGCAATAGATGCATTAGCGGTTTCTTTATTTTCCGCAGATTTTGCATTCGTTTCTTCTTTCGTTTCTTCTTCTGATTGTGCCATAGTCATTTTTAACTTTAAGTTCTTAATTAATTTTCCGTAGATAAAAAAAAGACAGTAGCAAAACTACTGTCTTTTTTATAATTTAGGTAAAAAATAAATTTCTACCAATACTGTCAATTACTATTTAATATAGAGTTTACCATTTTCCTTACTTTTTCTGATTTTTAGGTGCGCTATTTTGCTTTTGTGGCTTTTCACTTTTTAAGCTTTGGCCATAATCTTTGGCTTTTTCTTTATTTTGCCTATCTTCTTCATCAAAATTTATCTCATCACCCCCAAATTGAACCTGATAAGAATCTGATAAAACTTTTAATCCATCAAAAAATAAATATACGTCTTCTTTGCCTGAATTAGGTGTCGATCTAATTACAAATTTCTTTAGAACGAGGTTCTTATTAGGTGGAAAAGATTCAATATCCTGAGGAATTGACACTGGTATTTTAGCAATTAGTGGTCTCCAACCAATAAAATTTAACGATCCAAATTTTAGTAAATGCGTATCTCCACGCCAGTCTTCTACCCATGCTTCCATATTATAATCATTGCCTCTGCCAAGAACATAGACACCAACAGCGCGTACTTTGCCTGGAAGCGATATGCCTTGAATATCAACAAAGGCTCTCTCGTTTTTTTCATCTAACTGACCTAGGTAACGGCGAATTGTATTTTTTGGCGTTAAAGTTACACTATTATAACCTTGATAAGCAAAACTGAACTTTAATCCCAAGGATTTTTTATTGTTTTGGTCATCTGAAAGATTTTTTGGAACACCATCAACTAGCTTAACTTCTGCCTTGCCAATTGGTAACGATGGACTGGCTTTTACTTCCCATTCATCGGTTTCCCAGCTTTCAACAGTTTTAGAGCTTACTTCTAAAGCATCAATATCAACTTCCTGCCCAAATTTATTTCTTTCAGCAAATATTATACTGCTTATAAACCCGTATACTAATAATATTAATAAAACTTTCTTATTCATTTTGTTCTCCTTAAAACATGCTATAAAAATTTTACCAGGTATCTTTTATTAAACTACCCGGATAATCTTCATCTGTTTTATCAACTTTCATGCTCAAATTATCGACATAAAAATAAAAATCACCACCAATTTCTTTTACGTCTGACTGAACAAATAAAGATACAAAATGTAGATTTTTATCTAACAGAGCAAATCTAGGACTTTGCGGTAGCCAGCCTGGGACAGTTACAGATAACTTTCTCCAGCCCAAATAATCTAACCGGCCTACTCTTAATTTATGAAGTCTGCCTCTATAGTCTCTAAGTTTTACATACAATGTATGCCTAAATTTTCTACCTAATGCCCATACATCTATTTGTCTGCCAATACCTTTTATTATATTTTCATGAGGGGGTTTAACTTCTACCCTATCAAAGCCTCTATCATTAACAAAAGTTTTAATCCCTAATACATGATTCTTACCGGCTACAAATTGATTTTTTTCTTCTTGCGTGAGATTGTTAGGATTATATTTATCTTCAATTGGACCCATTTGAACAACTTTCTTAATTTTTGTGGTTCCTATGGGAGTAGTTGAAAAAGCCCGCCAGTCTTCCGATTCTTCAAAATCATTTATCATCATATCAAATAAAGCTGATTTTGATTCTGCCTTTTTAGGCTCTTCTTTTTTAGGCTGTGCTTTTTGCTGCGGTTGTTGTTGCTGCTGCTGTTGCTGCGCGTATATAAAGCCCGCGAGAACAAACACAAGTGCTGCGACCGCTGATTTCAAAAATCCTTTTTTTAATATATTCATGGTAAACTCCTTTTTACCGTCACAAAGTATATCAATAACATGATATATACGTGACTTTTTTAATATGGTTACATATTATTTTTTATATCGGATTTATCAAGCGTTTTCTTTATCCATAATCGCAGAAATTTTACACAAAGCATCTATAATTCCTGAAATGCCTTCCTGAGGAATAAATATAGAAGATTTTTTTTGATTAGAAATTTCTGAAACTTTAAGATAATACCCTGCCTGATTTTTCTTTAAATCTATTAAAAAAAGTTTATTGTTAGTAACGACTTTTTCTGTATGTAATTCAGGGTCAATTGTCATGTTCATAACTGGATCATTATTCATTGGTTAATTATATAAAATAAATAACAAATTTTCAAATATTTTATCAATTTTATTTAAATTCATTTAATTTTTATAAACTTAAGTATTTACTTTTCAATACCCCATAGAGATAAAATTCTGTCTAAATCTTCTAAGTTAAAAAAGTTTATTGTAATATTTCCTGATTTCGATTTATTATTATAGTTAATTTTTACTCGTGTAGAAAATTTGTCTTCTATCTGTCTTTCTAGATTTTCAATTTCTGCGTCTTTTTTATTTATTTTTTTTATATTTTTTATTTCATTTTTTTCTTTATATTTTTTTACAAAATCTTCTACCTGTCTGGCATTTAAGCCTTTCTTAATTATTTCTTTAATAGTTTCATTTTGAAGCTTATTATCATTTATTGTTAATACCGGTCTTATTTGGCCTTCAGTAATTCTTCCATCAGCTATTGCTGTTTGCGCCTCTAAAGAGAGCTTTAATAATCTAATTTTATTGGCAATAGTAGAACGGTTCTTACCTACTTTTTCTGAAAGAGATTCCTGAGTAAAATTATATTTATCTAATAAATCTTTATATACATTTGCCTCTTCAATGGGATCAAGCTGTTCCCGCTGTATATTTTCAATTAAAGAAATTTGGATATTTTTTTCTTCTGAGATATCATTTTTAATAATACAAGGGATTTTTTCTAAGTTTAATATTCTGCACGCCCTTAGTCTTCTTTCTCCTGAAATTACGGTATAAACATTATCTTTTTCAGTTACCAATATTGGCTGTAATAAACCATGCTCTTTTATGGTTTTTGATAATTCTTCAATTGCTGAAGTATCAAATTTTTTTCTCGGATTATTAGGATTCGCTCTTATTAAATCAACTTTAATATCTAAAATTCCTTCTTTAATTTTACTTTCTGTAGAAGCTACTTCAAGAAGATTTCCCAGCCCTCTACCTAAAACTTTTCTATTTTTATTTGCCATACAAATTTATTATTTTTAAAAGAAAATATTTCATAATTAAAATGAATAAAAATTAATTATTACGCATTAATATTTCTTTCGCTAGCGCTTTATAGGCAATAGCTCCTGATGATAAAGGATCATACTGACTTATAGACGCGCCAAAAGACGGAGCTTCTGAGAGTTTAACATTTCTTGGTATAATTACCTCATAAACATCACTTCTAAAATGCTCTCTTACATCTTGAACGACCTGTGAAGATAATCTTGTTCTTGAATCAAACATTGTTAATAAAACGCCTTCTATTTTTAATGATGTATTTAGCTTTTCTTGAACCAGCCTAATAATTCTTAAAAGTTGCGTAAGCCCTTCTAACGCAAAATATTCGCACTGCAACGGAATAAGAACAGAATCTGCAGCCGTAAGTGCGTTTATTGTTAAAAGTCCCAAGCTGGGTGGACAATCTATAATTATATAATGGTAGTTTTCTTTAATAGGCTGCAATATATTTTTTAATCGATAGTCTTTTTTTTCATCATCCATTAAATCAATTTCAAGACCAGATAAATCTATATTTGAAGGGACAATATCTAAATTAACTTTATCAACATGGGTAACTATATCATTAAAAGATATACTTTTATTTAACAATTGGTACGATGTTTTTTTTAACGACATAACTTCTAAACCAATACCACTGCCTGCGTTACCTTGTGGATCTATATCTACAATCAATACTTTCTTGCCCATCTCTGCAAATGAAGAAGCAACATTAATCGCGGTTGTAGTTTTACCTACACCGCCTTTTTGATTTGCTATTGCTATTATTTTACCCATATTAAATAATACTATTTATAAATTTATCACTTTCAATTTTTTTTAAGCTTCTGGGAAATTGTTTACTTTTTTCTGAATCTTTTTCAAACAAATATACTCCTCTTTCACCAAGAGCCCCCGGAGATGAAAGACGAAAAAAACTATTTTTATGAAATCCTAAATTAAAAATCCTTTCTAATATCATTGTATTTGAATCATCTTTATTCACGCTATGATTATTAAAATTGGGTTCGACATTGAAAAAAGGTTTAGACCGCCAGTAAAGAACTTTACTAATATTTTTTAAAACATATAAAGACAATTCTAAAGAAACAAGGGGCTTTTTAAAAGCCCTAAATAATACAAGATCTGCCTTTATTTCATCAATACCATAATTTTGTACTGGATTATTAATTATATTAACATTTTTCAAATTAAGTTGAGATATAGTATCTTTTAGAAAAATACTTTTATTAAAAGAAGATTCAATTAAATATATTTTATTTTTCTCATATAATATCGACAGCGGAATGCCAGGAAGGCCCGCTCCTGTGCCTAAATCAAAAATATATTTACTTTTATTTATTATTTGCTGAAAAGACTTTATTTGAAAAGGAACCAAGCTATCTAATATATGGCGCAGCCACAAAGTTTCAATTTCTGCATCAGCTATAAATTTTAAAGGTTTTGCTGTATTAATAAGAATATTAAAGTATTCCGTTAATTTATTTTTCTTCTCATCAGAAATTTCTGGCAAATATATCTTATATTTCTTAAAGTAATCATTCATAAACGATCATTATTTATATTATTTAATTTTAATTTATAAAATATACAATAGATAATTTGTAAATCTCATTAAATTGAATTTAAAATATTTTTACAAAGACCGATAAAATAAAATAGTATGAAAAAATTTTTTAATGTAGTTTTATTAGGTATTCTTATAAGTTTAAACTGCTCTCAAAAAAAAGGTACATTTTCTTTTTTTCCCGTTGACATGAGCAGCCTAACCGATTTACAAAAAAAATGGTATCAGCCTTCATTATACAAACAATATCAAAATCCTATTTTTTTTGAAGAAAATAAGACAATATGGTACGCATATAAGCCATCGAATCTGCAGTATAATAAAATATACGCAATATCTTTATTAAAGAAAACTTTAGGTTATATTGAAATAGATTTAAAAAATCAGAGACTTAGCCATGAAATTGGACATCTTATTGACAATCTTGAAAATCTTGAAATAGGTCATTATGCCTTAAAAATAGCCTATGAAGGAAAAATAATGGATGAAATTTATTTTGAAATCATTGAGTCTTCAGATAAATCTAATATAGATTATGATATATCAATATCAAATGACCATGAAGATGGTAAAGAAAAAAATTTAGACGATATTGAAGTTCTCTCAAATTAAATAAAATCTTTAAATTTTTTCTTTAGAGGAAAAAGCATTAATATATTTTTCTAGTACAGGCAAAGACTTGTTTTTATTATTTGCTTCTATTAATTCTCTCGCGTGCATTCTTTCGGCTTTTTTACAGATATCTTTAATTGCTCTCGGAGAAAAGCCTTCTAATTTTTCAGATAGTTTTATTTTTTCATCTTTAGAAAGATGTTTCGCAAAAAGATCGAGCATGAATAAAATATCATTTTTATTTGGCATGGGAAATTCTAAAATAGTATCAAATCTTGACAGCAGCGCTTGATCTAAATCTTCTTTACGGTTTGTAGCACCAATAGTTAAATAATGAGTTTTACTTTCGATACCTTCAATTTTTCTAAGTAAGACAGATAGCATTCTTCTTGTCGCTTCAAATAGTTTTTCATTTCTAGACGGCGCCAAAGAATCTATTTCATCTAAGAAAAATATTAATCCGTCTATATTAGATTCTGCCGCAATATCAAATATCATGGCCAGCCTTTTACTCGATTCACCATAATAAGCCGACATTAAGTTTTCAAGAGGCACATAAACCAAAGGAAGTTTTGCTTCATGGGCAATAATTCTGGCCATTGTTGTTTTGCCAACTCCCGGAGGCCCTGAAAATAAAATTGCTTTTGGCCTGTTAGTTTCAAATCTATCACGTGTTCCTTCTGTAATTAAATCATAAATTTCTGGATGCTTAAGCGGAAGTATAATTGTTTCTTTTACCTCTTCTTTAATTTTGTCATAACCCGCGAAATTTTGAAAACTTATTTTTTTATCATCTTGACCATATATACGGCATCCAGCCTGCTCTAATCTTAAAAGAGGATCTTCATCTTCTTTCTTACCCGTATACGTTTTTAAGAGCGCGGCAATAAAACTTAATTCTGACTGATCGGGCATACCCTTTTTACTTATTTCAATTTGTTTATCACCATATATACCGCTCACTCGTACTCTTAAATTATTTAAAATATGATCAGTATTAAACACATTTTCATTTAACGCTTGTATTGAAAAATAACCGTTATCAAAAGTATGAATTCTCCAATTTTCAATATGTTTCTTGGCTAAAATAATTATATCAATCATTGTTTTATTTGATATTTCTAAAAGTTTTAATTCTAAAATAAATTCATTTTTACCAAAACGATAATGAACAAGAGAATCAGCTCCGGGAATTTCTTTTAAGAGAAAATCCAACTCTTTTTTTACGTTAAAAAAATTCTGCTGTTTGTTTTCGCTAGCCATTATGTCACCTTGCCTGTCCTGTTTAATATGTCAATCTTAATGAATCTTTCACACAAAATACTTTACGCTTTGTTTTAAATAGTAACTTGTATACAATACTCAATGAAATATAAAATTATACAACTATTTATATTTATAATTATTATTCTGCCTGCCTTTGCTCAAGATAATAAAAAAAAAGAAGATACACAAAAAATAGAAATCTTATCTGATAATTTAAGAAATAAAATAAATGATTATATAAACTCTGAAGATAAAAATCAACTGTTTTATTTACTTTCAGATTTAAATGACTTTTCTCAAACTGAAAAATTTGAAATTCTAAAATGGGGAATTCAAAAAGAATCTGTTTTTTTAAGACGTACTTTAATTGAATTTTTATTGAAAAATAGTAATCTTATAAGTAAAGAAGATGATAGTACAGTTTATAATTTGTGGATTAAACTAGTTAAGGCTGAATTTGAATATTTTAAAAATTTAGAAAGGTACAATCAAAAAGATGTTATACCCATAAAAAATTCAATTAAAACTGCGGGTAAAATAAAAGAAAAAGAATTATTTTATGATATAATTGTATTTATCGCCTTTCCCTTATATGAAGTAAGAACAGAAACTTTCAAATCTCTTTCACAGTTAAAAGACGATAGGATGCTTCCCATTCTTATAAACCTTGTTGAATCTTCAAATCCTATTGAAAAGACTTACGCTTTAGACGCTTTTTCATACATTAAAGATGAACGAATAGTATCCATTTTAATTAAGGCTTTAAAAGATGAAAATAAATCAGTTCGATACTATGCGATTAAGACTCTTGAAAAAATGCAAAGAACAGAAGCAATTCCCTACTTTATTAAAATTGTTCAGTCAGATATAAATAATGAAATAAGAATTAAAGCTATAGAAGTTTTAGGGAATTATTCAGCTTCTTCTGCCTTTTCAACTTTGTTAAAAACAATATCAGATGAAGACCATGAGGTAAGAAAAGCGGCAATAGCGGCAGTTCTAAAGTTTAAAAATGATAATGCGGGATATTATATATCTGAACAGCTTAAAGATGAAGAAAACGATGAATTAAAACTTCTTGAAATAAAAGCTTTGCTATATTTAAAAACATCGGGAGGGGCCAGAGGTTTAACAAAAATAATTAATGAAGAATCAAATAATAATATTAAAATTTGGGCGACTTATACCGCCGGCCAATTGCAGGAAAATAGAGTATTTTCATCTTTACTAAATAACCTAAATAGTAAAGAAAACTTAATTAAGATAGAGACAGCTTATGCTTTGGGAAAATATGAAAACAAAAAAGCTGCGGATAATTTAATAGCAATGCTAAAAGATGAAAGCATAAATTATGACGTTCAATCTGCAGTTTTGCATGCTTTAAAAAACATAAACTACGATAGTACGCTACCCATTTTATTTGACTTATCAGAAAAACATTCAAACAAAATATTAAAAATACAAATTAAAGAAGTAATTGCTTATATGCTTGAAAAAAGATATTAAATATGCCAGATATAAAAAGTAACGAGATAGATACTGCGAGATTTTTTGTTATAGTAATTTATGAAAATGAAAATGACTTGATAAATTCATTATCTGTTATTGAAAAAAAAATACAAAAATATGACTATGTTTCGCCCAATATTGTTTTTCATAAAACAGCTTTAATACCGGTATCAAAAGCAAATAATCCTATGGGTAAAATTATTAGCTTTCCTAAAATTTATCTTATAAAGGAATTTTCAAATTTTGCGCTTAACATATTAAAGCAAAAAAACTATTTATTAAAGAAAAAAAAATCACATATATTTCTTATTCCGGGTTTTGTAAATTCTTATCAGGTTGCGGCTGCCTATAAAGAATTTAAATCAAACAGGCTACAAATTTATCCAAATATTTTTTGTCAGGTAGAACTAACTTTTGAATCAAATAAATGCATGCCAGGGATATATACTTCTTATGAATTTTCTGAAAATAAATCTCTTGCATTTTTTTCAGATGTCAGAAGACTTTATTTCTCATCTATTCAGTTTTAATAAAGTACTTTCAATATCTTTTAATCCAAAACATGACAAAGGTATAAACATTAATTCATATTTATTTACTTTTGAAATATACACTTTACAATTCATTCTTTGGCGTTTTGAAATTTTTTTCTCACTTAAAATTTTTGTTATATTTTTTTTTCCAAAGGGTAACTTTATATAATACTTTTTTGTCAGCATATCACAAGTTAAAGTATAACAATTAGTTAAGTTATAGCTTTTATTTATTTTTAAATTAAGATTTTGCCTGCCCCTTCTTAAAACAAGATACTGCTTATTGTTCCAGTTTTCTATTTCAATCGCATATGGTCTATGATAAAAGGGAATTTTATTTAATTTATGTCTTATGCCAGATGAAATTGGGTAGAGTCCAATTTTTTGCAGTAAGCTTGGCAAAATAGAACTTCTTTCTTCTTCACTAAACAAAAGCCATTTTGATAACGGCAACCGATATTCTCTTTTATCAAATATACAAATTAAATCTTTATTCAATTGGTTATATATTTTATTTTTTTTATACGAAAATATATTGTAATCTCTAATAATATTATTACTTGAAAGTCTCAAAGCTGAAGCGTTTAAAATAGGTATATTTTTTCTTATTAAATTTCTTTGAAACTGAATATCCCCATTACTAGGATCATCCCAATATTGAATATTATATTTGTTTAACAAATTTATTATTTCACTTCTTGAGAGGCGAGCCAAAGGTCTAAATTCTAAATTTTCATTTCTTTTTTCTAAAATATCAAACGGACGAAGCGAATCAAAAGAAAGACTCCTGTTTAATCTCATTATTACTGTTTCATACCAATCACTTAGTGAATGACCTGATATGGTGATATTATTAACAAGATTATTTTGAACTTGATTTAAATATTTTCTTCTGATTTTAGAAGCAGTAAACTCAAAGCCTTTTTTATATTTTTCTGCTATTTTATAAATATTTTTTTCAAAGTAATGCCATCTAAAATCAATTAATTCTTCATTAAGCAGTTTATTTTTAATATTTTTAAATAAATTTTTTCTTTCGTTTTCGCTTTCTTTTTCAAAGTTTTGTTTATGATTTAAATAATAAATATCTAAAGTTCTTTTTTTTAAATGGGCCCTGTGGTATTGAATTAAAAAGAAAAGACATAAAGATGAATCCGCTCCGCCGGAATATGATAAAATCCAATTTCTAGAATCTAATATTGTGGTTTCATCAATTTTAATTTTAAGATTCTTTAAAAGATGCTCCCAGTTTATATTTTGATAGCACATCTTCAATATCCTGCGTTAAAATTGAGCGAAGAGCGGCTTCTGCATCATTAATGACCTTAATGATGCCCATGTTTTGCTCTAAAGAAAAATCAGAAAGAACAAAGTTATCAACATCAGTTCCTGTTAATTCTTCAATATTTTTAGAAATGAGACCAATTCCAACCCTTATTCTAATAAATTTATCTGATTTTAATCCTTTTGCAATTGATTCAACACCTATATGGGGTACCTCTACAGCTCCTCTGGCAACATAAACATCACCATAGTTTAAACTATAATCATCATGAACAACAATAATGTTTGGTATGGGAATTCTTAAAAAAGAAGCAATATACAATACTGCCTCGCCGCTTAGATCCATAAAAGTTTGTGGCTTTAATAAAACAATTTCATTGCCTTCAAAATCTCCTGTACCTAAAAGAGATTTTTTCTTTTTTGTTTTAATTTGAATACCTGTATTATTGGCCAATACATCTATTATTTTAAAACCAATATTGCGGCGATTATTCATATATCTATCGCCGGGATTCCCTAAACCAATTACTAACTTCATTTTATTATTAGATAAACATTAATTTTTATTGAAATAGATTATTTCGTTAATACTTATCTTATTCTTTTTTATTTTCTTGTTTTTCTTCTTTTGCCGGAGCTTCAGTTCCTGTTTCTTCTAATTCTTCACCCTTTGCCTTGGCAGAAATAGAAACGTTACAGATAATAGGATTACCCTCATTTAAACATTTAGATTCAGGAGGCAAAGTAACTGCATCAACATGAATCGAATCTCCTATTTTTAATCCACTGATATCTACCTCTATAAAGGGAACTAAATATCTTGGAAAAGTTTCAACTTCAATTTCATGTAAAAATGTTTCTAAAACACCGCCTTCTCTAACTCCTATTGGTTTTCCTTTTAATTCTATTGGAATACGTGTTTTAATTTTTTCGCCATATGTAATTCGAAAAAAATCAATATGTTCTACATTGCCTGTAATCGGGTGTACCTGATACTCTTTAATAAAGGCTGTCTCTTTTTTTCCATCCCATTCTATATCAATAAGCGTTGACTCTGATACACCATGAGCAAATAGTTTTTTAATCTCAGCATTTTCAATTTGAATGCTGTCAGATTTGCCATGATTATAAATCACAGCGGGAATTATCTCTTTTTTTCTGAGCTTCCCTGCTTTTAATTTTTTATCTCTTACTTGAGCTTTCATTAATAAATTTTCCATATTATTCTCCATTTTTTATCTTAGTTATATAATTATATAAATAAAGAACTTACTGATTTTTCTTCATGAATTCTCTCAATAGCTTTGCTTATAAGCGAAGCTACAGATAAAATTTTCATGTTTTTTAACCTTTTTTCTTCAGGAATTGATAGTGTATTTGTTATAATTATTTCATCAAATGGCGCTTTTGAAAGCCTTTCAATTGCCGGGCCTGATAAAACTCCATGTGTAGAAGCGGCAAATACTCTTTTAGCGCCATGCTCTTTAAGAGCATTCGCGGCATTACATATGGTACCCGCTGTATCAATCATATCATCTATTAAAACACAATTTTTATTTTTTACATTACCAACTATATGCATAACATCACACTGGTTTGCTTTCTCTCGTCTTTTGTCTATAATAGCCATTTCTACATTTAATTGTTTACCAAAAAATCTTGCTCTTTCGGCACCTCCTGAATCGGGAGATACTATAATCAAATCTTCAATAGCTTCTTTTTTAAAATAATCGATAATTACAGGCGCAGAAAATAAATGGTCTACCGGAATATCAAAAAATCCCTGAATTTGATCGGCGTGTAAATCCATGCAAAGCATTCTATTGGCGCCAATAGATTCTATTACCTTTGCTACAACTTTAGCTGAAATTGGAACGCGAGGTTCAACCTTTCTATCCTGACGGCCATACCCGTAATACGGTATTACAACTGTTATTTTATACGCAGAAGCCCTTCTTAAAGCGTCAATTATTAATAATAATTCCATTATGTTATCATTAGCCGGATACCCTGTCGATTGAATGACAAAAACGTTGGCCCCTCTGACATTTTCTCTTATTTTAACTGATATCTCACCATCTGAAAATCTGGTAAGCTCAATTTTGCCAAGCTCTAATTTCGCGTGTTTAGCTACTTCTTTAGCTAAAGATTTATTGGCGCTTCCTGAAAATATTTTAATATCTCTTGAAATCATTATACAGCCTGACCCATTTTTTCTTCTATAAATTTCAATTGATCTCTTGAATTTACGCCTGTAAATTCATACATATCTTTGCATTTTTCAGCTATCACTTTTTTACCTTGATTTACAAGTATACTTACTGTATCTGTTAAATAATATTCAGATTGAGCATTATTACAATTTATTTTATTTATTGACTGTACCAGATATTCTGCATCATAAATAAAAGTACCTGTATTAACTTCTTTTACTTTTTTTTCTTCAATAGAACAATCTTTATCTTCAGATATTTTTTCTACATATCCATTTTTATCTCTAATTATTCTGCCATATCCATCAGGACTTTCAGGTTCCATGGTAATAATAAGCATGGCAGCTTTTTCTTGATTAAGTTTTTCAATAGCATTTTTTATTGTTTCAAATTTAATTAAAGGCACATCGCCTAATAATATAGCCACAAATGCATTTGTTTTAGGAATATGTTTTTCTGCACACATAACAGCGTGTCCTGTTCCTTTTTGCTCTTCTTGAACAGAAAATTGAATATCAATATTTTTATTTTTTAAAATCCAATTTTTAACACATTCTTCAACGAGTTCTTTTTTGTGACCTACTACCAATATAATATTTTTTATACCGGCATTTACGGCACTTTCTAAAACATATTCTATCATGGGTCGTCCCAAAACTTTATGAAGCACTTTAGGGAGGTCGCTGTTCATGCGCTTTCCCTGTCCTGCTGCTAAAATAACAGCATATGTTTTATTATTTAGTTTGTTCTCTGTCATAAAAAATAATTCTGGGCTGGCAGGATTCGAACCTGCGGAATGCTGGGATCAAAACCCAGTGCCTTACCACTTGGCGACAGCCCAATTTTTAATTTAAATAGTATTCCATACCTTCCAATGAATTTCGGGATATTTTTTTGTTGCAATTTGACAGACTTTATCTAGTATTTCATTTAATACTCTATTATTTTTTTCACTAACAAAAAATGAATAAAATGATGCCCCCGAGCCGCTCATTGACATATATATTTCTCTTTGCAAACCAGCCTTTGAGACCATATTTTTTATCTGCATAGATATATCATCCATTGCTTTTTCAAGTATTTTGGTCTCATCAGAATATATTTCTTTTGCCGCGTAAAAAAATTCATTTTTTATCATATACCCATAATTTTTCTCTAATAAAAAATCATGGATTAAATAAGCTAAAGAATTATTATTCTGTATTTTATTTATTTCTGCTAAAAAAACTTTAATTAATTTATTATAACTTTTTTCAGCTTTTATAACATTTTTTAAATAATTTTCACACTGTAAAGTCTTTTTTAAGCCAGAGTACATTACCGGGGTTGAAAAACCAAACCGAGGTACTGCCAGTATACCGCTTAAATATGGAATTTTTTTATTTTTTTTTATCTCTCCTATTCCGCTTACTAATGCGGGTCTGCATGATATAAAAAAAGGGACATCGGCGCCTATAGATAACGCCTTATCTTGAATAAATTTAGATATATTTTTTTTTTCAAAACTATTCTTAATATTTTTTTTTATATATTCTAATATAAATTTTATCAGAGATGCCGCATTTGAACTACCCGCGCCGAGGCCAGAAGGCGAGGGAACCATTTTTTTTATTTTAACGTGAATACCAAAAGGTTTATTAAGAATTTTTGCGGTTTCAATAAATCCGTTTTTTTTACATTCAACAGAAATTATTTTTGTAAATTCAAATGCTTTAAACAATAAATTGCTTTTAATATTTTTTTTAAAAAAAGCGCCTTCTAAACTTTTATTTTCTTTAAACGGTAATACATTTTGAAATTCTAATTCAAATTTGTTATCTGGTACCAAAGAAAATTCTATTTCATCAAAATAATTGATGGGAACAAAAAGGCTTACTATATGATGATAACCAGAAAGATATCGAAAAGGAACTTCAAGACCAATATTTAATTTCGCGTATGAATATACTTTTTTTTTATATAACACATTTTGCATGATTTTTATTCTGAAAGTTCTTTAGCGACTTTTATAATTCTATATAAACCAACCGCAAAACCAATCATTAAAAATAAAAACATTAACCAAGGGGCAGAATTTAATTTCGTATCAAGATATCTCCCAAAAAAGAAAAAAACCATGAAAATAAATAAAAACTCAAGACCTAAATGGGTATATCGAATGAAACTTGAAAAAGGACGAGTGTACTTTTCAGATTTTTTCTGTTCTTTTTTACCAAATACCAGCATCTCTTTTTCACTCATTTTTTTAAGACGCTCTTTTATTATTTCTTTTTCTTTATCATCAATCATAATAAAATATATACTTGCAATATCTGCTTTTGTATAAAAATAATTTATTCATTTATAGCCAAAATAGATATTATTTACTAAATTTCTTAGAATATAACAGATAATTTAATCAAACCAAAAATTATAATGATTTTATTTTGACAAGCTGTATAAATTAAAAAGTATATCAACTAATATGAAAAAAATATATTTAATATTATTTATTTTTGTTTTTTTATTTTGTAAAGAATCTGTACCTCTTTGGAGCGGAAAGGTAAAATTACCTCTCATATTTAAAGGCGATCCTCCTGTTAGTGGAACAACAGAAAACTTCTCAATGGAAAGTGTTGCTCCCAATAAAACAATATTAATTATTAATTTTTTTGCTCCCGGCTGTCCTCCGTGTATAGATGAGCTACCAGATCTAAAAACATATTACTTAGAGTATAAACAAAAATTTCCTCATGTAGAATTTATAACAGTAGGATCATCTTTAACATCTATTGATGACTCTGACACTACGGATAAAGAAACTGTTAAAAAAGATGTATTAAATTTTATTAATGAACATAATTTATCGTATCCGGTATATGCCGCCATTACAAAAGATTTAAAGGAATTTAACATTACCGGCTATCCTGAAACATTTGTATTTTATAAAGATAAAGAAAACAAATGGTATTTAAGAAGAAAATTTATAAGTTCTGTTACAAAAAAAGAACTTGAAGAATATTCGAATTTTACTGAACCTTCTTCAATTTACTGATGCTAGAAAAAGAAACAGTCTATAAAAATCTCGCTCTTACCAGAGAAAAAATATCTGCCGTAACAAAAAGAGAAATAACAATAGTGGCGGTAACAAAAACACTGCCAGCAAGTGTTTATGAAATTTGTTACGAACTTGGCTTAAATCATATTGGTGAAAATAAAATTCAAGAATTAAAAACAAAAACTGAAGAAAAACAACACTTAAGGGATAAATTAATATTTCATGCCATAGGTCATTTACAATCTAATAAGGTTAAATATTTGCACCAAATTGCCAATTGTCTAGATACACTGGCATCTGTTGAAATATTAAAAATAATTGAAAATCTAAAAGAAAAAAATAATTTAAAACCACTGCCTGTACTTATTCAAATTAATAGCTCTCATGAACCACAAAAATCTGGCATACATATAGATAATTTAGACGAAGCATATAAATTAGCCGAATTATGTGAAAATAACACCGCAGTTAAATTAGAAGGTATATTTACTATAGGCCCTGATCCTAGTGTACTTTCTGAAAATAAATTTGAATTAGAAACGAGAAAATCTTTCTCTAAAACCAGAGAAATAAAAGAACAAATTGAAAAACAAATAAAAAGAAATCTTCCAAGGCTTTCTATGGGAATGAGCTCAGATTATTTATGGGCCATTGAAGAAGGCGCCACAGAAATTCGTATAGGCTCAACCCTGTTTGGAGCCAGACATTAGTTATTTGAACTAACTGTGCTTTTTAATTAGTTTACGCTTTCTGCCAAAGCTTCTGCCTTTTGTTTTAATTCTTGAGGTTTAGCTAATTCAAGCGGAATAATACCATGAAATTCTCTTATTTTATTTTCAAGTGTATTTGCAATATCTGGATTTTCAATTAAAAACTGTCTGGCGTTTTCTTTTCCCTGCCCCATTCTGGTATCACCTACTGAATACCATGTACCTGACTTTGATATTAAATCTGCGCTAACACCTTCTTCTATTATGCACGCTTCTCTTGAAATTCCTTCATTGAAAAATACGTCAAATTCAGTTTTCTTAAAAGGCGGGGCTACTTTATTTTTTACGACTTTTACTCTAACTTTGTTGCCTATAATATTTTCACCCTTTGTAATACTTTCAATTCTACGTATATCAAGCCTTACAGATGAATAAAATTTTAACGCGTTACCCCCGGTTGTTGTTTCTGGCGAGCCGAACATAACACCTATTTTCATTCTAATCTGGTTAATAAAAATAATAATAGTGTTTGTTTTATGAATGGCGCCAGTTAGTTTTCTTAACGCCTGACTCATAAGCCTAGCCTGAAGCCCCATATGAGAATCACCCATTTCGCCTTCAATTTCTGCCTTTGGCACAAGAGCAGCTACTGAATCTATAACTATGATATCAAGAGCGTTTGATCTTACCAGAGCTTCGGCAATTTCAAGAGACTGCTCACCCGAATCGGGCTGTGAAACTAAAAGTTCTTCAACATTCACGCCAAGATTTTTAGCGTATGTAGGATCTAAAGCGTGTTCAGCGTCAATAAAAGCCGCCATACCGCCTTTCTTTTGCGCCTGCGCTATCATATGTAATGTTAAAGTTGTTTTACCCGATGATTCTGGACCATAAATTTCAATAATTCTTCCTCTGGGTATACCGCCTATACCAAGAGCTATATCAAGCGATAATGATCCGGTTGGAATAACAGGAATTTTTGCGATATTTTCGCCGTTTAATTTCATTACCGCGCCTTTACCAAATTGTTTTTCAATTTGCAAAAGAGCCTGATCTAATGCTTTTAGTTTTTGTTCACTGTCTTTAGAAGAGTTGTTTTTTGAAGTATTCATACCTTCCTCCATAAATTATACTAATATTGTGTCAAGCATATTATGTCCCTTTTTTTGTATTCCAATTTAAAAAAATAATGAGCTTATGCTTTTAATATAGTAATACCCCTATTTTTGATATATATACCGCTTATTTTGAAAAAAAAGTATTTTTAAGGTCTTACAACCACAAAATTAGAAGGTTCCGATTCATGGTCGGCGAATTCTGAAGATTCTGTCCATGAGTTATCACAGCTCGTCACCCAAAAATAAAAAGGAATATTCTTTTGTAAAAGCGGGTATTCATATTGTAAATGGGGTTTATCTTGTGTGTAATAATGGTTTTTTTGAATTACATCATTATTAATGTTAATTTTTATTCTGTTTTGGTATCTTAAGTCAGATGATATCCATCTATCTTTATCATTTATTGTAATACCCTCATAATTATTATTACTTTTTGATGTAAAATCTTTATACCTAATAACGCCAAGCGGCTCAAAAGGTTTTATGCCATAATAAATATGGTACCTGCCCCCGTTAATTACATCCATTTCTGAATTTCTTAGAAAATGTAGAGTTACTTCATTTTCATTTAAATTTAAGACGCTTAAATCACGCGGCGGGTTTGGGGGTAGATTATCTCTATAATTAAGTTCTATATGATGAATTTCAGGTGAATTCTGTCCCTGAGCATCAGAATAAAATTCAGCTTTCCATTGAATATATTTTGTTTTAAAATTATTTTTATCTATTTTATTAACTTTATAAAAAGGCATTTCCATTTCATTAAGATTTTCATTAAAAGGGTTATTTGAATGTCTTATAAAAACGTTTACTTTAGAACCATTCTTTTCTGCAGATTTATAATCTATATTGAGAATTTCTGAATTACTATAAGGCAGTTGTACTATTTTACTTATAACGATGCCGGGCTTTTGATAGTATAACCTGCCATTATTTTTTAAAGTTCCGTATGATCCTATATCATTAGAAACAGGAAGTATACCGTTTAAAAAAATTACCTCATCAAGGGCTCCTAAAAAATTTCGACCTAAAATTAACGGAGAATTATCCCATTTATGAAACGAAGGCTTAAGAATAGAACCTTTATAATTAAAATTATCTGTTGTATATATTCTTTCTTGCTCTATTCCATTCAAATATAAAATTAATACTCCTTTAGTTTCATGATACTGAAGTAAAATTTGCTGAAATTTATTAAGCTCTATTAAATCTTTCGTTTCAAGCTTAATCTCGTTTACTGGTCTTTCATTGTTATCCCAGAAGAAGTTAATAAAATTAAAAACAAGTTTGTCTTTTTCCCATGTTATTCTAAAGCCTTGTTTTCTACCTTCAAACAAAGCCATTTTTTTAATAATTTCCATTTTTCTTTTTAACTGATAAGGCTGTATCATAAAGAAAATTGAAAAATCACCTATAGCTTCTTTAGAGCTTAAAAACATATACTTTGAAGGAGCAATCCAAATTTCATGATTAGGCTGTTCAAAACTTGCCGCATAACCTACTGATTCTGGCAGTTCTATAGGTTTATAATTTGTTTTTAATAAATCGCCGCCGACAATTTTAATTTTATTATTAATAGATTTTTTATTGATATTTTCAAGATCAAAAGATAAGTATAATGAATTATACTGATGCTCATTACTTAATAAAAAGGACTTACGGTTTAGTGAAAGCGATTGAAATCCGTTTTTATCAATATTAATTTTAACATTTTCATTTTTATAAATTTCAAAAGAACTGCTTTTTTGACCCCAGCTTAGAGAATCCGCTGAAATATAAGAAAAATTAAATGAAATAAAAGTAAAAATTATAAAAAAAACATAAAAATATTTAACATGAAAAATATTTAATAAGTTCTTATAAACATAGATTTTCGATCTTTTTAATCCTGTTTTCATGGCGTCCGCCTTCAAATTCAGTATTAAAAAATATTTTAATGATTTTATACGCTTCTTCATTTTTTAATACCCTGCCGCCTAAAACAAGAATATTGGCATCGTTATGCTTTCGTGACATTTCTGCCGTAAATTCATTATGACATAACGCCGCTCTGATATTTGTAAATCGGTTTGCCATAATGGACGCGCCAATTCCCGTGCCGCAAATAGCAATACCTTTATCAAACTCATTGTTAAGTATCGCTTTTGCCAATTTCGCGATATAATCGGGATAATCGACAGATTCTTCTGAAAAACATCCCATATCTTTCCAATTGATATGTAAGAATTCATTTTTTACCGCTTCTTTTAATTTAAAACCGCCATGGTCCGAGGCAATACCACAAATCATATGGCATTTTTTTAATTTTGTTCAAATTGCAAATCATTATTATTAATTAAATAATTGTATTTTTCAAAACTCAATTCGGTTTAATTTGAAAAATAAATATTAATTATTTATAATAAGTTTATCGGAATTATTGAAAATTGAGAAAATAAAAAAAAATCTTGAATTTTTTAATAAATAAATTATTAATATTTTTTTAGAAAAAAATACTTAAAAAAACGTCTTATGTTATATATGTTGTCAGTAAAAAAGATAAAAAATATTCGAAAAATAGACGAAATTAAAAAAGTATGCAAAAAGTCAAACTTTTAATATAAGGTAAGATTGAATGAATATTTTTAAGCACTATAATAGGATGATGAAAAAAACAATACTAATTATTATTTTTATAATATGCCCTATTTACGGACAAAACATTTCTCCTGAAAATATAAAAACACAAAGCGCTACGGCTGAAAGTTTAAACTGGGAAGGTATTTCTTTAGGAAAAAAAGGTAGATATGAAGAGGCTATTGAAAAATTTAAACAGGCAATTTCAATTGAAGATAACAATGCCGCAGGCTCGTATAATAATATGGGATATACCTATGAACTAGCTGGTAATAATTTAAAAGCAGTTGAAGCCTACCGAAAAGCAATTGAAAGAAATCCAAACCAAATAATTTCATTGCAAAATCTTGGTAAACTTTTATATTTTGGAGGACGGTATAAAGAATCTATTGAAATGGGAGAAAAAGTCATAGAATTAGATCCGGAAAATAAAGACATTCATAAGTGGCTGCCAGACGCTTATAAAAAAGAAGCAGAACAAAGATTATTTGCCTTAAAGAAAATGCAAAGGGAATCTGAGCAAATTAAAGATATGGAAGGAATAAAAGAAGATTCTGTTATTAAAGAAGGCGGATTAAATCTTGAAAGACCAGGAACAGCGCGTGAATATAAAATTGAATTTTCTTATTTTATTAATAACTTACATTTATATCAAAAATCAAGAAAAAAACTTCTTCTTCAAGATACAATAGGCAGAACAAATATTCCAATGGGAGTAAACTTGAACCTGCATCCTTCAACTGATTTGAAAATTAGAGCAAGCCTTGAAACACCTTATTTTGGAATTTTTAATCCAAACATTATTTCTGAAGAAGAAAAGTTAGAATTTTTATACATGAAACCAAATGCTTATTATGGCATTGGCCTTTTTTTCGCGCATGCAGATCTAACTAAAGATAAAATAATAAAGGGTGAAGATAGAGAAGATTTTATAATAAATACAGATTTTTCAAAAACAAATGATTTTAAAATTGGTTTTGTGTATGGCCAAAAAAGTCACTTATTTGATTTGGAATTATTTGTGTATCCAAGATATCTTTTTAGAGATAAAAAAGAAGAACCCTATGGCATATCACTTGACAGAAGTTACATGGGATTAAAATATAAAACTGCCTTATTTTTTGGTGAAGATGTATCGGAACTAAAAGATTTTTCGTTTTTACCACATTTTATATTGAATATAACCCTAAATGATTTTTTTCTTACTGAGTACAAAACCATTGATAACTCGCTTATTGGCCACTATTTTGCAGTTTATGAAATATCAGCGGGATTTGAATTTGGTAAAATATATCCGGCCTATGACAGGGTACCTTTTGTATTTGGATTTTTATTGGCTGAAAGAATTTATTTTAAAGAATTAAACGAAGAAAAGCCATTCGCGTTTGGTAATGGTCAGGGATGGGCAGGCTTTGATTCTGATTCTGCCGTAGAGGGAGACAGCTTTCCCACATATAGAACAAATAGCCACGTGTTTACCATTTATGCCGCTCAATTATGGCAGAATATATTCTTTATGCGTCAAAAAATAACATATGAATTAAGCTTAAAATATGAAAGATTTAATGCCCTATCAACATATTTTGAAATGGGCGTTCGTTTTTAAAAATATTAATTTTATTTTTTTGATTTTTGAGGATAGCAAAGATAATATCTTGCACCTTCTTTAGATGGGAAACTAGCCAGATGAATGGCCCAAGGTTCAATTGTTATAATATCTCCGGCATGCAGATCTATTATATTTTCTTCAACAATCATTCTAATTTGGCCTTTTAAGATTATTATCTGCTCTTTATAGGAGTGTGAATGGTATGGTATAAGTTCTCCATTTGTTTGAAAAATATCATAGATTTTATAATTTCTTAACAGTAAGTTCTTAACAAAATCACTTAGGGCTTCTTTTGAATCAATTAACCTGCTCTTATTTTGTATTGTATAATAATCTACCATTGCTAATAAAATTTTATCTATTTTTTATTTTTTCCATAAGTTCTTTATTTTTTTCTTTTTGTTTTTTCAAAAGCTCATAATTCTTTTCTTTCATTACATTTAAATGTTTAAATATTTCCATTTTTTTCTTTATAAACCCATCTAATATCTGCTGTTTTATATCTCCCGATTTTGTGCTTACCATTTGATTACCTTCTTCTATTGTCGCGCTGAACGGCTTGTCAGAGTTTTCAGAAGATTCTACGGCAACTGCACCTTCATTGACAAAAACACCCGTTGGAACATCTTTGTCTTCATCATCTTTTTGGGCTTCTTCTGTATCTTCACTTACCATAAATTCAGTTCCCCGTACGCCAGCAACAACGGTAGGAGTTCTAATTTTAAAACTTGATTTGTTATCCATTTTTTTGACTATTTTACTGTATATTCTGCCTTTCTGAAGTTCTAGCGCTATTTGTCTTTCATCGCCAATTTCATAAAGATTGCTCAATTTTACCTCAGAATAGTTTGAAACTTTTAAAATAGCAGTGGGCCCAATTTGAATATGAACAATACCTTTTTCGGTTTTGATTATATCATTTTTATTAAAAATTGTGTTTACTTTAATACTCTTTTCTTTTCCGTCTCTTATGTAAGAAACTTTACCAACTTTAAACACAGCTACTACTACTGTATCACTTTGAGCAAAGGTTTTTACGGGAATTAAAAAAATATTTGTAATAAATATTAAAGACATAACGATTGTCTTTATTTTATAACTGTAGAAACTTTTTTTTACCTTACCATCTTTCATATAATCCCTCCATAATACAATCCATAAAATTTAGATATACATACTACAAATTTTCTAAATAGATATGACTTAATAAAATATTGCTCATATTTTGACAAGAAATTCTTTTTTTTTAATGCCGCTTAATTTTTTAAATAATACCATGAAGACATCCTCCCGGTTTAGCTAATTCATCAACCGCCTTTGTAACTTTAGGGTCTTCTATTAGGGGCGGGGCATGATGAGATTTTAAGCGCACATCAATGATAAGTGAGCCGTCACAACCCCAGTGTTTATTTTCAATAAAACTTTTAATGCCATAAATATCATGCGAGGGATTAGAGCGCGTAAATGTGATCCAAAGAAAATTATTTATATTTTTACTTATAAATTGACTATCATCAGCCAATAAAATTAAAGGAAATCCCTTTAACTCTTTAACATTAGCGAGTTTTTTGCATAGTCGATCAATTTCTACCGCAGCAGTTTTATAATTCTTAAAGGGCGGTGCCTTAAGGGCTAAAATGCCATTAAAAACAACTCGGGGATCTTTAAAAATACTGGTTAAAGACAAAGTAGCAGGTACTTTATCCATTAAAGTTCTTCTTCTTGCCCCCCTAACCGCGACAATTACTTTTGAACCCTCGTTAAAAGCGGTACCCGTATAATCTAAAGAATCTACGGTAGTCATAGTTTGAAAATGTAGATCTCTTCTTAAGTCAATTCTTTCTAAAATATGACGAAAAAAATATTCTATATCATGCACATTTAATTTTAAATTATCTTCTTCAGCCGCTATAAAAAGGTACTTAGCGAATGAAGGATGTCCGTATCCTAATATTGCGTTTGCTATTTTTAAAATTTCTTGCGGACGTTCATATTTTTCATAAGGAGCAAATCTTTCTTTACCAATAGCCAGCATAAGCGGATGTACTCCGGCGGCATCTACAGCATGCATCGATTTTAAACCCGGAATTTCTACCGGCGCCATTGGTTCTACTATTTCTTGAATAAGAGACCCAAACGAAGTGTCTTCCTGAGGAGGTCTTCCTACAACGGTAAATGGCCATATGGCATTACGGCGATGATAAACAGAGTCTACCTTTAAAACAGGATACGGATGCTTTAGGCTGTAATAACCAAGATGATCTCCAAAGGGCCCTTCTGGTTTTGTTTTGCCCGGAATAATAGTTCCCGTTATACAAAAATCAGCATCCGTTGAAAATATATGACCTTCGCGCCGGCTGTATCGAAAACGCCTGCCCCCCAAGGCTCCTGCAAACAAAACTTCGGGTATACCTTCAGGCAAAGGCATTACTGCGGCAAATGTGTGAGACGGCGGTCCACCGACAAATATGCTTACTCTTAACGGTTCCCCTTTTTTTAAGGCATTTGTATGGTGAATACCTATGTCACGGCGAATTTGATAATGAAGTCCAATCTCTTCGTTTTGTTTATAATTATTGCCAGCCATTTGAATACGATACATACCCAAATTTGAATTCAGTATTCCCGGCTTTAGCGGATCTTCTGAGTAAACCTGAGGAAGTAAAATAAAAGGTCCGCCATCTTCAGGCCAGCTGTAAATCTGCGGTAATTTATCTATGGATGTTTTCGCGTAAAAAACCGAGCCGTTTCTATTTTTTTGAGGCAATGTTTTTGCAAGAGTAAATATAGTATCAAAATATCGAAAAGGATTTTTCATTAAAACAGAAGGATCAGCTTTAATCTTTATTAATTTTTTAACGCGCTTAAGGGTTGATCTAAAAATAAAACGTGTTCTATCAATTGTTCCAAAAAGATTTGAAACGGCTGTAAAAGGGCTATCCTTAACATTCTCAAAAAGTATAGCTGGCCCCTTGGCTTGAAATACCCGACGCTGAATCTCTGCCATTTCTAAATACGGGTTTACTTCTTTCTTAATTCTAACGAGCTGGCCATGACGTTCAAGATCGTTAACGCATTCTCTTAAACTTTTATAGTTCATTTAATTATACCAACTTACATTTTTTGCATGGGACAGCTATTTTTTTTTAAATTTCATACCCGATTAATGGTCTAATTGGCCAAAGAAAGAAAAATCGTATATATTAATAAAAAGAAAATAAATTTTTTTCAAAAGAAATTTCTAACAATATTGAAAAATTTTACAATTTAACAGATATGTACAGAGGTGAGCGATTTAATTCAATAACACATTTGATTGGGGCACTATTCGGTGTGACAGCGCTATCTTTGCTTGTTTTTCTTGCTTATCAGAAGGGAGATGTATGGAAGATTATAAGCTTTAGTATTTATGGGACTACGCTTTTTTTGCTTTATCTTTTTTCAACTCTATACCATAGTTTACGCGGAAAAGCAAAAAATATTTTTAGAAAAATAGATTATGTGGCCATATATTTTTTTATTGCTGGTACATATACCCCCTTTACGCTAATTTCTCTTCGAAATAACCAGTGGGGATGGATTCTTTTTGGATTAATATGGGGGCTTGCAGCCATAGGAATTTTAATTGAAGTAATAAAAAAACCCGGTAAACTTACCATACTTCCGGTTTTTATTTATTTGGGTATGGGGTGGCTAATAATGCTTGCCATAAATCCGCTGATGGAGGTTTTATCAAGTAAAGGATTTATATTACTGGCAAGTGGAGGCGTTCTTTATACAGTGGGAGTTCTTTTCTTTTCTTTAGATAAGAAATTGCAACATGCGCATGGAATTTGGCACCTTTTTGTTCTGGGCGGCAGTATATGCCATTTTGTCTGCTTACTGCTCTATGTATTGTAAATTAAAAATATGAAAAAATAAGAAAACATAATACTATTATTTAGGATGCTATATTTAATTAATATTTATTGTTCTGTCATGCTCGTCAAACCGCCGCAATACAACTCTATATGCATCAAGAGTTCCCTTTAAAAACGAATCAGCTGAACCCCAGAGATATAACTGAAATAATCGAAACATGTTTTCACCCCACCGCTTTGTTATTTTACGATGCTTTTCTTCCAGATTTTGGGCCCATTGTTTGCAAGTAAGGTAATAACTGTATCTATCATTATAAATTTTTTTAACTTCAAATTTAGATTTAGATACATACTTTAAAAATTCATGCAGACAAAAATATGTATGATTACCGGGAAACACATATCGGGCAAGAAATGTCGGTTTCGTATTTTTTGCGCGGTCAGAACTTGCGTCAAGATATACAGATCCGCCTGGTTTGAGTAATTGATAAAACTTCTTTATTACTGTTTTATAATTTGTTAGATGTTCCATAACACCAAGAATCACAACTGCATCAAATGGGTCTTTTGATTTGTAATTATAAAAATCTGTTAATTTAACGGAACAGGGTATGTTTAGGCGTCTTATTAAATTTTGTATGTATTTTTCAGAATGCTTAGAAATGGTTAGAGAAGTAACATTAATTCCCTTTAATCCCGCGTATTCAGAAAAAACACCCCACCCACCCCCAACATCAAGAACTCGTGAACCAGGTTTTAAATTGCACGCATTAATTACAAAATTTAATTTACGCCTCTGGGCATGTTCTAGCGATTCATTATCTTTTTCATATATGGCTTGGGAATAACAACGTGTTTTATCCATAAAGGAAAGATATAATTCATCTTCATATTCATAATGCTTAGAAATTGCCTTTCTATCAGTTTTAATTTGCCCTATAATGGCTGGAATAATTTTTCTAAAAATAAAATGCAATGGGTGGATGTCTCCAAAAAGGCTTCGCACTGACATAAGTTTATACATTTCACCTTCAAGGCATATGGAGCCTGTCATGTAAGCCTCACAAAATTCCAATTGATCAAAGCTTGAAAATGCCTTTAGGCCATCTTCATTAATAATTTTTATACTAAATGAAGGTTCACCTACACCAAAGGTATAACTTTTATCATTATAAAAATCTATTTTAAATGGGATGTTATCTAGCCTCGCCAGTTTATTTTTTATTTTATCATTGATCTTTTCGATAACATTAAGGGATTTTATTTTTTCTTGATACATTTTCCTACCCTTTTAAAATATAAATATTTTAACAGACGTTGTCAAAATTTTATATAAAAAATAATATTATATGGTAATCGGCAATGATGTCTCGCTTAATAATTTATATTCAAATAGAATTAAAATAACTGTATATAAATTGTTACTTAAAGTGTCATACTTATACCGCAAAAAAGTACAGCATAAATTCTATAAGGGCGTTATGCAGAGGAGAAAAATGAAAATATAAAAAATAGAATTAGTATAATTAGTATTATAAAATACTATTATACTACACTTTTATTTAGTAAATTCGACTTTAAATTGCCATTACACTTTTTATTGATTATATTATACTAATAAATAGAATTCTTTTTCTTAACCTTTCTATCAACTCACTTACCAATAAGAGAATACTATAAAATAAATTAAATAAACTATAAAAGGATATTAAAATGAAATTAGGATATGAATTAAGAGAAACGGATGAAAAAGGAGATGGTATTTTTACGACAAAAAAATATACAAAAGGTGATATTGTAATACTTGGTACAATAGGCAGAAAATTACGTGAAAATTATTCTCATGCATCACAAATAGCAGAAAATGAGTATATACTACATGCAGGCCTTTCAAGTAAAATTAATCACTCCTGTGATCCCAATTGCGGAATAAAAGTCAATGATACAGGCGCTCATGATATTATTGCCCGAAGAACAATTGAAATTGATGAAGAAATTACTTTTGATTATTCTATGAGAAATTATGTGATTGAGTTTTTTCCAAAAGAATGCATGTGCGGCTGTGATAATTGTCGGGGTAAAATAACAGGTTGGAAAGATTTAACAGAAAAGAAAAAGAACGAGTATAAAGGATTTGCCGCACCATACTTAATAGAACTTGACAAAAAGAATTTGCAGCCAGCCATGCGATAACCAAACTTAATTTTGTCTCAATTCTAAATTGTTATTAAAAATTAAAAAAGTTATAGGTAAAAATAGTTATCTATTTAATTTGCGCCTTCTAGCTGTTTTCTATCTTCACAGATTTCGCCAGAATACCATTCTGCTTCTTTATCATAATCAGCACATTCTTTTTCTGTTAAATTATCGTCGCAGATTCTTTCTTCCCATATTGTTTCAGGAATTACGCAGGCGCCAATAGGTTCATTCGCGCAGTTAATAATTAAAAGAAAAGATATTAAAACTGCTATTAATAGAGACACAAAGCGCTTTATGTTCATAATATTTTTATGCACGCGAGATATTTTTGGCTTTTATTTTTAATTTTCTTAAATTTTTTCTTACCCCTGAAACTGAGTAACCGGTCTCTTCTGCTGTTTGCGCGAGGGTTAATTTATCTATATAATGTAAATGAGCCATTTTTTGGGTGGATGGTTTTTCATTTTTAAAAATTTGACTTAGCATATCTTTTATTATAAATATTTTTTCATTATCTTCATGTGAGGCGTTTTGACTTAAAAAATAATTATCAGATTTTATTTCTTTTGATTTTTTTGAATTTAAAATATTGTAGCAGATATTTGTGGCTATCTTATAAAATAAAGAAGAGAGATATGTATTAGTTAATTTATTTTGAGCTGTTAAAATTTTTATGAAAGTATCTTGCATGGCGTCTTTTGCCATATCTTCATCTTTTAACAAAAAATAGCATCTTCTAAACACCATGGGCCCGTAATTTTTATAAGATTTTTCAATATCTATTTTCATAATATCCGCCTTTTCTCTGTAATTTGCTGTACCGAGACACAGAAACTGACTACAAGTCAATATATAAATATTATATATTACGTGGCGCGGCGTCAAGTATTTTATGTTTTTTTATAAAAAAACTTGCCGTATTGTCTCAATTGTTAGTAAATACAAATTATAAATTGTTTATGGGTATAGCAGAAAGACAAGAAAGAGAAAAAGCTCAAAAAAGAGAAGCGATAATAAATGCGGCAGAAAAGATTTTTTTTGCGAAGGGCTATGAAAACACTACAATGGATGAAATAGCTGAAGAAGCCGAATACAGCAAGGGCACTATTTATTTATACTTTAAAAATAAAGAAGATTTATATCTAGCTATTTCTGCACGCTCTGCCGAAATATTTTATGAAATATTGAAAGAAGAGATTGATAAGGGTAAAAATGGCAAAGAAAAATTAGATGGTATTAAGAAAGCTTATTTACGGGCTTTTTTAGAACATCCCAATCATATGAAAGCAATACTTCACGCGTCGCGCTATCCCGCAATTACCGATAAAATGCTAAATGATGAAATTACAAAATTGCAGTTTCAAGAAAAACAACAAAAACTGCAGGAGCTTATTTTATCGGCAATAACAATGGCTAGTGAAGATAAAAGCAGTACTGAATTAGCTTCAATCAATAAAGAAGACTTGCTGATGACTTTTTTGGGCGGCGGGATATTATTAGAGGGTATGTATAAGCATATGTTTGATATAAAAGACTTTTGCGAAAAATATTATAAAATAAAACCTGAAGATTTGATAAAAGCAGCATATGGCTTGCTTAAATTTTAAATCTAAAACTAAAGTAAAGCCAAAAAAACCTGCCTTATATCAATTTATTTTTAAATAAAAAAATCTTTGACAACGTATATACTTATAGATACATTATGATTGTGCTTTTTAAAACTCAAAGAAAAGATATTGTAGAACTTCTTAAAAAATGTCAAAAGCAGACAAATAGAAATCAAAGGTCTTTAATAAAAAAGGCATACTTTTTATCAGCCGATGCTCATAAATTTCAAAAAAGATTATCCGGCGAACCATACATAATTCATCCTTATAATGTTGCTATTACTTTAGCAGAACTTGAGATGGACCACGAAACAATCTGCTCTGGGCTTCTTCATGATATTCTTGAAGATACTCAAATTTCAAGAGAGTACATAACTAAAGAATTTGGTGCAAATGTACTTCACCTTGTTGAAGGCGTTACTAAAATCTCTGTTTTAAAAACAGAAAGCATCGAAAAAAAACAGGCTCACAATATTAGAAAAATGATATTAGCCACAGTAAAAGACGCCAGGGTTATTTTAATTAAATTAGCAGATAAACTTCATAACATGAGAACACTTACATATCATACTCCCGAAAAAGCAAAACGAATAGCAAAAGAAACTTTTGATATTTATGCTCCTTTAGCGGGCAGATTGGGTATTTTTAAAATAAAATGGGAACTTGAAGATTTGGCCCTATCTATTCTTGATCACGAAACCTATCAAGAAATCAAAAAAAAAGTAAGTGAAAAAAGAAAAGAAAGGGAAGAAAAAATAAATCAGTACGTATTACTGCTAAAAAATAAATTAAAAGAGAGTAAAATTAAAGCGGATATTGCCGGTAGAACAAAACATTTTTTTTCTATTTATCAAAAAATGAAAGAAAAAAACAGAGCTTTTGAAGATATTTATGATTTATCGGGCATACGAATACTAGTTGATAATATTCAGCAATGCTATGGAGCGCTTGGAATTGTACATACTATTTGGAACCCTATACCCGGACGATTTAAAGATTATATATCTGTACCAAAATCAAACGGATATCAGTCACTGCATACATCTGTAATTACACCAGATGGACGAATTTTAGAAATTCAAATTAGAACAAAGCAGATGCACCAAATAGCAGAAATGGGTATTGCTGCTCATTGGGCATATAAAGAAAAGAAAGACGCTAAAAAACTCACAGATAGGTTTAATTTATTACAACAAATAGCATCACTTGAAGAAGAGGGTGAAAACGCTTCAGAATTTATTGAAGAATTAAAAGATAATTTAGCGGGCGATGAAGTATATGTTTTTACACCAAAAGGAGATATTATCTCAATGCCCAAAGGCTCTACTGTTCTTGATTTTGCCTTTAGAATACACAGTGATATTGGGTTTCACTGTGCCGGGGCAAAAATAAATGACCGATTAGTATCTATAAGAACTTTATTAAAAAGTGGAGACCAATTAAATATTCAAACAAACTCATCTGTAAAACCATCACTAAACTGGGTAAAATTTTTAAAAACAGCTCAGGCAAGAAACAAGTTAAACGCTTGGTTTAGAAAACATGAAACAGGAACCGCTGCTAAATTACATCATGTAGAATCGACAGAAACTCAATCACATAAGATAACTCAAAAAATAGAAGAGACCGTTAATAAATCATTAAAACAAAAAAAACAAAACAAAAAGAGTTCTAAAATTCAACCTATTGTAGAATGGCAGGGTGAAAAAGATGTAGAAATGAAATTCGCCAAATGCTGCGCCCCTTTACCCGGTGACAGCATACTGGGTTTTATTACGAGAGGAAGCGGAATTACGGTTCATAAAAATTCATGTTCTTCTATAAAAACGTTATTAAATAATGCCGAAACCAGTACGCGTGTGGTAAAACTTAAATGGAGCGGCATGTATGAACCTTTTCCTGTTCATATACTAGTAACAGGAAATGACAGAGTTCAAATATATCTTGAATTAGTAAAAACTATATCTGATTCAGGCGCCAGTATTATTGAAGCGTCTGCGTATACAGACACAAACGGAAAAATACATGATTCTTTTACCATAGAAGTAGATTCCAATGAGCATCTTGAAACAATTTTATCAGATATTAGAAAAATAGATGGTGTCTTAAACGCTGAAAGAATAAAATCTCTTAAAAGAAATGCAGGCTAACCTAGAGATATATTTTTAATTATATAATCAACAGAATTTAAATTTGAATTAAAATATTTTTTTATATTATCTTTTATTTTAATGTACTTATTTTTATTTTTTACACTATAATTGTAAAACGAACTTATTTCTTTATAAGAGGGCGATTTCATTACATAAAGACATCCTCTTTTTTTTAAATCGATGGCTTCTTGAGAATTATTTATATAAGGACCTGTTATTAAAGGCAGCCCAAAATAAGACGATTCTATAACAGAATGAACAGAGCCTTTCCATCCGCCGCCAACATATGCAAAATTAGCCAATGAATATAAGTATTGAAGCAACCCCAATTTATCAACAATAAGTATATCTATGTTGTCATTTACTTTTCTATTTTTTAAATTCGAATATAAAATAAAATTTAAATTATTTTTTGTTGTTGTATGTATAATTTTAGTAATATGGTTTTTATTTATATGATGTGGAACTAAAATTAATCCCATATCTATGTTATTTTTAATTGTTTCTATTAAAAAATCTTCTGATTTACTATAAGTAGAACCGCCTATTAATATGGCTTTTTTATGATTAAATAATAATTTAATTTTTTTCCCCTCATTTATAAAATTTGACGGCGGATTTTTTAGTTTCATTTTTATTGAATCAAAACGAATATCTCCGGCGGTTTTTGCATTTAGCGATAAGTTTTTAAACCTTTTAGTATGCTCTTTATGAACAGAAAAAATATTATTTAGATATTTATAAATATTAGCGTACAATTGGCCGGTAAGTCCTTTGCCTCGGGCCGATTTCGCGGGTAATACCGCCGAAATTAAATATTGTGTTATGTTCATAGAGGCGGCAATTTTAACCATATTCGGCCATACATCATATCTTGAATAAAAAATGATTTTAGGATTAATTTGTTTAATTAATTTTTTCATCTTCCAGCTGAAATCGATGGGTAAAACAAAGAAAAAATCATGCAAAATATCATTTTTTCTCTGCGTATACGCACTATCAGAAAATACACTAAAAACTATTAAACTTTGTGATTTCTTTTGTTTTATGGCATGCGCCAAGGGACGTATACTTTCGTATTCTCCCACAGAAGAAGCATGAAACCAATATACGATTTTATTTTGATTATTTTTAAACTCAATTTTTTCACGACGAATTTGAAAGTTATATTTTAATCTTTTTATAAAAATTGACAAGAAAACTAAAAAAGGATATAAAAATATTAAAAATATATTGTAAGAAAAATATAACATAAATTAATCATTATTTTTTTTTTGGATGAAACGACAAATATTTTATAATCAATTATTATTATAAGTAATATTTTTTATGTGTTTTACATATGATAAAAAAATTATTAAATGGAATTGACATAGCGAACATACGTTCATAATTGATCAATATGAGTAATAAATCTAAAGAAATATTAGAATGCGCGATTAAATTATTTTCAAACAAAGGCTATCATGCCACATCTATGCGCAACATCGCGAAAGAAGCAGGAATTGTTCAAAGTTCAATATATAATCATTATAAAAATAAAGAAACTATTTTAATTGAAATTGCCAACTTATTAAAAAGTGAAATAGAAGAAACTTTTAACTATGAGATAAATGCAGAAAATGAAACCAAAATTGAGATTTATAAAAATAAAATATTAAAATCTATAAAAGAGAAACCTGAATTTTGGAGACTCGTACATTCTATGCGAATGAATAACGATATTATGAAAATTATAAAAAGAGAAATTGATGACCTACAAAAAATGATAATAAAAAATATTACAAACTTAATTAGTATAGAGAAGAAACCAATTAATCAGGAACAAGTGTTTCTTTTTTGGGCCGCGATTGATGGAATAGTATCTTCTTATTTACTTATTGAAAATTATCCTATAGAAAAAATACTAACAAAATTATTTAAAAGTATTGAAAAGAGAAAGTAAAGAATAAAAACCTTGACGAGTAAACTCTTAAATAACAAATAATAAATTATGACTTGCCCTAAATGTAAGGCCGCTTTAAATCCTATAACATATAAAGGTATTACCATTGATAAATGCCCCCAGTGTGAAGGTGTTTGGCTTGATAAAGGCGAAGAAAATTTTGTTACAGAAGTACTTAGGCACGCGGGAGGTTCGTTTTGCGCTGAGTGTGAATTTTATCTGCAAGAAATTAAAAAATGCAATCGATTAAAAATTTTTGTTTCAGATGATTTTTCATGCGGAAATTTTCTAAAAAGATAAAAATAAATAGAGAAATACAACATATTTTCTTAAATTATAAAACTAATGGAAAAAACAAAAGCTGAAAAAATTTTGCAGGCCGGTTTAGATACTGGTGCCGATTTTTCTGAAATTTTTATTGAAGAAAATCAAAGTTCTACTATAGCATTAAGAGATAAAAAAATTGAAACCATAAATTCGGGCACAACCTACGGAATAGGTATAAGACTATTATTTGGAACAGAAGTTTTATACGGATATACATCTGATGAAACTGAAGCAAATCTTTTAAAAATTATAAATGAACTCGCCTTGGCTAAAAACAATGGGAAAAAACAAACTAAAGACTTAATATCATTACAAAATAAAGAAATTCACAATATTCACCCTATAAAAAAATATCCAAAAGATGTTATACCATCTCAAAAATTATTACTCTTAAAAAGAGCCGATGAAGCAGCAAGAAAAACTGATTCAAAAATAATTCAAGCGTCTGTTAGAATTTTAGAATCTGTAAGACAAATAGAAATATTAAACAGCGAAGGTCTTTCTGCTGAAGATAAACAAACCAGATGTCGTTTTATAGTTTCTGTAACGGCAGCAAATGAAAATGAAAGGTTCGAAGGAACAGAATCTCCCGGAGAACAACGCGGTTATGAATTTTTTGAGAATTTAAATATCGAAAACTATGCTGAACAAGCCGCGCAAAGAGCTTTATTGATGTTAAGCGCCGGATACATAGAAGGAAAAAAAATGCCGGTTATTTTGGGTAACGGTTTTGGAGGGGTCATTTTTCACGAAGCATGCGGACATCCGCTTGAAACTGAGTCTATTAGACGTTCGGCTTCGCCTTTTACGGGAAAGCTGGGCCAAAAAATTGCCCATGAAGCAGTAACTGCTATTGATGACGGGAATATCGTTAACTCTTGGGGCTCTATAAACATAGATGACGAGGGCCATTTAGCGCAAAAAACTATTCTTATAAAAGACGGTATATTGAAAAGTTATATGTCAGATAAAGTAGGAGCAATAGAAGTAAATGTGCCGCGTACCGGCAGCGCACGCCGCGAGTCGTATAAATTTTCTCCGGTTTCTAGAATGAGAAATACTTATATTGATAATGGTAAAGATAGTATTGATAATATGATAGCCTCTATTGATTTTGGATTATATTCAAAAAAAATGGGCGGCGGCTCTGTTGATCCCGCGACCGGAGAGTTTAATTTTGCTGTTTCAGAAGGTTATATAATCAAAAACGGAAAAATTGATAAACCCGTAAGAGGCGCAACACTTATAGGCAAAGGTCATGAAATATTACCAAAAATTTCTATGGTTGCAAACGATCTTGAAATTACAGCCGGAACCTGCGGTGCGTCATCAGGATGGGTTCCTGTTACTGTGGGCCAGCCAACAATAAAGGTTGATGAAATTTTAGTGGGGGGTAGATAATGCTTTTAGACGAAGCGTTAGAATTAGCAAAGAAAGAAGCGCAAAAACAAAATGCTGCTTTTGATGCTGTCGCGGTGGATAAAAAAGATATAGGGCTTGAAATATTTCGCGGAAAAGTAATTCAATCTGAAGTTGCTCAATCAATGGGGATAGGGGTTAGAATATATAAAAATAAAAAAATAGGATACTCATATACTGAAAAAATAACACCTGAAAAAATTACTGAGACCGTAAATGACGCTGTAGAAAATGCCAAACTTTCTGATAATGTTGAAATTGAAATCCCCTTTTTTGAAGAGACCACTGCAGGTACATTAAATTTATATAATCAAGAACTTGACAACGTAAACTTTGACACATTAAAAGATATTGGGCTATCTTTAGAGCAAAAAGCATATGGTACAGATAAACTTATTACTAATATTCCTCATTTGGGCTTGGTCAAATTAAAGAAAAGAAAATTATTTATAAATTCTGAAAATATGAAATTTGACTACATAGAAAATATGGTATCTGCCGGTTTAAGTGTATTTGCAGAAAAAAACGAATCTGCAAAAAGTGGTTATTACGTAAGAGGCGGCAGAAATATAAACGTATTTGATACTGATCTTATGGCAAAAGAAGCTGCCAATAGAGCGATAAGTTTACTAGGGGCAAAACCAGTAAAAAGCGGCCAATATCCTGTTGTTCTATCTAACCGTACAGCTTCTCGTTTATTTTCAATGTTTTTATCATCTTTTTATGCAGAAAATGCACAAAAAGGCCAGTCAAAAATATCTGGTAAAACAGGTAAAGAAATAGCCGCGAAAACTTGTAATTTAATTTCTGACCCCCATATAGAAGAAGGTGCTTCTTCGCGTCTTATTGACGATGAAGGTATACCAACTAAGCCTATATATTTAGTAAAAGATGGCGTATTAAATTCATTTTTATATCATCTTGAAAGCGCGGCAAAAGAAAATAAAAAAAGTTCCGGCCACGCCCAAAGAGGCTATAGTTCACAAGTGACAACAACCTGCTGGAATGTTTTATTAGAAAAACAAAACTCTACCATAGATAACTTACTTAACGCAAATGCAAAGTGTATATACATTACTGAACTTGAAGGCGGCGCGGGATGCTCGCAAATATCAGGAGAAATATCCATAGGCGCCCAGGGTTTTTATATAGAAAACGGTGAAAAAGTACATCCGGTTGATGAAATAACTTTAAATACAAATTTTTTTGATTTGCTTAAAAATATAGAGAGTATTTCAAATAATTATGATGACAGTTTTAGTTCCGTTAAAATTCCAGACTTATTAATAAAAGAAATATTTGTAGCGGGATAGAATTTTAGGCCAATAAAAGTAATATTATTCTTGCCAATTAGAACTATTCTTTTTTCTTAACCATTGTTAATTAACCGTTGACAACTATTATGAACAGCGGGTATAAAAAATATTTTATTCTTTTAATTCTAATATTTTTTTCTCTTCAGAAAAATATATATTCAGAAAAAGTAGAGAAAGAATACAATATAAAAGCCTACTTTATTTATAATTTTATAAAATTTATTACCTGGCCCAATATTGAGAATTCAAAAACTTTTAATATTGCGATATTAGGCGAAAACACAGAAATAGAAGCTCCATTAAAAATAATAGCTTCCCAAAAAACAGCAAAAGATATGCCAATAAAAATTGATATTTTAAGTAAATTAGAAAATGTTAACAATAGCTATCATATTATATTTATTCCAAAAAATAATTCTGAAAAACTTACAAAAATTCTAAGAATAAAGAATGAGAGCCCGGTTCTTATTATATCAGAAAAAAAAAATATGATTTCTTTTGGTGTGGATATCAACTTTCTTTTATTAGATAACGCTATTCGTTTCGAAATAAATTATTCATCCCTAAAGAAAAGGAATATAAAAGTCAATTCAAATTTATTAAGACTGGCTACAACTGTATATTAAGGGGGCTTATGAAAAATAAAAAAATATATAAAGTATATTTGTTAATCATGATTCTTTACTTTCCTTATCAAAATACTTTTGGTCAAGAAGAAAATCTTGAAGAGAAAAGTTCCAATATACTTGAAAATAATAATACAAATATGCAACAGGAAATAATTGATACTGAAATGCAAAAGCTTTTATTAGAAGACTTGAATATATACGACTTAATGAATCGCGAAGTAATCTCAGCCGCAAAGAAAACACAAACGTTGAAAAGAGCTCCAGCAAATATTATTATAATAGATCGTAAAACAATTATAAACAGAGGCTACAGGCATTTAACAGATATTTTAAGGGATCTTCCGGGTTTTGATGTAACCATAGGGCAACCCTCAGGAGAGTACCCTTCACATATTATTTTTAGAGGAATTTCAGATGTAGGACAAACAAAATTATTAATACTTGTAAACGGAATTGAACAAAATGACGTTTCAAATGGGTGGGTTGAGAATCTTGGGTATGATTTTCTTTTTGCGGATATTGAAAAAATTGAATTTATCAGCGGCCCAGGGTCATCATTGTATGGCAACGAAGCATATGCTGGCGTTATTAATATTATTACACGCTCTAAAAACAATATATTTCAAAAAGACTCTTCTTTCGCCTTTGAAACAAATAATTATTACGGCTCATATAATACAATAACACCAGAAATTCTTATTGGTTATAAAACCGAGAGTGGGTTATCTTTTTGGTCGTCTGCCAGATGGTATTATTCTGAAGGCGATGATGGCAAAGATAGATACGATCCTGGAAACTATTTTCACAACAATTATGAACCCGATAAAGTAGATACTACAGAATATGGAACAATAGATAATGAAAGAAATTCAGATGGAAGCAGAAAAAAACTTGAAGACGGATTTAAAACAAATATAAACAATATATATATCAGGTCACATATTGAAAAAGATACATTTAAAATAGGTTTTAATTATTGGCGACGCAATGAAGGTCTTGGCAGTGAAGTACCCGGCTATGAATATTTTGCAAATGATAAAAACTTACCTTTTAATGTCTTACATGAGGGATACACCATTTATAACTTATATCATCATGATATTAACGGCAACATATCATGGAACTCAAAATTATTTCATAGAAGTACAAAAATATTACCTGATACAGAATTTGTATACACATACAAATACCAAAGTGTAGACAATGGTATTAACCCGCCTGTAAAAGATAAATCAAAAAATTATCATGGAGAGGGTTTTACCACAGGAACAGAACAACAAATTGATTGGTATATTACCGGTGATAATGAACTAACAATGGGATTTCAAATAGAACGTCAAATAGAACAATACTTTGCCATTGCCTTGGGACAAAAAATAAATACAAGTAATAGTATAATAGACTCTACATATCCAACTGAAACAACCAGCATGCAACCGGTTTATTATACTAATGAATACGCTCTTTATCTGCAGGATGAACACAAATTTTCTGACAACCACGCTTTAACGTTTGGCATTCGTTATGATTATAATAGTGAATATAAATATTCAATAAACCCCAGAGCCGGATATACCGGAGGTATAGGAAAATCTTTTTTATATAAAATACTATACGGTGAAGCCTTTAAGGCCCCTACAGTTTTTGAATTATATGATGAATTTAGGGGAAATGAAGAATTAAACCCCGAAAAGATAAGAACTTCAGAGTTAGAACTTAATTATTTATTTGGTAAAAGCGGTTTAATTAAAATGAATATTTTTCACAGCCGTCTTGAAAATTTAATAACAATAGCTAAAAATTTAAATTCTACTACTTCTTTGTTAAAACCTGATATCTATCAAAATATTGGTACTACAAATATAACCGGTATTTCTATTGGTTTTAATTATGATATTATTAATAATTTATCTATATATTCGCATTATTCTTTTATCTTAGGAAAAGACTTAAAAAAAGAAATAGACAATATAGCTAAGCATAAAATATTTTTCGGATTTGATTATTTATTATTAAATACTGTAAATATAAATTTATCAGGAATTTGGATAGGACCCATCAAAGCTCCCGAAACAAATAAATATTTTTATACTAAAAATATTTCAGATGTCAAATATGATTACGTAACCGAAAAAAATCCTGATGGCTATCTTGACAGTTATACTCTTTTGAACCTGACATTAACGGGAAATAATTTTTTTGGCGAAAATATAAAACTTGAACCGCATCTTATAATTAAAAATGTACTTAATTCAAAAATAATTACACCGGGAAGACAATCTGGTTCTGGCATAAAACCAGTTGATACAATTCAACCTACTATTCAAAATCCTGATGGATTTATACCTGCTTATCATCCACAACCTGGTATTGAAATATTAATAGGCTTTAGATATACTTTATAGAATAATTTATGAATCATTTGAAAAATATTTTTGATAAACTACCATTAAGAAATAAACTGATATTAATTCAATTTATTACTATTTCTTTCGCCCTGATATTGTCAAGCGCCGGATCTGTATATATTTACAAAGAAATTGCCGAAGAGAAACTTAAAAATAGTATTAAATCTACGGCTCATACAATAGCAGAAAACTTAGCCGCTACTTTAATTTTTAACGATAAAAAATCAGCAGAATCAACTCTTATAAATTCATTGGATGAGCATAAAGGCATATTAAAAGCGTGTATATATACTTTTTCAAACAAGCTTTTTACTTCATATAAAAGTATTAATGAAAATACAATTCAATGCAATAAAGATAGAATTATAAATGACCAATTTATAACGTCTTATAAAGATCAGAAAATTTTTTATAATACTATCATTTCGTTTAATTCAGAAGTTGTAGGATATCTTCAATTAATTTCAGATAGAACAGAAATTAAAGAATCCACATTGCGCTTTTTTGAAATTGCGCTGATTGCTTTTATTGTTATGATGATAATTTCTTTTTATTTATCTTTAAAAGCAAAAGATTTAATTATGACGCCTATTAAACAATTAACAAATTCTATCGTACAGGTTTCAAAAGAAAAAGATTACTCCCATAACATTAAACATATGTCTAAAGATGAACTGGGCATTCTGGCTAAAGAATTTAATGAAATGCTTTTAAAAATAAAGAAAAGAGAAAATTCTCTAAAAAAAAATCGAGACCAATTAGAAAAAAAAGTAATAGAAAGAACCGAAGAACTTCATAAAGCTACAGAAAACGCAATTCAAGCCTCTAAGGCAAAATCAGAATTTTTAGCCAAAATGAGTCATGAAATAAGAACACCAATGAATGCAATTCTGGGGTTTGCCGAAGTATTATCTGAAGAATTAAAAAGATCAAAAAATAAAAAATATATTTCATACATATTATCAAGCGCCAATTCTCTTTTAAATATTATAGATGATATATTAGATTTATCAAAAGTTGAGGCCGGTAAGTTAGAAATTAAAGAAAACATTATAAATTTAAAAGAAATATATGAAGAAACGGCCCTGATGTTTGAGACGAAAATAAAAGAAAAAAATCTCAAACTTTACATCAAGCATGATTCTAAATTGCCAAAATTAGTATTACTTGATAACGTTAGAATTAAACAAATATTGATCAACTTATTAAATAATGCCATTAAATTTACTGATAAAGGCTTTATTGAACTTTCTACTATAGTAGAAAATGGCAAAGAACCATTTCAGAAAAATTTAACATTAAGCGTAAAAGATACCGGTATTGGTATACCAAAAGATCAACAAAAAAAAATCTTTGAACAATTTACACAAAAAGAAGGTCAGGATCATTCAAAATACGGCGGTACTGGCCTAGGTCTTTCTATAATAAAACAATTAGCAGCTTTAATGGATGGAGAAATTATATTAAACAGCACCGTAAATAAAGGAAGCACTTTTTCTGTCAGATTAAATAACATTTTTTATGTAAGTAAAGAAGTAAAATCAAAACAAGTTCAATTAATTAAAAATACAAAATTTGAAAATAAAAAAATATTAATAGTAGATGACGTAGAAGGCAATAGAAAACTATTAAAAGCATATTTTAATAATTCAAAAATATCAATAATTGAAGCTGAAAATGGCAAAAAGGCCATTAGTTTATGTGAAAAAGAATTACCAGATATTGTATTAATGGATTTGGTTATGCCCGTAATGGGAGGTGAAGAAGCGATAAATATTTTAAAAAATAATAATAAAACAAAGAGTATTCCTATTTTAGTTTTAAGCGCTAGCGGCATGAAATCTGATGAAGAAAGGCTTAAAATAAAATGTGATGGCTATCTTACAAAACCTATTAATAAGAATAAATTATTTTTAGAAATTGATAAGTTTTTAAATTAATCTCTAACGGGTAAAACCAATAAACTCATAGGATCTACAAAAATACCCCGAATATAAATAAACACATGCAGATGAGCGCCTGTAACCGCCCCTGTTTCACCAATAGACCCTATTTTTTCTCCCGCTATTACTTTATCACCTTCTTCAACAAATATTTCATTTTGATGCATATAGCCAGAAAAAAATCCGAGCCCATGATCAATTAAAGTATAATTACCTTCAAAATACATTTTTTCAGCTATAACAACTTTACCATCTGCCATTGCATAAATTGTTGTACCTGTTTTACCGGCAAAGTCTAAACCTTTATGAATTGAATTTTTGATTTTTGATTTTATCTTTTCTTTACCTTTTCTTTCATACCTGTATTTTAATCTTTTTGTCCAAAACTCTGAGCTTATGAGATGATTTTCTACTGGATGATGTAGTCTCGATTTAACTGTATCTTCATTTCTTTCTCTAAACACTTTTTTCTTTTTTTCTCTAGCTCTTTCAATCATTTGTATAACTTCTGGTTTTTTTAATTCATCTAAATCTGAATATTTTCCCAGTTTTAATATTGTTTTAGAGGTTTTAAACTGTGTCTTTTTTATTTTTACTAAGAAAAAATTTTCTTCTTCTCTAACATGTTTCTTATTTTTTATAATTATTTTAGCTAAATCTTCTGAATACTCTGGATGTATACCCATAAAACCCCTATAACCCCATGAAAATCGGCTAAGAGGAATTTCTGTATTATTAAAATAACATTTAATTTCATCTAATTGTTCATTGGGAATTATTTCAATATATATGACTTCACCCTGAGAAAAACTTTTTGAGAATAAGTAAACATTGTAATAATTTCCTGAAAATAATATTCTTTCAGGCTCTGCTATTTCAAAATTTTCAGGGTATTTTTCTTTATTTTGTATTAAAGAACTTTCCCATGCTCTTTTTGTTTCGTCGTTACTTAATAGTTGAAAATCTGAATGTTTACAGTTTTGATCTAGTAATAAAAGAAATATTAAAAATAAGTATGGCTTTTTTTTATTAATTTATTGACTCCAAAAAACGCTCCGCTTCTATCGCGGCCATCGCTCCACTGCCGGCTGCTGTTATTGCCTGTCTATAATAATCATCCTGAACATCGCCAGCGGCAAATACACCTTCAATTTTAGTTCTTGTTTTACCCTCTATTGTTTTAATATATTTTTTTTCATCTAAATCAAGCTGTCCCTCAAAAAGCTTTGTATTAGGATCGTGACCTATAGCAACAAAAACTCCCTGTAAAGGAAAATCTACAATACTATTATCGCGAACATCTTTTAATTTTACTCCTGAAACAACACCGGTTGACTCATCGCCATATATTTCTTCTATTAATTTAAACAAATGAAATTCTATTTTTGGATTATTTTGAGCCCTCTCTACCATTATTTTACTGGCTCTAAAAAAATCTCTTCTATGAAATACATTAACTTTAGATGCAAATTTTGTTAAAAATAAAGCCTCTTCCATAGCGCTATCGCCGCCGCCCACGATGGCTACTTCTTTATCTCTAAAAAAGAACCCGTCACAAGTGGCACATGCCGAAACACCTTTGCCCTTATACTTTTCTTCAGAAGGGATATTTAAAAATCTTGCTGTCGCTCCGGTTGCTATAATAACTGAGTTTGATGTATACTCCTGACCGCCTAATTCAATTTTAAAGGGTCTTCCGTTTAAAAGCTGGGCCTTTTCAACATCTTTTGTTACAAGTTTCGCGCCAAATTTTTCGGCTTGCTTTCTAAACTGCTCCATCAGTTGAGGACCGTCTATTCCTTCAGGAAATCCCGGAAAATTTTCAACTTCAGTTGTTATCATTAACTGGCCACCCCGTTGCATACCTTCAAACACAATTGTTTTCAAATTCGCTCTGCCACAGTAAATGGCAGCGGTGTATCCCGCTGGTCCTGAACCTATTATAATTACGTCATAGTGATTTTCATTCATAAAGACAAAAAATAAAGATATGATAGTTTGTCTAAATATTTTTCTATTAAAGTAAATAAAAAAAAACCCGTCTGAATTCAGACGGGTCATATATTATTATTCAATTAAAATCCGCCGGCGTCCTACTCTTCCGGAGAGCGAACCCTCAAGTACCATTGGCGATGCAGGACTTTACTTCCGTGTTCGGGATGGGAACGGGTGTTTCCCCTGCTCTATAGCCGGCGGAAAAATTAATGCGTTATATGTTAATCTTGTTAACTTTAATTTACTTCTTTATAAACATTTAAGCTTACTTATCTTTTTTCATAACTAAACCATAATATGGTCAAGACTCACGACCGATTAGTATCACTCAGCTCAACATGTTACCATGCTTATACTTATGACCTATCAACCTGATATTCTCTCAGGGGTCTACAGTCGTTGGTAAACCCAACGATGGGAAATCTTATCTTGAGGCAGGCTTCCCGCTTAGATGCTTTCAGCGGTTATCCCTTCCAAACATAGCTACCCGGCGGTGCCGCTGGCGCGACAACCGGTACACTAGAGGTTTGTCCATCCCGGTCCTCTCGTACTAGGGACAGGCCCTCTCAAATTTCCAACGCCCACGGTGGATACGGACCGAACTGTCTCACGACGTTCTGAACCCAGCTCGCGTGCCGCTTTAATTGGCGAACAGCCAAACCCTTGGGACCTGCTCCAGCCCCAGGATGCGACGAGCCGACATCGAGGTGCCAAACCGGGCCGTCGATATGGACTCTTGGGCCCGATAAGCCTGTTATCCCCGGAGTACCTTTTATCCGTTGAGCGATGGCCCTTCCATTCGGGACCACCGGATCACTAAGCCCTACTTTCGTATCTGCTCGACCTGTATGTCTCGCAGTTAAGCTCCCTTATGCCTTTGCACTCTACGCACGATTTCCGACCGTGCTGAGGGAACCTTAGGGCGCCTCCGTTACTCTTTAGGAGGCGACCGCCCCAGTCAAACTGCCCGCCAGACATTGTCCCGATATAGGATAACTACACCGGTTAGATTTTCAATCTTGCAAGGGTGGTATTTCAAGGATGGCTCCACCACAGCTAGCGCCACAGCTTCAAAGCCTCCCACCTATCCTACACATGCAGGACCAAAGATCAATGCCAAGTTACAGTAAAGGTTCACGGGGTCTTTCTGTCCTACCGTGGGTAGCCCGCATCTTCACGGGCGCTACAATTTCGCCGAGATCCTCGTTGAGACAGCCCCGCAGTCGTTACACCATTCGTGCAGGTCGGAATTTACCCGACAAGGAATTTCGCTACCTTAGGACCGTCATAGTTACGGCCGCCGTTTACTGGGGCTTCGGTTCTAAGCTTCGTCTAAAAGACTAACCTATCCCCTTAACCTTCCAGCACCGGGCAGGTGTCAGTCCCTATACTTCCTCTTGCGAGTTAGCAGAGACCTGTGTTTTTGGTAAACAGTCGCCACGAGCTCTTCACTGCGGCCCCTTCAGACTCCAGGCGCAGGCCCTTCATCTTAATGGGGCACCCCTTCTCCCTAAGTTACGGGGTTAGATTGCCGAGTTCCTTAACGAGGTTTCTCTCGCGCACCTTAGGATTTTCTCCTCGCCCACCTGTGTCGGTTTCGGGTACGGTCGCACAGCTTTGTCCCTTAGAGGTTTTTCTTGGCAGTGTGGAGTCAAAGACTACCCCACGCCCGAAGGCAGGGTCGACATCAGCTCTCAAGCTCCGGAACCGGATTTGCCTAATTCCATCATAGCCCTACAACCTTGTCCGGAGAACCATCTCTCCGTACTTTTATCCTACTGCGTTACCCCATCGGTCAAACCTTAGCCATGCGGTACAGGAATATAAACCTGTTTCCCATCGACTACGCCTTTCGGCCTCGCCTTAGGGACCGACTAACCCTCCGCGGAGTTACCTTGCGGAGGAACCCTTGGGCTTACGGTGGGCCGGAATTTCACCGGCCTTATCGCTACTCATGCCTGCATTCTCACTTCCTGCCAGTCCAGCGCTCTTTACAGTACGCCTTCACCCCAACAGGAACGCTCCTCTACCGCGTTTACTAAAAGTAAACACCCGTAGCTTCGGTACCAGACTTAGTTCCATACATTTTCGGCGCTGAAGCCCTCGATCAGTGAGCTATTACGCATTCTTTAAAGGGTGGCTGCTTCTAAGCCAACCTCCTGATTGTCTTAGCGCTTCAACTTCCTTTTACACTTAGTCTGAATTTAGGAACCTTAGCTGACGGTCTGGGTTGTTTCCCTCTCGACTATGAAGATTATCCCCCACAGTCTCAGTGCCATACTTAACGAAACGGTATTCGTAGTTTGCCTGGGTTTGGTAACCTGGTAGGGCCCCTAGCCCAAACAGTGCTCTACCCCCGCATCGAAACATATAACCCTGCACCTCAATGCATTTCGAGGAGAACCAGCTATCACCGGGTTTGATTAGCCTTTCACTCCTATCATCAACTCATCCGAGAATTTTTCAACATTCACCGGTTCGGACCTCCATCTCGTGTTACCGAGACTTCATCCTGGTCAAAGATAGATCACCCGGCTTCGGGTCTACTACATGCAACTTAACGCCCTATTCAGACTCGCTTTCGCTTCGGCTCCGGAATTTCGATCCCTTAACCTTGCTGCGCATAGTAAGTCGCAGGCTCATTCTACAAAAGGCACACAGTTAGGCATATCCGAAGACATAGCCCTTCTATACCTTGTAGGCATACGATTTCAGGTTCTATTTCACTCCCCTCCCGGGGTGCTTTTCACCTTTCCCTCACGGTACTGGTACACTATCGGTCACTGTCTTGTATTTAGCCTTACGAGATGGTCCTCGCAGATTCCCACGGAATTTCACGTGCTCCGTGGTACTCAGGTATTTGCCGGGAGACCAGAATATTTCAAATACGGGACTTTCACCCTCTATGGTGCGCTATTCAGACGCTTCTTCTATACTCTGGCTTTGTAACTCCCTGAAGACTCTGAGGCATCTTCAGGCAAACCCTACAACCCCGACCTTACATCGCCCTCAGGCTGTATCATAAGACCGGTTTAGGCTAATCCCCTTTCGCTCGCCGCTACTTAGGGACTCGCTTTTGCTTTCTTTTCCTTCAGGTACTGAGATGTTTCACTTCCCTGAGTTTTACTTTTGACATAAGTCAAACCTACGGGGTTTACCCGTAGAGGTTTCCCCATTCGGAAATCCCCGGGTCAATGCTTGCTTCCAGCTCACCGAGGCTTATCGCAGGTAACCACGTCCTTCATCGTCATACAGTGCCAAGGCATCCATCGTATGCCCTTAATTACTTGACCATATTATGCTTTATTTATGATAAAGCATTTGCTAACTATTTCTCATAGTTAGCGCATTTTCGCTTTTTTATCCTAATTGGTACGCTTAAATTGTTTATAAGCGTTTTACCCACAATTTCTTTTAACAGAAATTATACATATAACAATTTTTTTATTTCAAACAGCTTTTATATCCCATAAACATAAAAGCTAATTCAATTATAAATATAAAAAATATAATTGCTTTGGAGGCTAACGGGATCGAACCGATGACCTCTTGAATGCAAATCAAGTGCTCTCCCAGCTGAGCTAAGCCCCCATTTTTTGGTTTTAGCGAAGCTGCTAGACAGCTGATACCCAAAGGGTTTGCCGCCAGGCTGCTAAGCCCCCATTTGCTGGGCTTTACTTCAGTGGTTTTAACTCATTTTGTGCTTTCTAATAAGTGTGGGCCTAGATAGATTTGAACTATCGACCTCACCCTTATCAGGGGTGCGCTCTAACCAACTGAGCTATAGGCCCATATTTTACTCTAAGCTCAAATAACTATTTTCAATTTTATCTCGGTCACTCTTTGAAAAGCAGACAGCAGGTCTTATTTTGCAGGGTACTTACCTTGCATCACTGCCAAACAGCAGTGCCAACTCTCTGCCATGTTGACTATAAGCCAACACACAGATTCTCCTTAAAGGAGGTGATCCAGCCGCACCTTCCGGTACGGCTACCTTGTTACGACTTCACCCCCCTCGCAAACTTCACCTTGATGACCTGCCCCCCTTGCGGGTTAGCGCAGTCACTTCGAGTGCCGCCCACTCGGGTGGTGTGACGGGCGGTGTGTACAAGGCCCGGGAACGTATTCACCGTGACATAGCTGATTCACGATTACTAGCGATTCCAGCTTCATGCAGTCGAGTTGCAGACTGCAATCCGAACTGAGACCGTTTTTCTGGGATTTGCTCTACCTTGCGGCTTAGCTACCATTTGTTACGGCCATTGTAGCACGTGTGTAGCCCCGGACATAAGGGCCATGCTGATTTGACGTCATCCCCACCTTCCTCCGACTTTTTATCGGCGGTTCTCTGAGAGTGCCCAGCTTAACCTGATGGCAACACAGAGTAAGGGTTGCGCTCGTTGCGGGACTTAACCCAACATCTCACAACACGAGCTGACGACAACCATGCAACACCTGTCCATCAGCCTTAAAGGAGGGTGTATCTCTACGCCTGTCTGATGGATGTCAAACCCGGGTAAGGTTCTTCGTGTATCGTCGAATTAAACCACATGCTCCACCGCTTGTGCGGGCCCCCGTCAATTCCTTTGAGTTTCACCCTTGCGGGCATACTCCCCAGGCGGTGCACTTAATGCGTTAACTACGGCACCGAAGGCGTTGAAACCTCCGACACCTAGTGCACAACGTTTACGGCGTGGACTACCAGGGTATCTAATCCTGTTCGCTCCCCACGCTTTCGCACATGAGCGTCAGTACCCAGCCAGAGAGCCGCCTTCGCCACTGGTGTTCTTCTCGATATCTACGCATTCCACCGCTACACCGAGAATTCCGCTCTCCCCTCTGGGACTCAAGACTACTAGTTTTGAATGCAAACTTCAGGTTGAGCCTGAAGGTTATACACCCAACTTAATAGTCCGCCTGCGTGCCCTTTACGCCCAATAAATCCGAACAACGCTTGCCCCATACGTATTACCGCGGCTGCTGGCACGTAATTAGCCGGGGCTATAGAGTGGTACCGTCATCATGTACCCTTGAGGAATACACTTATTCTTCCCACTTTAGCGAGGTTTACAACCCGAGAGCCTTCATCCCTCACGCGGCGTGGCTGGATCAGGCTTGCGCCCATTGTCCAAGATTCTTAACTGCTGCCTCCCGTAGGAGTCTGGCCCGTGTCTCAGTGCCAGTGTGGCCGATCACCCTCTCAGGCCGGCTATCCGTCGTCGCCTTGGTAGGCCATTACCCTACCAACAAGCTGATAGAACGCAGACCCATCCCAAAGTGAATGTTGCCATCCTTTACCCTACTGCGTAAGCAGCAGGGGCTATGGGGTATTAGCCCTAGTTTCCCAGGGTTATCCCCCGCTTTGGGGAAGGTTTCTACGTGTTACTCACCCGTTCGCCACTCGTGTTTCGGCCGAAGCCTCATTTTCACCGTTCGACTTGCATGTTTAAGACCCGCCGCCAGCGTTCGTTCTGAGCCAGGATCAAACTCTCCATTATAGAAAGTTTAATTT
>Ga0224501_10000054_pt1 | contig 125515 bp, 138 predicted proteins | sample SF_Oct11_sed_USG_4_FD_169105 | JGI IMG/M metagenome (GOLD analysis project Ga0224501, IMG submission 169105) | Sediment microbial communities from San Francisco Bay, California, United States - SF_Oct11_sed_USGS_8_1 | ecosystem: Environmental > Aquatic > Marine > Sediment | place: USA...
GCCAGTAGCTATGGACATTAAGTACAAAGACGTTGAAGCCATGCCAGACAAAAGCATAGACGTCTGCCTATTCAACGGCGCCATACGCAACTCAGAAAACGAACACATGGCGAAGCTACTGAGAAGAAAATCAAAAATCCTTGTAGCATTCGGATCCTGTGCCTGCGACGGGTGTGTAAAAGGACTTGCAAATCTCTGGGACAGAGAAACAGTCTTCGAAAGAGCATATCTTGAAACCCTCTCAACCAAAAATCCAGAAGCAGTAACACCAAAAACATCAGTTAAAATCAGAGAAGGAGAACTGGAACTTCCAGAGTTCTACGACACTGTAAAGACCTTGGCACAAACAGCAGACGTAGACTATTTTCTTTCAGGTTGCCCACCACCGATTCCCTGCATAATTCAAGCTTTCGAGGCAATATTAAGCAATAAATTACCACCTAAAGGATCAAGCTTCTTGCCAGACAAGTCCATCTGTGATGAATGCCCAAGAGAGAAAAAGAACAGACAGCTTTCTGAAATAAAGAGAATTTATGAAATAGACGACGACTTCAAAACGTGTTTCTGGGATCAAGGAGTAATATGCATGGGACCCGCCACACGGGCAGGCTGCGGTGCCCAATGTCCAAAAGTAAACATGCCCTGCACTGGTTGCGATGGTCCAGGTCCCCGCGTGACCGACCAAGGTGCTGCCGCCATCAGTGCACTTGCATCCATTGCCACCAGTCCAGAAGTCATCGATCAAGCGGTGGATCCTATAGGAACCTTCTACAAATACTCTTTAGCTCATTCAATTCTGCGAAGGAAGGTGATGAAAAAATGAAAGAAATAGTCATAGACCCAATAACAAGACTGGAAGGCCACGGCAAAATCACCATATTCCTAAACGACGAGGGAACCGTAGAAAACGCATATTTCCAAGTTCCCGAATTGAGAGGGTTTGAACGGTTCTGTGAAGGACGAAGAGTCGAAGACTTGCCGATAATAACCACGAGGATCTGCGGAGTCTGTCCAGTTGCGCACCACATGGCGAGTGCAAAGGCGTGTGACGCAGCGTTGAATGTCGATCCTCCGTTGACTGCTAAAAAGCTTAGAGAGCTCATGTACTGCGGCTACATCATCTATGATCACATACTTCACTTCTACTTCCTAGGCGGGCCAGACTTCGTGGTGGGGCCTGATGCCCCTGCAGCGAAAAGAAACATTCTTGGAGTAATAGAGAAGGTTGGCTTAGATATTGCCAAAGAAGTGATTAAACACCGGGCCTATGGACAGAAAATAACTGGTATACTCGGAGGTAGACCAACTCATCCTGTCAGCGCTTTGCCGGGCGGCATTGCAAAAGCGTTGTCTGAAGAGGAGAGGCGGGAAATCGAAGAAATGGTTAGAAGCTGCGTCGAATTTGCAAAGTTCTCTCTGAAACTCTTCGATGATGTTGTTCTCAAAAACGTTGACTACATAAACTTGATCACAAGTGACCCTTACTCCTTGAAGACCTATTATATGGGAACAGTTGACAAAAACAACAAAGTGAACTTCTACGATGGCGATGTCCGAGTGGTTGACCCGGAAGGAAAAGAGTTTGTGAAGTTTGCGCCAAGCGAATACTTGGACATAATCGAAGAACACGTAGAACCATGGACATACGTCAAACTACCCTACCTCAAGAAGATTGGTTGGAAAGGCTTAGTGGCTGGACCCGATAGTGGCATCTACAGAGTTGGACCTCTCGGAAGACTGAACGCCGCAGAGGGGATGGCAACACATTTAGCTCAAGAAGAGTACGAGAAGATGTTCAAAACTCTCGGCGGAAAACCCGTTCACGCAACCTTGGCTTTTCATTGGGCAAGACTGATAGAACTAATGTACGCAGCTGAACGGGCTTTGGAATTGGTCACAGACAAGGACATAACAAATAAGGGCATTAAGAACAAGCCTGGAAAGCCCGGAGAAGGAGTAGGAATCGTTGAAGCTGCTAGAGGCACGTTAATCCACCATTATATACTGGATGAAAAAGCCTTAGCCAAGAAAGTTAATTTGGTGGTTGCCACAACTCACAACGCACCAGGCATTTGTATGTCCATAAAAAACGCTGCAAAAGGACTTATACACAACGACGAAGTCAGCGATGGACTGCTGAATATGGTGGAAATGGCGTTTAGAGCCTACGACCCGTGTTTCGCCTGCGCCACTCACTTCGCCATAGGTGAAATGCCTTTGGAAGTTAAGCTTTACAACAGTGAAAAACGGTTGTTAAAAACAGTAAGAAGATGAGGGAATAGAAATGAACGAAGTTAAAGTAGGAGTATTTCTAGCGGATTCAGGTAAGCAACTCTCTAAAATCCTAGACTTCGAAGCTATAATCGAATACGTTAAAAACGTTTCAAACGTAGTCTTTGTCGCAAGAGGCAACGAGTTTTGGCAAGGAGAAGGATTACGAACCATAGTAGATACCGTTAAAGACGGAAAGATAAACAGGGTCGTCGTAGCAGGGACTCTTCCTAAGCTAAGCGAAGTGAAAATCGCTCAAGCAATAGAGAATGCTGGCCTTAATCCCTATTTGATGGAATTCATCGATCTCAAAGACCACTGCGCGTGGCCTCATCGAGAAACTCCTTCAGAGGCCACAGAAAAAGCCAAAGCCATGCTTCTAGGCGCTATCGAACGCTCCAAGCTTCTTGAACCCTTGGAGAAACTCGAGTTTCCCGCCCTCAAATCCACCTTAGTCATAGGTGGAGGCATTGCTGGAATGCAGACGGCTGTGGATTTGGCGGATTTGGGATTCGAAGTGAACTTGGTTGAAAAAGCGCCGTTTCTCGGAGGCTTGGCTGCTCGTGCCGGCCGCTTCTTCCCAACCGACGATTGCGCCATCTGCATACAGTCTCCAGCCTCAGATGTCAAAACCATCACTCACACCTCACGAAAGTGTGTATATCGTTCTGGCTTCAGCGAGATTCCCAAATTGGACATTTTGACCAACTCAAAGATCGTGGCTGTTGAGGGAGTTTCTGGAAACTACAAGGTCACGATAGAGAAGAAACCAAGATATGTCAATGAGAAATGTGTTCGATGCGACTTATGCACCACCGTTTGCCCGATAGAAGTGCCTGATGAATACAATGCCAAGTTGAAGACTCGCAACGCCATTTACATGGACATCCCGAACGTCCATCCGCCTGTCTACGTTATCGACGATATCGTTTGCAAGTTCCATGAATGCGCTAGATGCGTTGAAGTTTGTCCCACTAAAGCTATTGAATTGGACCAGAAAAGTGAGCAAATAACTCTAACTGTGGGAAGCATTGTAGTCGCTACTGGATTCGAGGAGTTCGATTCCAGCGTTATAAAGGAGTATCATTACGGCGACTATCCAGACGTTATAACAAATCTTGAGCTTGCTAGGATGATTGACGGTTTCGGTCCCACAGGCGGCGTGATTATTAGGCCTTCAGACTGCAAGCCTGCCAAGAAAATCGTTTTTATCCAATGCGTTGGTTCGCGAGATAGGCGCTACAAACCCTACTGCTCAAGCATCTGCTGCATGATCTCTCTAAAGCATGCTACATTGATCAAATCAGCCTATCCTGACGCTGACATCAGCGTGTGCTACATAGATGTAAGAACCACTGGGAGGGAGCATGAATATTACTACGAACGAGCCAGAGAGATGGGAATCAAATTCGTCAAGGGTAGACCAACTGAAATCTCACGTGACCCGGAAACTAATAGGTTAATTGTTGACGTGGAAGACGCTCTTCTACACAGATTCCTCGAATTAGATGCTGACTTGGTTGTGTTGGCTCCTGCCATGGTGCCAGCTGAAGGCACCAAGGAGCTTGCTGAGATTCTGGGCATCGAGTTGGATGAAGACGGATTCTTTAAGGAATACAATGCCAAGTTAAGACCGACCGAGACCAAGTTGAGAGGGATGTACCTTTGCGGAGGAGCAACCTTCCCGAAGGACGCGCCGACGACTTCTCTGCAGGCTCACTCAGCAGCAGTAAAGGCTGCGAAGTTCTTAACCGCTGGTAAGATAGTTAAAGATCAGAAAACCGCCGTAGTCAACGAAGAGTATTGCGGTGACTGTGAGTTCTGTCCGGTTACGTGTCCTTACGGCGCGATAACTTTGGTGCCGACTACTGAAGATCACTTTGTGGCTAAAATATCGGATCTCCTGTGCGAAGGATGCGGTATCTGCGTGGGAACTTGTCCTCTTAACGCTATTGAGCTTAGGCATTCACGACCAAGCCAGATGCGCGCTCAGATGGAGGCGCTCATGTCCATAAACGGAACGTCGAAGCCTTTGGTTCTAGCTTTATGCTGTTCAGAGTGTGGCCACGCTGCCGTAGATTCTTCAGGTATGGCTATGATGCAATATCCAGCCAACGTGAGAATCATGAAGGTTCCTTGTACGGGCATCCTACAGATTCATCAATTCTTAGAGGCTTTCAAGGCGGGTGCTCAGGGAGTGATGATTGTAGGTTGTAAAAGTGACGGTTGCCACTATGAAGTAGGTGTTCAGAAGGCTGAAAAGAAGGTGAAACTCGCCAAGTTGTTGCTGAAGGAATATGGAATAGCGCCTGAGAGGTTGGAGATGTTCAACATGGTGTTTATAGAAGGTGACAAGTTCGCTGAGGCTGCGCGAATGATGACTGAGAGGTTGGCAAAGTTGGGTTCACTGCAGTTAATGGAAGGTTCTCAGGAAGGCGAGGTGAATTAGAATGGAACAAGTGAAAGAGAAAAAAGCAACTAACTCGGCGTTCTCTAGTTTAGTTACAGATCGCTTAGGCGGCGAAACCATAACCCTATGCTACCAGTGTGGCACCTGCGCCAGCAGTTGTCCAGTGGCTAAAATCACTCCAGATTTCAATCCTAGAGAGGTCATTAAATTGTCACTCTTGGGAGCGGAGGAAGAGGTTCTTTCAGGTGACTCTATATGGCTTTGCTGTTCATGCTACAACTGTCAAGAGCGGTGTCCTCAAAAGATTGAGATAGCTGACGTGATTTACGCGCTGAGAAACATCGCTTTCGAGAAAGGTTACATTCCAAACATCTATTATCAATTTGCATCCGCCATCATAAACGACGGTCGCATAGTCAAAGTTTCCAAATTCGCCGAAAACAAAAGACCCACCCTTGGCTTACCCCCTCTTCAACCAACGGGTGTGGAACCACTGAGAAAGATTCTTTCTGCTACAGGATTTAGTAAGATGCAAAAGAAGAAGGAGGAATCATCATGACAAGCTACGCTCTATTCTTAGGCTGCACTATACCTGCTCGTCAGCCAAACTATGAACTATCAGCAAGAAAGACTCTAACAAAACTTGGAATCGAACTTGTCGACTTAGCCAACATGACATGCTGCGCCCCTCCACCAGTGCAGTCTATAGATTTTGAAACAAGCCTAGCCATAGCCGCGTACAACATTTGCTTAGCCGAAGAAGCTGACCTAAACTTGCTTACACTGTGCAGTGGCTGTTTTGAATCTCTTGCCATGACAAACGCCATGCTGAAGGCTGACGAAGAATTGAAGGCAAAGATAAACAAGATTTTGTCTCAGGCAGGGAAGGAGTTTCAGGGCAGCAAAGAGGTTAAACACTTCCTCCAAGTCTTGATAGATGATGTAGGACTAGAGCGTCTCAAGCAAAGCGTCTCCAAGCCCTTAAGCAGTCTAAAAGTGGCGGCGTTCTATGGTTGCCATGCGCTTAGACCAAGCGAGCTTCTGAAACTCGACGACCCGGAACGCCCACGTATTCTTGAAAACTTGATTGAGACATTGGGTGCGGAAAGTGTTGAATATAGAAATAAGTTGAAGTGTTGTGGTGGGCTTTTGAGAGGCTCTTCTGACGAGCTTGCCCTTGAACTTGCCAGAGAAAAACTTGCAAACACGTCTAAGGCAGATGCAGACTGCATTGCAACTCTCTGCCCCTTCTGCTTCGTTGCACTAGACATAGGACAGATACAAGTGAGGGCGAAGTTCAACGAAAACTACGATATACCAGTGTTGCATTATTCAGAACTCCTAGCCTTAGCGTTGGGAATAGATCCAAAGGAACTGGCGCTTCAAACCCACAAAATAAAGATCGACAGAGTCCTCAACAAAATATTCTTACAGCAATCATAAGGACGCGTACACAAACTTAGCTGGTCTCAAGTTCCAAGAAGGCAAGACAGCGAAGGGCGAACAGTACCTGCAACTATTTTTTCACGTTTCCGAGTGTTGCCTTGATCGCGATTTCAACCGCCTTGGTCGTTGTGTCTAGGTTCATGCTGGGTATCTTTCCTTTTCTCGCCTTTTGCAGCTGTGCCGCTTGCGATGGTAGACATGGGATATGCATAAATCCTGCACGCATGTCCAATCTGTCGCTACGTATTTTGTGCATCGTGTAGAAGAATATCTGGTTGCATCCGAACGTGCCCGCGGTGTAAGATATTTCTGCTGGAATGTTGTTTTGTCGTAGTTTGTTAAGGATTTTTCGGATGGGCAGCGTTGTGAAGTATGCTGCAGGCGCGTTTGGTTCTAGAGTGTCATCTTTTGGGCGTGTTTCACAATTGTAGAGGATTGTGGATTCGGTGAGATCTGCGAAGTTTATGGCTACTTTCTCTAGTGAGATTAGGGAACGGTAGGATTGTCCTAAGCTGATTATGACCGCTGGTTTTTGTGCGCCTATTATTCTTGTTATTGTGGGTTTGATTTCTTTGTATGCAAGCGGTATTTGAAAGGATTTGACTTTGAAAGAACCTATTTCTTTGTCGTCAAATGTTTTTGCAGCTTCCCATGAAGGATTTACTTGGAAATCTGCGAAGGGCTCAAAGCCAGTTAAAACAACTATTTCACTCATGATCGCAATCCTCTATACACAGAGATTTCTGATAATATCTCATGGATAAAAAGGGTTCGCCAATATGCTTTTATTACTATCTGCTCTCTTTCTGCAATCTGCATTATATATGCAAATTTTTCGACCTATAATACTTCTTTAAAGCTGAAATGGTTTTCGTTTGAGAACAAGGGATATATGTATGTCGTTTCTTTATTCATAACTGCGAGTGGGAGCCTAGATGTAGACACCTACATCTAAATACTCTTCAATTCCTTATCTCCCACTTCCACTCGCTATCATTCTCCGTTGAAACACGCACTCAAGAAAACCAAACGCTTCGCCAATACTCACTTTTGTCTAAGAATTTGGAGCTAGCTATCTAGGTGGCTTCCCCACTATCGTCTGAAAAAACATCATAAGACCTAACGTCCTGTCATAGCAGAGCCAAAAATGAGCAGTAATGGGTTTTAAGGGGAGAATATTTTATTAAATTTAGGAGATCTGCTTGGACAATCGTAGGCTTGTCAATCTTTTTCTCTCTCTTTTCTATTTTGCCTTTCTAGTTGGCGGGCTTTTTATTGGACTTCTAAACGATGGGCACAGCAAAAAGAATAGTTGTTAGAACAAAAACTCCAAAAATACATTGGGCGACTTGGAGACGACTACGACTACATTTTTGAATAACGTCTTTTAACAGAGTTTGACGAAAGTTTTGTGCTTGAAATATATTGGTTCAGCGACTTTTGCATGTGCACATGTTATCTAGCCTTACATTGCAGTAATTCTTGCACATTCATTTTCATAAAGTTCTTCGACCCATTCCACGTTTAGTGCGAGTATTCTGATTTGACAAATCAAATAGGTGGGCTCAAATCAATAGAGAATGCGCGGGCTATTCATGCAAAAATAAGATATTGTTCAGGCGATGTATTTTAACCGCACACAAAATAGGAGGTAGATATCATAACGAATCATAGATTTGAGACAAGAGAGGATTTCGCACATAAGCTCGACTCTGAGGATCCTCTTGCGAGGTTCAGACAGAGATTTTACATCCCTAAAGGAACAATTTACATGGATGGAAACTCTCTCGGCCTTCTATCGAAAGATTCTGAAAGTTCAGTTTTCCGGGTACTGAACGAGTGGAAGTCTCTTGGGATAACGGCTTGGCTCAGAGCGAAGCGTCCATGGTTTTATCTTGCTGAAGAGCTTGGTGCGATGTGCGCAAAGCTTGTCGGCGCAGAACATGAGGAAGTAGTTGCCACAGGCACGACCACTGTCAATATACACTCACTTGTGAATACCTTCTACCAGCCCAATGGAAAAAGGAAAAAAATACTTGCGGATGAACTTGATTTTCCATCCGATATATACGCTTTAACGAGTGCAATAAGACTTAAAGGATTGAATCCTAGCAAGAATCTCATTCTTGTCCCGAGCGCGGATGACCGCTTGTTAGATGAGAGCAAAATTGTTGAATTGATGGATGAAGAAGTGGCGCTGGTTTTTCTTCCTTCCATATTGTATCGAAGTGGGCAACTCCTCAATATGCAATATCTTACGGATGAAGCACATGATAGGAGAATACCAATAGGTTTTGATTGTTGTCACTCCGTCGGTGTTGTACAACATTACTTTGATAAATGGGATGTGGATTTCGCCCTTTGGTGCAGTTACAAGTATTTGAATGGGGGGCCTGGCGGTACAGCCTTCCTATACGTGAACAAGAAGAACTTTGATCGTAAGCCCGCACTTGCCGGCTGGTTTGGATACGTTAAAAATAAACAGTTCGATATGTCTCTCAGTTTTGAACATTCCAAAAGTGCAGGAGGGTGGCAAATATCATCGCCAGCGATTTTGAGTTCGGCACCGATTGAAGGCTCCCTTAAGATAATTCTTGAAGCTGGAATGCAAGCAATAAGAAAGAAGTCTCTAAAAATAACTTCATATTTGATGTACTTAGTTGACGAAACCCTCTCTGAGGCTCCGTACAATTTCAAAATTGGAACACCAAGAGAAGCTCAACGCAGGGGCGGACATGTTGCCATTGAACATAAAGAAGCCATGAGAATAAGTGAAGCTCTAAGAGCAAGAGGCGTGGTCTCTGATTATAGACCCCCGAATATTGTAAGGACTGCTCCCATACCTCTCTATAACACTTATTATGAAGTCTGGAAGTTTGTTCAGCATCTAAGAGAAATAATCGATAAAAAAGAGTACGTGAAGTTTCCGAAGGAAAGACGGATGATATCTTAATGTATGTGTGATCTAATTATAGAGTCAAAATATGTAGAATGCATGTGCATTAACTCGGAATTTTTTCCTTAAGCTCTTTTGTGACCTTTGAAAGCGCTTGGGCAAGTTCCTCAAGCATCACGTCGGTTGTTTTGTCAAAGGCACGGAATTTTCGTTTTTCTATCTCTGAAATTAGTTGGTAAACTTCCACAATTTGTTTACGAAGCGCAGGTGAAAAGCCGGTGAGTATTGCCTTTTTCCTTATCATCTCATATGAAGCCATATCAAAATGAACCTGAGACCATCGTATCTTCTTACTCTCAACCAACTCCAAATTTCCTTCACATTCCATCAGCAAATCGTTCAGGAATTTCACCTCTTCTTTTTTCTCCTTTCTTCTAACCATGATAAGGTCGAAGAAAAATTTCATCAAAACACCGGCGATGACCAAGGCTATTCCTCCTAGAAACATATAGATTGAAGGAGAAGGCTCTACATAAGCTGAGTAAAAACCACATACTAAAGCGAGAGCTATTAAGACCAATATTGCTATCGGAAGCAGATATCCCAACAGTGAACCAAAAACTCTATTGTTCCTTTCCTTTGACAATCCTATATCAAGATGAATTCAAACCAATCTGGCTAAAAAAGATTTTTGCCCACGCTGGCCAACATATTTGTAACTGAACTAAATCAGTTTCAAACACAGCTTCCCCTCTCACAAAAACGCCAAACATACTTAGAGCCTATTAACCGACTATTAAGAACCAAATAAAACCTAGAGGTCTAACGCGTTACACATACAACAAAAGCCCAGCATTCATATTTGAAGCCTAATAGAATAGTCTCTCTACTGTGCCGAACACACACATTAACTAGTTTTAGTGGGGCTGGCCGGATTTGAACCGGTGACCTCTACCCGAAACCACGTCAACGCATGGCTTCTACGGGTTTCTCTAGCTTTCACCGCTCCAGAAACTCGTCATCCCAATGAGCGGTCCGCAAACCCGTTTAATCTTCTGGAGCCCGTCGTCATACCTGGCTAGACTACAGCCCCACCATAACCACAAACACAACAACAGAAAATATATGCCTTACGTAATACCGCTAAACATTCAAGCCCCAGCAAGTCTCCGTTTACCCTCATGGCTCAACCGTTTAACTGCTCTCTCTCTACGCACAGCCGCCCCACGCGAACCGAACTCCTCAACATAAGCGACTCTCACAGGCCTATGCATTCGAGTATATCTGGCACCAACTCCCCGCTTATGCTGCCTGAAACGAAACTCTACATCCTTAGCATGCCCCGTATAATAGCTTCCATCTTCACAAAGAAGTACATAAACATAATACGCCATCAAACATCAGCTGTCCATATGCACGAAAGTGCTAAAAACACTTTTTATCCCCCCTGAAAAAAGAAACCTTCATGAGCATAAAATACTACGAAGCTCCAGACATAAAACAACTCGTCAACGCAATACTAGTGGAACTAAAATTCACCCACATAGACCCCAGATACGTTTACTGCTTCAGAAGCAGAGGCTCCAAATCAAAACGCACAATAGCCCGAATCCACAGCCTAGAAAAACTCTGGCAAAAAGCCCTAAAAACACACCCACGATACCTAATCGAAGTAATTGCCGAAAGATACGACAAACTCAACCAAATAGACAGAGAAAAAGTCCTAATCCACGAACTACTACACATACCCAAAGCATTCTCCGGAGGCTTCAGACCCCACAAAGGCTACATCAACAAAAAAACAATAAACAAACTCCAGAAAGCCTTAAAACATCGCAAAAACACCTACCAAACCACTCAATGAGCGAAAAGTTAATCAACCAAAAAAACACGCTCTATATAGGTTGCCGGCCAAAGGGCGCGGGACCCACCCGATCCCATTCCGAACTCGGAAGTTAAACCGCGCTCCGTTTCAGGTGTTAGTGTGGTCTTCGGCCATGTGAAGCCAGAAAAGCTGGCAGCCCACTTCAAACCATCTTGGAAATCCCCAAGACTTATAACTCAGTGAATATAGTTTTCTGAAGTTGTGGCAAAATTGATACAACTGGAGATGCTGCCAGCACAATTCTTTCCAGGACAAGACAGCCTAAGCTGGATATTCCAAATAATCTTCACCCTTCTCTTCATAGTAATGATCTTCTATGGACAAAGAATACAAATGTATGTCATGATAAGAGAAATCGAAGGCTCTTTACTCCGCCTTAAATTCATACGAGACGAAGGACGCAAGATCGCGATAAAAACGATAAAAGAAACAGGAAAGCCCGAGGTAGACCCTACAAAACGGGTCGACCAGTTCTTAGAATACGTAACAATTCCGCCCCAAAGCATGGACCCAGCAGGTATCGTATGGAAACTTGAACACATACTTGACGTGCGAGAAGACCGCTTCAAAGACGATGTTAAACTAATGGCACCAGCAGCAGATGAAACAAACATAAACAACTTGGAAAACACACTAGAAGCAGCTGCAGCACTAAACATAATCTATAAAGTTATACGCCACTTCTACATTTTAGGAAAGAAAACACTCAGCCTCTACATTATCATGCAAATCCAAATGATACTTCCGCTGATAATGCGGGAAGCAGAAGCCTACGCAAGCGCCCTCAAAGCTTTCTCATTCGGTCAACCCATAGGCGACGGCGCTGGTGCTCTTGTCGCAGCTAAACTAATGCATGGGCACAGAAAACAAAAAATTGAAAAAGATTGCGTTGTAGCTAAAGTTCCCTTAGAAGGACGAACTGCATATGTTATAAAAGCGGAGGGCCCGGGCGGAAACGTGGGAAAGCCTGGAGAAGCGATAAAGAGGGTTGTTGAAAAGAACGATGGGAAAATCTCGGCAATAATTATGATAGATGCTGCATTGAAGCTTGAAGGTGAAAAGCCCGGAGAAATAGCCGAGGGAGTAGGAGCAGCCATAGGCGGGCCGGGAACAGAACAGTATAAGATTGAAGAAAGCATTCTAAAATATAAAATTCCAATAAATGCAGTGATTATTAAAGAAGACATTGGCGACGCAGTATCACCCATGAGAAAAGAAATTTTTGACGCAACCGAAGTTGCAGTTGAAACGGTTAAGCGTGTAATCAAAGAGAGAACAAAAGAAGGAGACACTATCATAATTGCTGGGATAGGAAATAGCATTGGGGTAGGACAGTAAGATGAGTGAAGAGATAGAACGGACTGCAAGAAGATTTTCTTCCATTGTACTTATTGTTATAATTGTTGTACTCGTTTTGTCCTTAACGGCGTTATACCAAGCATACGAATTGTATCTAACGAATGATCCCACTGTAGGGTATTATTTGTTAATCGGTTTTGTAGGGCTAGCACTGTCCACTTATATGCTGTTTCAAACTAGAAGACGAATACAAGGATTTACTTTGAAAACGCCACCAATTACTACGACGATAGTTTGTTCAAAATGTGGATTGAAAAACGTCAGAAACTTTGAACGAGGCGACTATATACTCAAAGAACTTGGACCATGCACAAAATGCGAAGGAACTATGATGATTTCTGCTATCTACCGTGAAGTTAAACAAAAAGGGAAAAAAGAGAAAGTCTTTACTTAAGTCAAAACCCTGCAGCCATTTTTTACAATTAAAAGCGTATGCTCTGCTTGTGCTACAGGTTTTCCGCTAGCTTCAATGAAGACGGGATAAGACATTAAACATTTGGAACGGAGAAGTTCTTGAAACGCGGCGAAATACTGTTCTTTAGGCACAACTTTCTTCAACCAGCGTTCCGAAAATGGCAGAGTCCTAAAGTTCTCTTCGACGTAGTCAAGAAGGTGTTTTGCATAGGAGTTTTTCAATAATCTACGTTTCACGAATCTAAAGATCGTTGTTTCATCTCCGTTTCTAACTTTGCCCGCTGCGTTAGCAACTGTAACGAAAGGTTCGATCGCCACGACTTCACCTTCTCTTATCTTAGAGCCTATGAGGTGTGAAACATTTGGTATAGATTTCCCCGTGTGAATCAGATATCGCCCAATTTGATGCCCTGTCAGGTTTGAGACAGGCTTGCATCCACCATATGTTTTGATGGTTTTTTCTATTGCTGAGCCAAGTTTTGATGTTGATATTCCAGCGTAAACTGTTTTAACTGCGACTTTTAGAGCTTCTTCGGCTGCTCGTACAAGGTTTTCATGTTCGGGATTGAAACATATTGTAACCGCAGTGTCTGCAATGTATCCATCTAAGTGTGTGCCAAGATCTACTTTTACAAGAGAGTTTGGTGGAATGACGCGTTTGTCGTTTGGAGGCGATGTATAGTGGGCTGCAACCTCGTTAATAGAGACGTTACATGGAAAAGCTAGTTGTCCACCCTTCTCACGAATTAATCCTTCTGCTTCTTCACAAACCTCAATTATAGGCATTCCTTCACGCACAAAACTCCTCATTTTCTCTCGCACTTCTCTCGTAATCTTTCCAGCACGTTGATGTTTTTCAAATACGTCTTTTGGAAGACTCATAGTTTCTCAGCACGCCATTTTCTATAAATTCAAAGAAAGTTAAAAGATTTTAGAAATAGGAGACATCGAACATGGCAAATATTACATGGTTGGGACATGCAACCTTCGAAATAGGCTAGCGGAAAGGATAGTTTTTGTGGATTCATGGCACGATGACAATTCCAATGCGCCGATAAGAACCACAACACAGATCGCATTTGAAACGCTTCGAAATTTGCAAACGAATGAACGCAACGTTTGCTGGCATGCCCAAGTTGTGCAAGTATGCAAAAGAAACGAAGTAAAAGTTGTTGTGTTAGCATCGGGTGAGATGTATTCGTTGCAAAACTAGAGAGATGGCTCAACTATTTTTGGTATAAGAGTGGCAAATTTGTTCCCACCGAGATGATAGATGAGCTTTGTTTTTTCTATGTCAAATTCTTCTTTGAAGCTTTCTTCATTCGAGTATGCTTCTATTACCTCGCCGACAAAAATGGTGTGGTCGCCTGTTACGAACATTTGCTGTAGCTTGCATTCCAGGTAAGCAACACATTCTTTAATTATAGGTGCTTTAATGGTTTTAGCCGGCAGGGATGTTAGTTTCGTTTCTTTGAACTTGTCGTGGTTTTTTCCACTTCGTCTGCCGCAAAACAATGTTTCTTTCACGATTTCCATGGTTGGAATGTTTACAGCGAATTCTTGTGTTTCTCTGATGAGTTTGTACGAGTGGCGGCTTGGTTTGATGCTTATGGCAACTAGAGGTGGATTGATTGATGTAGGCATTGCCCATGCTAATGTGATGATGTTTGCTTTTCCAGCTTTTTCAGCACAAGTTACTAGTACTGTGTGCATTGGATGCAAGAATCTGTAGGCATTAGAAAGGGGAGTCTCGATTTTCTTTTTTCCCAACTTGGAAGCCTCATCTTAGCGTGTTATGAAGAAATCCTCGACAACATTCCTGGCCTTTTCTCTTTTCTTTTGATGTTTCAAAAGGAAATTCGTAACTCTTTCGGTTAGTAATGCTTTGCAGTCACCACAGGTGATTTCTCCACACCTGCACTTTCTTACTAGTTCGGCAAGTTTTTCATCGCTTTCTTCGAAAAGATAGAGGAAATACTGATATATGGTGCAGATGTCAGGTTCGCCGCCGAGCTTTCTCTGCTCCTTAACACTGGGTTTACCTCCTGTAAATGCATTCCAGATTTTCTTTTTGATTGTTTCTGGAGTGTCAGTTGTGAATATGCATGTTTCTGGTTCGGAGGCGCTCATTTTTCCGCCTTTTCCGAGGCCTGGCACGAAGCGGCAGTGGATTTGGGCTGGCTTGCAATAGCCTAGTTTGGGTGCTATGTCTCGGGTAACGCGCCAGTAGGGATCTTGGTCGATGGCAGCGGGAATGAGACTGGGCACGTTTTCGCCTGTTAGTTTTGCGTGGATGAAGCATGGAACCGATTGAATTGCCGGCCAGAAAATCCATCCTATGTTTGTGCTGTCTTGGAAGCCGAAAGCGGCTTTTGTTGTTGAATAGGTAACGCGTTTGGCAACTTCGAGGGCGATATCGTAGAGAAGTGCTATGTCTTTGACGTCGAAAATGATGTAGGTGTTTTCTGGTTTGAATCCTAGGGCAATAAGGTCTAAAGCGTTGTCGTGGGCAAATTTTGTTGTTTCGTCGAGTTTGAGGTGTTGTTCTATGACGAATTTTTCGTCGTCGGTCATTTGAAAGTAGAGTCTTGTCTTGAATTTGTCTTGGAGGTATTTTGTGAAGATCCATGGTACGAGGTGGCCTACGTGTACTGGGCCTGATGGTCCTCTGCCGGTGTATAAGACGAATTTTTTGTCTTTTTCATAGAGGTCTAGGATGGTGTCTAGGTCTCGGTGTGAGAAAAACAGTTTTCGTCTCAGTTGTGGGTGGAGTTCTCCCACGTGTTTTTGGAGTCTTTTTAGTAGTTTGTTGGTTATTGGTTGGGTGCCGAATTGGCGAATTAGTTTGTCGTAGTCGACTTTTCCTCTTACCTCCCAAGGGGTGACTATCATTTCTTCTTCGTTTGGCATGGTGATCATCGCTTGTTTAGGGTCTTTCATAGAGAATTTGGGGAGGGTGTTTTAAACTTTGTGTGAGTGTGCGCGTAGCGTTGTGGCTAGGTTGTTCTATTTGGTTCCAAATAGATGGCTATTGGGCGTTAAATATGGATGGTATTGTTTGTGTGTTTTGATGTTTTAGTGAAGTTTCGTTTTGGTATCAGGTATGTTTGTGTCGAACGATGATTGATTTAGAATAAGGGGAGTGATTGAGTTGTGAGCGCACAATCTTTAGCTTTTTGATTGTCCAAGTTTTACGTGAAGATTGAATGCTGTTATGTTGAGTAAAAAGAGTTCACATGAATCTTTCTAGTTTAGTTAATCCAATAATTTCGTCGAATTCTAATCCTAACGCATCCAGTACTTGGTCGAAGGTGGACTGCAGATAGGCAACGTATTTGTCTAAATCAACTTCGCTGTCTGTTGCAAACTGTATCGGCATCACGCTAACTAACTCCTTCTTTTTTCTAACAGCCATCTCCTTAGGTTTAATCTTTACAAAACTCACAAGATCTCCAGCCTTCATCTCAATATTCTTATCCTTCAATATTCTCGCCGCCATCACATGTTGAGGCGTAGTTTTCCTATAATGTTCAGGCGCCGCTCCAAGCACCACATGAAACGCTAAATCACCCAGATGATCCCATCCCCGTCTTCTCAGACGTGTATAGCGGTCCAAAACTATTTTCTTAATATCCTTTTTAGCCACCTCAAATTCAGCAGAAGACCCCACCGTGCTAAGCCTCTCCTTCATCTCGCCAAAAGCGTCTTTAATAAACTGGGGAATATGCTTCTTCTTTCCTGTTAAACCCTTAACGTCAACGCTGCCATCTTCGAGAACGCCCAAATAATTCTTCTTGCGAGAGCTAAAAACAGCATAACGATAAAGTTTGTCAACGTCCAAACTCATCTTCAACTCCCTTTTAGACCACCCCGCCAACTCCCCGATTTGCTCCTCAGAAGGGTTCTTCAAAAATACACTATCCGTGTCACCATACAACACCTCAATACCCAGTTTCCTCGCCTTGTCTACAATCTGCGTCAAGGAATGCCGTGCAATGGCAGCGGTCGCCTCCGCAACAGGAGGACAATACAAGTCAAAAGCCTCAGCCCCAAACACCCCATAACTCGCATTCAAGATAACCTTCAAAGCACTCTGAATAACACTGTACCAGTTCCGAACATCCGCCGACAACGTCTTATCCTTCGCCTTCGGCTTATACCACTTCACCCTCAGATCTCTTAATGAGCCAATAAGCAAGCTTTCCAAAGCCTTATTCTTGCGACAAACCCAATGCGGAGTATCAGGCACGATGTTATCTTTGCATTCTTCATGAGGACAAAGTATCGTTTGATAACCCATATTCCAAACCTTAATGATAGAAGGATATAGGCTTGCAAAATCCATCACTGCAACGTTAAAATGAACCCCAGGTACTGGCTCAACCACAATAGCACCCTTATACTTCTTACCTTTGATTATGGCAGTTGTAGCCGTCTTACCCTTCAAAGCCAGAATATCCTCCGTGTTAGGAATCAGCATACCGAATCTTCGATGCTCAAAGTACATAAAATTCCTAATCCAACGCGACACTCCTTGCCTGCTAACGTTTTCCATAGGCATCTTGCTAATCCGTGCAAGCACCAGAATCAACTTCATCGTAAGGTCATTGTTGAAATTCGTCAACTTGAAAGTAATCTCCGCATCACGAAGACAATAACACGCCAACTCAGAATAGTTCAACTCAGCGAAAGGTTTGCTTAACTCAATCTTAGACATACCAGTCAAAGCCTTGCCAACATCATTGAGAGTTACGTCGCGATATTTGTTGCTGAACGCATAAATCTGGATGGAGCGATTGTAGAAAAACTTGTACAGGTCAATGTGAACGCCGTTTTTCAGCAAGCAAACACGACGACCAACCTCGATAGGAACCGCGCTTCTTGGCATACCAAACTTTAACGCCCTATGCGCCAAATATGGTAAATCGAAGTCGTCGCCGTTGAAAGTAATAACAAAAGGATAATCCCGCAAGACCTCAAAAATCGCCTGAAGAAGATCCTCTTCAGAATCAAAAAACTCCACTTTAGTGTCGGGAAGCAGTTTTTCCATTCCATTTCTTACACCCTTCCGCTTCAACAATAAAACCCGATAATCGCCATCTGAAGTCACCAAGGAAGCGCAAATAACCGGGTAAGGCGCTTCATGAGGATCAGGCACACGTGTAGCCACTGGAGAGAAAACTTCAATGTCCAAAGCCACGCGCCTAAATGATGGTGCAGGATACTCCAGCAAACGTGCCCATCGCTCAATATATTCCCCTTCTTTTGCTGATTCGTCGCTAAACAGAGCTTGAAGCTTTTGCACGGCATTTTCTGCAGCGTCCACCTTTGCCGGCACCAGTTCGCCGTTTTCAATACTGTATAGCATGCCTGGCACTAGATTGCGGTCGTAGATGTAGCATTGATAATATTTGATCGCAGCTTCCCAAACTTTCGCTTCTGACTGCTCAGGTTCAGCAACCTTAGCGTGTTCTTCGGGAATAATCTCGCGTAGGCAGCCTCTTGGTCTGCCTCCAATTGCTAAGGGGTCTTTCGCCACCACCTTTGTCAAAGTTACGGTTTTGTCCAGAAGGGGGTTAAATTTCTCTATTGTTTCGAAATGGTCGAAGCCTGTATGCGTCTTTACAGATTCCAGTTGGTCTAGTTCATATGGTGACAGGTTTGTTAGCAGGTATGGTTTATGTCCAGTTGTGTCGTGCCAAAGGTAGATGCGTTTAGACTTTGGCTCATATAGCTTAATAAAACCGATCCCTCTTTTGCCGTCATAGGAGGCGGAAACGAAATATGAAGGTGGAAGCTGCTTTGGGTCTTCCTGCTTCAGAACTTTTTCTCTAGTTTCTCTCTTCTCTCTAGTCTCTGATACCTGTATAGTTGATTCTTTTTTCTTCTTTTCCAACGTTGTGAGTGTGGATTTGAAAAACTCGCTTAGTCCCGTTTGTTTCGCCATTGTTTCGGTCCCATTCACTGTATATGCATATCAAGGTTTTAATACTTAGAGGTTGGAGAAATCTCCTGCTCATCACTCTTTTTTCCTATTTAGTATTCTAGTTTTTCCGATAATCTAATAACTTAGATGCTACCTGCAACTATTCTATGTTTAATTGGAGAAAAACGCAATGGAAGTTAAGAAAATTGCGGTATTAGGTGCTGGATTGATGGGACACGGAATCTGTCAAGTCGCTGCGCAAAGCGGATTCCAAGTACACCTCAGGGACATCGAACAACGTTTCGTCGACAATGGTATGCAGATGATACGCAAGAGTCTAGCCAGATTTGAGAGCAAAGGCAAACTTACACATGAACAAGTGAATGAAATTCTGAGCCGAATTCACACAACACTCAGCTTGGAAGAAGCCGTAAAAGACGCCGACTTGATTGTCGAAGCAGTTCCCGAAAAACCAGAAATAAAAACATCTGTCTATAAAGAAGCCGACAAATATGCACCGCCCCACGCGATAATTGCGTCAAACACCAGCTCCATTAGCATCACACAACTCGGATCCGCCACCAAAAGACCCGAAAGAGTGTGTGGCATGCACTTTTTCAACCCCCCACAACTGATGCGGCTCGTAGAAGTGATAAGAGGCATCAAAACCTCAGACGAAACAATCCAGACAGTGTTAGACATGGCGCAAAAAATGGGAAAAGAGACGGTGCTGGTTAAGAAAGACAGCCCAGGCTTTATTGTAAACCGAATACTAATCCCAGCCTTGAACGAAGCAGTGGCGCTTTACTGGGAGGGTGTGGCAGGCAGAGATGATATAGATAAGGCAATCAAGCTTGGGTTGAACTGGCCTATGGGACCCCTAATGCTATTAGACTATATAGGCGCAGACACTACTCTGTCAATTGCCGAAGTGCTAACCAAAGGAATCAACCCAAAATTTCACCCTACCGCTGGCTTGAAACAGATGGTGCGCGCAAACCTGCTGGGACGCAAAACGGGAAAGGGCTTTTACGACTGGACGGAGAAAAAATAGCGAGGAAAGAACCATGGAATTCCAGTTTATAATATATGAGAAAAGTGAAGGAATAGCCACGATAACGCTGAACCGCCCAGAGGCACTAAACGCGTGGAGCAAAGAACTAGCTAAAGAATTTCTAACCGCTTTGGATGACGCGCGGAAAGACGAAAATGTAAAAGTGGTTGTCATCACTGGGGCTGGGGAGAAAGCGTTTTCGGCGGGGGCAGACATCAAAGCCATGAAAGGCATGAATGCTCTAAAAGCCAGAGCGTTGTCGCAGATGGGTTATGAAGTCTGCAACGCTATAGAGAGCATCGAGAAGCCTGTGATTGCTGCAATCAATGGTTACGCGTTAGGTGGAGGTATGGAAGTTTCTATGGCTTGTGACTTCCGTATCGCCAGCGAGAAGGCACGGATGGGGCAGACTGAAATTAACATTGGTCTTATTCCGGGTTGGGGTGGAACTCAACGTCTCACTAGGCTTGTTGGTAAGGCTAAAGCCAAGGAGCTTGTGTACACTGGGAAGATAATTGACGCTAATACTGCCTTTCAATATGGTCTGGTAGGTAAGGTGGTGCCTGCTGAAGAATTTATGATGGCTGTCCGGCAGTTTGCTAAGGAATTGGCTGGCAAGGCTCCTGTAGCGTTGAAAGTGGCGAAATCTCTCATAGAAACGGGGATAGACGTAGACTTGAAGGCGGCATTGGCTCTGGAACGTGAGGGCTTTGGTGTGGTGGCGTCCAGTGAAGACTTGCAAGAAGGCGTTTCAGCCTTTATCGAAAAAAGAAAACCCACTTGGAAAGGCAAATAATCCACAATTTACGGAAGTCCGCTATCTGCTGCTTAAGCAACTCCGTTCTGCCATCTTTCGTTATTTATGCGCATAAAAAATATATCATTAGCTAGTTACTATTGTCCTTAGAAAGTTTGGATTGGTGAGAAGCTTTGGACTTTGAGTTGACTGTTGAACAAAAAATGATAGTTCAAGCAGCCTCTGAAATAGCTCAGGACTTTGGTCCAGAATATTGGAGAGAAAAAGACAAGAATCACACATTTCCTGAAGATTTCTGGAAGACTTTGGTTGATGCTGGTTTTGTAGGAATTGTCATTCCCGAAAAATATGGTGGAGGCGGGATGGGAATGTTTGAAATGATTTTAGCCATGGAAACTTTGACTTCTGAAAGCTGCGGATTGGCTGGGATATGGTTTCTGTGCTTGACTACTCTTTTCGGAGGCTTGTCGATAGTTAAACATGGGAACGAGAGTCAAAAAGAAAGGTACTTGCCTAAAATATGTAGGGGCATGGAGTTCTGTATGGCTTTAACAGAGCCTGACGCTGGAACGAATACTTTGAACACGCAGACAATGGCGGTTGAGGAAGGAGGAGAATATGTTATCAACGGACAGAAAACCTTCATTTCAGGCGCAGACAGGGCAAAAGGAATGCTGCTCATAACAAGAACCACTCCCATAGAAAAAGCTCCAAAAAGAACCTTAGGCTTAAGCCTCTTCCTCGTAGACCTACCCAACCCAGCAATCGAAGTTATCCCCATAGAGAAACATGGAATCCACTACTCACAAAGCTGTGACGTTTACATAAGCGACCTTAAGGTTCCTGAGGAAAATCTGCTAGGTGAGAAAGACAAAGGCTGGTATCTCGTGTTAGATACTTTAAACCCTGAAAGAATGTCTTTTTCGGCAGCTGCCGGAGGTATCGGGCTTTTGGCCATTAAAAAGGCTGTTGAGTATGCGAAGCAAAGAAACGTTTTTGGAGCTCCTATTGGCTCTTATCAGGCTATTCAGTTTCCGCTTGCAGAGGCAAAAGCGAAGATTGAGGCTGCTAGACTGCTTAATTATAGGGCTGCCTGGCTTTATGACAAGGGACAACGTTGCGGTGCTGAGGCGAACATGGCTAAGGTTGCCGCAGTTGATGCAGGTATTCAAGCTGTCTATCATGCTATGCAAACTCTTGGTGGCTATGGGTACGCTGTGGAGTACGATATAGAACGTTGGTGGAGAGAAGTAAACATGATTAGACTTGCACCGGTAACCCATCAGATGGCGTTGGCGTTTATCGGTGAGCACGTTTTGGGTTTGCCGAAGTCCTACTAGACTGTGATGTGCCATCAAGACTGGGTGTTTTACAAGTTTTGGGGTATGGTCGAATATTTAGAACATATATTTGGCTTTCGGTGCAGCCTAATGGACATTGATGAACTGATTAAGGCGTTGCCCAAAGTTGAGCAGCACGTTCATATCGTTGGTTCAATCAGACCTGAGACATTGCTCTGGCTTGCAGAGGAAGGCAAGATAGAAAAACCCTATAAGACGCTGAAAGATGCCCGCCGTTTCTTCCAGTACCGTAACTTCTCTCACTTCATCTCTATCTACAGCACAGTGGTTGATTGCATCACAGATGAGGATCAATTTGACCGTATAACTTATGAGATGCTGGAGTCGGACGCCCGCTGCAATGTCCGATACGTCGAGGCGAGCTTCTCTGCCCCTGACCACGTCCAAAAGGGCTTGGACTACAGCTTGATGCTTGACGCCATCAATAGAGGTGTGCGTCGGGCGCATCGCAATTTCAGCATCGAATGCAACCTCAGAGTTGACCTCGTCAGAAACTACGGACCCCATGTTGGAATGAAAGTTCTCGACTGGGTTGAGGGCAAGGGTGACAACATCGTCTCCGTCGACATAGGAGGCAGCGAGGAAAGATTTCCTCCCAAGCCTTTCGCACCCGTCTACCGTAGGGCAAAAGAAATTGGACTACACTTGGTTGCTCACGCAGGAGAGGCTGCTGGACCTGAGAGTATCTGGGATGCGGTAAGAGATCTCAATGTCGAGCGTATAGGCCACGGACTTGCTGCAAGTAGTGACATTAAACTGATGGAGTATATTCTGAAGCGAGGTATCACCATCGAAGCATGTCCTGTCAGCAACATAAGGACAAAGGTCGTTCCGTCAATGGAGAGGCATCCCATCAGAACCTTTTTGGGGCGGGGTCTTGAAGTGACTGTAAGCACCGATGACCCCACCTTGTTCGACACTGATATGAATAATGAGTACTTGCAACTTCACCGAAGGCTCAACTTCACGGTCCCTGAACTTTTCAAGCTCAGCCTCAACGCCGTCGACTCTTCTTTCCTACCTGAGAAGCGTAGGATCAATATGCGTAAAGCATTCATAAAGGAATATGAGCGCTTACGCGCACGCGCGTAAAGTATATGAACTGAAAGACCAGAATGTGTAAGTCTAAAGGAAAAACGGAAGGAACGACAAGTGCAATTTGAATTTAACGAAGAACAAAAGGAAATTAAAAGAGCTGCCCGGGAATTCTGCGAAAAGGAATTCCCCCCTGAACTGGCTTTAGAATTTGACCAAAAAGAAGAATTCCCCATGCAACTCTACAAAAAAGCAGCCAAACTCGGATTCACAAGCATGAGAATCCCAGAAGAATACGGTGGGCAAGGCTATGGTCTAGTTGAAGATTGCATAGTAGTGGAAGAAATGTGCAGAGTAGACCCAGGACTCGGCACGGCAGTGTCCCTTGGAAACCTCATGATTCCCGACATTCTCCTAAAACATGGAACAGACGAGCAGAAGGCAAAGGTCATTCCACCCTTAGCCAAAGGCGACGCCACATCCGCTGCAGCATTCACAGAACCCGAACATGGAAGCGACATAACTCGCATGGACACAACAGCTGTTAAAAACGGAGATGAATGGGTTATCAATGGAGGCAAAGAATTCATAACTAACGCTCCCATAGCAGATTTCCTTGTCTTATTGTGCCAAACAGACCCCAACGTCTCGCCACCACACAAAGGGCAAAGTCTCTTTTTAGTAGAAAAGGGCAGGCATGGACTGGAAGCAACGAAACTTCATGGCAAAATGGGAATCAAGCCATGCATTACAGGTTCACTTGCTCTGAGTGACCTCAAGGTGCCGGAAGGCAATCTAGTAGGTGAACTGAATAGAGGATTCTATTATGCACTAGAGCTTTTCAACGGGACACGAATCACTGTAGCTGCCCAAGCCGTAGGCATGGCTCAAGGAGCCTTTGAGAGGGCGTTCCAGTATGCTAAGAACCGAAAACAGTTTGGTGCTCCAATAATTAAGTTCCAAGCTATATCCTTTAAACTAGTAGAGATGGCGACAAAAATTGAAGCAGCAAGATTGCTAACTTACAAGGCTGCTTGGCTTTACGACCAAGGAAAAGTTAGCCCTATGGCAACGTCTATGGCTAAAGCTTATGCTGGCAGAGTCGCCATGGAAGTTACAGATGAAGCCATCCAAGTACATGGAGGATATGGCTACTTGGCGGATTATCACCTAGAGCGTTTCCACCGTTGCGCGAAAATAACGGAGATTTATGAGGGAACGACAGAAATGCAGAAGCTTACTATACTAAACCAACTAATGAAGTCGATGTAGCATCCCTTTTTTCCTCTATGCGCTTTAATTACGTGCGCGCATAAACCTTAGAGAGCACATATCACCAAATCAACAAGACATGGCAGCCCCAACCATTACCGAAGACACAATAACTGACTGGCCTCGTGAAGAGCTTGAAAAACATGGAATACCAGTTGCGGCAACTCAAGTAAAGTCTTACAAATCTGTTGGTTTCATCAAACCGGACGTCTTTATCCAAAGTGATTCAGGATATGTAATACAGGCAAAACTTGGGAACGCAGCCAAATAGAAAAAATAGATGGCGGTAATTGTATCTATTTAATAGGCGACTTGGTTAAATCTTGTGTTCGCCGCATGCTTAGAGAGTGCCCCTGTAATAACTTGTTGTAGGGCACCCTACACACTTTTCTGTCTTGTATCGATTGCAGGGACGGCAATCAACCCCGCAAGGTGTTATATTCCTTTTTTTGTGCGCAAGATATTCTCTAACAGGCAGAAATGGCGAATAGTGAATATAGCCAATTGGGTAAAACTCAGACCTACGAATTCCTCCACCACTTCTCAAAGAGCATTTCTCAACAGATATACTATCAAGCGTTTCTCGGTCCTCCGCAACCACGAGAGCAATAATATTGTACCCCCCCAAGGTTGTAAAAATGTTAACCACACGAGGGCACTCCTTGAAACGATCCAGGAGCCTATGCATAGCCTTTGCTCCCGCTATCTCAATCAATACAAGGGCTGCATAAAGACCCCACTTTTTAGTGTTAGCCAGCGCCGATACGCTTATAATTCCTCCTTCAAGAAGTTTGTCGACTCGCTTCTTTGTGCCCATATTTGAAAAACCTATGATCTTTGCTAGCTTTTTGACGGTAGTCCGTCCATCTAATTGTAGCTGTGCCACTATTTTCTTGTCGACATCATCCAAATAAATGCACCAACGCTCTATGTGAGTTTATTTTATAAACATAAAGTATTAATATAGTTTACGTGTTAAACATGTCTTCCATGATGTTGTAGCTCAAAGAGATAGCCATACAGAGAGTGAATATACATGACCGGAAAAACCAAACCTCCAAGAACTTCCAAAATATCTGCTCATCCAAGGCAGCAGCTGTACGAAGAAGGGTCACAGAATCTAAAACTCAAGATGGCCAAAATCAAGCACAAAATCGCCATAATCAGTGGCAAGGGCGGTGTGGGCAAAAGCACAGTAACTGTGAACTTAGCAATGGCCTTCGCCACTCATAGCTACGTGAATAGCATAGGAATACTGGATGCAGACATCACTGGCCCCTGCATTCCAAAAATTTTGGGAGTAAGAGGCCAGAAACTTCAAGGTGGTCCACCTGGCATCTTCCCAGCAACTGGTCCTCTAGGAATAAGAGTTGTTTCTATGGATTTTCTACTTTCCAGTGATGAGTCGCCTGTTATCTGGCGAGGGCCTCTAAAGATGAGAGCCATTCAACAATTTCTTTCAGATATTGTATGGGGAGAACTCGACTTCCTCTTCATTGACCTTCCTCCAGGAACTGGAGATGAACCCCTCAGTGTTATGCAACTTCTGCCAGATATGGACGGAGTGGTCATTGTAACAATTCCTTCGGAGGTTTCTCAAATCGTAGTGAAGAAGGCAGTGACCTTCGCCAAGCAACTGAACATACCAGTAATCGGCATAATAGAGAATATGAGCGGGTTTATCTGTCCGAAGTGCGGAGAACAAATTGATATTTTCAAAGCAGGTGGAGGCAAGAAGATAGCAGAAGACTTGGCAGTTCCTTATCTTGGCAAGATTCCTATTGACTCAGAAATCTGCCGTGACTCTGACAAAGGATTACCTTTCATAATTGAACATTCCAATTCTCCAGCTTCAAAGGCTTTTATGGACATTGTCAAGAAAGTTGAAGAGTTCTTGAAAAAGAGAAAAAAATCGGAGAAGATGCCGCAATCTAGTGTTAAAGGAGGTGTGAAGAATTGAAGATAGCTGTTTCTGCTGTTGGAAAAACTTTGGACTCCCAAGTGGACCGGAGATTTGGCAGATGCTCATACTTCTTGATCGTTGACTCTGAGACTATGAGTTTTGAGGTAATGACAAATGCGGCTGCAGGAGCGATGGGTGGAGCTGGGATTCAAGCAGCCCAGTCTTTAGCAGGCAAAGGCGTTAAAGCTGTAATTACAGGCAATGTTGGACCAAATGCATTCCAGACACTTTCAGCTGCAGAAATTGATGTATTCGTGGGTGCCTTTGGAACAATTAAGGAAATTATTGAAAGATTCAAACGGGGAGAGCTGCATCAGACTGAGACACCAAATGTACGTGGTCACTTTGGCATGGGTCAAGGAATGGGACGTGGTCAAAGAAGGCGACGGGGATAAGGATGCGCGAGACGTGCAACTCAAACAAAAACAACGAAACCGACAAAAATGCTTTGGAAGAGGAGGTGGTTATCTGTGAGAATAGTAATTCCTGTGGTCGACGAGTCTGGTTTGGACGCCCAGATTTCTGAGCACTTTGGGAGAACCCCCTTCTTTGCCGTCATTGATCTAGACGAAAACGGACAGATGATAGACCAAAAGACAGTACCTAATGCAGGTGAACATTTCGGTGGTGGGGGGAGACGGGCTGGCTTCATCTTGAACCTTAAACCAAATGTGATAATAGCCTATGGTATGGGCCCAAGAGGTCTAAGCATTTACCAAGGTGAACAAGTAGCAGTCCTAAGGGCGAATTCACACACAGTCAAAGATGTTATTATAGCTTACAATAGAGATGAGCTGGAAGAACTAACAGAAGGCTGTCACGAGGCACGACATCCTTGAAGAAAGTGCCAATTTTGAAGGGCGTGCGATGATTCTCTCAATAGCCAGTGGTAAAGGGGGTACTGGAAAAACCACAGTAGCAGTAAACATGGCTATATCTCTAGAAAATATTCAACTCCTAGACTGTGATGTTGAAGAGCCCAATGCTCATTTGCTCCTACATCCAAAAGTGACAGAAACAAAGCCTGTTTACGTACAGATTCCAGTTGTCGAAGAAAAAAAATGTGACTATTGTGGAGAATGCGCCAAATTCTGTAAGTTCAACGCTATCTTCGTCACCAACCAGAGAATAATGTTTTTTCCAGAACTCTGCAGCAGCTGTGGCGGCTGCGCAATCGTCTGCTCTAGGAATGCAATAAATAAGAAGAAACGGAAGATTGGAACGACAAAAAGGGGATCTGTAAAAAGGGTTAAACTAGTCTATGGCGAGCTCAACGTCGGTGAACCCATGGCGACTCCTGTAATAAAAGCAGTAAAAAAACAGATGCAACCGCCCAAAGAAGGTGACATCATTATTGATTCTCCCCCGGGCACATCATGCCCCGTGATCGAAGCCGTCCATGGCAGTGATTACACTATTCTGGTAACTGAGCCTACCCCTTTTGGTTTGTACGATTTGAAAATCGCAGTTGAGGTGCTAAGCAAGCTCAAAATCCCTTTTGGTGTTGTCGTAAATAGAGCTGGAATCGGGGATAAAAAGGTCCACACATTTTGCAGAGAAAAAGCGATTTCCATCTTGCTGGAAATTCCTTATGAGAGAAACATAGCGGAACTATACTCTGTTGGAAAGCCCTTTGTGTTGGAAATGCCGGAATGGAAGGAGAAGTTCCGTGGGCTTCTCGACAAGATAAAGGAGAGCTTGCAGGTTTGAAAGAGATAACAATCTTAAGTGGAAAGGGTGGGACTGGAAAGACAACAATCACAGCCTCCTTCGCTGCTTTAGCTCGTAACTCAGTTACAGTGGATTGCGATGTCGATGCCCCTGATCTCCACATTCTTCTTCATCCAACAATTATAAAGACTCAAGAGTTTGAAGGCCCAAAACTAGCTGAAATAGATCCCGAAAAATGTGTTGAATGCAGCCTGTGCCAAGAGGCTTGTAGATTCGGAGCCATAGCAGACTTTCAGATCGATCCAATTCTTTGTGAAGGTTGCGGTACTTGTGTCGTCATTTGTCCAGAAGACGCCGTAACCTTGAAGGAACGTGTTTCTGGCGAAGCTTTCATATCCAAGACTAAGTATGGCTTGTTATCTCATGCATTATTGTCCCCCGGTGGAGCAAACTCTGGTAAACTAGTTACCTTAGCGAGGCAGAACGCGAAAGAAGCCGCGGAGAAAGGACAATGCGACCTAATCCTAATCGACGGTCCACCAGGGATAGGGTGTCCTGTAATTGCTTCAGTAACTGGAGTGGACATGGGAGTCATTGTCACTGAACCTACAGTCTCCGGAATCCACGACATGAAACGTGTGTTACAACTTCTGGCCCACTTTAACGTGCAACCACTGGTATGCATAAATAAATATGACTTGAACCAGCGAAACACCAAAAAAATTGAACAGTTTTGCAGCAGACAGAAGATTGGTGTTATCGGAAGAGTTCCTTTCGACTCTATGGTCACGAAAGCCATGGTTTCCGAAACGCCTGTCGTGGAATATTCCTCTGAAAGCGGAGTTTCACTCGAGATAAGCGAGATGTGGAAAGACATACTCAGCAGAATTCGAAGGATACAATGAAGAAAGGAGATGCGCGTGCGCATTCTGAGATTGCTGAGATTGCAATCGGCCATGCCGAGGCAGAAGTAAAAGAGTCAGATTGACAATGAGCGCTTGTATCTCGTCAAGGCCTGAGGTACAGCATCATTAGAGTGAGATTGAACAGGAGTTACATGCATGCAGGACATAGCTGAAGAAATCCGTCTAACTCTTTCTGCCCCAAATCCTGTCAAAAATTCTGAGCTGAACTATATGTGTGTCTGTCTAAGTTCTGTTTAGCAGCCTTCGCATATAGTATGTGTTCCCTTCATAATCAAGCTCCATAAGTTTACATTCACGTAAGAGTTTCTCAACAACACTCCAATCAGCTCCTGCCTTTCTCAAAAGCTCCTTAACCGCTTCTATGCGCATTGGATGCACCGCAGTTATACTCAGCAGATCCTCTTCAACTTTTCCAGTGAAAGCGAAGGCATTTCCCTCGTAACCTATTAAATACTCAACTCTATCTGGGCTAAGTTTGCTGGAAAAAGCTTGAAAGGCAACGTTTATTATTTCTTCTCTAGCTGGTCTAACCCACTTCTCGGTTGGCGGTCTCGTTGGAACGGCGATGTAGGCCTTATCCAGTCTTTTCAGATGTTCCAGAAAATCTGCTAGCTTCTCAAATTCGTTTCCATAATTTATCTCATCTATAAGCATCGTTTCACTGACAACAGTTCCCTTGAAATCCCTTACGAACCCCGTTATACCTTCCAAAATGGATCCTAGTTTAAAGGCTTTGTGCGGTCTATTTATTCTTCTCCATAAGCCTTCGCTGACGACATCAACCTTCAAAGAAACTAAATCAGCGCCAAGTAAATCTTCCTTCACATCATTGCAGCAAATCAGCGAAGCATTAGTCAAAACAGCTATCGGAATCCTAATCCGCTTCAACAAGGATATCTCCCTGCCCAGGCCCCCGTCTAAAGTTGGCTCTCCATCAGGAACGAAAGTCAGATAATCAACTCTTTCATTCCTGAAATGTGCTTCATTTACTTTCCTTTTGGCCTCGTTGAATATCACTTCTGGTGCATAGAAGGATTGCCTTTTAGTCGTCATGGTCAGGGTTTTTCCTACTTGGCAGTAGGCGCATGAATATGTGCAAGTTTTCGCTGGAACATTGTTTATCCCCAAGCTTCGTCCTAAGCGTCTTGATGGAACAGGGCCGAAAGCCAATTTTCTTAGATCTTCCAAATTAGTAACTCCCATCTTAATGCAAAAAATAAAGTTTTACAAAATGCATAAACATGAAGCCAAAAAGTAAAAAGCCAAGAGACAACACTAGGAAGATGTTCATGCTGGTCGACCTTTCTACCGTTTCAGGTAATAAGTGCAAAAACGCTCCGCCTATTAAGGCGCATGCAGCAAATCCTACCCGACATAATAAAATACTGTCAAGTACCTCATCCTTAAATGCAAGACTAACTACCCCAACAAAGGCAATTACACTTATCGAAAATAAACTTGCAATTATTAGGAACAGCATCAAGCTACTTGTCCCCATCAGAACTGATAAGCCTTCCATGTCTCTAGCGTCCATCTCACATATGTTTTGACACTTTCATGCGCACGCAAACAAAAACTAGTCAGAAATTAACTATTAGTTCTCTGATTTGCTTCATTAGAAACTGCAAGAGGTCTTCCTTCAATTAAGGCTTGAGCAACCTTTCTCCTTGCACTTTGAAGAAATCTCCAAATAGTTCCTCTTGAGACGCCCATTTCTCTGCCTGCTTCTTCCTGAGACAACCCTTCAAGGTCAACTAGTCTTAGTGCCTCAACTTCTGCTGGTTCAATCCAGATGGATCTGGAGCTTGTTTTTGGTTCTGGAACAAGCCTCTCTACCTTCGGGGGATTTGGTATGGTGACTGGTTTGGGGAACCTTCCTCTTCTACCTCGTCTATGTCTGCGTCTCCACGCCATCTTAATCACTTATAATAATCCATCCGTAACTTTTATATATTTCTGTGCATTATCTAATAAATATAAATGTGCATAAACACAAAAATAGAGGTGAAATAAGAAATGCCAAGAGGAGATAGAACAGGACCATGGGGCTTAGGACCCATGACTGGGAGAGCAGCAGGCTATTGCGCTAGTTATCCTGTTCCTGGATTCATGAATCCAATCCCTGGATTCAGGAGAGGATATGGCTTTGGGAGAGGACGGGGCAGAGGACGCGGTAGAGGTTTCGACAGAGGATGGAGCAGAGGCTTTGGTAGGAGCTTCGGCAGAGGTTGGTGGGGTTACTCACCGCAATATCAACAACCTTATCCGCCTCCAATGTATTCACCAGAACCACCACGATACCCATACGTTTATCCACCAGTGTATCCGCCAGTAACACAACCCCAGTCTCCAGAACAGGAAGTTGCAGCATTAGAAAATTACAAAAAAGAGTTGGAAGCAGAAAGAGCAGACCTTGAACAAGAGATGGGTGAAATTGAGTCCAGAATTGAAGAGTTAAAGACGACGCTTGAACAAGGAAAAAAGCAACAATAGGACCGTGAACCAGTCGAGTCTTCCAACGAAACGTTTTCAATGCAGTAACTGCGGACAAATCATCGAAGTCCCTCAAGGAATCCCGAAACCTCCAAACTGTGCGAATTGTGGAGCATCAGTCTACGTGATACATAGGCTAGATCCTGGGTCTCCAAGAGGACGTAGAGGGAGAAGCAGAGGAGGACGAAGTTTCTAGCCTATACTTTCCATCTTTTGTGGAGGATACCAGTTGAAAAAGAAGTTTAGAATAGCTGTGGCAACAAATGGAAAGAAAAGATTAGAAGATAATGTTTCAGAGGTTTTTGGTAGAGCGAACACATTCACAATGGTAGAAATTGAAGACGGCAAGATTCAGGTATCGAAGGTTATTGAGAATCCTGCTCTCTCTTACGAACATGGGGCTGGCCCAATTGCAGTTAAAGAATTGGTAGATTCTAAAGTTGACTTGGTGATTGCTCCACAATTAGGTATTGGCGCATCATCAATACTTGAACACCATGATGTGACTATAATTTTGGCAAAAGCTGGCACTAAAGTTGCAGAAGCGGTTGAAGACGCTTTGGAAGAATCACGTAAGAAATAACTCTATCCATCATTGAGAAAGGAAAACTCGTCTTCAGAAACACACTATGTATTGCTTAGTATGCTAAGTCTGAGCAAGACAAAACACGTAGGAAGACTGCCAGTTTTGGGGTTCAATAAAATTGAAAAAATGGTCATTTCCGAAATGCGCAAGATCTACTCAAAAAAAGCTATTGATCATGCTATGAACCCTAGAAATGTTGGTCGTATAGAAGAAGCCACTGGCGTTGCGAGAATCACTGGATCATGCGGTGATACAATGGAAATATCCCTAAAAATAGGGAGCGGTAAAATTGTAGAGGCAAAGTTTTTGACTGATGGTTGTGGTGCAAGTATAGCTTGTGGCAGCATCATAACGGAATTAATTAAGGGTAAACACATCTTCGAAGTCCAAAAATTTGATTCTAAAAGAATTCTCGAAGCTCTTAACGGTCTTCCTGAATCAGACATCCACTGCTCAGTATTGGCCTCAAATACGCTGGAGGCCGCTATCAAGGACTATATGAGCTGGAAAAATGAAAGAAATAATGTTAACAAAAGGAGATGACAAAAAATGAGAACAGAAAAAGAAATTAGGAAACGGCTAGAGGGACTTAAGAGGCAGAGAGCAACTGAAGGACCGTATATTGAATGGAAGAGTGTCGCTTGGCAAGCGGCGAAACAGGCTCTCGAGTGGGTTCTTGAAGAAGCAGAAAGTGCCCTAACTTATTGAGTAGATGCACCGATCATGCATGCATTGTTTTATCTCATAGAAGGACGTAGAAATAGGGTTTGCTAAAGATCTGCAGTTGGTGGTGCGCATACTTTTCATGTTGTTGTGAAAGAACAAAGCAAACCAAAATAAGCTTTTTCTGAGTAACTAGCAGCTTAAAGAAAAATTCCATTAAGAGGAAACTGAAATAAATGTACCTGTACTAGAAAAAAATGGTACAAGTACACACGCTTGAAAGAGAAATTACTTCGTCCTCTGTTCAATTGTCTTTGTCCCAATTTTTTTTGGGGACAAGGACATTTAAGCAGCCTAACCGTGATTCGTCACCTTCCTCTGAGCAACACGGGTACGCCGCTGCCCCATCAAAAAACTCCAGCAAAGCTGTTCAACTTCGCTAATTCCAAAGCACATGCACACGTATACCAACTTAAACTATGGTTTTCGGGAGATATCTCCACTGGTCGCTGGTTCGAGTCCTACCGGCGGCGCCACAGACATACCGGCGACTCTATATTCGCTTCCCGAAGAATTTTAGTCCATCCTGCTCAGTAACATACTCAAATGCGCGCGCGCAAAAAGGGGGGCATTGAAGTTGATGGTCTATTTGCTCTGGAAAATACCGAATTGGTTTCCCTCGGGATCTAGGGCGAAGGCCCACCAGCCTATTCCAGGGATCTCTTGCTTTGGTACTGTGATTTTTCCACCTAATTCCTCTATCTTCTTGCTGTACTCGTCTACAGACTCGACTGCGATGTAGGTTACTGGCTTATGTTCTGGATTCTGCTTTTTCATCATTCCCCCATTTACTCCTGGTCGTAATAGCATGCCCTTGTCATCAACAGGAATCGTTTCAATGTTCCAATACTCTGTAAAGCCCTGCATCTTCTCAATCTTCCATCCGAACAGTTTTGAGTAGAATTTCCGCAGTTTCTCTACATCGTCGGCAGGAATTTCAAAGTGCGCAATTGTATGATCTAACATTCAAAACACCATAGCAATGCTATGCCTTCTTGGTGTGCTTTTCCTTGGGCGCTCCACAGTTTGGACATGTCGCCTGTCGGCATCTACCTGTATATTCAGTCTTACATTCAGTGCAAATCCATGTTGGCATCTTGTTTACACCTTCTTTCTCCATCTAATTTAGACGCTATTGATGGTGAATCAGAGTATTTAATAGTTCCCTGCACGCGCCTGCACGTACGCAGAAAAAAAGGAGGAGATTGAGTGATATCTCCACATCGTGGAGGGTTCAAATCCCAACTCCCGCACTTTTGGACAAACTCCCCACACTTTTGAGGGATTCTACTTACGCTTCCTGAATAACTTAACAAAACCCGCAAGAGAATTATGCAAGAAACTTCTATTTCCACTTTCAATGGATAAGCACGCACATTAGCGTTTTGCAGTATTTATCCATTCTACATACTTGCAGAAAAACTCTCAAGTCCTGTAAATTTGCGCGAAGAAAAAAAGCGCGCGTTGTAAAATGAACTGTAACAATAGAGTTCGAGGTTTCTAGAACTATTCTATGGCAATATTCGAGTTTTTTCGAAACGATTCCCTTAAAAGAAGCCGTTTCCAAGTTTATTTTGGTGAAACACTTTGAAAATGAGGAAAAACATCTTCCTAACAGTCATACTGAAGACTTTGACCTTGACCTTACTACTAATGGCTGCACTAGATTATGAAGGCTCTCTTAAGACTGATGCATGCGAATACTGGAGTGAGAGTTAATGAATAAGAAAATTGTGACAACAATTTCCATTACATTGGTAATTTTGATATCTTCTTTATTGATATGGTCCCTTTTCAGATACGATGCTACCGTTCTCTCATTGACCTACCAAACCGATCCTGTCATATCATCACCCTTATCAGGTGCAGAGTATTCTTGGGAAGCAAAAGCATATAGCATACGAAATTTTGGTAACTCTCCATTTGAAGGGAAAGGATATGTTCATAGAGAAAGAATAACCTCTGAAAATAGATTCAGATACACCGAATTCCACAACCTAAATGTCACATTAAGACTAAGATTCCAGATTACTAATGCAACGGGCTACATGCTTTGTAATAAAACCTTGGATATTACAGATGGATGCGATAGGCAAATAATCTTTGAATTCAAACCTGGAGCAGTTAAGGCCGGTAATACACTGCAAATGAGGATAATCCTAAACCTAAATGTAAACTATAACTATGCTAGCGTCGATGGAGAGCAAAAGCAATTCACAATGCAAAAAGAGTGGATAAAAACAATACAAGTGCAACAAGCAGAACCAAAAAGTGGAACAACCTTCACATAACCAAGACTACACTCATTAATCACATTTTTTCTTTTTTTGTAAACACATGTCCACGCTGGAACTATCGAATTGCGCGCGTTAGCGTTTTATAGGATTCTCCATGCTTTTCCATCATCCCCAGTAATGCGCGCGCAACTTATGAAGAGGTCAATAGTCACCCAATTCACTCTTGAATGCTTCGCAGAGGTCTCTTCCCCAATTGTCGATGGCTTCCAACTTTCCGATGAAGAACCTGAGCACTGGTGGTTCATATACAAATTTTAACCCTTTTATTACATCTCGGTGGCTATATAGCCAATTTATTCTGTCAACAGCATATTCAATTTGCGATATTGTGTAAACTCTCCTTGGAAGTGCAATCCTTGTCAGTTCCAAATCAGAAAAGACTTCATTTCCTTCCTGGTCTCTTTCCATTGAAATAGTACCTCTTTCCATGCTCCTTACCCCAGAGGCTATGTAAAGGGCAGCTGTCAAAGCTCCCGCAGGATACTCGGATTGAGGAATATGAGGTAGAAACTTCATCGCGTCTAAATGACAAGCTAATCCACCTGGCGGTGTGACCACCGGAATTCCTGTTTTACGAAGTCTCTTTACAAAATATTTTATCTGCTCTACTGCACAACCTGCAAGATCAAAGTCTACCATTTCTCGCATCCCGACAGCCATAGCGCCAACTTCTCTCTGGGACATTCCCCCATATGTGAAGAAACCTTCATACACTGGAAGCCACGGCTTTATCTTTTCAAAGAGTTCCTCATTGTTTGTCGCTATACAACCGCCTCTAACGCATGTATTTTTCCTTCCACTCATGTAGAATAAATCCGCTATACCACACATCTCTTTGACTATCTCTGCAACCGTATTGCTTTCACACTCCTTTTCTCGTTGTTTTATAAGATATGCGTTTTCGCAAAGTAGACTTCCATCAAGTACCAGAGGAATGCGGTATTCACTGCAAATCTGTTTGATCTCTTTGAGATTTTTCATAGAGAACGGTTGTCCACCAAGCAAGTTAGTTGTTGCTTCCATACGAACGAAAGGTATTTTTTCCCTACCATGTTTTTTAATAGTGTCTCTCAACTTTTGTGGGTCCATGTTACCCTTGAACGGGTGAGTGCTCTCTGTTTTTAGTGCTTCATCAGCGTAGATTTCTAAGCATGTTGACCCTCCAGTCAGTTCGATATGCACCTTAGTGGTAGTAAAATGATAATTTGTAGGTATAATGCCCCCTTGTTTAGCAAAAACTTTCGATATCAAGTGTTCTGCTGCTCTTCCTTGATGAACATTCATTACATACTTATACCCCAAAACGTCTTTCACTGCATCGGCGAATTCATAAAAAGTCATACTACCTGCATAAGCATCGTCGGTTTTTATCATGGCAGCGAATTGGTTGTCGCTCATAGCATTTGTGCCGCTATCAGTTAACATATCAAGAAATATGTCCTTGGTTTTGAGCTGGAACGTGTTGTAGCCCGCCTCCTCTATAGCTTTAAGCCGGTGTTCCACTGGTATCAACCAAATTTTCTGCACCATTCTCGCCTTGTGCATCTCTATGGGTATTTCTTTACCTGAACATAATTTTATGGACATTTTTCAAACCTCGTTGGTTCCGCTGTTATCTATATCTGTTTTAATATCTCTTTCGGTCGTGACTTTCTTCATTTAACTTTGTCTAGGCTTCTTAGAGAAAGTTATAAGTGAAGCGATAAGACTATGAATGCTTTCTATAAAGCAGAGGAGAAGTTTCTTGGTTGATCTGAGTGTGCTGTTAGAAGACAGCCCTGGAAAACATGTGCTTTTGCTTGGTAACGAGGCCATTGCTAGAGGGATTTTAGAAGCGGGCATAGGCATTGTCACGACATATCCAGGCACACCAGCATCTGAGATAGGTGACTCTATCTCAGCAATTGCTGCTCAAGCCGGCTTGTATATGGAATATTCCACCAATGAAATCGTTGCGGTGGAGGTTGCTGCTGGCGCGGCAAACTGTGGAGTCAGAGCCCTTACCGCTATGAAGCACGTTGGGCTAAATGTGGCTTCGGATCTAGTTATGACCTTGGCTTATGCTGGTGTAAGGGGTGGCTTTGTTATAGTTACTGCCGATGACCCAGAATGCTATAGTTCTCAAAACGAACAAGATAACCGCTTCTATGCACTATTTTCAAATCTGCCATGCCTAGAACCGTCCAACCCTCAGGAAGCAAAAGACATGACAATTTCAGCAATTGAAATCTCTGAAAAACTAGAATTACCAGTACTGTTAAGAACCACAACTCGCACAAGCCACACGCGTGGATCTGTAGTATATGGCAGACTTACGAAACCTAACTTAAAGGGAAAATTCATTAAAGATGTAAAACGTTTAGTAATGGTTCCAGCCAATTCCAGACCCAAACACGGAGTACTTTTGAAAACGCTGGGAATGGCTAAAGGAATCAGTAATATGTCTCTCTACAACAGAGTTGTACTTGAAGGGAGAGATAGAAAATTCGGCATAATTTCTTCAAGCTCAGCTTATAACTACACAGTTGAAGCGGCAGATTTGTTAGGCATAGATGTTAGCGTCCTAAAGCTTGGCATGATACATCCGCTTCCAGAAAAAGTGATTGGAGAATTTCTGAAAAAGCATGAAAAAATAATTGTCGTTGAAGAGCTTGAACCTTACTTGGAAATGCAGATCAAGGCTATAGCCAAGGACTGTGCGCCGAAGGTCGAAATATTTGGAAAAATGAATAGGATATATTTTCCAAGGGAAGGCGAGTTTTCAATACGCACTGTCACAACAGGTTTAGCCAAGATAACTGGCAGAAAATCGCCAATAAACTTTAACAAAATTGATGAAAGATACACTGAAGTTGCCAGAGATTTGCCACTAAGACCGCCAATATTGTGTGCTGGATGTCCGCATAGAGCATCCTTCTACGTAATAAAAAAAGCTGCAGGAGAAGAAGCAATCTATACAACCGACATAGGTTGTTATGCTTTAGGAATTGCTCCACCCTCAAATATTGGAGACATAATGATATGCATGGGCGCCAGCATAGGCACTGCCCAAGGAATACGTAGGGTAACAAACGCAAAAACCATCGCGATAATTGGAGACTCTACATTTTTCCATGCGGGAATCCCAGGACTTATTAATGCTGTTTATAACAATCACAAGATTGTTGTAGTTATTTTAGATAACCTGTCAACAGCGATGACTGGACATCAACCACATCCAGGAACTGGTATAACTGGTATGCGTAGCCCAACAGAGAAAATACGTATTGAAAAGGTTGCTGAAGGGTGCGGTGTAAAAAATGTAAAAGTGGTTGACCCCTTCAAAATTAAAGAATCCGAAGCAACTTTAAAGGAGGCTCTGCAATATCCCGGGCCTTCAGTCATAGTTTTTCGAGCGCCATGCGCCTTAATGGTAGCTAGAGAAAGAAGACGCAAAAGTGCAGAAATCATGGTTTGCAAGATTACCGAGAAATGCACAAATTGCATGGCTTGCATTAAGCTGTTAGGTTGTCCAGCCTTAACCGTTGAAGAAGAAAGAGCTAGTATTAACGAATTCCTTTGCGTAGCATGTGGATTGTGCGCTTCAGTCTGCCCTTATGACGCTATAGAAAGCATGGAAGCACATTAGAGGAGGGCTATACTTTGGAAGAATTCAATATCATTTTAGCTGGTGTTGGTGGACAAGGCATACTTTTGGCAGCAGAAATTTTAGGAACTGCTGCAGTCAAAAAAGGCTGCAATGTGCGTGTAAGTGAGCTTCATGGCATGGCTCAACGAGGTGGAGCTGTGGTTTCTCATGTACGGATCGGCGAAAAGGCACTTGCACCTACTGTTTTAGAAGGTACAGCAGACGTAATCGTTGGCTTCGAACCCATGGAGGCTCTTCGAAACATCAAATTTGCCTCACAAAAAACAATAGTTCTTGTGAATACTAATCCTTTCAAAATTAGCGGAGCTGAATATCCAAAGGTCGGAGAAGTTCTTGAACAAATCAGAGGCTTTACGGAAAACATCATTTTAATTGACGCTGTAACTTTGGCGGAACAGGTAGGTGCCCTAATAACTCAGAATGTGGTGATGATAGGAGCGTTGGCAGTTACTGAGAAACTACCGATGAACGTTGAGGCTTTGAAAGGGGCATTGCATGAATTGGTGCCAGCCAAATATCTAGACATAAACCTGAAGGCTTTTAAACTAGGCTACAACGCCGTTAAAACAGCCACACACCAGTCTAGGTAGGTGGTTGTGGCGGCCATTCCATATAGCTAGCATAAGTAAAGGCGATCGTGTCTCCTCTGTGAAGTATGTGTTTTGCACATGAGTAATTTGGAAGTATCCATTCTAAGCTTCCAGAGTCCCAGTACCAGTAGAACCATCCATGCGTAGAATTGTTGGCTACACCATTTATTGATGTCACTAGTATTCCAAGCTCTCCTCCATAGTCTGTATAGTTTATGTTATCTGCTATTGAGTATATGGCTGTGAATGCGGTTGAGCCTAACGGAAGCACAGTGTTGTTATGCCAAACTTTCGTTTCGTTACCATAGCTTAGAAGAACGTTAGCTTTAAGAGAGATACCTTCCAACACGGTTGAAATATCTCTAATATAAGCGTCAAGTTGATCAGCTAGATTGTTGGTTAGGTTGTTGTACGCATCGAGTTGATCGGCTAAATCGTTGTATGAAGAAGTAAACTGGCTGGCTAGATTGTCGACTACACTGTTGTATGCAGCAATCTGATTAATTAGATTGTTATATTCATTTTGATATGTGTGATATTGGACGAAATAATAGCCAGCGACGACGGTTCCCAAAACTGCCCAGACGACCACGCCGAGAATTACATAGGTAAAGAAGCTTTTTTCCAAATGTTTTCACCTCCGAAGAATTTCTGTAAAGCTTTTGTTAGCGGAAAGAAAGCTAGTGAAAAGACAAGGAAGTTTGATACAACATGGATTAACGAAAAAGGAGCCCCGAAAACAATTGCACTTATAAACGCCGGTAATATTGGCATTCCAAGCACAATATTAGATACGGCAACGCCAAAATTTGTAATTACGTCATAAACAAGCGTAAGGAAAGCACCTAAAGCTGCCGTCTCACCGCACGAACTTAGAGTGTACGTGCCTTTCTTTGTCCGTCCATAAAGTCCACCTACAATGCCTATGATAATCATTCCAGTTATCTGGAAAGGCAACATCAGCCCGGCAAATCCCCAAGGAGATAAAAATCCGTTTATGAACATCACAGTGGTGCCTAGTGCACTACCTATAAATGTGCCGAAAAAAACACCGACGATAAAGACAAGCAAAGAAGTGAATTCGACATTTGGGGGGCGGGGCATTAGTTGAATACTTATGCATAGGGTGGATAGTATGGTGAGTAGTGCAAGGCGGCGAGTTGTTAGTGATTTCATGGAAGATTGGTTGGATTATCCATCCATATAAAACTTTCCTCTTCTCCTGCTCTTCCATGGATACGCCTCCTTGAGCCAATAATAGAAATACACTAAACGCGTCAAAACAACATCTTGTTTCTCTCTAAGATCTCTCTTGATGTCTGCCAAAGCCTCATCGATCAATGCTGAGGCAGACATGTCTGTGAACTGTGCATAGGCTTTGAAGGCTGTTCGGTAAATGTATCTGGTTCCCTCCCTTGCCATGGTGCCTAGCCACCGTCTGAGCGCTGGATCCTCCCAGTTGACACTTACCAACATTTTGTTCTGAAGCTCCCATAGGAAATAAGTAACGGGGCACGCCATGGCACCGCCTTACATAAATATGTTGAGTTGGGGGTTTAACCTAAGGAAAGTTTATATAAATTGCGTATCACTTTCGGTAGTTAGCTTCAAAACGCTGGAGACTTAAAATGTCAAAAGAATTCCGCCACATCACCCGAATAGTAGAAACAGACCTAGATGGCACCCTAAAAGTAGCCCGAGCCATCTCCAAAATAAAAGGAATAGGAATCAGCATGGCAAACACCATAGTAAAAAAAGGCGAAATAAACCCAGAAATCCGCCTCGGATTTCTCTCAGACCAAGACCTAGAAAAACTAGAAGATATAATAGAAAATCCAACTAAGTACGATTTGCCAGAATGGCTTTTTAACCGCCAAAAAGACTTAGAAACTGGAAAAAATTTACATCTCACGGGCTCCGACCTTGTTCTTCAAACAAAAACAGATATAAATCTTCTAAAAGCCACAAAATCGTGGAAAGGCTACCGCCACTCCTACGGGCTTAAAGTGCGTGGTCAGCGGACTAAAACCACTGGAAGGAAAGGAAAGGCTATAGGCGTCAAAAAGAAACAGAGGCCTATGGGGGCTAAGAGGTAATGGGTGATCCAAAAAAGCAGCGAAAGAAATATGAAACTCCTAGGTTTCCATGGCGAATTGACATATTGCAGGCAGAACTTAAGCTGCTTGGTCAGTATGGACTGCGAAACAAAAGGGAATTGTGGCGCCACAAGACAGCGCTATCAAAGTTCCGAGGCATAGCACGTTCCATATTAGGCATGCCTGAGAAAGAAGGACAAAAATTGAAGGAACAACTTCTCAACAGACTGGATAGACTTGGAATACTTCCAGAAACTGCCGCCCTAGACGATGTGCTAGATCTAGCAATCGAAGACATTCTTGAAAGAAGACTACAATCTCTTGTTTTTCAGAACGGCTTAACCAAATCAGTATATCAAGCTCGTCAGCTTATAACACACGGTCACATAGCTATTGACGGAAAAAAAGTAACGTCACCAAGCTACTTAGTGCTAAGAGATGAAGAAGCTCACATCACTTATGCACCCACCAGTACTATAGAAAACCCAAATCATCCATTGCGTCAAAATCTAGTCAGTACGCCTCAAACCGAAACCAAAAAATAGACGATAAAGAGGAGCAGACTGCAGCATGAGTAAGAAAACCGAAAAATGGGGCGTCGTTCACATCTACAGCTCATACAACAACACTATCATACACGTAACAGACATCTCAGGAGCAGAAACAATTTCAAGAACCAGTGGCGGCATGTTCGTAAAAGCAGATCGCCTAGAATCTTCACCATACGCCGCCATGCGCGCTGCAAGTGCAGCCGCTTCAACTGCAAAAGAAAAAGGCATAACAGCCATACACATAAAAGTAAGAGCACCTGGCGGCTCAAGCGCCAGAACCCCAGGCCCAGGAGCACAAGCAGCAATAAGAGCTTTAGCAAGAGCTGGGTTCCGCATAGGTCGCATTGAAGAAGTTACGCCCATTCCTCACGACGGCACTCGAAGAAAAGGTGGTCGAAGAGGTCGAAGAGTGTAATACCGTGTGTTTTGCAGTGTTAAAAATGTTGGCTAATATGGCTATGGAAGGAACGTAAAACTCGTGAAAATTCAAATCTTAGAGAAGAACGACGTTTCTTTGCGTTTGCTTATTGAAGGAACTAACACGGCTTTCATGAACACGTTGCGAAGAATAATACTCTCCGAAGTACCTACCATGGCCATGGACGACGTAGTTATCATCGAAAACTCCTCCCCACTTCAAGACGAATTTCTAGCCCACCGAATTGGACTAATCCCATTGAAAACAGATTTAGACACCTACAACTTGCCTGAAAACTGTACATGCAAAAGCGAGTTTGGATGCAACCTCTGCCGCGCGTCCTTAGTGCTGGAAGCAGAAGCAGAAGACCATATCATAAACGTGTATTCCGGTGACTTCAAGTCAGAAAATCCATCTATAGTTCCCGTGAGCAACAAAATTCCCATAGCCAAGTTAGCGCCAGGACAAAAAATAAGACTAGAAGCCTACGCGCGGTTGGGAAAAGGTAAAGATCATGCGAGATGGCAGCCCGTTTCTATGTGTGCTTACAAGTATGTGCCAATCATTACAATAGACACTAAACTTTGCAACTTGTGTAGTGACTGCATAAAGGTTTGTCCAAAAAATATCCTTATAAAAGCAGGAAACAAGATTGAGATTCGAAACATTGAAAACTGCACTATATGTCAGGACTGTGTAGATGCTTGCCCAAAAAAACCTAAAGCAATAGAAGTAACTTGGGACGAAACCTCCTTTGTTTTCGGCATCGAATCAACAGGCGCCCTTTCGACGGAAAGAACCCTGCGAGAAGCATTTAATATTCTGGAAGGAAAATTGAAGGATTTTTTAAACCAATTAACAGTGAAGAAAGATGAAAAAAGGACAGCCTGACAACCCACAACAACTAAGTCTCATTCGCTTTTTGAAGAAAGCAGCGAAAGAAAATGATGCACGAATATGGAACAGCATAGCCAATGCTGTGTCCAAGACAAGAAGCAGACGCGTGTCCGTGAATTTGAGCCGCATAAATCGGCACACCAAGAAAGGCCAAGTAGTGGCGGTAGCTGGCAAAGTTCTTGGAGCTGGAACTCTTTCTCATCCTATAACAGTTGCCGCTTTCGCATTTTCAGCTACAGCTAGAGAAAAAATAAAAAAGGCAAAGGGAAAGTGTTTGACGTTTCCCGAATTGGTGAAGAAAAATCCTAAGGGCTCGAACGTAAGAATTGTTGGGTAAAAAATATGAAACCTCAAAGCAAACTGGTAACAATTGTTGACGCGGACAATTTGATATTGGGCCGAATGGCAACTGTAGTTGCAAAACGCCTTCTTCAAGGTGAAAGCGTCATAATACTAAACGCGGAAAAAGCAGTCATATCTGGGAAAAGACTCAGTAGAGTAAAAGAGACGAAACAGAAGTTGGAAATTGGGCATCCTCGAAAAGGTCCATATTTTCCTAAACGTCCTGACCGATTTGTGAAACGAGCAATTCGAGGAATGCTACCTCGAAAAAAGCCAAAAGGTATAGAAGCATATAAAAGGCTACGTGTTTTCATCGGGGTGCCTAAAGAGTTTAAAGACCATCAGTTGGAAATAATATCGGAGGCAAGAGCTGAGAAGCTAAAATGCCCCTACATTACTGTGGGCAAGCTGGTTGAAGAAATTGGGTGGATCCCGGTAGGCGAGTAAAATGCCAAGTTCAAAGAAAATAGTAACAATTAGTGGAAAACGAAAAACCGCTATAGCTAGAGCTACAATAAGAGCAGGCAGAGGGAGAATTCGAATAAACAATGTTCCCCTAGAGATCTTTGAGCCGCAGATCGCTCGATTGAAAATTACGGAAACTCTTCTTCAAGTTGGTGATGAACTCAGGAATCAGATGGACATAAACATAAAAGTCTCTGGTGGTGGTTTCATAGGACAGGCAGAAGCTGTGAGAATGGCGATGGCTAGAGGACTATTAAAGTGGACAAAAAGCAAACATTTGCAGTCGGTCTTCACCGAATATGACAGAACCATGCTTGCAGGTGACCCTCGACGAAAGGAATCTAAAAAATTTGGAGGCCCAGGTGCACGTGCTAAACGCCAGAAAAGCTACAGATAAAAAAAGGATGGACTGAAAAATGATTGTTCCTGTTCGCTGTTTCACATGCGGCAAAGTAATAGGCGACAAATGGGAAGACTTCGCTAGACGAGTAAAAGAAGGGGAAGATGCAGGCAAAGTCTTAGATGACCTCGGCGTAACGCGTTATTGTTGCCGAAGAATGCTTCTTTCTCATGTAGAAATTATCGATGAAATCATTAAGTTTTATGACACTGGAAAAAAAAGACAGATGAGACCACCGTAAAGGGGGGAGATGCCTAGGCTTGTCCAGTCAAATAAAGGAAGTTGTGGCGCGCAGAATTTTCAATAGTCGTGGAGACGAAACAATAGAAGTGGACATAGAAACTGAGTCTGGTTTTGGAAGAGCAGCCGCGCCAGCGGGAGCGAGCAAAGGCTTGGCTGAAGTTGTGTATTATCCAGAAGGCGGTGTAGAGACCGCAGTAGAGATCGTTGAAAAATCAATTGCACCTAAATTAGTTGGCATGGATGCAAATGAACAAGAAGAAATAGACTATCTTCTTCACGAAATCGACGGAACGGGATACTTCAAAAAGATAGGAGGAAACACTGCGTACGCTATCTCTTTGTGTGCCGCAAAAGCAACATCCGACTCTTATGATGTGCTATTATATGAATATCTTGGAGGTCACCTTGCTTATGAACTCCCATTTCCTCTAGGAAATGTTTTAAGCGGAGGTAAACACGCCCATGGTAGAGCTCCTGATATACAAGAATTTTTGGTTTTACCCATCTATGCAAAGTCTTTTTGGGATGCTGCAAAGGCAAACGTGGCGTTCCATAGAAAAGTGGGTGAAATTCTTAGAAAAACCAAGAAAACGTTTACAAGTGGAAGAAGCGATGAAGGCGCTTGGATTGCCGACGTAAATAACTACGAAGCTCTAGAGCTCATGATGCAAGCATGTGAAGAGGTTTCAAAGCAGCTTGGATTCGAATGTAGAGTAGGAGTAGATGTTGCTGCTTCAACTCTTTGGAACTCCAAAAAGAAATGCTACATTTATTCTCATGAAAAAACCAAAAGAACACCCGAAGAGCAGGTGGAATATGTTTTGGAATTGATCGAAAAATACAACCTAATTTACGTGGAAGACCCATTTCACGAGGAGGATTTTGAAAATTTTGCGTGGCTAACAAAAACAGCCAGCAACTGCCTCATTTGTGGCGACGACTTGTTTGTTACAAATGTTAAACGACTAAAACATGGAATCAAAAAAGCCGCTGCTAACTCGATAATAATAAAGCCCAATCAAATAGGAACACTTACCGACGCTTGGGAAGCCGCAAAAACGGCTAGAGAAGCACTATACGCGCCGGTAGTATCGCATAGGTCAGGCGACACTGTGAATGCGGAGATTGCTCATTTGGCGGTAGCTTTTCACTGTCCCATTATTAAGACGGGCGTGATTGAAGGAGCTCGAATCGCAAAAATTAACGAACTTATCAGGATAGAAGACACGCTTGGAAAAAGAGCGAGAATGGCTAAAATTCCGTTAAAGGAGGAAAATATTGCTGTCAGAAAAAGAAGAAAATGAAAAAACTGAGAATGCCGGGAATATCGAGAAGACGAATTTACAGGAAAAAAGTGATGAAGAATTAGCAGTGGCAACTGAAGAAGAACTCTTATTACCACGTGATACGCTACTCTCCGCAGGCATCCACATAGGCACACGTATGAAAACGAAAGACATGGATCAATTTATCTACCGTGTAAGACCTGACGGTTTGTTCGTGCTGGATGTTAAGAAAACAGATGAACGTATACGCATCGCAGCGAAATTCCTTTCAAGATTTGAACCAGCAAAAATCGCTGTTGTTGCAGCTCGACTTTATGCACGTTATCCAGCAACGAAGTTCTGTGAAGTAACAAAGGCAACATCTATTGCAGGAAGATTTGTTCCCGGGCTGTTCTCAAATCCTTTTTATCCAAAACACATCGAACCAGCAGTCATTATTGTTTCTGACCCGAAAGCTGATTTGCAAGCTGTGAAAGAAGCAGGGATTATGGGCATTCCAGTCATCGCATTGTGTAGCACTGATAACGAATTTTCTGGCGTAGACTTTGTGATTCCAACGAACAACAAGGGTCGAAGAGCTTTAGCAGTCATTTATTGGATGCTGGCGAGGCAAGTGCTTCGTGAGAAAGGAGAATTGGCGCTTGACAAAGACTTGGAGTTGTCCATTGACGATTTTGAAGCAAGAATATCACGAGTTGAATAGCCAACTGAGGGTACGTCAGTGAAAATAAGGAGATCATGCCAAGCGGGAAGTTTCTACGCTGGCATTCCAGAAGCATTAAAAAAACAGATAGAAAACTGCTTCACCCACAAACTGGGCCCTGGGAAGATTCCAATTGTGCAAAAGGGCTCAAGAAATGTTGTTGGCTTAATTTGTCCTCACGCTGGTTATATGTACTCAGGTCCAGTGGCTGCCCATTCATACTCCTGTTTGGCTGCTGACGGTAAGCCACATGTCATCGTGATTTTTGGTCCAAATCACACTGGGCAAGGTAGCGGGTTAGCGGTTATGAAGGAAGGAGTTTGGCGAACACCCTTAGGTGACGTACAAATCGACAAAGAAACTGCAGACCAGATTTTGCGCAAATCAGGAATTATTGATGTAGACGAGTTGGCGCATGTTTTTGAGCATTCTATTGAAGTTCAGCTTCCTTTTCTACAGTATCTTTACGGCTCAGCTTTCACGTTCGTACCCGTAAGTTTTCTGATGCAAGATTTTGAGTCAAGCCGTGAAGTGGGTCAAGCTGTCGCAGAGGCTTTGGATGGAAAAAACGCTGTAATAATCGCCTCTACAGACATGACACATTATGAGCCCCACGAGTTAGCGGAAAAGAAAGATAGGAAAGCGCTTAGTGCCTTAGAAAAGCTGGATGAAAAAGAGTTTTATTCAACTATTGAACGTTATCACATAACTGCCTGCGGTTATGGTCCAGTTGTGGCTCTTATTACTGCAGCCAAACTTTTCGGCGCCAAAAAAGGTCAAATTCTTTGCTATAAAACAAGCGGTGACGTTACAGGAGATTATTCGGCTGTTGTCGGTTACGCTTCTGCTGCGTTCACAAAATAGGAAAGGTAGTGGTGTCTTTGGCAGTAACAGCCTCTGCACCAGCCAAAATAATACTGTTCGGCGAGCACTTCGTCGTTTACGGCGAGCCAGCAATCGTGTTAGCCATTGACAAGCGCGCCTATGTAACAGTAACTCTGCGAAATGACAAACGTATACGTGTGCTTTCAAGAGATTTAGGCGTGGCTGGTTATTTCGAAAATAATCGTTTTTCAGCAGAAAAAGGCAAAGAAAACATCCGAGCTAAACTGGAACCGATAATGGTTGCAGCAAGGAAAGTCTTAGGCCAACATCGTGGAAAGAATGTGGGCGTCAGTGTTGAGATTAACTCCTCAATTCCAGTTGCCGCAGGGCTAGGTTCCTCCGCAGCGGTAGCGGCTGCAACCGCACTTGCAATGAGCAGATTGCTGAATGTAGAATTAGCACAGGAAGATGTTTTTCAGATTGCCTATGACGCTGAGAAGCTGATTCACGGCACTCCCTCGGGCGTAGACCCTACAATTGCAACGTATGGCGGCGTCGTATTATATCAAAGGAATAAGGGTTTCACTCGGTTGGAAGTGGCTGCTGACATTCTTCTTGTTATCGGAAACACCTGCATAGAAAGATCTACTGGAAGCTTAGTTGCGGAAGTGAAAAGGATACATGACTCGTATCCGTCCATTGTTGAGCCAGTAATAAAGAGTGGAGGCGAAGTTGCTTGTGCTGCTGTCAAGGCGTTGCAAAATGGCGACTTAGCACTGTTAGGCGAGCTTATGAACATCAATCACGCCCTTCTTTATGCTGTCGGCGTTTCAAACGAATCGTTAGAAAGACTGGTGTTCGCAGCAAGGAAAGCTGGAGCGTTAGGTGCAAAATTGACAGGCGCAGGGGGAGGGGGCTGCATTATTGCTTTAGCCAAACCGAAGAATTTAAAGCATGTCCAAAAAGCTATTGAGCAGGCTGGCGGAAGGGCTTTTGTTGCTAGAAGAACTGCGGACGGAGCTAAAATTGAAGAGCAGAGCTGAAGCCAAGTTGATGGTTTTGAAGCTCGGCGGCTCCGTGATAACAGATAAAGGAAAACCCATGACTCCCAACCTAGATGCCATACAGCGGCTGGCAAAGGAAATAGCTGACGCAAATGTTGAACGTTTAATTATAGTGCATGGCGGCGGCAGCTTCGGTCATCCTCTAGCAAAACAATACAAGATCAAAGAAGGCTACGAAGATCCATCACAAATTGAAGGCTTTTCAAAAACCCATCAAGCCATGCTTGAACTGAACAAACTAGTTGTGGATGCTCTAATACGCCATAATATTGCTGCTTTTTCTGTTTCTCCGTCGTCCTGCATAGTTACGAAGGCTAGACGAATTCAAATCTTCTACAACAGCACGTTAATCCAGCTTTTAGACATAGGGTTTGTGCCTGTGCTTTTTGGAGACGCAGTTCTAGACAACAACATAGGATTCACAATACTCTCTGGTGATCAGCTAGTTGCCACCTTAGCAACAAAGTTCAAGGCTAATAAGATAATTATTGGCGCTGACGTAGATGGACTACACACAGCAGATCCGAAGACTGACGATTCTGCACAACTAATACCGCACATCACATTGCAGGAATTGAAAACTTTGCTACACAATATTGAGAAAGCAAAAGTAACCGACGTGACAGGGGGGATGTTGGGCAAAATTTTAGAACTGATACCAGCTATTGACGCTGACATTCCGACGATAATTGTTAATGCTGCCGAGGAATGTAATGTTTACAAGGCGCTTAGGGAAGAAAAAGTAGTCAGTACATTAATCGAAAAAGAGTGAACTGTATTGCCTAATCAGACAGAGAATAGAAAAGCTGAACACATAAAAATCTCCTTAGAAGAAGATGTAGGGGCTAGACGAATTACTACTGGTTTTGAAAATGTCTACTTCGTGCACCAAGCTTTGCCTGAAATTGACCGCGACAAAATCCGTCTCACTACGAATATCTTCAGCCACAAATTTTCTGCTCCAATTTTTGTTGGTGCCATGACTGGAGGTACAAGAGAAGCCACAAAAATCAACACGTTTATCGCCAAAGCAGTTGAGGAGCTTGGCTTAGGAATGGGTGTTGGAAGCCAAAGAGCCGCGATAGAAGAACCTAAACTAGAATCGACTTATAAAATTGTTAGAAAAAAGGCGCCAGACGCCTTTTTAGTTGCCAACATTGGAGCGCCTCAACTTGTACAAGGATATGGCGTGAAGGAGGCTGAAAAGGCGGTGGAAATGATTGAAGCCGATGCTTTGGCTATTCATTTGAATCCGTTGCAGGAAGCGATTCAACCAGAAGGTGAGGCAGGTTATGCTGGTGTTCTTCAGAAAATAGAGGAGATAGCAAAGGCGCTTCAAATACCCATAATTGTAAAGGAAACAGGAGCAGGCATGTCTGCTGAGGTTGCTAAGAAGCTAGAACGGGTTGGAGTGAAAGGTATTGATGTTTCTGGTGCTGGTGGAACGAGCTGGGCAGCTGTAGAGTATTATCGGGCAAAAGCTGCTGAAGACGTGTTTCGCCGACGGTTGGGCGAGAGCTTCTGGGACTGGGGCATACATACCGTAGCAAGTCTCGTCGAAGTCAGCCACTCTACAAAACTTACAGTTATAGCCTCAGGTGGAGTGCGAACAGGCACAGATGTGGCAAAAGCATTAGCGCTAGGCGCGAGTCTAGCCAGCATGTCCACCCCTATACTACGTCCAGCTACTAAAAGCGCAAGTGAAGTGAAGAAAGCTTTGAATTTCTTTGTTGAAGAGTTGAGAAACGCCATGTTTCTTGTCGGCGCAGAATCGGTGGACGAGTTAAAGAAGGCTCCTGTGGTGTTGTTGGGAAAGACAGCGGAGTGGTTGGAAAAGCGAGGTTTCAAACCTGAATTGTATGCGAGGCGATGACTATGGAGATTGGTGTTGAGAAGTTTTTAGAAAAGCAAGTTGCTGTTATTGATGAGATGATTGAAAAATATATCCCGAGAAAATTTGAGAAAGACGCAGTTGTCTTTGATCTTAGTGCGCCAAGATACGCGTACAACCTCGAGGCTTTAGACAAAGCAATTGCGGAGCCTATCTGGGAGTTTCTCGACCGAGGCGGAAAACGTTGGAGACCCAGCCTATTTCTATTAATCTGCGAAGCCCTAGGAAAGAGTCCCAAAGACTTCCTAGAATACGCCATAATCCCCGAAGTCATACACAACGGAACGTTGATGGTAGACGACATAGAAGACCAATCAGAACTCCGCAGAGGCAAACCGTGCACCTACAAGCTGTTCGGCTTGGACATAGCCATAAACTCTGGCAACGCTATGTATTACCTTCCCCTCTTGTCTCTTGTTAAAAATCGAGACAAAATCCCACCTGCCACATTGAACAAGGCTTACGAGATTTACGTGCAAGAAATGATTAACCTCAGCTTCGGCCAAGCTATGGATATCGCGTGGCACAGAGGACTTGCAGATGCTGACAAGATAGGTGAGCAGGATTATTTGCAGATGTGTGCTTACAAGACTGGAACTTTAGCTAGGATAGCGGCAAGGCTGGCTGCAGTTTTGTCGGGTGCTGATGACGAGTTGACTGAAATATTGGGACGTTTTGCAGAGGCGGTTGGTGTTGCTTTTCAGATACAAGATGATGTCTTAGACTTAACTGGAAAAGCGTTTACTGAGAAGAAAGGGGCGCTGGGAATGGACGTTTCTGAAGGCAAACGGACATTGATTGTTATTTATACTTTGCAAAAAGCAACATCTATAGACAGAAAGCGACTTAACGAAATTTTAACCATGCACACAAACGAGCAGAAACTACGTGACGAAGCCATAGCCATTATGGAGAAGTACAACGCTATTGACTATGCAAAAAAGTATGCACGTAAAATCGTGAGAGAAAGCTGGAACAATGTTGACAAGCTACTCCCTGCTTCAGCTGCAAAAGAAAAATTAAGAGCCTTTGCAGACTATCTTATCGAAAGAAAAATCTGAGAATTTGAGTGACTTCGTTGTCTTTTAACGCCGAACTTAGAGAAAAAATAAAGAAAATTGCATTGCTAAATGCTGTTCGCCATGAAGGAAAAGCGTATCCAGCGCCAGTTATCGGTAAGTTACTTGCTGAAAAACCGCGTTTGAAAGCGAAGGTTAAGGAGATAGTGCCCATTGTGGCAGAGGTTGTTGAAGAAGTTAACAGCCTCTGTTTTGAAGAGCAGAGAAAGATTGTGGAAGAGAATTGGCCTGAGGCTCTCGTTCGAGAGAAAGTTGAAGAGGAGAAGAGGCTTCCACCTTTGCCAAACGTAGACAAGTATAAAGTGGTTGTGACGCGTTTTTCTCCTAACCCCGACGCGCCTATTCATCTCGGCTCTGCGAGGGCGATAATTCTGTGTCATGAATATGCAAAGATGTATGGGGGAAAGTTTCTTGTGCGCTTTGAAGACACTGACCCCAAACTGAAACGTCCGCAGCTACAGTTTTACGACTTTATAAAAGAGGACTTAAAATGGTTAGAATGTGAGCCTGACGAGTATATTATTCAAAGCGACCGTTTACCCATCTATTACGAACATGCAGAGCGATTGCTTAAAGAGGGCAATGCTTACATTTGCACCTGCAAGTCTGAAGCGTTCAAAAAACTGATTTTAGCCAAAAAACCATGCTCCTGCCGCAGCGTGCTGCCTGAAGAACAGTTAAAACGTTGGCAAAAAATGTTCGATGGCACTTACAAGGAAGGAGATGCTGTTGTCCGCGTCAAAACAGACCTTACACATCCGAATCCAGCGGTTCGAGATTGGCCGGCACTGCGCATAATCGACACCGAGACTTATCCGCATCCTCGAGTTGGCAGCAAATATCGTGTTTGGCCGCTATACAACCTTGCATGCGGCGTAGACGACCACCTCATGGGCGTGACTCACATAATACGTGGAAAAGAGCACTTGACTAATCAGACTCGACAGGAGTACATGTATCGCTATTTCGGCTGGACGTACCCAGAAGCCATTCATTATGGACGAATGAAAATCACTGGGGCGTCCTTGAGCAAATCGAAGATTGTGCAAGGCATGCGTGATGGACTCTATAAAAGCTGGGACGATCCAAGGTTGGCTACCTTTGCAGCTCTTAGACGTAGAGGCATACAAGCAGACGCAACAAAACGGTTGATCGTCGATGTGGGACCTAAAACGCAAGACGTGACGCTCAGCTGGGAAAATCTGTACGCATACAACCGAAGGATAATTGAACCTAAAGCAAACCGTTACTTCTTTGTGCACAACCCAAAAAAACTGATTGTACGCTATCTTCCCAAACCATTTGCAGCAAAAATTCCCTTGCATCCTGATTATCCGGAAAGGGGTTTTCGACAATTCAACGTCATACCAAAAGATGGTGTTGCGCGGTTTTGGGTGGCAACAAAAGATGTTGAGAGAATGGAAAAAGGCCGAGTAATACGGTTTATGGAGTTGTTCAATATAAGGATAGACTGTATGGAAGAAGATGTTGTGAAGGCGATGTTTCATAGCCAAGAGTATGGGGAAGCTAAGAAAGTTAAGGCGCCTTTAATTCATTGGATTCCTGAAAATACCGTCGTAAAGTGTCAAGTGGTGTTACAAGATGCGTCTGTTGCTAAGGGCTTAGTTGAAGAGAGTTGTAAGCAGCTACAAGTTGATGCTGTCGTGCAGTTTGAAAGGTTTGGCTTCGTAAGAATAGACAGCGACGAAGACGGCTTAACTACCGCTTATTATTGTCATCGTTGAAGCAGTATAGGGATAAATATGAATGAACGGAAATATGCTCTGTTTGGAGTAGCTGGCCCTCTAGTAGCGTATCTTTTCATCGCAGTCTCCATAATTTTGTCTCCTTGGTTTAGCTAGTCGGATAATGCCTTAAGTGATCTTGGACACGCCGTTAGAAGCGACATTGCACCAGTGTTCAATTTTGGCTTGCTGCTAGTTGGATTCTTCATCATGATTTATTCGATCACAGCTTTTAGGAATCATGCCAAGTATACCAGCTACTGCTTGTTAATCTCGGCTTTACTGCTTCAACTGGTTGCTACTTTTGATGAAGTGTACGATTCTCTCCACTTTTTTGTGTCGGTGCTATTTTTTGTGTCATTGGGCTTCGCTTCAGTAATCTACACTGTGGAAAGAAAATCTGTTGTAGCCTTGGCAGATTTTATGATATGTTTAGGTTCATGGATATTATATTCAGCGGGAATTTATAGCTTGGGAATCGCGGTGCCTGAAACCATATCATCATTGGCAACCATCTCATGGGTTTTTTTGTCTGCTCTCAGAATTTACCTCGGCAAATCGAATCGTTAGGTGCTGAAGTGGAATAACCGCAATATGGACATTGCAATTTCGAGAAATATGAATTTCAAATAGTTACTCAGATTTCTTAAGAGATTTATTCACAGCAATGAATCATAAGAAAGGAGAGACAATGCTATGCCTCGTTCAAGATTAGAAAAGTATCTAAGCATTCTCGAAGCTCTGGTTCCTCAGTCTTTAAACTTTGAGGACGTTTCGTATGAGGCTGACATAGAGTGCAGGACGCTGAAGAGATACTTGAACTTTTTAATTTCAAATAATCTTGTCGAAGAACGACCTCTAAACAAGAAAAGAGTCGTTTACGCTATTACTGAAAGAGGATTGGCAGTAGTCAAAACGTTGAAAGCGCAAAGATACTTGCAGAAACTTAAGAATATTCTGCCAGTTGTTGAGGAAGCAAGCGAAGTTGGACCGTTACTTTCAAAGCATGTTCGCCAATTCGAAGAGGAAAGTTAGTGTCTTTGCTGGGTCAAAAATGTGGTTTTTTTTTAAGACACACAAAGAATTTTACTCTTTTAAAACACGAACGTTTAGCGTAAACGGTTTTGTGCAATAGAGGGGTCTTAATTGAGCGTAAAGAAAATGAGCTCTCAAGTATTCAAGAAGATTGAAGAAAGCCTCGAAGCTGAAGGGAGTTATGCGGACTCCGAGGAGTCGACAGTTAAAATTAGTCTTAAGGACATGACTCAAGAAGAGAAAATACAAGAAGCCGGCAAACCATTGTACCTAAAAAGATACGAATAATGGCAAAAAATCTTGCTATTGGCTCTACGCACTTTGCTTTATGTCACCCTTCAAGATTTATTCCACTTCCAGCTCAGCCATTAAACCCTTCGGCGGATATAAGAACATGTGGCTTTTCTCAGGCGAAAACCCAACTGTTACCTCATCAGCCTCTTTGAGCCATTCCCCTCCCAAACTCGGCCTTACAACAATAATTGAGTCATCATTAGCTAAGCGAATTTCGTAGCGAATATCCGTTCCTTCAAACCGAACTTTCTCAATAACTCCATTTAACCCATTTACCAAATTTTTCCGTCCCTTTGCTATCTCGAAAGCTTCAGGTCTAACTGCCAAAACAACCCTCTTATCCATCTGGGCTGCCTTGTTTTTCTTGGCGCTAACTTTCAAGTCACCACGTAATCTCACCGTTGCCACGTCACCTTTGACTCCAGTCACTCGTCCTTCGAGAAAATTGGATTCTCCGATAAAATTAGCCACAAAAATCTGCTGAGGTTTCATATACAACTCGTAAGGCGTTCCCACCTGAAGTATGCGACCTTTTTTCATAACAGCGATTCTGTCAGAAATAGCCATTGCCTCCGCTTGATCGTGAGTTACGTGGATAGCCGTTAATCCCAAGTCCTTCACAAGTCGTCTGATTTCGTATCTAAGTTCATTACGAATTTTTGCATCCAAAGCGCCGAGAGGTTCGTCTAACAGAAGAATTTTTGAGCCAGCGGCTAATGCCCTCGCCACTGCGACACGTTGCATCATGCCACCACTTAACTCGTGTGGGTAAGCATCAAAACGCTTTTCCAGCTTCACCATCTCCAACGTTTCACGACCGAGGCTCGCAGCTTTTTTCTCTTCCCAAGCTTTTACTCTGGGTCCGTAGGTTACGTTGTCGAAAACATTCATGTGTGGAAACAAGGCATAAGTTTGAAAGACGAAGCCGATTCCACGGTCTTCTGGAGGGACATTGTTGACTAAGGCGTCGTCTATGTAGATTTTTCCTTTGGTTGGATGAATTAGGCCTGCAATTGCTCTGAGTAATGTTGTTTTTCCGCAGCCGCTTGGTCCTATGAGTGAAAAATATTCTTTATCGTGAACTTCTAAGCTAACGTTGTCAACTGCTAGAATTTTCTTTCCGAAACGTTTTGTTACTCCTTTCAATTGTATTTTCGGCATCAACACTCACCATCCATGTTAGTAGACAGCTTTTCTCCCAGCTCCTAATTTAAGGAAAAGTAGCACTATAAAAGAAAGAACGATGAGGATTCCGCAGCCTAACCCAATGTCGGATGGAGTAATGGTAGTTAACTGATTGTTTTGATATTCGCTAAGCCATTCTACAAGTAGCACGGGCACTGTTCGCAGCTGAGACACTACAGCAAGAGTTGCCCCAGTTTCACTTACACTTCTCGTTAACACCATGATGGCACCAGCAAGCAACGAATACTTCGTCAAGGGCAAAATTATAGTTCTGAACACAGTAAAAGGTTTAGCTCCATGAATACGAGCAGCATTTTCTAATTCTATGTCTGTACGCTCTATTGCAGCGACCAAAGATCTTACAAAGTAGGAATAAGTGATTGAAAGATGTGCTAAAATTAGCAACATTATCTCTGGCACAAATGCAGAGCTAGTCCAAAAAATACTGAGAGAAACTCCCAGAGCTGTAGAAGGCACAATTATTGGGATGTTGATGAGGATGTTTAAAACAGCTGAAACGGATCTTCCCAGCCTTTTTCGCGCAATTAAAACCGCCATGGGCAGCCCTGCCAATATGCTTAATAATGTTGCGAGTCCTCCGACAAGATAGGACAAGCCTAAACTTGACCAATACTCTTGCCAAATTCCAGACCCCGAAACTGCATTGTTTATGGTGCCGTCCATTATCGCGTTAAACGTCGGTAACGCTACGAAAAGTGAAGGAATTATGACCAATAAGGAGAAGACTAGTAGTGTTAATGTGTCTCTAGTAGCAGCTACACCTTTTGAACTTAACTTTCTTTCGAACGAAGGCCAAACACGTTGAATAGGAACATTTAGTTTCGACCCAAAAAAAAGTATCGCGCCGAAAATCGCGCACGAGATTAATATTAGTATCAGGCTTACAAAAACCAAAGGACCTAGCTGACCTTGGATTTTCATATTTTTTACAAAGATTGCGCCGTTTTCAAAAAAAATTCCAGCCACCATCATCGTCGCTCCTGTTTCACTAATTGATCTGGCAAAAGCCAACACGAAAGCACCGATTAAACTAGGCTTCAATATTGGGAAAGTGACGGTTCTATCTACAGTGAAAGGTGGCGCCCCTAGTGTTCTAGCCGCTTCTTCAAAAGTGCGTTGATAATCGAGAAGCGCTCCCACCATAACCCTTACAACCACAGGGAAAGAAAAAACAAAGTGGAGAAGTATTACAAGGAGCCATCCTGGAGAAACAAGACTGTCGCCAAAAAGAGACGAAATTCCTTGGGGACTGCTCCAAAACAGAAGCAGAGAATAGCCTAGCGTAACTGTTGGAACTACAAAGGGGATGTCTGCAAGTGTGTCTACGACGTTTAGCCATCTGGATTTTCCCCTTGTAATGAACCATGCTATAGGTATTCCAGCGACAAGGTCGATTATGGAAACGAAGATGGCAACTGCGAAGGATGCCCAAATGGCATTAACTGCTCTGGACATTAACTCAGGGTTTGCAGTAATTTCTCCAATAAGGTTCCATTTTAGGCCTATTCCGAAAATGGGTGGAATCAGAATCAACACGAGAAAGAAAAGTATGGCGCCAATGTAGATTGAATATGCGATTGTTTTATGAGATGAAATTTTGTCCAAGACTGCGACTTTGAATTTGGGCAATTTTGCTTTTCTCTCTCACTTTCTATTTATCCAAGGCGTATATTAGGCGTCTCAGGTTAATGACAGCACTTAGAATTCTCTTGTAGCCGCAAGAATTCTCACATAATCCGCAGTATCATCGCACGAATCTGCCACATGCTCCATTTCTTCTGCCAAGTCTCGAAGAAAAATCACTGTTGCCGCATTCATCTCGTCTGAATGTTGAAGAAAAAGTTCCTTTATCTTTTGATATTTTGCGTCAATTTCACCCTCTATTTTATCAATCGTTATTGCAAGCCTTTTTGCTTCCGGCGGATTCGTTCCAAGCGCCTCAATTGCTCGGCGCAAAATCCTCGTGCATTCAACCAGTTTAGTTGATACATAAACAAGTAATTCCCAGAAAACCTTTGGAATATCCATTTTAAGTATTAAATCGAGGCTTCTCGCCGCATCTTTAACGTGGTCCGCCATTTCATCCAGTCTTTTAACGAGATGCATTATGTCTTCGCGGTCATGAGGAGCCATTGTGTTTTTTGTTAATTCTTCAAAGATGGTTCTTCGCAGTTCATCGATTTCGTGTTCAATTTTAGACAAATGTCCAATATGAGTTTCAGCTTCTTTTTTGTTGTTTTTTGCAGCTGCAGTTACGGCTCTCTGTAAATCCGCAACCGTGTCTGTGGCTAAAATCATCTGCCTATCCGCAAGTTCGAGAACCTTGGATTTCCGTCTTCGCGCAAACCATTTTTCCATAATTCTCACCTTTTCTCAGAACAATATCTGTTAGTTGCCTATTACTTTTTGGCTTAAAACTAAAAGTGGTGCTCCGGCCGGGATTTGGACCCGGGTCTCCGGCTCGAAAGGCCGGAATACTTAGCCGGGCTATATTCGGCAGACAATTGGCTTCTACCGGAGCCCATTCTCGGAGCATTATGCAAATTAACGGTTCTTTCCAATAAATCTATCTCTATATCGAAAGCTGCCAAGGTTGTGCGAGTTGCGTTTTCGAAAGATTAGAAAGCGAATACATGCTTTTTTGTTAGCAAAACTCAATAGCCTAAGTTACGTAACAAATTAGAAGATGACTCGGTTGCCAATTTCCACAAAAAACCCAAAAATCAAACCTGCCTTCAAGTTGTGGTTCGAAATCAATGGAAAATACGTGTTCGGAGAGGGAACACATAAGCTCCTTGAAAGCATCAAGGCAGAAGGTTCACTTAGTGCTGCTGCCAAGGCTTTAGATATGTCTTATCGCTATGCGTGGGGTCTCGTCAAAGACGTAGAAGAACGTCTTGGGACACATGTTGTTAAAACTCGAAGGGGTGGAAAGCATGGAGGTCAAACAGAGTTAACAGAGGCGGGTCTTTCGCTAGTCACAGACTATAAAGAATTGAAGAAGAGTATGGCTGACGTCTGCAAGCTTTAATAGGCTGCTTATTCACTCAGTTCCACAGGTTGTTCGCAGCAGACCAAGACTCCGCCGCCGACTTTCTTGCCGCAAACGTTGCAGGTATTTTTTCTCCAATCTTTTTAACTCCTATTCCCTTGTTCTGCTTCCTTTTATAGGCAAGCTGTTTCCAAACATTCGCTTAACGAAGCAAACAACGCGTCCACCTTATTCATTGTAGGGGCGTAGTAAGCTGTTTTAGCGGAGTTTGTCATGACCGAGTTTATTCCAAGATCCCTTAACCACGTGACTATGGCACAAGTGTCGCATACCACATGTCCGCCAGCTTCCTCGACTATGTTGACGTAGTTTTCTGCCTTTTCCTTAAGCCATCTAGATGTGCAAATCCACAACCGCAAATTATCTTTCACTCTTTTCCCCTCAAGAAAAGTCGCCGCTTCCTCTAGTTCCTCTATGGAACAGTGGGGGCAGCCGAGAAAAACTAGGTCTGGCTGTTCAGCTGTTGTAGATAAACTTTCCATGGTGTTTTCTATGTCTTCTCTCTCAACAGAGACTTTTTCTTGCCACGTCTTTTCAACTGGTTTACCCGTTTGAAATATGGTTGTCATTCCAGCTGTAGCCATTGCGGCACCTAGCTGTTTGAGGTCATCATTGTCATGCTTGGGTAAGCCCTTTAAAAGGGGAATTTTGTCGTTGAGCAGATTTCCTAGGCGTATGCCTAAAGCTCCAAACTCAGCTTCATTCCTAAGCCTCGTCTCGACGTTAACTAGAACAGCGGGTTCACGATTTTCTGGCCTATGCATGCCATAGTCTGGAGTCTTTCCAACTAGTGCCGCGGCTAAGGCGCTTGGGCTTCCTTCTCTGTTTGTGTAGACACCTAAGACTGAGTTTGCGTATACTACTGCTGAGGACTCGGCCCACGCAAAATGAAAACCCTGCAAAGGCTGTTTCAGATAATAAGGTGTGCAGGTTAGAGTGGGGTCCGCACCCATTTTCTTGTATAGGCCAATAATTTGACGTTGTTTTTCATGTTTGTTCCTTGAAAACTTGGTTAGGTTGGGGTCGAGGCTAGAAGGGTTAAGCGTTACCTCCACTCTGGCTTTCCCCGCCGTTTTTGCAAGTTCTTCTAAAAATTCAATTGGGGCGTCACCAAGAGTTTTATAAGACACTCCAGACAGGTGGGCTGATTTTATGGGTATTAGTTTTGTTGCGCTGAACAGGTCGCCGAGGCGGGTGAGAATCCGCATAGAAATTTGACATGCCCAGCCGTATTCGCCATCGTACATTTTTTCTTCTTCAGTTGTCAAGTGCATGGGTTCTTCTCCAAGATTTTAACTGCTCCTTTTTCCCCGTCAACTTCAACTTTATCGCCCGATCTGATTTGTCTGATGTCTATTTGGTCTACCATTAGAATTTCTGCGATTATGGCGCCTACCACTACGACGGGGTCGGCTGTTTGGTTTACGATTGCCTTTGGCGCTAAGTTCTTTTTTGCCAAGGCGTAGAGAACGTAGCTGCCTACTGTTGAGCCGTGGCCGTGGGGAAAGCAGAGAATTGTGTCCTTCAGTTTTTTTCCTTCTAAGTCGTGGTTTTTTTCTATGATTGTTCCCGTGTTTGGGTCTACGCCTCCCAAGAAGCTTATGGGTTTTTTTGCCACTAACGCTGTTCCTCTGCAATATCCTAAGACGATGGTTCTTCCTTTTAACACGCGTATCCTCAAAGGTTGCCACCTGTTAATAGGATATTCTTGCCGAGTAGGGAAGTTCGCCTAGCACCTTTGTTGCCGCTTCACTAACTTCTACGCGATATTTTTCTTCGGTATAGACACGTACGACGTTTATGAATCCTCTTAACGCTTCGAAGATTCTCGAAATTTCGCTGAGACGTTGAGGAACCTTTTTTCCGTCTCTTGTTTTGTGGAAGATAGGGATTTCCATGGGTTCAATTAAGGCAGAGTGGTGGTAGGGTACAGAGGGTAGTGTTGGTACGTCGATGACTACAAACTGTGGGTTCACACTTGCTTCTCCGGCGATTTTGTCTCGCATTTCGTTGCGGATTTCTTCGGTGCTGAATAGCTTGGAGACTGTTTTGTCCTTGACATGGAAAGTTTGGTCGTAGACGCATTTGAGCAACCGCCGCCTTTCCAGGTTTTTCATGATTTTGCGGGATTTTTCGCACAGTTTTAGCATTGTCCAGACGGTGTAATCGTTAAGAGCCAAGTATTCTTCGGGTGTTTTAAAATTCACAAGTCCTAATTCGTCTTTTGCTTTTTCCATGGCTGTTGCAAGCATTATTTGGGCGGCTCTGCTTACGCGGTGGAAGTAGATGCTTTTGAAGGATTCTATGCGGGCTAGTATGAAAGATTCGAGAGCAGAGAGCGCGCCTATGTCGACAGCTAGGTTTTCGTCTAGGACGTCGAGCATGTGGATTATGCGGAAAACGTCTACGTTACCGTATTCTGCGCCGGTGTGGTAAGTGTCTCTGACAATGAAGTCAAGCTTGTCGACATCGACAGCGCTCTGGATGATTTGATCCATGAACATTTTTCCTTTTCGGCGCAGCGAACCTGTGGCGAGTTTTGCTGCTTCATCTGCGTCGTATCCCGCCTTTTCCAAGATGTCGCTCAACTCGGATTTCTCTATCATCCAAACGGTTATTTCTTCATGGGTTTTGCCGAGGAATTTCTCGAGCAAATACTCAAAAACGTGTGAAAACGGTCCGTGTCCCACATCGTGAAGTAACGCTGCGAGACGAATCATTTGAGTTTCTTCTTTGGACAGGTACTGGGAGAGATTAGAGTTTTCTGTTAGTCGCTGGGCTAGGTACATGGTGCCTATGGAATGCTCAAAACGTGTGTGGTTGGCGCCAGGGTAGACGTATTCTGCGCCTGCCAGTTGGCGGAGTCTGTGGAGTCGTTGCATCGGAAAAGAATCTATTATATCCTTTTCTGTTTCGGTTATGTAAACGTATCCGTGAACGGGGTCTTTTATTTCGCCCCAACGCTGATTCATCACTATCAACACTCCAATTTTTATCTTAGTTATTGCTATTTAAGGAGTCAGTTTTAGATATGGATGTTAAGCAGAAGAGGATTGGTGTAAGTGGAAGAGACTAAGCATCATAGCGTGTTTATTTGTATTGAGGGCATCGACGGCAGTGGAAAAACCACACAGGCCCACCGCCTCGTAAAAACTCTTACAAAGAAAGGATACGACGCCGTCTACACCACAGAACCCAGCAAAGGCACCTACGGCAAAATAATAAGAAAACACATACTTCAAGGAAACAACCGCGTCCCAACAGTCGTAGAAGCCGTGCTCTTTGCAGCAGACCGTGTCGACCACGTCGAAAACGAAGTCAAACCACTCTTAAAAGCAGGAAAAACTGTTGTCTGCGACCGCTACGTATACTCTTCCATTGCATACCAAGGAGCAGTCAACCTCAACCAGGAATGGATAAGAGAACTAAACAAACATGCTGTCAAACCAGACCTAGCAGTATACATCGACGTTCTGCCAAAAATCGTAATCAACCGTATTAAACGAAGAAAATCAGTCATGGAGACGCTGCAGACACAAGAGAACGTACGAAAACTATACTTAAAACTAGTAGAAGAAAAGCAACTTGTAATGGTCGATGGAAACGTCTCAATAAAAGAAGTAGCTGAAGCCATTGAAAACATGGTTTTAAAGTTCTTAGAGAAACACTAAACCGTCCGTGTGCCTTCAAGCTTTAGAGCAACGGAATACCGGTCAGCCAATTCCTTATTAATGTGCTCCGTCAAGAAAACTATCAAGTCTTCTACATGAACGCGTTGCGGTCCACGCTCATGCGAAACCAAAAACTCCATATAATTCCTAGCAAATGCAAACCGCAACATGTAATAATCAAATTTCAATGGAGCACGCCTTCTCGACTCGTCAACAACGTGATACTGAAGAACACACAGAAAATCCAAAAACACTAACGCCTTCTTTGCAATTTCAACCTCCAAAACGCCTAACTCAGCCTTATCCAGAAAAGTAAAAACACTATCTTCCCCAATGCCAAACTCGAAGTCCACCACGCAGCTTTGCGGAAACGAATAGGCTATTTCTTCAAGCCTACACTTTTCTTGGGTCAACCAATAAAAAGCCGATGCAATTGCCTGCTGAACTTTTCCTCGCGAAGCTTTGTAAGAGAAGCGGGCGATGCCGTGGATGATTCTTGGAAAATTTTCGTAATGCCCCAGCACACTCTGGCACCTAGGCTTCTTTCATCTTCTTCAGTTTCTCAAGATTCTCCAAAAGCGAGGTCAAAACCGTGTTGAGTTTCTGCAGTTCCTCCAAATTCTCTTCTTCTCTAATCCTCTTCTCAACTGCTCGTATTTTCGTTAATATTGTAGTTTCGAGGGCTACTAGCTGCGCTTGACTTGTCACCTTTTCCGCAGTTTCACCTTCTTTTAACACGATAACACGCTTTTCGCATTTGGCACACCACAACTCCCCACTTTTAAACCTAAACAAGGGAGAGGAACATGCTGGACAAGCAAGTTCAGTAAGTGTAGCGCCTTGCTTTAACAGGTCAACCATGTGTTGAATGTCCTTGGGTTTTTTAGACAAGTTTAAAACCTCAAACACTAAATATTATTGCTGGATAATTTGAGGCTTGCTCTCAATTTTACCATGGGGAGGCACAGCCTATGGTGAGTAAGAAGAAATTGAAAGAATACGAGGAAAGAATAGGACAGGCCACGGTGGTGCTTGGTCAGATTTCTGAAGACACGACAACCCCACGCAACATAAGGCGGGCTGCCAAAGAGTCAATAGGTGCACTTCAGACTGGAGAATTAACTCCTGCGGTGAGGGCTTCGAACGCAGTTTCTGTTCTCGACGATATTCTTCAAGACCCGAATATGCCGCCGTATACTCGAGTGAAACTTTGGAATGTGATGAGCCTTCTAGAAGCAATCAAAGATTGAGAAGTGGAACGCGAAACTGATGAAAGCTGGATGCCTGAAAAAAGCGGCGCTGCAGTGTTTTGTTAGTGGATAGGCTAAGCCATTCTGGATTTGTGAGACGCTAAAGATACATTGTAGTTAGGCTATTCTGAGAATTAATTACTTCTATTTGATAACATTATATCGGAACTTATGTGTGCACTCGCGCGATCACGATGAGAGCGCTTGTGTAGATGACTTAAGCCAGAACTGGCTAATCTTTTCCGCACACTTTGCAGGAGTCTGTATTATTTTCATTTCATTCTTGAAATAGCTTGGAAGATATTGTCGGATGTCTGGACGCATGACGCGTCCGTCCAGGATTACTATACAACCTTCATCATTAGCTGATCGGTGGACGCGTCCACATGTTTGAATTAAACGGAGTATCGCAGGCGCCAAATATGCATATGTCCTACCGTTCTCAGGAAAATGTTGTTCAAGATAATTTATCAGACCTTTCTGGTAAATGTCCCACGTTGCGTAAGGGAGACCTACAGCGACTACACATGTTAAAATGTTATGGGGATAATCAATTCCCTCACTAAATTTGCCTCCCATTACTCCAAACAGCAAGCTGTCAGAAGACCTAGTCAGTTGTTCAATCACATCTCTTCTTTTCGTCTTTTGCTGTTCCACAATCATCTTCCTGTCCGTTTTTATCAAAGGGAAAACTCTATCCATTAATCCATAACTTGTGAAGAAAACAGCTATATTGCCTTGATTTGCATCAGATATGGCTTCGATGTAGTCTCCCCATTTCTCAAGCATCTCGTTATTTCTTCTTTTAAACTCCGATGACACACCTCGGGCAACCAATATGAGTCTATTCTCAGGCGGAAAAGGAGGATCAAACTCTTTGAGACATGCGTTGTTGGGTTCGTAAAGCGTCAAATCTCTGTAAACTCTAGGAGGAGAGAGAAACCCACTCATAAGAATGCTTCCACGGACCTGCCGCAGAACAGGATTCGTCATCTCCCTTCCATCAAAACTCCTGACCTCTAAAGCAATCCTACTCTTCTGATCCTTACTCACCAGATGGATATACTCCGTACCATCGTTTTCGAGAAAAGTCTCTATGAACTTGCCTACTCGATAGATATAGCTAAGAATCCTCTCAGAACCTATTTCAAGTCGCTTCTCTTTCACATATTCGCCATATTCTTGAAGGATTCTTGCAATTTCTAGACCAGAGACTCCACTTCGGTTAAGAAACAAATCACCAATCTCTTGAGGATTAAGCCGTCTAAGCTCCCCACTCTTCAGAGTCTGCTGGGCAACTTGAAAAACTTCCTCAACTAATATGTCAAGATACTCTCGAACCGACATCAATTTCTCATGTTCAAACCTTTCAGTTTCTTTGAGAGCCCTTTCCACAGCATATCTTGTTAATTTGTCGGAAAGCAACTCTCTGGCAAAAGTGGGAAGATTGTGCGCTTCATCAATGATAAGGTAGACTCTAGAAAGGTCGACCCCCAAACTCTTCAGTAGCGTCTGCCTGATCTTAGGATTAAAAACATAATGATAAGTTCCGAGAAAAAAATCAACTCGATGAAGAATTCTTTTTAGTGCTTCATAGGCACAAAATCCTCGTCTAGACATCAGTCTAACTGCTTCTTTTGGAGCTAGAATTTTTCGAGCGCAACCCAAGGCCAGTTCCTCAGCTTGCTTTTTGGCTCGGATATTATTCCAATAAAACTTACAATAGGGCTTAGTAGAGGACTCGCAATTATCCTTCAGTCTCTTACACTCTTCGAAAAAGTCAAAATAGGGAAGATTTACTTTTATCCGCAGCGGACACATGTATTGTTTGCTGAAGAAGGATGCTACAGAAAGATCTCGAGATAACGCCCTCAACTCTTTAAGATAAATGTGTAGTTGACTTCTAGTTCTAAAACAAATCATCAGTTTGTCCTCTTCAAGCTGAGGCAGAACAGCAAGAAGTGAAGCCAAAGACTTGCCTATTCCACAAGGAGCACTTCCTAGAAAAACTTCCTTGTTTTTGATAGCTTTAGTTGCCTCCTTGATAAACTCCATTTGCCCTCCTCTTATCTCATAGTTTTCAGGAAGTATACTCTTCGAGGTCTTGCTTTTTACAGCTCTGCGGATTTCCTTCAGGAACCTTGAAACCTTGCTCTCTGGCATCAAATATGTTCCACAGTCGCGACAGAACCTATTCTCTTCAAACTCTTCAAAGGAATATCTCCTTCCACACTTTCGGCAAGCATAGATCTGAGGCAACTTTCTCCCTTGGTGTAATCTTACCACTTAATAACTTATGCTTTGTTACATGCTTTAATGTTAATCTAGAGACAGAAGCAATCGAGATTCGCGTTAAATATATGAGCATTGTGATGATAGTAAGAAAGAGGGAATCACATGAGTAGTTTTCACGATGACTTGCTAAAAGGCAGCCAGATAAAAGATCTAATTAAAGTCTTGTTGCAGAAATCGGGATATTCGGTTTTTCCTTACGGCTATGAAACCACCATTTCAGAAATCAGAAACAAGCTAGCTGAGAAAGGTACAAAGAATTCCAGGACTGTTCGCAGAATAAGATCATCACCAGATTTACTTGTATATGACCAGGAAAAGAAAGATTTGATGCTTGTTGAAGTGAAGATGCGCAGGGCACCAAGAGAAACAAGTATTAAGTATCTAAAAAGAATTGCAGACTACAAAAAGTTCTGGAATGACAGCATTCTGGTTGTTATAGCGCCCTGTGGAGACATAATGTACGCACAAAAGGTAAGCGAACTTGAAGTTAAACAAACATATAATGCCATTACAGATTTCGTGCAATTTGAAGATGTATTTACAAGAGCAAAAGCGGAAGACATCCTCCACTTTAGAGAAAAAGCAATGCAGATTATGGAGAAATAAGGTGAGACAGATGAGTTCAACTTCTCAACCTAAAGGACGTTTCTACACACGCATCAACAATAACGACTTTCTTGGAATTACTATCTGGGCTGGAAAATCCGATCCTACTGCTGAGGTTATTGTTGTGTAGCTTAGGCATAGAAATGGAGACAATTGGAAGGCTATTGGACGTTTGGCAGTCTATAGAACTTCAGATGGAATGTATTCAAAGCTTCCTGAACGCAGATAAGGCAAATCCACGATTAATACCGCAATATGTATCTCTTAAGATCTGTTAGTAGTGATATATAATTCGAAGATTACAGACGATAACCGAAGGATTTCCATTCTTAATAATGAAGTTACTATTATTTCAACCAGACTCTGAATATATAGTAGACGTTCACAAACTGAAATAGTATCTATAAACTTTTATTATAGTTAGGCTATTGTGTGTAGGCTTTGGAGGGTGCCTCTTGAAATATGACGTTGTGATTGTGGGTGCTGGGCCAGCTGGCATCTTCTCGGCTTTAGAGTTTGTGGAAAATACGTCGCTGAATATTCTGATTCTGGACAAGGGAGCAGACATTGACAAGCGTAAGTGCCCCGCTAGTAGAGGGTTTGGATGCCTTAACTGTGACCCGTGTAATGTTCTTCATGGTTGGGGTGGCGCGGGGGCCTTCAGCGATGGAAAGTTGACTCTTTCTACTAAAGTGGGGGGTTGGCTTGGTAAATACGTCAACGAGGAGGAACTTCAAGAATTGGTGGGTCATGTTGACGGGGTCTATACTAGGTTTGGTGCTCCGAACAACGTTTATGGGGTTGATGTGGATCGGATTGAGGAGATTGAGCGTAGGGCATCTCTTGCAGGTTTAAAGTTAGTTCGGCAGAAGGTTCGTCACATGGGGACTGAGAAGTGTGCGGAGACGCTTCGGAAGATGCGGAGTTTCTTGGATGGCAAGGTGGATGTGAGGACTAGGAGTGAGGTGAAGGGGCTTATTGTTAGGGATGGACGTGTTGAGGGCGTTGAGACTGTTGGTGGTGACCGGATTTTTGCGAAGTATGTTGTTGTCGCGCCTGGGCGAAGTGGAGCGGAGTGGTTAAAATGTGAGGCTCAAGCTTTGGGCCTGAAGACGTTGAACAACCCGGTTGACGTGGGGGTTCGCGTTGAGGTTCAAGCCGCAGTTTTGGAGGAGTTAACGGATGTTTTGTATGAGCCGAAGCTTGTTTACTATTCGAGGTTTTTTGATGATTATGTTAGGACTTTTTGTGTCGCCCCTTATGGGGAGGTCATCACTGAGTCTTACGATGGTGTTTTAACGGTGAATGGGCAGAGTTACGCAGAGCGGAAGAGCGGCAACACGAATTTTGCGATTTTGGTCAGCACGTCTTTCACTGAGCCGTTTAAGGAGCCAATTGCGTATGGAAAGTATATTGCGCGGTTGACTAATTTGTTGAGTGGTGGTGTTATTGTGCAGCGGTTGGGGGATTTGGAGGCGGGGCGACGGTCGACTGAGGAGCGTATTAAACGTAGTACTGTGGTGCCTACGTTGCGGAGTGCTACGCCTGGGGATTTGAGTTTTGTTGTGCCGTATCGATATTTAGTGGATATTCTGGAGATGCTGGAGGCTTTGGATAGGATTGCGCCGGGGTTGGCTTCGAGGGACACGTTGTTGTATGGGGTTGAGGTGAAGTTTTACTCGTCAAGATTAGCATTAATTGATTGCTTAGAGACACCGATTAAAAATCTGTTTACTATCGGAGATGGAGCAGGGCTGACACGTGGACTTGTTCAAGCGTCGGTTTCAGGCGTGATAGCAGCAAGACAAATAGTAAAACGAGAAAAAACCTAAGAGTTAGCAATTTCTCAGCTCTCCCTCAATGGACTGGAATCATCTCAGACCTCTTATTCCGCAAAGTCTTCAAGTTCCTGCTTAGACGACCCCAAAAGCTCTCTTTGAAATCTTCAAATTTTTGGTTGGATTCCTTCCTAGTTCAATCAGGAAAAATACTGATTGATCAGTATTATCACCTTTTGTTCATGAGGTATTCGTGGATGGCTCGGGCAGCCCTTTTTCCAGCCCCCATAGCGCTGATTACCGTGGCTTCGCCTGTTACGATGTCGCCTCCAGCATAGACGCCTTCAATGCTAGTCTTTCCAGTAGCCTCATCAACCACTATTGTACCCCACTTCGTAGTTTCCAAGCCCTCAGTTGTCAGTTGAATAATGGGGTTTGGTGTCCTTCCAACTGCGATGATTACTGTATCTACATTCATGAGAAATTCTGAGCCTTCAATTGGAACGGGGCGTCTGCGTCCGGATTCGTCGGGTTCTCCAAGTTGCATTTTGATGCATTCCATCTGTTTTACCCAGCCTTTTTCGTCGCCGAAAAACCTTGTCGGGTTTGTTAGAAGTTTGAATATTATGCCTTCTTCTTCAGCGTTTTCTATCTCTTCTGCGCGGGCAGGCATCTCTTTCCTCGATCTTCGGTATACTATGTAAACCTCTTCAGCGCCCAGTCTTAAAGCAGAGCGAGCGGAGTCCATAGCCACGTTGCCCGCGCCAACAACCGCCACTTTTTTGCCAATTCTGATGGGTGTATCATACTCTGGAAAAGCATACGACTTCATTAAGTTCACGCGAATTAAAAACTCGTTTGCTGAGTATATTCCGCCTAGGTTTTCGCCTGGAAGCCTTAAGAATCGTGGAAGCCCTGCGCCTGTTCCTATGAAAACTGCGTCAAACCTGTTTCTGAGAAGTTCGGGAATAGTAAATAGTCTACCAATTAGAGCGTTGGGTTTAATGGTGGCACCCAACTTTCTAACGTAGTCTGCTTCGGCTGCTACTATTTTTTTGGGCAGCCTAAACTCGGGTATTCCGTAAACTAGTACGCCACCTGCTTTGTGTAGAGCTTCAAAAATAACAACTTCGTGTCCAAGTTTAGCGAGATCTGCGGCAACAGTAAGCCCTGCGGGTCCAGCTCCAATAACTGCTACTTTTTTCCCAGTAGACGATTGCTTTGATGTAGATTGTACACCTTTCTTCATTTCATAATCTGCTACAAATCTCTCCAGACGTCCTACGTTGACGGGTTCACCAGCCTTACCCATCACGCACTGCTGCTGGCACTGTTCTTCTTGAGGACAAACACGCCCACAAATAGCGGGAAGACTGTTTTTTTCCTTAACTTTCTTTGTGGCTTCGTCAAATTTGTGTTCACTAATTAGTTTTATGAACGCTGGAATGTCTATCTCTACAGGGCAACCTTCGATGCATTTTGGTTGTGGACATTGTAAACATCTTTTTGCTTCAGCAACTGCGTGTTCTTCGGTGTAGCCAAGTGCCACCTCGTTGAAGTTGTGTATTCTTTTTTCTATTTTTTGTTTAGGCATTGGAACGCTTTCTTTACAAATCTTTGGTTTTGGCTTCTTTTCCATCTCAGTTGCCTCTGCATTTCTCCCAGTGGTCTATAGCAAGTTTTTCTTCGGTAAGAAACGATCTTTGACGCTTTATTAATTCGTTAAAATCCACTTGGTGACCATCAAACTCGGGACCGTCGACACATGCAAATTTAACTTTGCCACCAACTGAAACCCGGCAGGCACCGCACATTCCCATTCCATCCACCATTATGGGATTCAAACTAACAATTGTCTTTATTTTGTATGGTCGTGTAACCTCGGCGACGGCCCTCATCATTACTGTCGGGCCTATAGCATATACGATGTCTATGGAGCATCCTTTTTCAATCAGCATTTTGAGCACTTCGCTGACAAATCCTTTGTGTCCTTTAGAGCCATCGTCGGTTGAGATGTGAACTTCGTCGCACATGCGCCTCATTTCCTCTTCTAAGATAAGTAGCTTCTCGTTCCGTGCGCCAATTATCGAGATTACTTTGCTTCCTGCCTTTTTGAAAGCTTTGGCTATGGGCAGACAAGGTGCAGTGCCAACACCACCACCGACGATTACTACCGTTCCATAGTTTTTTATGTCACTCGGCTGTCCCAAAGGGCCAACTACATCGTATAATTCTTCGTTGACATTGAGGGAACCAAGTTTTTTAGTTGACACGCCAACTTCTTGGAAAATCAGCGTTACAGTACCGTTTTCGGGCTCCCAATCGACAAAAGTCAACGGGATTCTTTCCCCTTTTTCATCCACTCTTAATATAACAAATTGACCCGCCTGAGCTTTTTTGGCAACTTCGGGAGCATAAATCTTAGCTAATTTTGTTTGAGGAGCCAACGTTTGCATGGCCACAATTTTGTACATGCCGTCACATCCGATACAGCTTTTGCGTGTGTAGAAATAGCTTACTACATAAAACGAACTAATAAATTGATTGCGGTAGGGACTTAAAGAAGAGACAGGCTACGCACTTTATAATTGCACAAGAAGAGTTAGCCACAAAAATAAGCTTGAAAAAGAATACGACGAGTACGTGTTAAAGGAAAACTGAACGGCAGAAACAGCATATTACCACAAATTTTTTGTACAAGTCAACTACTAATAAATAAGTTAGTGACGTTTTTCTGGCTTTGCCTTCTGTGGGAAAAGAAGCTCGCAGAACCTTGAGTCACCAGCGCACATGCGCAAACGCCTCTTGCGTTTAGGTGTTGACTCGGTTCCGATGAAACGGGCCTCTTATTCCCTCAGAAAGCGTCTTTTCTAAATGCAAATTAGCCTTTGTAATAGTAGGGTCGTTTAATGTAGCCAAATGCTTCTGTTGCAGTAACTATGGCTTGACCTACTGCAGTTCCAATTTGCTTTACTGGTCCGTTAGTCACGTCGCCTGCGGCAAATACGCCTTGGACATTTGTTCTCTGACGAGCATCAACGATGATGTAGCCATCCTTATCTACTGCGACACCTGCATTTTTGACGAAATTGGTGTTAGGTATCTCGCCAATTTGGACGAAGACGCCGTCAACCTCTAACTTCTTAACCTCTCCAGTCTTGTTATGCTGTAGAATCACGCTTTTCACTACGCCGTCGCCTTTAACCTCTTTAACCTTGGAATTCCAGAGAAACTCTACGTTCTGCTTTTTCAAAGTCTCTATGCAAGCTTCTTCAGTCCTTAATTGATCCTTGCGATGCACTAACTTAACATTTGCCGCAATATTTGAAAGATAACGTGCGGACATTGCAGCTGAGTTTCCACCTCCAACAACAATTACTTTTTTACCTTTGAAAAAAGCGCCGTCGCACAACGCACAATAGCTAACACCACGTCCTTGGAACTTCTCTTCGCCCAGCACGTTGAGCAGTCGATTGTGAGTCCCCGTGGCAATTATTACTGCTGATGCAGAGTAAGCATTCTTATCTGTTTTCACAAGTTTCTCTTCGCCTTTAAGATCAAGTGACACTACTTTTTCCAGCCCATTTATCTGTGCTCCAAATCTTTCGCAGTGTTTGGTCATTTTTTCAATCAGTTCTAGTCCGCTGATGCTTTCAAAACCTGGGTAATTCTCAATCCATGGGGCGACTGCTGCTTCGCCGCCTGGCGTTTTCTCTTCAAGTATGAGTGTCTTTAGTCTGCTTCTTCCAGCGTATATTCCTGCTGTTAATCCAGCTGGACCAGCGCCTATTATAATCAGGTCCCAGTTTTCCATTTTCCTTCGGTTCTAGGCTACTTGAACTGTGGCTAATAAATTCATTGCCAGGATATGTTTAGAAAAAGCTTTATTAGGATTCTCATTGTGTTACCTACAAGCCGTTGGCGGACGCTCGATCCGTTGGAATGTAACCTTTAAGGTTGAACCACAAACTGGAGAAAACACGGTATGACTTACAAATATATTTCGAAAGCTTGGGAAAAACCAGAAGAATCCTTTGTGAAAGAACTAATGTGGCACAGGCTTATTGAATGGAGAAAGCAACCTTCGATTGTTAAAGTTGAAAAACCCACGAGGCTGGATAGAGCACGAAAGCTGGGGTACAAAGCCAAACAAGGCTTCGTAATGACTAGGGTTAGAATAAGACGGGGAGGCTTGAACAGACCTAGACCCAAGTCAGGTAGAAAGCCAAAACATATGGGTGCTGTCAAGTATAAACCTGCAAAAAGTTTTAAACTAATAGCTGAAGAGCGTGCAGCGAGAAAGTTTCCGAACTTGGAAGTTCTCAATTCTTACTGGGTTGGAGAAGACGGACGCTACAAATGGTTTGAAATCGTCATGGTTGACCCGGCGCATCCAGTTATCAAAACAGACAAGGACATTAACTGGATTTGCGAAAAAGCGCATAAGCGGCGAGTTTTTCGAGGATTAACCAGTTCAGGAAAGAAAGTAAGAGGGCTTCGGCATAAAGGTAAGAGAGCAGAAAAAGCTAGGTAAGGCGCGCGCATCATAATCGGCATTAAGAAGCTATTCTTCTCTCCAATTTGTTATCAGTGTACCAACGATAATAAAGAACACACCCACACCTAACATTACTGCCGTATTAAACAGCGTGCTCGACACGTTGCCGTAGACCATTGAATCTCTCAACCCATTATTTAAATAGGTCAAGGGGAGAGCCTTCGCGATCTGCTGCAAGAAGTCTGGCATCATTTCAAGTGGAAAGAAGCTGCCGGAAAGAAACATCATCGGAAACGTAATAGCGTTTCCAGCAGCGTCAGCAGAATCCGACTCTTTAACGAAACGCGCAATCACCATTCCTATTCCTGGAAAGGCTATGGCACCTGAGACGATTAGAATCACTGTGTAGATGTTTGGCAGAACCTTCAAGTTGAACACTAGAACTCCCACGGTTAGAATGACTGCGGTGGAGATTGCGCCCATGACCAGTTCGTAAAGCACCACTCCGATAATCCACTCTAACTTGGAAAGCGGTGTTGTCGCTAGCTTCTTTAAGATTCCAAGCTTTCTGTTCCGGGTGTTCCATCCAACAGCCCCGAAGATGCCTGAAGTCATTAAAGTCATCCCAATAATTCCTGGAACAAAGAAGTCAATGTACTTGAACGTCTCAGACACTATGCTTTCATCTTTAATTGTGACCAGTTTCGGAGGACCTTGTTCTGTTAACTCCGTGTTGAACATCTCCACAAACTGCTCGATCACGCTCTTCACAGTGGCAGAAGCAGTGTCAACCTCCGCTGGAACCATCTTAAGAACTATACTAACATTGTTGCCAACAGAAACCGAACTATGGAATCCGTACGGAATTATGAGCATCCTCTGTATGCCCTTCCCTTCAATAAACTGAGTTGCATTCTCTGTTGAATCAACCATATGCAGGTTTAATATCCCTGTCTTGTTCAGCGTATCGCAGAACGCATTTGACAGTAGAGTGGGTTCGCCATCTACGACATCTTGATTTTGCATGTATAAATCAAATGTCGGATTTTGGCTCACGCTAAAGATTGCTCCAAAAAGCAACATCAGCAAGAGTGGAAACGCAAGTGTCCAAAACAAGGTATGTTTGCTTCTAAACCACATCCTTAGAGCGCCAGCAACGATGGCTAAGACTCTTTTCAATGCAATTCGCCCTCCACAATCTTCTTTCCAGTAAGGTTAAGAAACACATCCTCCAGTGTAGGCCTTCTAACTATAAGCTCGGCAAACGCCGCTTTTCTTTTACTCAACACTGAAACCGCGTCTGGCAGATCAGATTTCTTTTTAAGGGTTGCAAGAACATCTCCATCGTTTTATAATCTTACATCAGAAAACATTTGCCCAAGCAAATCATAAACGATTTTTCCTCCCTCTTCAACTACCAAAGTAGTCTTTCCACCGTGCTTGACAATCAATTTACTCGGAGTTCCCATAGCAATTATCTCTCCAAAACTGATTATGGCAACTGTGTCGGCGAGTACCTCAGCCTCATCCATGTAATGAGTTGTCAGAAAGACGGTTTTTCCTTGTTCTCTTAACCCGTCGATAAGGTTCCACATGTCTCTTCTTGCCCTAGGGTCCAGTCCAGTTGTCGGCTCGTCAAGGAAAACAACGTCAGGATCGTTCACTAAAGCGATGGCGATAGCCAGTCTCTTCTTTAGTCCTCCTGACAGGTTCTTGTATAACGCGTTTGCTTTGTCCTTTAAATCAACCAGTTCAATCAGTTCGTCGATGTCCATGCCTCCGTCGTACATTTTCTTGTAGTAGTTGAGGTTCTCTTTCACGGTTAAGAGGTCGAAAGTGTTGAAGTCTTGGGGCAAGACACCGACTCTCTTCCTGATTTGCTGCTGTCCTTTCCTATCACGAATGTCAAAGCCTAGAACTTTTGCTTGTCCTGAGGTTGAATTCCGCAGGCAAACCAGTATCTCTACGGTTGTGGTTTTTCCAGCCCCGTTGGGACCGACAAACGCGAAAACCTTTCCTTTGTGAACAGTGAAGGATATGCCGTCTACAGCTGTAAGGTCTCCGTATTTCTTCACAAGCGACTTGACTTCGATAGCAACTTCTTCGTGCAATTTTTTCTCCGCCTTCCCAACAGTGGACAACCTCAACAATATTAGCTTTTTCAAAAATTCGTTAAACAAAAGAAAAATGCTTACAGTTTGATTTTATAATGTTTGTGCGCGTGAAGTTGCTAGCAAGTTAGTGGGCAATAAACAAGCGTTGCAATAACACAGCCGTAATGGGCCATCGGCACACGCAAAACCTCAATTCGAAACTTGACCTCCCCGATTTCTATTCCTCTAATCTCAGCCATCTCTCTAATCCTCCACACCAAAGTTTCCCTCAAAGCCTTACGGTCCATAGACCCATGAGCCTCTGCCACAATACCATACTCTCCGCTTTTTTCCCAAGCCCACGCAATCCCTGCACCAACAGTGACTCCTTCATCTCCATCCATACGAGCAACAACAGCGTGAACAATAGAGCCAGCAGGTAGTTTCTGCCATTTTCTCTCTTTACATTCAGGTGGCAATATAGAGCTAACTGGCACCAAGTTGCAGTGAGCTATTCCAGCGTTTTTCAAAGCAAGGTCAAACGCGTTAAGTTCAGAAACTGGACTAGTTGCTTTGCCACTTGTTACGAAGAACTCCTCAGGAATCATCTTTTGTTTTTTGCCTCGCTAATGTTGAATGCAATTAAAACATGGTATAAATGAGTTGTGGCTCGCTTAACTGGTGCGCGCACATTTTTGAAAAAAGAATTACAATAACTACTTTAACGGTTAAGTAAAAGTAAAGTGTCGTAAATCAGATCTCATTGAGCGAGATTATTGTAATGTTCGAAAATAAAAAATCCGAGAAAAAAAGAAAGGAAGTTGTGCAAATAAAGTATAGCATTTTCAACTCTATTTTAGAAAGTGCCAGAACTGCATATCCTCGAGAAACAATCCTTCTTCTACGCGGCAAGATAAGAAAAGATAGAATTGAAATAACCGATCTTGTCATTCCTCCGTTGGCTACCCATGGAAAAGGATTTTCAAGCTTTCCTCCATATATGCTTCCGATAGACTTTTCGCTTATAGGAACTGTTCACTCTCATCCTTCCAGTGTGTCGAAGCCTTCGATGGAAGATTTAAACCATTCCTTTGGCAGAATAATGATGATCGTGGCTTATCCTTTTGTTGGAAAAGAAAATGTGGCAGTTTACAATCGTTCGGGTGAAAAGATTGTGTTGCAATTGACAGAATAACTTGAGGTTCAGTAAAGTTTTTTCTTGTAGACATTTTTATTCGTACACATACACTATTGACATGACAACGTATTCAACTTGAAAAATTAATGGACTAATACGGTAAGGGATATGATGAATTTGAGAACGGTTTCAAAGAAGGCTGCCAGAAGATTTCTTATCGCTAGGCAAGGATTCCAGCAGGGTGAGGGAAAAATCGGAACGTTGGATGCGATTAAGCGGTTAGAGTGTGTCCAAATTGATCCTGTACGTGTTGTCCACCGCAACCACCATCTGGTTCTTCATAATAGAGTGAGCGACTACAAACCTTCATATTTGGATACATTACTCTACAAGGACAGAGCTGTGTTTGAATACTGGTGCAATGAGAAATCAATCATTCCCACAGAGGAATTCCGATACTTTCGTTATCGAATGCAGAATTACATGGAGTTCCACTCTCCATTCTATGAACGCTTGAAAACCAAGCGAGAAGAGCTCAAAAACGTGATCCGCCACGTCTTATCGGCAATCGAAGCCGACGGTCCATTGTGTGCACAAGATTTTAAAGGGAAAATAGGAAGCAAAACTGCTAAGCGTGTTTTGAATCTGCTTTGGGACTGTGGTGAAGTAATGATTCACCATGTTGAGGGAAATCGTCGATGTTACGACTTTACGGAACGCGTCTTACCTAAGAATTTGATCACCGAGATACCCAGCAGAAAGGAATACGATCGATTTATGATTGAGAAATATATGGAGGCCTACGGTTTCATCGACGTGCGAGACTGGAGATTCGGTTGGCTTGCGTTAAAAAGTGCTCAGCGTAAAGCAATAGTAGGAGAGATGGTCAAAGACGAGAAGATTTTTCCTGTGAAGATAGAAGGCGTTAAACATGTTTATTTCGTTCTGGAAAAATATTTGAGCACTCTTGAAGCCGCAGAAGATTCTTCCATCAAAGAAAAAATCCGCTTTATTGCTCCCCTTGACAATGTCATTTGGAATCGGAGAATGATCTCAGAAATATTTAATTTCGTTTACGCTTGGGAAATTTACAAGGTTCCAGAGAAGAGACAATACGGCTACTATGTCTTGCCGATCCTTTATGGCACAAGATTTGCTGGAAGAATCGATCCGAAATTGGACCGAGCGAACAAAACGATGATAATTAATTCTGTGATCTTAGAGGAAAATCGCTTTGAAGAAAACTTTGTTGTTGAATTGGCAGCGACATTGAGGAGCTTCCTCAGCTTTCATGACGTCTCGCAAGTCAATATATTGAAGACTAGGCCGAAGGGGCTAAAAGATACGCTGTTAGTTGAGTTGAATCGATCTGCTTAACTATGTTAGTGCACAAACTTGAGTAAATCCTTAAGTATTTTTCCAAAAAACTACCGCCAAACTCAAAATATGGGGCTTGAAGTTGAAAGGGAGAAGATAAATCCAATGAAAGCTCATCCTCGTAAAGATAAACGCGCTAGGCTGTGATTCACAGACACAGAAAAAAGGGGAAATTGCGTAGCAGAAAATCCTTAACAGTCATTGTAGTTTGATTCGTTGGTAATGCCTTACGTTTTAAAGGCAACGCTGCTTTTCACGAATAAGCCATATTGCTTCAGCCTTCTGCCTTTCCATTCTCAGCAATTGAGCATTAATTCTCTGGAGTTGATCATGAGTTACAGAAGTGTCAGAGAACTCTTTCTTAGAAACTTGTAAATTTGGCGTTAACTCAGAACTATTTTTAATTATTCTGAGAACCACCTTGAATGGTACGACTAATCTGCCATTGAAGGTTCTTTCTAGCATACGCATTTTCTTTAAACCAGATTTTCCCATTTTTCTTTTCTCTCCCATTGTTACACTATGATCGTGTAACACTTCTAATATTATCGTCGAACCTTATAAACCTTCTGTTCCTGTTACACTTTGTTTGTGTAACAAAATTTATATGGAGCAGTTTATTTATAATATAAAGGGAAGCCTTATGGCAAATAGAAAGCCTGCTGAAATTTTAGATAAGCAATTCGGTTTAACCCCATATGAATCACGAGCTTATGTTTCTCTACTGACACATGGCCCCATGACCCCAAGTGAATTAGCGCAAAAATCGGGAATACCTAGGCCTAGAGCCTACGATGTACTGAGAGGTCTTACGGAGAAAGGCCTTTTAGCAGAACAGTCTGGAAAGCCCACAATTTATGCTGCTGTGGAACCAACAAAAGGATTAAAAAATCTTCTAATTGGCATAGAGATAGAAACATTAAGGCAATTGGAAGAAAAGAGGAAAACCATTCAGACATTAACGAAATCGCTTCTGCAAATGTACGCAAAAAGCAAAAACCGTAAAATTGAAAGAAGTAAAGTGTGGTTTACTCGAAGGGACACTGCATTCGTTGCAATTTACAGTGAAGCCATAAGGAACTGTGAAAAAGAGCTTTCGGTAGCCACAACGTCTTTGCGTCCTCCCGAAAAAGAAGTACTTGAAGCTGTAGAGTTTGCCCTTAAAAATGGTAAATCCGTGAGGGTTGTAAGACAGATAACAGAATCATGGACTCTGGAAGAGTTGAAAATGTATGAAAAGTATATTAGAGCTGGAAGCCAAGTAAGATATCTGAACAGAAAAGAGATTCCGCTTCGGTTCATGACATTTGATGAAAAAGATGTAATTCTCGTTTTTCCATCAGAATCCAACTCAACAACATCGCAAACTCTTGAAGGTCTATGGCTTAGAATCCCTCCTTTAGCAAGAATTTTGCGTGAACATTTCGAAGAATTGTGGAGAAAAAGCGAACCAATACTCCCAATATTGGAGGAAATTAAAAAGAAAAAGCAAAGAAAGAAAGGCCTTAGTTAAATGTTAAGTGAAGGCCTCTCAGCGTATTTCCCTTAAATTTTATAATACCGCTCTACTTCACTTTTTTATTTTTTCAGTAATGTTTTGTCGCGGAAACTTCTTTCCACATTCAAAACAGGGCTCCATGCTCCTCGGATTTCTTGCCCCACAATTCCAGCAATTAACAAACTTGTTGGATTCCAGTATACGATGGATTAAATAGGTAATCGGTGGGCTGTGGTACGCCCAACCAGCCACGCTCATAAGTCTAAATATAATTATATAATGCCCACATGGTACATATCTTTTCCTATGTAAGTTTGATGCATGTGCGTGACAGTTTAAATATTAGAGTGCGGTTTATCGTAGCGAAAGGATTTGAAAGTATGGGTTCAAAATCGCCAACTGGTGAATTCGCCGCAAGACAACTAGTCAAGAAAAGGAAAAAATTCCGGTGGAGCGACCGCTACTACAAACGGCGAATGCTCAGACTAGATGTAAAAGCTGACCCGCTACAAGGCGCACCCATGGCGCGAGGAATTGTGCTAGAGAAGGTTGGCGTTGAAAGCAAACAGCCTAACAGTGCCATCAGGAAATGCGTGAGAACACAACTCATCAAAAATGGTAGATCTATCACAGCCTTTCTACCTGGTGACGGAGCTCTAAATGTAGTAGATGAACATGACGAGGTATTAGTTGAAGGCATCGGCGGCTCCCGAGGAGGAAGTATGGGCGACATCCCCGGTGTAAGATGGAAAGTCATCACAGTTAATGGCGTGTCTCTAAACGAACTTGTATACGGAAGAAAGCAGAAACCAATGCGTTGAAAAGGGTGTAAAAAATGAGCAAACAAGTGCAAGAGATAAAACTTTTCGGAAAATGGAGCTTTAAGAACGTTCAGATACAAGATATTGGTTTAAAAAAATACGTTTCCCTTTCACCAGTTTATATCCCCCACAGCATGGGCAGACATGAACATCACAGATTTCACAAGGCAGAAGTAAACATTGTTGAAAGATTCATAAACAATTTGATGAGGCCAGGGAAAAGCGCAGGCAAAAAAGCACGAGCAATAAACATGTTAAGAAACGCGTTTGAAATTATTCACTTGCGAACAGGAAGAAACCCCATTGAAGCCCTCGTAAAAGCTGTTGAGAACTCTGCTCCGTGCGAGGACACAACCAGAATAAGCTATGGCGGTGTTGCTTATCACATGGCTGTTGATGTTGCGCCTCAGAGAAGAGTAGACATTGCTCTTCGCCTATTGTCGGAAGGTGCGCGAAAATCAACTTTTGGCAATTCTCGCACATTGGAGGAGTGCATAGCAGAAGAACTTGTTCTGGCAGCAAACAATGACATAAAAAGCTACGCAGTGTCTAAACGCAACGAAATGGAAAGAATCGCTAGGGCGTCAAGATAACCTACCGCATGTGCATTTCTACAACGTCTTTATCATCCAAAATAAAGGACAATCCTACCTTCTGTGGACTGAACGGAAGTCGCTTTGACCATACTCTCGCATAAGAAAAGCGTCTATAAAAGTCACTGTGAATCTGCTTAGCCAATTCCGCAACTATTGAATTCTTCTTCAAAATGAATGGTGCTGAAGACGGTTCCTTGCTACTTGGCTCTTTAGTGTAGACTCGGATTATTTCAAGCGACTTAAACAGTCCTGCACCAAGTCCTTCCAATCCGACCCCCGTTTTGCAGGACACTGGAATTATATTGATGCGCCCGCCAACAAGTCTTTCCAATTCTCTAAGACTTTCTGTCACTCCTTTGACATCGAACTTGTTTGCCACTATTATTGTTGGACGAAACACGGCGCTCTCAAAAATTGAGTCCTCGACATCGTCAAGCTGGGCATCACCGTATATTTTTACAACAGCGTTTGAAACTCTGTAGCTTTTCAGCAGCGTCTCCACATCTTTAAGCGTGCAATTGACAAGTTGGCCGATTACAAAGATTCTTAAGCCAACACCCATATGTTTCCGTTCTATTTCCACCCGCGCAGTTGGCTTTTTGACAAGAATACGGGCGTTTTCAAGTTCATTCAATATAAGAGAAAGTTGTCCAACGGGATTTTCAGCCAAGTCAACCATTAAAATCAAGCCATCAGCATTTCGAGCCAACGCCAATGTTTGTTGTCCCCATGTCTTTCCTTCCGCGGCACCTCTAATTATTGCTGGGGCCTCAACAATTTGAAATTGGAGGTCTTCAAAGGGAAGCATGCCGGGAACTGGTTCGTGTGTTGTGAAAGGGTAGTTGGAGACTTCAACTTTCGCGTTTGTGATAGAAGCTAGAAGGCTGCTTCGCCCCGCCTTTGTTTGTCCTAAAATAACAATCTGAGCAGCTCCTTCTTTCTCAATAAAAAGCTTTGGTCCATGTGCACCGATTTTTTTGCGTTTTTTCTCTTTTGCCTCTCTCCGTAGTGTAGCCATTTTTGTTTTTACTTGAGCACGAAGTTTTTCTGTGCCTTTGTGTTTAGGAACTAAGCTCAGAAACTCTTGTAAAAGTTGAAGCTTAGCCTTTGGGTTTCTGGTTGTCGAAGCTTCGTTCCATTTCTTTTTTGCTTCTACAGGCAAATTGGTAGGCATCGTGTCTCTATTCCTTTTACTATAAAAAGGTGAAGAAATATCTATTTATTTAGAAGGAAATTGGTTTTGGAATAATTTATGCTGTTTGGCAGTGACTGAGCCATATGGCACCAAAGGGAAAAACACCAACAGAGAAAACGAGAATCACAAGACTAGGTAATAATAAGTGGCTATGTCTAATAAAGGTGAGTAGCAAAAAATGGCATCTTTCTTATGTCTCAAACCTTAAACACGTATCAAGTTGTCGCTTCACTAGTGAATATAGTAAAAGGTCCAGTTTCAGGTGTTATACTGAAATAGTATGTTTCGCCATTTGTCCATGCAAGTGGGAAGTGATTTGACGAGTTGAGAACGATTGTGGCTGTTTGGTTGACTGGGACAAGTTTTCCTATGTCGATGTTTGTATAAGATGTCACCATACAATACATTGGTAGTGCATCGGTTAACTCAAGTCCTATGATTTTTCTTTCTCTTGTGCCTATGTTTTTGACAACTATGGTTGTCTTGTTTTCAGTGGAGTCCCAAAATATGTCTTCGATTTCCAAAGGGAGTTCTCTTTGAAGCGCTGTTTCAAGTAATGAAAAGGTGTTTCCATGTGCTGTTACAATGGTTAGACTATAGCTATGCCCTGAAGACCAATTATACATAACTCCTAAACTCTGAGTTTTTCCTGCATCTACTGTAATCGACCCATTAGGGTTATCCCATAACGAAACATGATTTATCTGCAAATCTACAATCTTCATGTTAGTGTTTCCAGTGTTTTTAACTTCCATATTAATGAAATCGTATCTATCATTAAACTCGCAACTAACAAACACAAGCGACTCTCTTGCATATGCACTGATGTATATGCAAGCACTTGCTATTATCACTACTGTGATTATATAAATGCCGAAGAATGCCTTTGCTTCCTTTTTGCACAACCACTTTTAAGAAATGGGAAAACGGTAGATAGTCTTTATGAATTGGCAATACATTTTGCGTGGTGGCGTGAATGGGAAACAAGAACAAACTATGCTCTCTGTGGTTTTTTAATCAATATATGTAGGCGCTTCTTCTCTTTCTTGCTAAGTCCCTAGTTAACACTCACGGTTTTTTCTGTAAGTCCAAAAGAATTGACAGAATCTGAGAAAGTAAACTTAATATTGCTGAAGGAACAGTGGTGTAAACCGAATTTCACCAATATTTGGAGGAAAGAAATAAGCAATATATGGAGAAGGAAAAAATGAGCAAATCAGAGAAACCGCACCTAAACCTAATCATCATCGGTCACGTTGACCATGGAAAATCTACAACCACTGGGCACTTGCTCTATGAAGCTGGCGCCATCGACGAACGAATAATAAAGTCTTACGAAGAAGAAGCTAAAAAGCTGGGCAAGGAAACTTTCAAGTTTGCATGGGTTCTCGACAATCTTAAAGAAGAACGAGAGCGAGGCTTAACTATCGATCTCAGATTTCTCAAGTTTGAAACGCCAAAATACTTCTTCACGGTCATCGACTCTCCAGGCCACAGAGACTTCGTCAAAAACATGGTTACGGGCGCAAGTCAAGCAGACGCTGCTGTACTTTTCGTTTCGGCGAAGAGAGGAGAATTTGAAGCAGGTATCGGCGCTGGTGGACAAACACGAGAACACGGCTTCTTGGCTTTCACGTTGGGATGCCATCAGATGGCGGTTGCCATTAACAAGATGGACGACCCGACGGTTAACTGGAGCCAAGAGCGCTACGAAGAAATCAAAAGTGAAATCGGCCGCATGCTTAAGATGGTTGGCTTCAAAGTGGATAAAATCCCGTTTGTGCCGACGTCTGGCTGGACTGGAGATAACTTGCTTAAGAAAAGCGACAAAATGCCTTGGTACAAAGGACCAACGCTCTTTGAGGCTCTGGACGGTTTCGAGGTTCCACCTAAGCCGCTTACGAAGCCGTTACGTATACCTGTGCAAGACATTTACACGATTACAGGAGTTGGCACCGTACCGGTGGGACGTGTTGAAACTGGAGTCGTAAAAGAAGGTGACATGCTTGTATTTATGCCGTCGAATGTGAAAGGTGAAGTCAAATCTATGGAAACGCATCACACTAGGGTGCCTAAAGCTGAGCCGGGAGACAACATAGGCTTTAATGTGAGGGGTATATCGAGAAATGATGTGCGCCGAGGAGACGTGGGTGGACACCCAGACAATCCGCCAAGCGTTGCTAAAGAATTCATTGGACAAATCATAGTAATCTATCACCCCACTGCAGTTGCAGCTGGCTACACACCAGTGCTTCACTACCACACAGGACAAGTGGCGTGTCGGTTCACAGAGCTTATCAAGAAAATTGACCCTCGAACTGGTCAGACCGTTGAGGAAAAACCGGCGTTCTTGAAGACAGGCGATGGCGCTGTTGTCCGAATGGAACCCTTGCACCCTATCGCGGTAGAACCTTACACTGACTTTCCAGAACTGGGACGATTTGCGGTGCGAGACATGGGTACAACTGTGGCTGCTGGTGTAATCAAAGAAATCACAAAGAAAGGACCTTAAAAACTGTAAACTCCTTCTTTTTCTTTTTTTTTCTTTGTCTTTTACCACAGTAAAGCGCAACGCTGATTTTTGTCAACGTTTTATTAAGCAGTGAACATATGTTTGACTGTCGTTCACGGTTGAGTTGAGAAAATGTCTGGAACAGAAACGCTAATTCCTTACATTGAAGAGCCAAAAAAAGAACCCCAGCCTACAATAATAGTTGACAATCACGAGGCAAGTAGCGCATCAAAGATTGTTAAAGGATTGGTGGAACGGGGAGCCGCAGTTAAAACTCATCCGCTGTCAAAAGGCGATTACATTCTTTCAGATCGTTGTGCTGTGGAGCGGAAAACGGTTCATGATTTTGTCTATACACTTACACGTCGTTACCTGTTTGACCAGCTTTTCGGGCTAAAAGAACTTTATCCAACCGCTATTGTTCTACTTGAGGGATATCTGCCGATAATTTACAAGTTCACCCGCATCAACCCCTCAGCAGTCTGGGGCGCCATGTTTGCTTTAGCAAAGCAAGGAATTGCGTTGGTTCACACAACAAACTACAAAGGAACAGTTGACTTTCTTTACACCGCTGCCAAACAAGAACAGATAGTTGAAAAACGGATTCCTGTAGTGCACGCTGCAAAAAAAACTGCAACTCTGGCTGACGCACAATTATACCTCGTTGCAAGTCTTCCAAACATCGGCCATGAAAAGGCGTTAGCCATCCTTGAATCATACCAGACTCCCATAAACGCTCTAATTAACGTGGATGGCTGGGCAAAAGAAGTACACGGTCTCGGACCCGTAATTAGCAAGAAAGTGAAAAAAGTCTTAAACACGCCGTTCAAGGAGTAGAAACAGTTTTGGACGTAGAAATTGCACCTACAAAGAAAGTTGTCGTTTTGGGACTTGACAAACGCCCATTAGACGATCTTATTTGGTGTGCATCAACCTTTAGTATAAATCGTTTGTTTTGGATAGACGGATATCTTATATGTGCTGAAGTTTACGAAAAAGCCTTCGAACACGAAATAGCAAAGCACGTGTTCCCAATCAGCCAAGTCTGCTTCACAGAGTTTCCAAAATACAAAAAATTCTATGAAGTAGAGAAAGGAGTACATCTTCCAATAGTTAACGTTAAGGGAGTAAAGATTTTCACAAATTTGTTGAGCGCAATCCTAGAGGAAGAAAAGAAACGTAACACGTCACCAAAACAACATACTTAATCCAAAGCTTATATCCTTGAAGCAGCATTGCTGTATGCACAAAAATCATTAAACCTTATAAATAGGAGATGTTGAATAAACTCTGCCAAAAAGGGTGAAGGCTAATGTCCAAACCATTCTACGTAAAATTTGAGATTCCCACAGAAGTAGCAGATGCGGCCTATGAAGCCCTCCAAATCGCAACACAAACAGGTCAAGTCAGAAAAGGAACAAACGAAACAACAAAAGCCATAGAACGCGGCATAGCAAAATTAGTAGTCATCGCAGAAGACGTTGAACCACCAGAAGTCGTTGCCCACCTTCCCATACTCTGCGAAGAAAGAAAAATCCCCTATGTCTTCGTTCCAACAAAACAGAAACTAGGCCCGGCTGTAGGTATAGATGTTCCATCTGCGTCCGTCTGCATAGTAAAAGAAGGCGACGCTGCAAACCTCATCAAAGAAATAATCAGCCGAATCGAGGCACTTCAACGAGGCAAACAGTAAGATGAGCAAAAAAGAAGAAGCGAAAACACAAGAGCTAGAACACATTCCCGCCGAAGTCATCCAAGTAATAGGCCGCACAAGCGCAACAGGTGGAATCTCACAGGTTCGAGTGCGTATACTTGAAGGCAAAGACAAGGGTCGCATAATCACTAGAAACTTAAAAGGCCCAGTCAGAGTTGAAGATGTGTTGATGCTGAGAGAAACGGAGCGAGAAGCAAGAAAAATGCGACGTTAAAAAGGAAAACTGGAGACATGATAGATGCCAAAATCGAGGTTATGCTCCTTCTGCGGGCACGAATTTCAGCAGGGCACGGGTCAAATGTATGTTAAAAATGACGGCACTATCCTATGGTTCTGTTCAAGTAAATGCCGCAAGAACAGTTTGAAATTGCGTAGAGATGCGAGAAAGCTGAAATGGACAAAATATTTTGGCAAAGAGGAAAAAGGCAGGGCTTAGAGTCTAAGATGTTGTTGGTGCGATTAAGAGAGGGATGACAATTTTTTCCCAAATTTTTTCATTATCAATGCAACCAATATCCGGAGAGTCAAGGTCGCCGTTAAAATAGCTATAGGAACGAGCACGGCAACCACCGCAGATGTACTTGTCTCTGCAGCTTCCACACCCAACTAAACGTCCTCCCACATTATATGATTTTAAATTCTCTCTTGTTCTAAGCTTCCAAAACATTTCGTCATGGTCCCACATTTGTTCCAAATTGTCTTTTAGGATGTTGCCTCGAACAGTTTCTTCGTTAGTGGGGAAAAAGACACATGGTTTGATGTCGCCGTTTGGCTCAAGACACATGTAAAGTCTTCCAGCGCCACATCCGCCTAGAAAGTTTGCCACAGTTTCCACGCCTTTCATGGCAGCATAGTGAGCAGAAACGGCGAAGTCTTGTCTTTTTTCCTTAGCTATCTTCTTGACAACACTCGCATACTGTGGACACGTGCTGAAGAAACGGTCAACTCTTATGTTGCTTTTCCCCGTTTTTTCTTCTTCTTCCTTAGTTTGAATAGAAAGATCAACAATTTTCCTCCCCATTATTTCGAGAATGGAAAGGCGTTCCTTTGGAGTTAGGTCTAACTCGAAATGTGCTTTAGCCCTTCCTGTAGGGATGTAATTGAAATGTATAAATCGGACGCCCAGCTTATCCCTAAGTTCAATTATCTTCTCAAATTCACCTATGTTTTCTTTATGTATTGTAGTGGCGATACAAGCATCGAGGCCCTCATCTATGCTGTTTTGTATCCCCTTCATAGTTTTTTCGAAGCACCCTGGCACACGCCGGAGCTCCTCATGCACCTCCTTAGTTGCACCGTCGAGACTTATCTCAACATATTCTATGCCCAAATCCTTTAGTCGTTTTGCGTTATCTTTCGTGAGTAGTGTTCCGTTTGTGGCTACGCTAAGATAAGAAATTTTCTTGTGAGCATAGGCAGCAACTTCGAAAAAGTCTTTGCGCATTAATGGTTCGCCACCGGAAAAAGAAAGAGCTGGAAGGCCGGTTGAGGCTATTTTCGAAAGCTTGTCGATGGCGAGGAACGCCTCCTCTGTGGATAGTTCAGGTTTATACTCACCCGCGTCTTCGTAACAGTGTTTACATTTTAGGTTGCAGACATGTGTGAAGTTCCAAACAACCTCAAATGGACCACCCGGAGTAAAGGGGATTCGGATGCCGTATTTTTCGATTCCTTTCATCATCAGAGTGAAGCCTTTCAACCAAGCGTCACCGTGTTTTGGATCGAGAAAGCAGTTTTTCATGAATTTCTTGTCAGTGCGCATTATTCGGCTGCCTGCCTCGTAAAAGGGCGTAGCTACTTTGTTGCTTAGCTTGCTGCATCTTTCGCAGAGTTTTAGGTCGTCACCTAGGAACTGCCTTAAGGAGTTAACCATCAGGCTTCCGTCTTTTTCGCATTCTATATCGAACTTGGAAATTATTTTTTTTAAGGCAGGGTTTAATACTGTTGAAAGCAGGTGGTTTTCAATTGGCTCGATCTGCATTTTTCCTCAACCCGCAGACAGAGATCGCCACAATTTTCTTTTAGAGAGTAGTTGCATTAAAGAATATCTGTAAAAGCATCGATAAGCAAAACAGTTTATATCAAAGGCACAGCATTTTTATGAGGCTCTTAAACTAAGCCTTAGAAAGATCCAAGCGCTGGGAACATTATGACAACAAGGCAACCCATAGTTTGCGTGCTAGGACACGTTGACACTGGAAAGACGCTTTTGCTAGACAAGATTAGGAAAAGCAGCGTCCAAGCACGCGAAGTTGGCGGCATAACCCAGCACATTGGCGCAAGCTTCTTTCCCTTAGACACGCTTATAGAGATATGTGGCCCATTACTTGGTCGGTCGAAAGGAAAAATTCAGATTCCCGGCCTTCTAGTGATTGACACGCCTGGGCATGAGGCTTTTGCTAACCTTAGAAAACGCGGCGGAGGCGCTGCTGACATCGCTATTCTGGTGATTGATGTGTTGAAGGGTTTTGAAGCCCAAACCTACGAGTCTTTGGAGATTTTAAAGGTGAGGAAGACGCCGTTTCTGGTTGCTGTAAATAAAATTGATCGCATACCAGGATGGTTGTCTCAGCCGGAAAAACTTTTTTTGAAATCGTATCAATCTCAAGACCCCTATGTACGTGAAGACCTTGACAACCGCCTTTACACAATTATGGGCACTTTTTCCACCTTGGTCCTTCAGTCTGACCGCTTCGACAAAATAAAAGATTTTACGCGAACAATTGCCCTTGTGCCAGTTAGCGCAAAAACAGGAGAGGGAATTCCAGAGCTTCTATCAGTTCTTGTAGGACTGACGCAGCAGTATCTTAGAACTCAATTACAAGTAACTGAGGGTGCTGGAAAAGGAACAGTATTGGAAGTGAAGGAAGAAGCGGGGCTTGGAATGACTGTTAACGCCATTATTTACGATGGAATTCTCAGGAAAGGAGATACCGTTGTGATTGGAGGCGAGGAAAAGCCCATTGTAACGAAGGTTCGTGCGGTTCTTTTGCCTAAACCCTTGGACGAAATAAGGGATCCTCGCGATAAGTTTTCTTCGGTAGACTCGGTTTCCGCTGCTTCAGGAATAAAACTAGCTGCTCCAGAGTTGGACACGGCTTTGGCCGGAGCCCCATTATATGTAGTGCCTTCAGAAGAACAAACTGAAGAATTTGTCAAAATAGTTTCTGAAGAAGTTGAGAAAGTAAAAATCGCTACAGACGTCGATGGCATCGTGCTAAAAACTGATGCATTAGGCTCTTTAGAAGCTATCGCCGAGATTTTGAAACGAGAAAATGTTCCAATACGGATGGCAGATGTCGGCGACGTTTCAAAACGTGACGTTGTAGAGGCTAACGTCGTGAAGGAGCATGAGCCGCTTTTTGGAGCTATTTTGGCGTTTAACGTAAAGGTGTTGCCTGACGCTGAAGAAGAAGCTAGAGATCGCAGAGTCAAAATCTTTCAACACAGCATAATCTACCACCTAATTGACGAATTTGTGGAGTGGATACGACGCGAACGAGACAAACTAACTCTTGAAGAGTTTGATCGCCTTATTACACCAGGAAAAATTCGAATATTACCTGGATACGTTTTCAGAAAAGCGAAGCCCGCCATTGTAGGAGTAGAGGTTTTAGCAGGCCGAATAAAGCCCAAGGTTGTTCTTGTCAAAGAAGACGGAGAGAGTGTGGGGGAGATTATCCAAATTCAAGACCGAGGAAAAGCTGTTTCTGAAGCCGTGACTGAAATGCAAGTGGCAGTTTCTCTAGAAAAACCTGTCGTAGGACGACATATCCACGAAAAAGATATTCTCTATGTTCGAGTTCCAGAAGCCCATGCTAAGGCGTTGCTGACAAAATTTCAAGACCGCTTGACTACTGAAGAACTGGAAATTCTAAATGAGTATGTAGAGTTGATGAGAAAGAAAACAACTCCCTTCTGGGCAGCATAACTGTCTAACAAACTCAACACATTAGGCGTCTATCAGGACCCTATAGTATAGAGTCTAGCCCAAAAATGAGCACACATTCTTTAACGATTCAGCCATGTTTTTCAATCTCAGACTTCAAAACCCAGAAATCCTCTTCCAACAAGTCTTTATACTTTATGTTATACAGCGCCGCCGCAGGATGAAACACGGGAATGGCAATAACAGGAAAGCCAAAAGGATTAATCTCATACACTCTTCCGTGAATCTTCGTAATACCCCCAACCTCAGTTTCCGCTTTAGAAAGAACAAATGCAGCAGAGTGCCTGCCCAACATCACTAAGAACTTTGGTCGAATAATTTGAACTTGACAATTCAAATACAGCCCAGTGCAAGTGGTAATTTCTTCCGACGTCGGGTCGCGATTTCCAGGAGGTCGGCATTTTACAATGTTTGTTATGTAAACTTTTTTTCGTGAAAGCCCGATGTTGTGCAGTAATTCATCGAAGATTTTTCCTGCAGCTCCTACGAAAGGTAGCCCTCTCAAGTCTTCTTGTCTTCCAGGAGCTTCGCCGATAAACATTATTTCTGCCTTAATGTTTCCATCGCCTGGAACTGCATGTCTACGTTGATTCCATAGCCTGCATTTAACACAAGCCGCCACTTCAGCGTTAATTCCCTTTATCAATTTTTCCTTCGACATCTAAACTCATCGTCGCCTTTACTCAAACTAACGAGTGAATATAATTTTTGTTGCAAATGTGCAAAGTGCTTATTGGCAGAAGTGTTCCTTATTCTTCTGGATGCCTTGCATTCTCTCCAACACTGTAGAGAAAGATACGAGCTGAAGAAGGTCCCAAACGTTGAAATCTGTTAGAGAGTTCTTTAATTACAGAGACATAGTTTTGTGACTTATCAAGACTATCAAGGTATGACTGGAATGACTCCCGCTCCTTTATTTTTTGGAATTCCTTTGCGTTTTTTATTGTAGCCTCAATCTTGCGTCTATTTCGCACTATGCCTTTATCGGTCATAAGCCGCGCCAAATCGCTATCGTCGAACTCCGCAACCTTCGAGATAGAAAAGTTTTCAAACGCCTTCTTGAAGTTTTGCCATTTTTTGTTAATCATCTTCCAACTTAAGCCTGCTTGAAAGATGATACGTGTCATATTCTCAAAGTATACATCATCACTTTGTGGCCGTTTTTCTCTGTACACCCAGCTTGAGGGACACCAACTTGACTCTTCCATAACTCATCCCTCCAATACATAATCTAGAATTTTAAAATATAATTAACTGTTGCCTTGCGTTTGAAAAATGACCGCAACAGTCTTTCTACTGCATTTCAACAATATGCATACAATAAAGCTGCTTATCTCGCCTGAATTTTGTGGTGCGGCCACCGGGATTTGAACCCGGGTCGTCAGCGTGGCAGGCTGATGTCCTAAACCAAACTAGACTATAGCCGCTCTTATTTTGAGAAATTAAACCTTGTTGTGCTTTATTTTGTTTGTGCATGTTTTGTGTATCAGTTTGTGTATAGTTAGCTGTTGTTGGATTTGTTTCGGACTTTAGGATTTCTTTATACTCTGCTGGTAAATCCTCATCTTTTCCTATGTAACACCATGATCTCTTTGTTCCATCCCAATGCTCAACATACCAGTACTTGTAGGTGTAGCCTTTAGACTTTGTAGGTTTAATCACTAGACTACCTTTCTTGTTACACTTTATGCAAGTGACATTAGGCATCTTCCTTTTTCTCCTATATTAGATGTAGAATCCTATAGCAGCTAGAATATTAAAAGTTTGTGTATAAATGTAGCAATTCGTGCTAACCATTTAGTCAAATCTTAAGTCTGTGCTAAGTCATAGTTAATAATGGATACTGGAAAGAATGGAGTTGCAGAAAACTAGATTCTTTACTGTTGATCTTACTAAGACAAAGGGAAAAGGAGAATTTAATTGCCCAAAATGTGGAATTGAGATCTCCCCAGATGACATGACAGAAGACAGGTTCACAGTTCTAGACACAATTATGAAAGGAGATAGAACGGCAAAGATAATCCTGAAATGCAACAGATGTGGAAGCCAAATCCATTTAATCGGATTTCATCTTCTAGACAAAGTGACTAATCTAATCTAATTTTCCTTCATTTCTCCTATAACTTGCAGTTAGTTATATGTTTAAGTTGATATTTCTGTTTTGCGTAGGTGTAAAATATGTTGAATATAGCATCGATTTCAGCAGTAGTTGCAGGCGCAGGCGTAATAGTAGGTGTTGTATTTGTTATTCTGGAGCTTAGGAATTTGGTCATAACAAGGCAGACAGACTTGGTGATTAGATTGTATTCAGCTTTCGGGAGTAGGGAGTTGCAAGGAGCGTGGGAAAAAGTCAAGACTAGAGAATATAAGAACTTCAATACTTACAAGAAAAAATATGGTTTACTAGAAACAAATGAAGCCGGCTGGTTCTTTGAAGGATTACGTGTTCTTCATAATAGAGAACTCATAGATATTGACCTAGTTGATGACCTCTTCAGCTCACCAGTCAAAAGAGCATGGGAGAGAATAAAGCCAATAGCAGAAGAAATGAGAAGGGAAACACAACGTCCACAAATATGGGAATGGTTCGAATACCTCTATAATGAAATGAAAAAAAAAGAGAGCAAACACTATAAGCACAACAATAAACTCCACTTTTTCTTTGAAGTTTCTTCCCCAAGTCATAAAAGCCATAGTTTTGGTTGTTGGAATTCCATTTTCTGGCCTTCAGGCGAGACATAATTAATATAGATGAATTGAGATTCAAGGTGAACTATGGATTTGGTGGAAAACATGAAGGAAGATGAAACGAGTTATTGTTTGGAAGGCATAGCTTTTGGTCTTGCTGATGGCTTAATCATGAGTTTGGGTTTGATAATAGGAGTGGCTGAGGCAACTACAGATTCAAGACTTGTCATAATAGCTGGTGTTATAGGTGGATTTGCCAATGCATTTGGAAATTCTATAGGGTTTTACATGTCCCAATCTGCTGAGAGAGGACTACAGATCCATGAGGCAACTGAACATAAAGTGATCACAAGGGTTCATTCAAAAAGAGAAATCTACTTGAGCAGCGGTCTTGCCTTCTTATGTTCTATAGGAATATCATTTATGCTTCTTATCCCTTTCATCCTTCTGAACATGGCAACAGCCATAATTCTTGCCTTTGTATTAGGAACCTTGGTTGCCTTTTCACTTGGAAGTTATGTTGGAAAAATAAGTAGTGAGAACAAGTGGTATTCTGGACTAAAGTATTCAGCTATAGCTTTTCTTGGAGCAATCATCTCCCATCTTATAGCAGATCTAATCACTGCTCTATAACACAAAATCCTAGCAAGCTAGTTTATGGAAAAGGTAAAGCCCACAATATAGAATGAACCAAGAGAGAAACTGGCTTACTTTTGGAGTTTCTTCCACAAGTCATAAAAGCTGAACAGAGAGCATTGCAGACTATGGTTCAGTAGCTACACCTTGAGTTCTATTGGAGCAAGTGATAGATAATGTTCTCCGTTCAGCTTTTATGAATTATGGAACAAATTTCGACTTACTGTGCAAGCTTTTTCTTCTGTACACTATGGCTGCTAATAGTGTTGTTATCATAAACAGTGGTAGAATGAGGAATTATAGAAAGGTGTTTTTTACAGATGAAGAAATTTGGCAAGCGTGTCTTTTTGTGGCAATGGAGAATTAATGATTTTTTGAAGTAAGTTTTGAGTTGGAAGTGTTATATCTGCCTGAACCATGCTCTTTATTGTTCTTAGAGGAGTATGAGTAGTCATTACAGATGTTTTTAACAGCTCTAATTTCCATTCAATAGCAGCAAGTTTCTTCTCTATTGGAAAGACAGATTTTTTCTTCTTTCTGTTCATAACATTGTTCTCCAAGTGAGTATCTTGTGTATTGTTATATAGGATGATTATTCTTTCAGAGCACATATTCCGAAAATCGATACATTTGCCCATGCAGACTATAGGAAATGTCCTTATTTCAAATAGACCAGTCAATCTCTTCTCTTTTTTCTTTTGTACAGTACAATTGCTAGTAGTGTGTTGCTATCATGAATAGTGGAAAGACTATTTTGCTTCTGCCAAGTATTTCAAATGGAAGGGCTTCAGAATCTGGTTTCCACCAAGATTCACAAGAACAGTTTGAACATCAGTAAACGTGTCTCCTAACTCTCGCTTATGTTTAGACATAAAACTGTCATAATCTGAGTAGCTCTTGTGAACCGAAATCATAAAGCCACTCACCCCCATGCCTCTACATCCGCCACTCATAAGGACATTGGGCTGTTTCATCAGCCATTTTATCCCTTTTTCATGGGCATTTTTATAGCTATCTTTCAATCCGAGAGCTTCTTTAGTTTTGACCAGTGTGATTGCAAGTATCTCATACCCAAGTTTCTCCCATTTTGGGATAGCAGTATAACCATCAATTAGTTCTCTTTCTAACCTTGCTCTCCTTCTTGTAACGGTTGGCTGAGAGATCCCGATTTTCTTAGCCACTTGCCTATCACTCGTCTTAGAGTTATTCAGCAACTCACGAAGAATCTTGTAGTCAATATCCTTCAATTTATACATATTACATCAGTAACTAATTCACATTCTTCAGTTTTTATGATTTGTGGGAAGAAACTTCAATCTAATAGAAGCTAGCAACCACACTTACTTTGCTCTTTTTCTTCTTCAAACTATGACTATTAGTGGTTGGGAAAGGGAAAGGTAAAAATAGACTCATCTCCGAGGGAGAAAGGATGTTTTCTAGTTTTTTCCCAACCATATTAAATTGCCACTTCAACGTACTTAAGCTCTGGTTTCTTATCCTGCCATACAGTTACATGCAATGTTTTCTTCTGTACGCTATGTATAATAGCAGTGTTGCAGTCATGAATAGTGGCAGAAAATGTGGAGTAGTACTGGAAATAATAGGCTAATTATTTCTAGAACAAGCGTTTTTAGTGTCATTGCCATTTTTCACTAGGAAACATAATTTAATACAGAGGATGATAAAAACAGTAAAAGGAGATTGAATCGGATACAAATGAGCAACATCCTAACGTGACTCTGTTTGTGCACGTCTGGTAGGCTTTCAACAGGAATAATTTGGAGACTGTAAACAAAATGGTGTCTGAAGATATCGTCTATAGAGTTTCAGGTCAAGAGTATACTGTAGAGAAAAAGTAGGAGGCTGGAGATATCTCCAGTGAAGTCTAAGTCCAAACTAGACTGTAGCCATAATTCATGGAGCTCACTGCAAGTTTATTTACTTCTCTTAAAACCTTTCTGAGAGGCTGGAATGTCACAATTGTTTACGAGACTGTTAAGCTAAACGATGGACGAACAGCCACGCTTGACTGGCTTAAAGAAGAAGATTTACCAGAGATCGTGGAAGCGCTTAACAGCGTAATTCGCGAAGGCAAATACCTCTTTATGGATAATGAAATAACGGATATGGAAGAGGAGCGAAGATGGTTTGAGCGTGGCAAAAAGGCGGGAATGCTTTACTTGGTTGCAAGAGTTGACGGTAATCTGATTGGAGGTGCAAGTATCCATCCACACACTGACAAACGGTCGCATGCGGCAGAGTTCGGCATCTTCATTCGCGACGGCTACCGCAACTTGGGATTAGGAACGACTATAGTAAAGATGTTTACCGAAATCGCTAAGGAACGTGGGTTTGAAGTGCTTCAGCTTTCTGTCTATGCCACAAACAAGAGAGCTTTTCACGTTTACAAAAAATGTGGGTATAAGAAATGCGGCAAACTGACCCACGATATAAGATTTCTTGATGGGAAGTATACTGACAGGATATTGATGGAGTTGCTTTTGAAGTAGTGGTGCCGAGGGCCGGGTTTGAACCAGCGACAAATGGAGACATCACCCAATCTTTCCCCTTTTTTTGTACTCGAAGACTTGAGCAAACGTCTACTTTACTTGCAGGATCATGCGCGTACGCATGCTTTATGGTTTGTTGTTGCTAAGAGATATTTCGATCTCTAAGTATTTTTGCCTAGCCATTCTTTTGATAGCAAGAAATTTTCCGAGGCCTTTTTGGCCTGTTTTTCCATAGATGCTGATTTCTCCCTCAAAGAGGTCTAAAACTGCACGGGCCTCTTGCAGGGAATGCATATCTAAGTCCATTACTGAGAGAATTGTGAAGCCTTTTGATTTGAGTTCTGTGAGAAGTCCTGTTAGCCATCTTCTAGTTTGAAGAGCTTTGTGTTGTAGGAGAACATCTGAGACAATTTGAATGCAACACCTCCTTGGAGCTTTGACGGTGGGGCTTAACTTGCGCAAAGCAGAGGTCAGAGCGATGTTGATGTCTGTCAAGTTCTCAACGCCTTTCAGTTTGAACACGTTGGGTTGACTCTTCATGATAGCATCTGCTTGAGGATTGCAAATGAAACGGTAGAAGTTGGGCTGAAACTCTTTTGTGAGGTTCTCCGTTTCAAATGCCTTTGTTGTAACGTGAAAAGTGATTTGTCCTTCTCTAATTCCGGCTTCTAGAAACCTTCGAATCAGGAGATCGCTTTCATCACAAGAAGGGGCTGTCAGTATGACGGCATATTTCTCAGGTATTCCACCCAATAGCAGATTGTCGAGAGGTTCATAACCCGTAGCGACACGATCTGGAAGTGCAACCTTGGTAACTTCGATTGTCACGGGCTTGAGCTTTGAGACCAGCTGATGCCCGGTATTGTCCACATAGAGAATTTTGGGCCCTATTTCAGAAATGCCTTTTCCCAATGCTCGCAAGACCAGCTCAATCTCTTCAGTCTTCAAAGGATCAAGCCTTTTCCCCCTCATGCTGAGACGCATGTCTTCGAAGGAGCAATAATTGGGTTTGGCAACCAGCCGAAAACCTGGAGGAAGGAATCCCTCAACCTTGTCTAGCAAGATACTTTCCTTCCCAACATTTGCGATTTGAATCTTTAAATTGAACTCTTCTCCTAGCGGGATTTCTGTTACAGGAAGGATGATGTTAGCTTGAATATTCGCATGTTCAAACTTTTCCAAACCTACCGCCGTTTCTTCACTTGGACTAGGCGTGACAAAACTCGTCGTGGATGAGGTGATAGTTGGCATCACCAAAATCTCACTCAACGACACAGCAAGCTCTCTTTCTTCTCTAACTTTCTCAAGAAGTCGTTGAACTTGCTCGCTTTTTGCAGAGTGTTTTGCTTTCAGATAAGACCCAATGGAAATTTGTAGAACCTTTTCAGCTGCTATGTAATATCTGGCTTTTTTTCCAGGGTTTGCTTCCTTATTAGCATTAGTAATATATACGTAGGCATCGAAGAGACGTTGCGTAGCAATAGCATATTCTGCAGCGATTTTGAAGTTTGCTCTGACATAGTAGTTTGCTGCACTTTCTAGATGCTGAGTTGCAGATAAATACAACATCGTATCTCTGGATTCTTCAAATCTTACACCTGCGTCAAGTGCTTTACAAAAACGGCTGTGACCTAACGCCAACAGCTTCGCGCTTTCATCGACACTACTCTCTTTGGCTTTCTCAAAAAGCTTAGAAGCTTCCAAGTACAAGTTCGGGGAAGCTTCAGTCTCCGCTCTGGCCATCATTTGCCAAGCTCTGCAGAGATAGATTATGGGCATTAACTCATGGCGATCCTTGATCATCGTCGCCTTCGTGAAACGAGATTCCTGTTCAATATTGTCAAGGAGATTCTGGAATATTTCTGCAGCTATGCCAAATTTCTCAGAGCTGGCATCATGATTTCCCTGCCTGCTAAGGATTTTTGCCTCTTCTAGGGCAATCCTTCCAAGACAATATTCTTCTCTTATCCCTGAGGCTTTGATCAACCTCTCAGCTAGGTCTTTTTCATCTGTATTCTCAATTCTATCTGCGGCCATTTGAAGAGCATTCTTGCTTTCACGGAATAGCTTGGCTGCTTTTTTGAATAGTTGTATGGCTTCGGAGATTATTTCTCCTCTGCTTAAATCTTCTGCCTCTTCTAGTCGAGCCCATGCCAAATAGTTTGGGTTGAGATAAGTCCATCGTTTTGTCGATTCATGGAGATCAGCAGCCTTCTTGTAGTGGTCTTTTGCTTGCCCATAGTGTCGTTCTGCATGGTGAATCCGTGCTTTCTCAATTTCGTTCCACGCTTTCATGTATGTTGCGTGATCTTGATAGAAGTCCCTTAACAGCTGGACTTTTTCCGCAGCTTGAAGGTAGCTTTCGGAAGCACGTTCGAAATTTCCTGCAGCTTGCAGATGTTCTCCCAGAATATCTTGCGCCTTGGCGATTTTCCAGTATGATTCGGCCACGAGGCTGATTATGTCTAGCTTTCTGGCCGATTCGATTGCTTCTTTTAAGGTTTCTATTGTCTTTCTCAGGTAACCTAGCTTGCCTGTCAAGTCGTAGAGGCGCAAGAGCAATGTCGCATATGTGTCTTGATAGTCTTGAAGTGCGGCGAAAAGAGCCGTCTCACCTTTCCTCTCGAAGTAGGGTATCACCTTGCTGCACAGCTTGAGACATTCTTCTTTGCTTAGTACTGCTTTCTCAAGAAGCCTTCTTTTACCATTAAGATCCGGCGCGAGTTCAGCGAGTTCCGCCTGTATTCCTGCGAGATAATTCTGCATCACTCCCAGGTTCCAATAGAAAAATGGGCTTAAACGTCCGAAGATTTCCACTGTCCTTTCTCGATATTTGAGGGCTTTCTCGAGACATGCCCTTTTTTCTGTCGGATTTCGTAATGTATAGGCTTGGGCTTGGAGAGTTTTGCTGATAACGTGAAGTACCTGCGCTATGATCATTGGCATATCAGAGTCCTCAGCCAATGTCAAAGCTTCCATTCCGATCTTCTCAGATTTCTCCAGCAACTCTGACCTTTTTTCGGAGTTGGTTTCCCACAAGGCTTGCTGATAATAATGCTCAGCTTGGCCAGAAGGTGGACCAATAAAACCTCCTCTCGGGCTTATGAATGATAATATGCGATAATGATTGTGTGCTTTCTCGTAGAATCGCATAGCTTTCTTGGCTAATTTCCTCCTTTTTTCGGGATTCTCTGTGGCAAGGGCTTTCCAGTATGTATCATATGCTAGATAATCCAGACCGTTGGCGATAAGGAAGTTGTGTCGTGTTTGCTCGCCATATTCCAACGTTTTCTCATGATGCTTCACCGCTTCTTCTCCTCCGGCGTTTATTCCTAGCCATAGATGCGACAATCCCAAGAGAACTGCATCACCAACCTTTTCAGAAAGCTCAGCCGCTTTTCTCAAATAGTTGACAGCCTTCAGCCGGTATCTATCTATGTCCTCTGACTCGGCAATCAAATAGAATCCAGCATCGCTCAAACAAGTTCCTAAAGTGAAATAGGACCGCGCAATCTCGTATGAGTCACCGAGGTCAGAAAGCTCAGCAATTGCTTGCTCACCCCACTCCAGTCCCTTTTCCAAAATGCTCTTCAAAATCTGCCTGTCCCATTCAAGAAAAACTCTGCAATAAAAGACAAAAGACAATTCATTATAAGTCCTTGCATACTCCAGCATGGCTCCGGATTCCCTAAAACTTGCTAAAGCCTTGCTTTCTGACTCTAAGCAGTCATCAAGAAGCTTCCTCTTTTCAGAGGAATCAGAAGCAAGCCAGTAATCAAGATACTTGGCTACAGCGTCACAGCGAAACTTCCTCGCAGTCTCGTCCTTATTCAGCAGTTTTTCGTAAAATCCGTGTGCTTTCTCGTAAGCCTCAATTGCAAGGTGCATTCTTTCTCTGAAATCTTCTCCGTTATCAGCTTGAAACGCAGCTTGGTGAAAACAGAAGCCAATCCTTTCCTGAATCTCACCAGTCTTCAGAAAATCTTTCTGTTTCAACACATCAGTCCGGATCCTCTCATAAGAATCAATCGCGTGAAGCCAGTCGAATTTCTTCTCGCTTTCCTGCGCCTGAACAAGAACACGTTTTATAGATTGCCTTTTCGACATGATCCGCAAACCATCAACACGAGTACAGGTTAAACGTTTTATGCAACAGGCAATCTTAAAAGCGTTACTCGCGTGATCGTGCTGACGATGCGCGCGCATACTCAAAGCAACAAAACTATCTCCGTAGTGGAGATATCACCCGCAAACCCACACTTTTCCGCTCTTGTATCAAAGGGTCTAGTACCAAATAACACAATCTTTTGTCCTAGTAATGTTTTGAAATTACAGTTGAGAAAGAAAAAATGAGCGAATTGCAATTGCTCACTCGTTTTCCTAGGCTTCTTTATTCTCGTAGATCAGCAATTTTCGTCTTTCAGAAACCTCAAACCCTAAGGATTTGTACAGGTTTATAGCTGGTTTGTTTTTAATGTGCACTCTTAGTCTCGCCTGCTTGCAATCCCCAGCCTGAAGTTGTTTTAACGCAAACAGCATTATTTGCCGTCCATAGCCTTGGCCTCGTCTTGCAGGGTCAATCCCAACGTTGCTGATTCTTCCTGCTTTTGAACTGAAGTTTAAGATCCCAATTTCACGTTTGTTTAGGCTAGCGAAATAGAACTTCTCCAATGAATAGTACATCTCCATAAGGTTTTCAGGCAAATCGCCAAGATATCTTAGAATTCTTTCCATGACCACATCAGCCGAGCCGGACAGGAACCTACTTGCCAACTGGATCCATCTAAGCATCTCTTCTTTGCGGGTCTGCTCAAATTGAAGCCCTTGAGGAGAGTCGAAATCTCGATCGAGTTGAAGATTCATCCTGAATGTGTCGGCTAAAACTTTGAATTTGACCTCTAAGAAGCTGTCAATTGCATCGCCCTCCTCTGAGGTGAGTTCAACGGTAGCGTATTCAGCTTCTTTCTCAATGGCCAACTTTAATGATTGAGATGCAAAATCCGTCAAAATACTTCGGGGCTGATTTTTCTGAATCAAATCTATCATAGCTACTGGAGTCCCAATTGGAGCTAACAGTTGCAGGGGTTCCTTTCCTGTAGTCACTAGGCCTATCGGATTCGAGTCCTCAACTAATATCCAGAAAGGTAGTTTCATTAGCTTGGCCATTTCAGTGTATTTCGAAACTTCAGGCAAAAGTGATTTAGCGTCAGCATCATTGTGGGAATAGACCTTTAGCATAAATTTTCCTCATTCTTCAGATTCGAGAGTACACACTTTTAAGATTTTACTCACAGCGGAAATATATCCTGATTTTCCCCGCAAACTTCCCCTTTTCCTTGAACCATGAATTATGCGCGCGCTCTAAACAACATTTAATAGCTATAGTGGTTATTTCAAAGAGAAAATTGTGTGCCAAAAATCGATGTGATTGTTGCTCTGAAGTAAATCATTACATCTCTTGAAAGGTGCGTTGATCATGAGGATTGAGATCGGGGACAAAGTGAAGATTCCAGCGGATGGGAAGTTTCATCCTGAAGCGGGACACTTCGGCATATGCGTGTGGATAAGCGAAGATCGAAAAACAGTGGCAGTGCGATGTAATAGAAGCCACCATGGCAAAAAGAACGCTGTCTTTCTGGTGAAAATCAATTCTAAGAAATGAGCTTGTGGAAAGCGCGCGAGTCTAACATCAGTTTGAGTCGTTTCTTATAGTGTTTCCGTTCACGTTCTTGCGAAATTTCAAGGTGAAGGTTGTCAGAAGACTTAGGCTATTACACATGCTCACGCTTCTATCAAATTGAAATGTACGCATATAAATCAACGGAAGAACCATAGTCAAATCTGTATTCAGCAATGCAATAGAAATCTTTTAACAATAGATCTTGCAATTAAAACGGGGTAGCAATCGAATGAAAACTTGGGATGGATTGGATGCAAAGTAGAAGATGGACAACACGCGGACGACCTCAAGGTAGGGGTCATTCAGCAGCTAATACGAAGCTTCTCGAGTATCTCGCAAAAATTTCTGTGAAATACAGAGTTGATCACAACACACTTTTCAACAAGATTGTGGATGCCTGGCAGAATCGAAGGTCCAAGTGTAAGCAATTAACAATTCAGTGCCGCGAAAAAACGAGGGACCGAGCCATTTTCCTTATAACCACAGACCACAAAGTAGTTGCACAATTCCCTACACCAGAACACCTTCTCAAAGAAACAGCTCCACTGAAAGAATTTGCATATATAATTGAACGTGAGAAAAAAGCTCTAATGAAGAGAACAAATGACAATAAAGCAAGATATTTCAAAATTAAGGGTCTGAAGACTGGAATGAAGCGAATTAACGTGAAAGCTCGTATTCTCGCAATTTCAAGACCCAACTTAGCTCTAACACGATATAACGATTATGTCAAGTTTACCAATGTAACTTTGACAGACGAAACTGGCACCGTGAAACTGACTCTATGGAACGATCGAATAAACTCACTTTCCATAAATGACATGGTTGAAATAGAAAATGCAAGCGTCACCGCTTATAAAGGTGAAACTCAACTGAGAATCAGGAGACACAGCAAATTGAGAGTTGTGCACGCGTGCAATCATGAGGAAGCCATTATAAGAGAACTGGAACATAATCCAAATCTAAACAGCATTGTGACGCGTGGGCATGGGTGAGTGTGGCAATGCCCAGCGATCCTGTTTGCGGCGTGGTTCTGAATGAAAAAACATCAAGATTTAAGATGAGTTACGACGGAGAAACATACCATTTCTGTAGTGTGAAATGCAAGAAGAAATTTAAAAGGAATCCGCGCAAATTTACAAAGTAGCGTGGGATTCTCTCGGTGCGTTTATTATCTTCTTCGTTGGTAACCTCTTCCTTCACCATATCTGCGATAGCGCCTTTCCTGTTCGTATCGTTTATTTGATAAATTGTTTTCTGTGTTGACTTCTGTAATGGGGGATTCTTCCAGAAGTTCGAAGCTGCCATATTTTCCTATGTTTAATCGCATGTTCCCCTTGAACAGGTTTACGTAGCCATTAGTGATGCGTAGTGTGGCTTCCTCGTTTATTTTGTCTATGTTGTCATCCCAGAGCGTGAGATATACGCATCCTGTTTCATCTCCTACCAAAGCGTCTGCAACTTTGCGTACGGAATAATCTCTTCCAGTGACGTTCCTAACTTGACTTTTGGAAATCACTTTCACAGTCACGTTCACATGTTTGGAATTTGGGGTTACTTTCTCTACTTTCACTAACTCTTCACTTTTGGATGGTTCTTTACCTGACATATCCTTGCACCAGTTGTTTCAAGCTTGTTCATCAGAAGCATATGGCTTAAGTGTTACGGTGCGCGCGCAGTATATAGGATTCCGTGAGAATATGGGGATGTAAGATGATACGGTTGAGATGAACGTTTTTTGACGTCGTATTATTAGAGGGTGATATAGTGAGAGAAGAGGAGCTTGTTAAGAAGGCTGAGGTGATCTCGGCGGTCAGAGACTATGAGAATAAGAGAGTTCGAAGGAGGGAGAGGCAGGTAGATTTTACGGTTTCGCCTTCGGGATCAGATGATAAGATTCTGATACGTGTTATAACCGGATCCAAGTCAAGGTCAGAATATGTTGGTGTGGATACTGTTAGGGAGATGAGCCAGGTTCTTAAGAAGCGGAAGTATGACAAGGGAATCCTTGTTGGAAAGCAGTTTACCAAGGCAGCAGAAAGTGAGATGGAGCATGAGAACATTGAAGCAGTTTCAGAGAAGATCACACCATATTTCAAGTTGGAGCGTCTTTATTTGGTGGTAAACGATTGTGTAGACAATTTGTGTAGGGCGAAGTGTGGTCTTGTTCCGGTGGAGGAGTCTGATTGTAAGGGCTGTGTTAATGGTCATTACGCTTGTGATGTTAGGTTGATTAGTGATAATGCCAGTTTTCATTTTGAGCGTGGTTGGACAGTTTTTTTGGAGAAGGATTTGACGAGACTTTTAGCGATTGAGAAGACTTTGAATGATTAGGCTGCTCTTTGGAGCACGCGTGGTGTTCTTGGAATAACAAAAAAGAATCCACCTACAACTGCGATGCCATTGCGTGCGGTTGCACTTTCCATAACCTCTATTATTCTCTTCGCCATATGTTATAGGGGCATTGGTTCCAACAGTATCTGCTCCCTTTAAACACGCACCCTTTGCATTCTGGCCTGCTAAAAGGTTTTTGTTTCCTCATTAGCTCCCAAATGAAAACTGTCAAACTGCTTTATGAAATCATCATTTTGGGCGTTCCCTAACATGCTTCTTGTAATGTAGTTCTCTTTCTTTTTTTCAGGAGAAAAGCAGGCATCGTCTTTGTTTTCCTTGGTCGCCCCCAATTATTCAGGGTAGTAACTTTGATTTCCTCTGCCAATAATCACCCTCCTATTATCATGGGTGAAGGGAGGTTCGATTCTTCACCTTAGACTATTTAAGTTTAGCGAACACAATAGATAATTTGAAAGCTTATTGGTGATTCGGGCATGGGGAAAAAGAAGCCTTCACGTGTAAAAAGAAGGATGTTAGAAAGACAGAGAGAACCGCCTATCTATAGTTCTGAAAGTCTTCGTCAAACATATGAACAGAAAATCAGGTGGGTAAGCAAGGTTCAAAAAAGAAAAAAGTAATAGCCACACAATGGATCTCGCGCGCATAATATTTTGCATATTTGGCGGGCAGATTATTCGTAGAATATCAGCTGCTGTTCTTCGAGTATCCTGTGAAGCTTGTGCACGGCGTCATGGACGTCCTGTTCTCTTTTGCCTCCAGTGCAAACAAGGTTCCCGTTTGCGAATATCAGTATGACCACTTTAGGTTCGTCCATCCTGTAAATCAAGCCTGGAAACTGCTCTGGCTCATACATCGCTTTTCCAAGTGTGAAAACTGCCTTCTCCAAATCTATCTTTCCGCCTAACCTTGCAGAAGCAACGATGTTCACAATCTTCAAGTCCGGCTTGCTGATGATGATTATTCCACCCTTTTTCAGTTCTTTAACAACTGTCGTAACAGCTCTCCGGGATTCCTTCTCCGATTTTGCTCCTGTGCAAACCATTTTGCCAGTGCTAAAAATCAACGTAGCCGTCTTCGGTCTCCTAAGCTTAAACACAAGTCCCGGAAACCGTTCTGGGCGATATTCGACCCATGGATAACCTTTCACAACCGCGTTTAAGTCAACCTTCTGGTTTAAAGTGGCAGAAGCAACCACATTTTCAATATTTATTATGGCATTAGTCTTCGGCATCAAACACCGCTTCGTATAGTGAAGTATCTAAACACCTATTATAAAGCCTTAGACTCAAGAGGAGGAGATTTCTCCGCACAACTTTTTTTGTTTTTTGTGCGCGACCATTAGAGCATTACACACACTTGTTTCTTGCATGTATATCTACCAGCATTGATAAAGTAATTAAACCAACAAAGTAGATACTTTTTACTTCAACTTCATTTCGTAAATGCTAATCAAATTTGAAATTAATTTTCCAATACAAACCAATACTTTGCGCGCGCATAAGTGTGTGTAATACACTCGATGAGCTTCCAGAATCCTCTATTCGGAGACTGATTTGACTTTAATAGCCCTTGGACCTTTGTACGAGTTTTCTATTTCAAATTCCACTTCTTCCCCTTCTTTGAGGGCGCTCTTGCCTTCAATGTTTGATGAATGTACAAAAATATCGCTACTATGATCTTCACTAGATATGAAACCATATCCTCTTTGGTCAAGCCATTTCTTCACTTTGCCTTTCAGTGTTTTCACCTCATTTCTAGTTATAGAAGTTGGAGTGTTAAGATAGAAAATTAAGAAGCCAATGACCTTCTAAGTTCTTCTTACCTTAGTTTCCTTCTTCAAGGTCTTGAAGACTCTTCTGTTATATTAAGGTAACGCATCAACAGGATATGTCAGTCTGTGAAGAAGAAAAATTGATGCAGATCTATAAACACCTGTATAGGGTATTTAGGAATTCAATCGTCTTTTTTGGGTTTTTCCTGTTAGATGAAGCTTACGATGAAGTAGCTTGTCCCTTTCTTCTCTTGGGAGTAAAAACGCTGGAAGAGCCTTCCTCTGTTTACGAGATGCACCCAATCTTTTAAGTTGAGAAACTTCGATGTCTTTTGACATGCCTTTCACAGAACTCGTGTTTTAATGAAAATTCTTAAACAACTATATAAAACTTCTAGAATCCTATACTGCGCGCGCGGAATAGATTAAGCTCTATTGAGAATATTTTTGGTTGGGCATGCTTGACTACAATCTTTGTCAACATTTTCTAGCACACTCATAAGTTCGTCTATGTCATATGTGGCTACACAAATAACTGTATCAGCACCGCCGTAATACATGAATAGTTTATCATCAATCAAAACCGCCCCGCAACTGAAAACAACATTAGGAACTCTTCCAAAACGCTCATAGTCTAAAACTGGCTCTAGAATTGGGCTTTCAGAACGGTACAGAACTCTTTCTGGATCATTTTTATCAAGGAGGATGGCACCAAGGCGATACACCTTCTCAAAGTTTACGCCGTGATATATGAAAAGCTCCCCTTCTTTGACCTTTATCGGTGGGCCAGCTGCACCTACTTTCCAGCTATCCCACTTTCCCAATCTAGGCCCTATTATTGCTTTTATGTTATACCAATTTCGTAGATCTTTGGAATATGCTATGCAAATGTCCGGATCAATGCGATGGAACATAATAAAATGACCATCAACTTTGTGAGGGAGAATCGCGGCATCCTTATTTCTAATGCCTTTGAATGGCGTCCACCTTTCGCCCCAATTCCATTGCTTACTCATGAATTCATCTTTTGGCATGGATGTTAAGGCGATCTGATGAGCGTTTGAAACAAGGTCCCGCAATGCGGTGTAGGTCATTATGCATCGTTCATCTAGCAAGGTTAATCGCGGATCCTCACAGCCACCATTTTCAGTACAGTTTGTTGGCTCAAAAACAGGAGACAATAGTCGTTCTTCTATGTGATAACCATCTAATGAGGAGGCATAACCAAGTCGCGATACTCCGTCATTACCTATCGCGCGATATAAAATGTGAACCTGTCCGCCTAAAAACAGAGTAGCGGCATTAAAAACTGCGCGCGACTCCCAAGCATGTTTTACTATTGGCTTAAGAATTGGATTTTCTTGAAACCTCTTCATTATGGGTCTTTCCTTATATTTTCATCTAGCTGACACTAAGAAACCCTGCTCATGACTTTTTTTGTTTATGAAGAGAAACTATGGATTTGAAGACTATGTTACGAATACGCATTGCTTTCTAACTTTTGGCTACTGGTATTCCGACAAATTCATCCAAGATCTTTCGGAGCGTCAACATCCCTATCAGATGTCCCTTGTTATCTACCACAGGAAGATGTCGTATTCTGTGCAAAATCATGAGCCTTTTAACCTTTGCAAATGAATCCTGCTTCTTCACTGTTATGATATTTCTTGACATAACCTTTTTCAGATGCGTGTCTAGAGAAATTTTTTTAGCTACGCTTCTAAGGACGTCGCGTTCTGTAAATATCCCCTTACATCTCTTATCATCATCCGTTATCACAAGCGCTCCAATATGTTTTTCAAAAAGAATTCCCACAGCACCTTCGATTGTTGTCTCTTCTTTTGCTGTCACCACATTTTCTACCATTAAATCTTGAACCTTCAATTTACAACCCACCCCATCTATATTGAATCACACGCATTTGAGTAGAATACTCCAACACCATACCTATTCTTTGTTTAGTATTTTAGATTTTCCAACTCTAAGCGAGCCAGAAGATAAGATGTTGCGGCTTCAGCGCCTTGATTCAAGTTTAACCCATGAGGAGTGAGTCCATCATAACATGCACCCGTGGTCTGGTCATAAACCATAACATTCCCAGTGTTTTTTCCAAAAAACCAGTCAAAAGCAGTATAGGCTACTCTTTGATACTTCTCTTCATTAGTTTGTCGAAAGGCAGTCATAGCTGCTTCTACCATACACGATGCTTCAATTGGTTGTTGGTCATATATGGCTCTTTGACCACCCTTTCTATACCATCCTCTGTTGCCAATAGGGACGAATTTCTCATCAACTACCTGAACGCTTACAAGAAAATCAAAAGACTCCTTGGCAATCTGAAGGTATCTATTGTCTCCAATAATAGCATAGGCTTTGAAAAGCCCTTGTGATAGACGCGCATTAGCATAAGTCAGATAAGACTCAAACCAACGCCAATTAGGAGAAGCTACTTTTTGATAGCTGTATAGCAATTGATCCGCCAATGATACTATGTTCTTAGAAAGATTTTGATCATGACGGAAAGCCTTCTGATAATTACAGAGACCTAGAATCGCAAAGGCTTTAGCTCTGGGACTCCGGAATTCGTTGGCGTACCGAAAGCCTCTGTCAAAAATCTCTTTCGACATCCGTTTAATGCCTTGAGAAAAATTAGCTAGAATAGTGTACCCACAAGCCCAGAGGGCTCGTCCAGAACATTCTTCCGAGCCCACATCATCAAGGAAACTGCGGTCGTAACTTAGTAAATTATGGAAGTTGCCATCTGGTCTTTGCATATGAAACAAGAAACTTAAATAAGTATTAGCTAACTTCTTTGCGTCAGAATCATCACAAAGCTGAAGGAATTTTGTGCACGTAATTAATGCCCGAGCATTGTCATCGGTGGTATAACCTTCCTTTCTATTTGGAATCGAAAACTTAGTATGCTGAAGTATACCTGTATCATCTGTCAAAGTCTTTAAATAATCTAACCTGATAGCTGGCTTAATTACCATCACCTCTTAATCTTTAAGGAGACAGTTGAACAACTTGACATATTCTTGTGCAACTTTTGGCCAAGTAAAACTCCTACTGTAAGCATAAGCCCTTTTCTCCAAGCTAAGCCTTAACTCTTCATCTTCCAAAAGCTTGTTTATGCAATCAGTTATTGAAGCGGGTTTTCTAAACTTGCATAGTAATCCACGTCCCTCTGCTAAAGCCTCTTCAGCGTGAAGATACGGAGTTGATACAATGGCTTTCCCTGCTCCTAGAGCATATGAGAGTGTTCCACTGCTTATCTGATTCCGATCTACATATGGCGTGATGTAGATATCTGTTGCCTGTAGATACTTAATTAATTGCAGCTTGGAGAGAAAACGATTGTGAAACCTCACATGGTTCCCTAATCGGAGTTCAGAAACTAGCCTCATCAACTTCCTCCGATAACGCTCACCCTTAATCTTCCTCACTTCCGGATGTGTCTCTCCAATTATGAGATAGAGAATTCTAGGTTCTTTCTTAACAAGCGAAGGGAGAGCTTGAATGACATATTCAATACCCTTGCCACGGCTTATCAGTCCAAAAGTAGACAAAACTATTCTACCTTTCAAACCAAGAGAAGCTTTAGATCTTTCGCTGGCAACGAATGAGACATCCGGACAACCATGTGGGATAACAGTAACCTTTTCTAGGTTGATATCGTACTTCTTCAAGAGTCTCATAGCGGTTCTTGTCATAACGACGATTGACGCGCTATAGTGTGCGATGCTTTCCAAAATTTTCTGAGCTGCTGATTCAAAGTTTGGCATGATGGTGTGGAGTGTAACTACTATTGGTTTTTGAAGATGCTCTAAAAATAAATCGATGTGCTTGCCCCACTTTCCTCCAAAAAGACCGAATTCGTGTTGGATGTTTACCAATCTGACTTTAGATGGATTAATGTAATGAGCAGCTTTGACATATTCGTCAGTTGAGCTTCGTTCAATTTGAAACTTAACTCTCTTATCATAGTTGTAAATCGCGCTCTCCTCATTTATGGCGACAACCATTGGTGGTCCAAATTCACGAAGTCGACAAATGGCATCGATCAGATCTTTTGAAAAGTTTGCTATACCACACTCCTTTGGGGGATAAGTACTTACATAAGCGATCCTTTTTGCATCAACACCGAGAAGAGAGTGATTTTCCATCACTTTGTGTCGTTACCTCCTTGCGCGTGAACTTCCAGATTCTTGACTATGGTTGCTTCTATTATGGTTCCGCTTGGTATTAGTATCTTTTTTTTCCATCCTCCGTTTGTAATATGGTATGCATTAGTTTCATTTCCTCCACGCGCGCCTGAGAAGATGCACACATAAATGTGGTTATCTTGTAGATAACAGCAATGTTTTGTATATTAAATGTGCGCGCGCATGTCGTCTCTTACTTCTTATCTTCTATCTTCTGTTGTCTAGTAGAAACGGCTAAAACTAAACCTAACAACCTCACACAACCTTTCCTTAATACACACAAATATGCACACCTCTTTGAAAGAAATCTACGATAAAGCAGATTTGAAAGTGCTTTCTTAGTGTTTCTCTTCTTGCACCCGCACCGAACTGTCAGCCAGTATGCTTTATGAGTGAACGGAAGGGCAACAACGTGTTTATGTCTCGGATACCATTTATTTTTCTAATTTTCTGAATTAGCAATTGGCTGATTTCTTCCTATGTATTCCTATTGATATTGCAATACCCATGAAACCAGCTATCAATAAGGTTAGTGCTAGCAGTTGTCTCTCTAAAGGTATCTCTTGCCATGCTTTGAACATCCCTGAAACGGCAACGTCTGACCTTAAATAAATTAAAGCTCGTCCGCCTTGTTCTATCACAAAATCATAATGAGAACAATCACACAAATAGGTGCCATTCACATAAAGTTCTACCGTGTTATTAGCTTGAAGGGTCAAATGTAGCTTAGTATAAGCTGACCAAGATATTTGAAAAGCATAAGTACCATTTTTGGTTTCGCTAAGGACAAATCTTTCTCCATCACCATAGTGAGGCACAAGCAAGGGAAACATAAATCGCAGATATAGAAAATAGGTTAATCCTGCAACAAGTAGTAAGAAGGAAAGATGAGAACCAGCAGATAAGTCTTTGACTTCTTTGGGAACATATGAGCCTTCAATAATCTCCTATGTATTTCTATCCTATTAAAAGCACGCGCGTGAAGGCAAAATTCTAAGTATTTTGCTGTTGAAATATGCAAAAGGAGAGTCATAATTGAGAACCAATTCTAAAGCTGAAAAGTTAACATCAGAAATTAAAGAAGTTGCCCTGAACTCAGGTGCTAGTTTAGTTGGAATTGTTTCTGCAACTGTAATAGACTCTTTTCCGAGAATTTGGGTTAGTTGGAAAATACAAAGGTACACAAGGAAAGCTACAGAGATTTTGCCAGATGCAAAATCGGTCGTGGTTATTGGTTATCATGTTTGGGATGACATGCTTGAAATAGCAATAAAAAAAGGTGAAAAATGGGTTTATCCAGGCTATTTTCCATTAGATGTCTTAGAACAGATTGTGATAAACCATTTAGAGAAGAATGGTTACAAAGCTGTTTCCGCCTATGAGCTATCATGTAAGCGTCTAGCTCAGTTGGCAGGATTTGGAAACTATGGAAAGAATGCTTTAATAATAAATCCTGTTTTTGGTCCCTGGATACGACTGGCTCCAATTTTAACAAATGCAGAAATGGTCGAGGACAAGCCTTTCGAACAAGACCTTTGTGGCGACTGTGAAAAATGCCTCAAAGCCTGCCCTGGAAGCGCTTTAACACCGTATAAAGTTGACGACAGCAAATGCTTGGTTGGAGTTCATCTTATAGATAAAGAAGATTTTGAGCATAATGAACAGTTGAAAAGGTATGAGCCATCCCTCACAAAGAATGCTCATTTAATGTGTACGCGGTGTCAAAAAGCTTGCATTTACGGAAAAGAAAAACGCTAAGAATTTTGCGCGCGCATTTTACGCATATTTCATCACCGTTTTTGGGAATGGAAATTAACTTGAAGCTGGTTGAAAATTATTATAGCACAATACTTTAACGATGATAAGGTGACACGAAACTGTTCACGCTAGAAACAAAACAGAAAATCTACCAAATCGGCAACTTCAGAATTGGCGGTCAACCTGGAGAATTGCCTACAGTTCTAGTTGGCAACATTTTCTACAAAGGCATGCTAGAAGTTTCAAACCACAAAGAAGGCAGTTTTAATCAAAAAGCGGTTTTAAGATGGATTAGGCTTGCTGAGATTTTTTCTGAGAAAAGCGGGGTGCCCCACATTCTAGATGTTATGGCAATGTATCCCGAAGCGATAAGGAAATACGTTGAATTTGTTTCGGAACAAATCAGCACTCCCTTTCTAATTGATGGCGCCAACCCCGAAACGCGAACAGCAGCTTTAACCACAGTTAAGCAACTTGGCCTCGAGAAAAACGTGATATTCAACGGAATTACGCCTAAAACTTCGCAAGACGAATTAGTAGCCATCCGAGACTCTGAAGTCGACGCGGCGATTCTAATGGCATTCAACGAATTCAACTATTCTCCAGAAGGCAGAATCAGTATGCTAAAAGGCTCGACAGAGCAAACTGGACTGCTTGATATGGCGAAAAAGGCAGAGGTAGAAAAAATGCTCATAGATACAATAGTTTTCGATGTGCCCAGCATTTCCTACGCCGCCGAAGCCATTAATCTTGTGAAAAAAGAACTGGGATATCCTGCTGGTTGTTCACCTGCAAACGCGACGTACTCTTGGAAACAACAATTAAAAGGTTCGATTTTGAGGGAAGGCTTTGGGGCATCCAATGCATCTGCACACACGATTGCTCAGTATTGGGGCGCAGATTTTCTCATTTATGGGCCAATAAAACAAGCTAAGAACATGATTCCTGCTTGTGCCATCAACGACGCTATAATAGCTTACTATGCTATGAAACGTTTCGGAATCAAACCGCTAGTCAAGAACCATCCGCTTTATAAGATCTTTTAGGTGAGCAAAGTCTTGACTTTTTGCAGGCATTCTTTGGCGTCAACTGCGTATGCATCAAGTTCATAGTCGCTACATGTCTGTACGGAAACTGCGTTGCCTCCTATTATCACTTTCAATTTGTCTCGTAGGTTTTCTTTTTTCAAAATATCTACTACCTGTTTTAAATATTGGATTGTTTCTTCCATTGAAATCGAGATTGCTATAATTTGTGCTTTTTCGCGAATCGCAGCTTTCACAAAGTCTTCAGGAGCAATGTCAACGCCTAAATTCACTACTTGAAAACCTGCTGATTGTAGCGTTGCAGCTACGACATCTTTTCCTAAACCTTGAATGTTTCCTTTTAACGAACCAATGACTATTTTTCCTTTTACCATGGTAGGTTCAACCTCTAAATGTGGCTCAAGAATTTTGAAAGCTTCCCTCATTGCTGAAGCAGAAGAAGCAACGTCAATGACAAAGTATTCCCTTCTTTCATAGCGTTCGTCAACAGTTTTCATGGCTTTCATGAGCATGTCTAAAGCCTTGTTAACTGGAATTCCTCGGGTTACTACGTGTTCAGCTATTCTTTTTGTTTTTTTCACATCGCCAACTACAACGGCGTCTTTCAGTTCTTCTAGAATCTTTTTGCTCAACTTTCATCCTCACTGAGTGGGAAGTTTTGCATAGCTATTTGGTATTATTAATCTTTTTAGCCTTAAATTATTACACATTATAGGCTGTCTTTTTTGGTTGTTGCAATAAGCTTTATATCAGTTTTCGCTTTTTAGCTTGAACGGTTTGGAATATGTGTGAATTTACAGTGTTTCTTAACAAAGAAATCGTTTGCAGAGATGTGGTCTACGCGAAGACCGAGGGAAAAAAGGTGTTGCTGAAAGACGTTTTATGTGTCGCTAAAACGATGGAAAACTGTAGAATTGTTGAGATTGATGTGAGTTCGGAACGATTAATTCTTGCTTCAGAATAGCGTCGAATCAAAGCCGAATCTCTGGGTTCCCTATTCCTTGCCTCCCCATTTCCCCATGTAGACTATGGCGATTACGCATATGAGTGTGACTATAATGGCAACTATTACAAAGTATAGCCAATCAAACCATGTCCCCCCCAGTAGTGGTTAGCGGTATTCCCATGGTGACGAAGGCTCCCAGTACGACGTTAGTCCAAATCATACCAATGACTATGCCAAAGGCTGTGCCTAGCGAAGTGGCTACGGTTTTTCGAATTTCCGCCATAGTAACCTTTTTCTCGCTCATACTTCTTTGTCACCTCCATATGGTTTTTTACAAGTTTCTATCACAAAAACAATTGCTTCCTCGACAATGTAAATTAAATCTTCTGCTTTAATATGAGACAACTTTAGGAAACGTAAATAGGAGACGATACACCTAACGAAAACGGTGGAAACCCAGTGAAAATAGCTGTTTCTGGAAAGGGCGGAGTGGGCAAAACCTTAATCGCAGGAGCACTTGCCTGTTCTTTTGCTAGAAAAGGATTAAAAACAATCGCTATTGATGCTGATCCTTCTCCAAATCTAGCATTAACCCTAGGTTTGCCAATAGAGAAAACACGAGAGATAGTGCCAATATCAGAAAACAAGAAGTTGGTTGAATCAAAAACAAGCACCGAATTCTCAGGCGTCTACCGCATCTTTTTCACCGTAGACGACACCGTTAGAGATTTTTCTGTTCAAACTCCATGCAATGTCAATTTGATAGTGATGGGAACAGTGCGCTCGATGGGCTCAGGATGCACTTGCGCTGCAAACGCTGTTGTTCGCGCTTTGCTTCGCCATTTAGTAGTAGAGCGGGACGAAGTGGTTCTCCTCGACATGGAAGCTGGCGTCGAGCATTTGGGCAGAGGAACCGCCAAGCATGTAGACACAATGTTAATTGTTACAGATTCAAGCATAAAATCGTTGGAAACCGCCAAGCGCATCCATAAATTGGCCGAGAACGCAGGCATTAAACAGGTTTTTCTGGTTGGTAATAAGGTTGCAGCTGAAATTCAGAGGGACGCGATTAAGAAATTTGCTGAAAACAATAGCTTAAATGTGCTGGATTTCGTGCCTTTCGATGAGCAGGTTGTAGAGGCGGAGATGCGGGGAGAAACTCCGCTTAAATATGAAGAGTCTTTTGCGGTACAAACTATTGAAAAATTAGGTACCAAGATAACTCAGATTATGCAGTAGTAAAAGCTAACAACTTCATCTTCTTACAATCTCTATTAAAACTGGTGTGCACTATTTTTTGCAAGCGCACGCAAAGTATAAGAATTGGCAGAATAAAACAAAAAGGAGGCATGATGGATGAAAAGGCTTGTTTCTGCAGGTAGAGGAGGGAGCGGAAAAACAACTTTCGTTGCCCTTATCGCCAAGTACTTAATTGAAAAGGGCAATACTCCCTTACTTCTTGTAGATGTAGATCCCGATCAAAACTTAGGAGAAATGGTTGGCGTAGACCTCAAAGAAGAAGGAAAGAAGACTATATCCGAATTATTGATTGAAACTTTCAAGGAGGAAGGAGGAACTACAGTCGGAGTGCCTCCTTCAGAAAGGATGGAAAGCAAAATCTGGGAAAAAGGATTATACGAAGGAAATTCTTTCGATTTAATCGCTGTTGGAACAAAATTTATTGAAGGCTGTTACTGTCTACCCGATGCTGCATTAAAAAAAGCCTTGGAACATTTGACGAAAACATATAAGCATGTTCTTGTCGATTCTCCTGCTGGGCTAGAGCATCTTAATAGGAGAATAACTTCTCAGGTCGATGACATATTTGACATAATAGACCCCTCTCAGAAATCCTTCAATCATATTGAACGAGCATACAGAGTCGCCAAAGAGGTTCAGATAAATTTTAAAAACTTCTACGTTGTCGCAGGCTATCGGGTTCTAGAGAAACTGGAAGCAGAAGTTGAAAAAAGAATAAAATTGCCATATCTGGGGAAAATTGCTTACGACAAAAATGTTGAAAGCTGTGTTCTGTCTGGAAAATCTTTACTTGAACTACCCTCTTCATCTCCCGCATACATTTCAGTGAAAAAGCTAATGAAAAAAGTAGGTTATTAAACTCGTTAAATCAAACTGAAAATCTATGTGTACAACTCATTTTTTGTTTATTCGCACTTAGAAAGGTTAATTAGGATTTCCAACATTTCAGTAGACTCTATATACCATGCCTGTAACGAGGTTTATGAAGATTGGCTAAGAAAGAGTTAGTTGTGAAAGCAAAAGAATTGAAAACAGATGTTACTGTCTTAAAGGATCTTGAATTGTCCATTGGCAAGATTCTCGAAGAAACATGGGAAGAACCCATGGGTCCAACCCCATACCCTTCCATAACCGACCTGCGAGAGTGGGACATGAAACTCCTCAACAAATACAAACCCTTCTACCTACCTTTCTGCGATGTCTGCTGCCTCTGCACCTTCGGAAAATGCGACCTATCAGGAGACAAACGAGGAGCCTGTGGACTGAACATGGCAGCCCAACAATCACGCATAGTCCTGCTTGCCTGCTGCATCGGAGCCGCCACGCACATTGCTCACGTCCGACATCTAGTGGAACACTTGATAGAGAAGTATGGTCGAAATAGTTCTCTCGATGTGGGAGGCTTAAACATAGACATAGAAGCACCAGTAACCCGCTTAGTCTGCGGCGTTAGACCCCAGAAGCTCAAAGATTTAGAGGACGCCCTCGATTACTGCGAAGAACAAGTTACTCATCTTCTCTCCGCTACTCACACGGGGCAGGAGGGAAGCAACATAGACTTCGAATCCAAAGTTCTCCATGCAGGAATGGTGGATCAGGTTGGCATGGAAATCGCAGATTTGGCCCAGATTTCAGTTCTTGGCTTTCCAAAAGGCGACCCAGAAGCCCCTCTAACTGATTTAGGCTTCGCCATAGCAGACGTCTCAAAACCTACAATTTTGGTTATCGGCCATAATGTTCCATCCTCCGTTGGCATAATCGACTACCTAACTGACAAAGGATTGTCAAGCAAAGTTGAAGTTGTAGGCATATGCTGCACGGCCCACGACATCACCAGATACAGCTCTATGGCAAAAATCATTGGACCAATTTCATGGCAACTGCGCTACATCAGAAGCGGGCTAGCCGACCTAATTGTAGTGGACGAGCAATGTATCCGAGCAGACACGCTGGTTGAAGCCCAAAAAATCAAAGCACCAGTAATCGCTTCAAGCCCGAAAAATTGCCTAGGGCTCAAAAACAGAACAGAAAGCCTGTCAAAAGAAGTGATATCGGACCTAGTGGAGGAAAAAGTTCCCGGAGTACTCATCTTAGACCCAGACAAAGTTGGAGAAGTTGCGGTTGAAACCGTAATGGCTGTAGCCCCAAAACGAAATAAATTCAAGATTATTCCGGAAATAGAAGAAATTATTGCTGCTGCAAAGGAATGCACTGGATGCAATGAGTGTATGCGAGCTTGTCCAAACAATCAACCTATTCCTGATGCTATAAAGGCGGCCGCGAAAGGAGACCTTAACCCGCTGGCTGAAATACTTGAGGATTGTATAGGTTGCGCCCGTTGCGACAGCGCTTGCCCAAACGACTTCCCGTTGCACAGCTTTATGGTAAAAGCTGGCGAAGGAAACTTATGGGAAGAGAAGTTCAAGATGCGGGTTGGGCGGGGTGCCATTCAGGACGTGGAGATAAGGGAAGTTGGCGGTCCCATAGTTCTCGGTGAAATTCCTGGAGTGGTGGCTATAGTAGGATGTGCCAATTACCCTCATGGTGGAAAGGAGGTTGCAGAGATTGCTGAGGAGTTTGCGAAGCGTAGGTTTATCGTTATCGCTTCAGGATGCGCGGCTATGTCTATAGCAATGGTGAAGGATGAGGAGGGAAAAACCCTCTATGAGAAATATCCGGGCGCCTTTGAAGCTGGCGGCATTCTCAACGTAGGCTCCTGCGTCTCGAACTCCCACATAGCTGGAGCAGCCATCAAGATTGCGAGCATTTTCGCAAAGAGAAAACTGCGGGCTAACTACGAGGAGATCGCTGATTATATCCTTAACAGGGTGGGAGCGGTTGGAATTGCTTGGGGCGCCATGTCCCAGAAAGCCGCCTCGATAGCCTCAGGCTTCTGGAGACTTGGTGTACCTGTGATTGTTGGGCCTCATGGATCTAAGTATCGGCGTATGCTTCTTGGAAGAAAAGACAAAGAGGAAGACTGGTATGTATTCGATGCTAGAACGGGCGACAAGGTTTATGCAGGTCCTGCTCCTGAACATCTCTTTACTACGGCTGAGACTAAAGAGGAAGCTATGGTGCTTATAGCAAAGCTTGTCATGAGACCCAACGACACGACTAAGGGTCGCGCCATAAAGTTAACCCATTACATTGACCTGCACAGGCGTCTCTATGGCATTATGCCTGACGACATACACCTCTTCGTCCGAAACAATGCTGACATACCTATCACCATGAAAGATGAAATCCTCAAAGTCTTAGAAGAAAAGGGATGGAAAGAGACGAGAATCCCAGATCCAACGCTACTACCTAGGCTTATTAGAAAGAGGAAAGGTGAATGACATGGGTGTAAAAGCAGAACCGTGGCAAAAAGCCGAGATTGCAGGTCCAAAGAAGGCTCTTCTCATTTTAAAGCCTGAGGTGGTTGTCGCAATGGTAAAGAGGGCAACGCGTCCCATTTTGATTGTTGGACACCACGCTGCTGAGGATTATTCAGATGATGTTAAAATGATTGACTATGCAATCTGCATGAGTAAGGCTGCAGGTGTTCCAGTGGTTGCTACAGCTCATGTGACAACCGAATTTATTAAGAGAGGTTTTCAGCCTGCAGGTTGGATGTCCGCGATGGATATTGGAAGTAGGCTTACAGATCCGGAATGGAGAGGTTTAGACGGAGAAGGTCCATATGACCTTGCATTATTCATGGGGCTCCCTTACTACATGCAATTCGTAATCTTAGCAGGACTAAAACACTTTTCCAGAAACGTTAAGACAATAAGTCTAGACAGATTCTATAATCCCCACGCAACATGGTCATTCCCGAACCTTTCAATTAAGGATTGGAATGAAAGTTTTGAAATAATAGTGAGCAAGTTACGTGAGTCCTAGCGAATCCTTAACTTCTATGTCGTAGCTTATTATGGGTATCCGTAGCTTTATATCTTCTAGGCTTTCGTGAACGTAGCGTCTAGCTGTTTTCTCTGATTCCCACGCAAAGAACCGCATTATATCCCGGGTTCTATATCCGTATTCGCTTCCTAGTTGACTAGCACGTTCTGATCGGATTCTGTGAGGCCACATGTCGAAGCCTGTTCTTTTTGCTAGATCGGTTACTATTTGGTAGGCTCTTATCGGACTTAGGTGTTTGCGGTGTCGGTGAAACTTAGAGGGGAATAGGTAGTCTTGCACTTGATCTAGCCATTCTATTAGCAGCTCACTTAGAGGCTCGCGTCTAGGAAAAACTATCTCGCGTGTTTTCTGTAGGCTCTTTGTTCTAGGCTTCTCGCCACGCGCTTGTTTCTCTTCTCTAGTTTTCTTGTTGTCTATGTATCGCCACGACTTCACAACCGGGATTCCTTTACCGTAGATCCATTCTTCGTCAAAACTAAACATAGACTTCCGCAGCCTAGCAACCTCTTCGGCTCTGCAGCCCGTCAAGAACAGTATAGCAACTAAGGCTCTATCTCTTTGGCATAGAAACTTTTGCTCCCAAGTGTAACGCGAAGCATCCATAGCAGCCTCACACATCTTAGCCAACGCGCCCCAACCACAGAACTCTTTACCGTCTAAGTCAACAACCGCGCGCCTAGAGTATTCATGTGTAGCCCAATAGCCAATCGTTCCTCTGTTTTTGCTTTCTCCTTTTAGACTTTCCAATTTTTCGCACTTTTAGGTAGGGTAACTACCCGAAAAATGATAATTCTAAGAGTGATTTAAGGTTATGTAGGATTAGGTATGGAGACTACTCTAATAGATTGCTTGGAAAGAGTTAATCAAGAGAGAAAGACAAAATCTTCTAAAATGTCAAGATGATATTTTTTCGCATATTTTCCGAAGTCAACTCCATAATGTGTATATAGTTTAACATCCGACTCAGCTAATCCGTGCCAATGCATCTGCCAAGCTTTTTCGAAGTATGCATCAGCATTATGAATAATAAGAAGATCAATAATTAAGCTAGTAAAATTGCTCCACCCTACAGAGTTTTCGGGAATGGTGTTATTTCTAATTTCAATGAAGTCCTTTGGTATTATCTGTTCTAACCCTTGAAGAGTTTTAATCCCCATATTATTTATCTCACTAATGGTTTCTGCATCCCTTGTAAGTTCTGGTATAACTAGTCTCTTATCAATCAAAGGTTTGAACTTCCATTTCATATATTCCGTTAATGATGTGGAATTAATAGCCACATCTAAATCACCCAATTCTGTCTTTCTCCCGATCTCCATAGCATAAGCATCTATTGATTCGGATAGTGAATCAAATTCTTTATCTACGAGCTCCAGATTTCCAGCCAATATTGAAAATCTCCGCTTCATGCCATTTGGCAGAACTCCTCTAAACTTGTAGTTTCTATCATGTTCAAATTCCGCCCATGCATGTTGCAGTATTGTTCTGATTTGTACCTCAAAGCACATGTCTTTGAATATCTTATTTTCCGGCAGGCTCAACCTTTCTTTCCCTAAAGTTCCAATGCAATGGATAGAACGATAGCCCACTCTGTCAATGCCCAGTTCTTTACTCTTATCAATACTATGTTCGGGTTGAATCTCAAAAATACCCTTTATTATTTCATAGACTTTCTTTGCATCAGAGTCAGTATATGTAATAACTCTGATTCCAGCCATATCCATAATCTCCAAGCGAGGTTCTCTATATTTAGCTATAGTAGCCTTTTTCTGGTAACTTTCAACAGACTTGGCTCTATATACAATGCTATGATAGTTGATCTTTTCTGATTCTAATATTTCTCGAATTATAGATTCTACTCTTTTGGCTAAAGCTTTGTAGATCATTCTTTTTCCAGAATAACACTCTACAGCCTGCCGAACCTTGGGACTAATTACCATGTAAATCCGAGCTACGTTCTTTGCTTAATTTAACAATATCAAAACTATTTTGGAACTAATTTAAGGTTTCGTTCAAAAGCTTAAATAGCCATGTTCCATAGCAATTCAACTCAAAAGGAAGCCTATTTTTCTCTTAGATAATAACAATATAAATTAATTTTATATCTCTGAGTTTAACGAGTTTAATGTTAATGGGACACTTTCTCTTCAACCACTGCCTCTACATATTTTCGCCCATAACTATGAACCCCTAACGGTCTACCTGTCTTACCGCGCAACATAGACTCATATCTAGCTGTTAAATAGTCTAACGCCTCAGAGTATTGCCATGTTTTTCCGAAGTTTTGTTGAGATTTCAAATAAGAAAGGCGAGCTTTCATGTAGTCGAGTCCTGTTACAAACTCGTAGTAGTTCCAATGGATGAGTCGCCAACGCCATCTCTTAATCCACACCTCTAAGAGATTGATCTCTTGTCGTAGGTCTTCTGTTTCTATGTCGTGCTTCTCCTTCTCTTTGCGCAGTAAGTCTAGTATGAATCTGATGTCAGCGTCTTTCAAGACAACTCTCATGTCTAAACTTTTACCTCTTTGTTTAATTATTTACTTGTTTGTTTAAACTTATGTTATGTCACCTTCTTGAATTGAGGCATCATTGATCGGTGCGATCAATGATAGCTCGAATGAGGGTTCATTAGCACGGTGTGCTAATGTATCCTCATTTAGCGAGGGTTCATGCTTACGGCGTAAGCATGTATCCCTATTTTGTGTGAGAGTGTGCTTTGGGTTAACCCCAAATATTTCCATTTACATCAATTCCTCAAGCCTAGTCTCACCAGAAACAACCTTAGAAACCGTAGTCCTACGCGGCTCTGTCGCATCAAGAATATCAAGAATCTTATAGCCAATATCAATAAAACGACTAGCCGTTTCTCTGGACAGGGGAATATAACCGCTTTCTAAACGGAAATACCGTTTTTCCTTATCTACCCTGTTCACAACTTCCGGGAGAACACGACTTAAAGTAACGAACTGTAGCTCTTTATCATACTTCCAACTGTTCACAACCGCGTCAATACAAAACTCTGCCTTGTGAAACACCAGCTTTCTCTCTAAGTCAATCGTAGCAACGGCTTTATGCTTACTCGGAATAGGCCATCTGGCTAAATGGTAACTTGTGAAACCGTTATAGTTAATCTTAGGAACACCAACAACCGCGCTAACCACGACTAGAATCCCCAAACATTTAGCTCTAATGAACTACCACGAAAAGACGGAAGAGTGTCATACATTAGAGAACATTCTTCGCCTTCAACTTTGTAGAGGATCTTATGAATCCACTCATGGCTAATAGTCTTAACAATAGTAAAAGCGAGACATTCGTGGAATTGAATAGGGTGTTGAAATCTTATAGGTGGCTCAGGGATTAACCCGTAAAATTCTAGGCATATTCCAACAAAGATTCCTTCGAGATTAACATTTATCGTATCTGTCTCATTATCATACCAGCCTAATGCTCTGCTGCTGTCTCCAAAGTCGGAATTGAAAAACAACCTAACCACGAGCAACCACCTTCCCCAACCGCTTCTTAATCTCAAACGCTAAGAACTGAGTAGCAACGACATCATTATTAGCCCTAGCAAAATCAAGATCACGATTCAACTCTTCAAGCGAATACCTAGAATAGTCAACAGGTAAATACACACGCTTACGCTTCTTAACAACCTTAGTAACCTCAACGGCCTTCTCTTCCTCAACCACAAGCTTATGTCTAGGTCGCAAATTCCTCTCAATAACCAGCTTACCAATCTCAACAGTATTACTGGGGTATACCCCGCCTAGTTGCTGTCCGTTGGATGCTGCGACTAAGCCAGCAAGTAGTGTTTCGACACCGCGACAATCCGAGCCAAACCAACCCCTTAAAACGGGTTTAGCTTGGTTTAACAGCTTTTCGTCAACCCTCACCGACCACACAACACGCCGACCTTTATACACGCCAAAACCATGTGTGCGAGCTGGGTATACCCGAGTATTACTAGCGTTGAATTGGGTTTGTTTTGTTTTTGGCTTTGTCATTGGTTGCACCCTACGGGTTTAGTAAAACCCGTTGCTTACCTTAGGGAAAAGCTAATATAAAAGGGTTTACTAAACCCTAGCCAGATGATTCATGCCTTACAAGAACAAAGAGAAGCAGAAAAAGTATATGCGAGACTATCAGAGAGAGCGTAGGGCAGCCATTAAAGACCTGCAGAGAAGGGTTAACGAGTTGGAGAAACTAATTTTTGGCAAGCCGAAGCCTAAGAGAAGGAGAAAGAAGAAGTGAAGCTGCCTAAACTGTTCAACCGCAAACACATCATAAAAGCGCGAGAATTTATTGTCCCCTCAGATTATCCGTATGTCTTTGTTACCAAGAAAACAGTTTTAGAGCAAAAAAAGTTTTTGACTTGCGAGATCGCATGATTTCAGTGGATGACGAGGACTGTGTTCTCATTCACTTGAAGCGGAATGCTTTGCCTATGATTATTCAGGCTACAAGCGCGGAAATGGACTGGGCGAACTCTGAGAAAGTTGGGTTGCCACTGGGGGAGCTTTTCAAGTTTTGCTTGAAAGCTAATTTGCCTCTTGTTGAGCTTGAAGACCGCTACATCACTTTGACGAACCCGACTTTTTGGGCGCGTAAGGAAGAAGAGAAAGAAGAAGGTGAACAATAGCGTGTTTAACCCACGTTCTCTCCGCGTCCATATCGGGTTCTATATGTTTTCCGAACCTCATTCGTTCTGAGAAAATGTTGTCTTTTTCAGTGTTGAGATAAAAGCCATTATATCTTCAATTTTGATACTTGCCAGTGACAATGATAACTGAAGTATACCTCTTGTTTGTTGCAGGTTCATTTGAGGATTGACTTCCATCAAAACAAGAGCCATATCTATACTGTCTAAAATTGGCCTTGTTTGAAAGTCGAAATTCTTTCCTTGCATCTGAAAAAACGCTATTATCAATGACCTTACTTTGCTCATTCTGTCTTTAAAGGATTGCAGAACATTTCGAATCTTGGATAAATCGAATTCTACACCTTTGAGAAAGTTTTTAATGACCTCATAATCTTTCTCTAATGATTTTATTTCAGTTAGTGTCTCAAACTCTATTTCTTCTAATGCCTTACTCTCCAAAATCTCACTCTTCTGTCTCTTTGTGTTTTCTTGCTCTTTTTGCCGCTACCTTCGCTGGCATTATATAGACGTAGTTTAAGTATTCTTCCATGAATTTCAAGAGTTCCTCAGCATTATCTGGTTGAATATCTTCGAGTCCATCATCATCTGGATGTGCCCCAATGTTGCCCGTTAGTCTTATTTCATGTGCCCAATCTCTAATGTCTTTAGTAATTATTTGGTTACCATACAACTCGTCAATCTGGTCAACCAATCTGCCCTTCCTCGCTCCTCTTTCAATTACACTGCTCTGCAATGCCCTTCGGCACATAACCACACAGCCTCTATTTGCGCCTACATTAAAACACTTTATCGCCTCCGTATAATCTCGGGAAATTTCTGGTGGAACAGATTTGTCCACCATTGGGATTCTTTTGGGATATTGGTCAACGACTTCTCTTCCCTTTTCTATAAGTAGCATTAACCCACTGCAATTATCACATTGATATATGTTGAAACCATCTGCGTGTGTTCTTAAGTCAATTGTTGAATTCACATGACAGTAGGGGCATACAATTGTTTCCATAATTCTCACATTCTATGTAAACTAAATCAACTTTCACTGCCCTAATCAGTATCCATAATTAACGCTTTAAGTTTTCGTTACTCTATCTTTGTTTAGGAATATGGAAGAAGAGAAAGATCGCAGAAGCAATATCACTTCTCAACACATTTCTAATCCTACTTGTCATTATTCTATCCTATTTCTTCTACCATGAGCCTTTAAAATGTGTTGAGTGCAGTTACCCCACGCTCTTTCGAGTGCGCTAAAGTTAAAATATTTGAGAAAGCCTATTCCTTCTTTTTCATGCGCGCGCGATAGAAGAACTTTTTAGCCTATATAATGCATGCAAACTTGGGTTGCAGAAACGGCGCTAGTTAACGAAGATGAATTTCAAGCTAGAGTTATGAAAGACCACATATATCCTCGTCATATGAGTTCCCATTCTCAGATTAGGTGGTATGCAAAACTAACACATATTGGTGGGAGACGGACTGAATCTGAAATAGATTTAGTTGTGGTCGAAGGTCGTGAGAGAGTCTTTGCGTATGAATTTAAGTTTTTGAGGGGAAAAACCGCTAGTTACAACTATAAAAGGATATACCAAGGGCTTGGACAGGCGCTACTATATTTTTGGTATGGTTTCGACAGGAGTACATTATGTATTGGACGCTCTATGAATCTTGACAGAGATACACGTAAAAAAATAAATATGAAAATAAGACAGGTGTGTCCAGTGATTGATGAAATAAATAAGAGCATGCCTTACTTCGGATGGTTGGCATTTTTCGAGAGCAAAGACGGGCTTAACACTTTTCGCCGCAATTTTCCTAAAGAGAAATTCCCTATCAGAACAGATGACATGCGAAAGGATAGAGAAGCAATAATTGCGGGAAATGTGAGAACTAATGGCAAACCATTCCTTAGGAGGTATGGATTGACCCTCTCCAACATGCCCCTCAGGAATAAGCTCTAAAAACTCCTAGCGCGCGCAGATAGAAAAGAGGTGATTTAGGTTGACAAGGCGTATTTATCCCCCGATAAAATATTGTCCTCAATGTGGAGGTAAACTTGAAGTTGAAGTTCACAATGCAAAAATCTACACTAATTCAACGTTGGTGAGTTACTGCGAAAAATGTGACAGGACTTACGAAAAAGTCAATGTTACAAAAGACAATTATCAAATCATAGCTACTGCAGGCGCAATAGTGAAAGAAAAGAAGGAATAAGCTGTCAAAAACTCATAGCTTGTATCTTTGGAAATTACATAAAGAAATCAAAGATTCTTGACTCAAAAAACCGAATTCTTGCCCCAGTAAGCACGGAGTCTTGCTGGGTGCATGACAAACCTTTAGTCTTTGAAACGTGCATTTTTCAGAGAGGTGATTTTAATGATCTCTGACAAAATGATGGAAATGGCAAAACAAAATGTTGACGCCTATATTGAGATTGTAGTGAAATTTTTTAGTGATGATAGGCTTCCAGATAAAAAGTTGAAATGATGACATCTCAGAACACATGATTAGATCTGAAACTT
>Ga0224501_10000055_pt1 | contig 125189 bp, 105 predicted proteins | sample SF_Oct11_sed_USG_4_FD_169105 | JGI IMG/M metagenome (GOLD analysis project Ga0224501, IMG submission 169105) | Sediment microbial communities from San Francisco Bay, California, United States - SF_Oct11_sed_USGS_8_1 | ecosystem: Environmental > Aquatic > Marine > Sediment | place: USA...
GCTGGAGCTCAGCAGATTGGCCTGCTGCGGCGCTCGTCCCAAGGTCATACCCCCTCAATATCCGTCTTGATCGCCGATTTCGATCCCCCTCGCGACGAAAACGGTCTCGAAAAACACCAGTCTCCTAAGCGGCGATCGACCCATGCCAACCCCAATTTAGGACGCCTTGGTTTTCCATCAGGCCCGCCCACACCGCCACGGGCTCGAGAAGTCGCCGAGCCAACTGCGAGGCGCCGATCGGGTGCCCCCCGCCCCGCAAATCCGCAAAGTTGCGCTACGTTCCCCCCGGTCACCGCGCTGCCAGAAGCAGCGTGGTAACCTATCTAGCGAGCAGGTCAAAATGCCGAAGGCGCAGGAGCAGGGAGCCGGGAACGACATAGGTCCGGGAGGGCGCCGCTATGTCGCCCTGCTCTTTGCCGATCTCTGCGACTCGACGCAGCTTGGCGAGGCCCTCGATCCGGAGGAATCCATCGCCGTCCGCCGCCGCATCGAGAGCATCGCCGAACACGTCATCGAGCGGCACGGAGGAACTCTCAGCCAGGTCTATGGCGACGGACTGCTCGCGATCTTCGGCTATCCCGAAACACAGGAAGACGACGCGCGAAGGGCGGTCGAGGCCGCGCTCGAGCTACATCGGCGAGTTCGCGGCGCGGCCCTTGCAGTTGCTGCCGCGAAGCACTTCGAGCTGCGCATGCACTCCGGAGTGCACGCCGGACGCGTCTTCATGCAGGCCGGTGATATCCTGCACGGACGCTACGAGTTGATCGGTGATGCGGTGAATACCGCTGCGCGGCTGTCGAGCGAGGCCGGGCGCGACGAAATCTTGGTCAGCGAGGCGACACTCGGCGGCATCGAAGCATTCTTCGTGACCGAACCGACCGCCCCACTTCTGCTGCGCGGCAAGCGGGCGCGAGTCGCCGCCTACCGCGTGCTCGACCGCTCGGGCGTGAGCACGCGCTTCGAGGCGCGAGCCAGCTCCGGCCTGACGGGCTTCGTGGGCCGCGATCGCGAGTTGCGCGCGCTGCTCGACCTGGCCGCGGATACGCCCCCCGGGCCCGCCCGAATCGTGTTGGTACAAGGAGCGCCGGGCATCGGCAAGAGCCGCACCTTGACCGAGCTGCGCGCGCGTGTCGCCGAACGCGACACCACCGTGCTGTGGGGAAGCTGCGAGAGCTATGGCGAGATGCCGTTGCTCGGGCCCTTTCTGCAGGTGCTTCGACAGGCCCTCGGCCTACGCGCCGAACGGCCCGATCGAACCAGCGCGGCGCTCGTACAAAAAATTGTCAAGACGCTTGGACCTCCAGCCACGGAGCATCTGCAGAGCTACCTGCGGCTGCTAGGCCTCAAACCCTTTCCCGACAGGGGAACCGAAAACGACCGCGAGTCCCACCAGGAGCGCGTGGGCAACGCCATGGCGGCGCTTTTTGCGACACTCGGCTCGCGGCGGTCCTTGCTGCTGGTTCTCGACGACTGGCAGTGGGCCGATGACGGCTCACGCGCCGTCCTCGACCGCTTGCGCGTTCAAGACACCGAACACGGCATGTGCATCGCTGTCGGCTCCCGCATTTTGACCTCGCCGGACCCAGCCCTCGCCGGAGCTACCGTGCAGACCCTGGAGCCCTTCAGCGAAGAGGCCTCGGCACACATGATCCAGGCGCTGCGTCCCGAGTCCCCGGATCTGGGCGTCACCCACGCGATCCACGCGCGTACCGGCGGCAACCCTCTCTACCTCGAGGAGCTGTGCCGTGCGATGCCGAGTGCCGCGCTCGTCGGCGAACAGGCGCTCGAGCAGAGCAGCATTTCGACCACCCTGCACGGGCTGATCCAGGCGCGCGTCGACGCGCTGCCGCCCGAGCAGGCCCGACTGCTTCGAACCGCGTCTGTGATCGGACAGGAGTTTACGCCGTCGCTAATTCCACCGGCATACACCGAAGGTGAACTCGACCGTACACTCCACGAACTCTCGCAGAACGATCTAATCCGCGAGACCGAGTTCTCTTCGAGCTTTCGTTTCAAGCACGGCATCACGCGCGAAGTGATCTACGATACCGTGCGATTGGACGAGCGACGTCAGATCCACCGTGCCATCGCCGACGCACTCGCCGCCCGCAGCGAGCGCCATCAGAGCGACGACCAGCTAGAAATGCTCGCCTACCACTACCGGGGCAGCGGCGACCACCACCTGGCCGCCCGCTACGCCGAAGCCGCCGGCGACCGAGCCCGGGCGACGTCGTCCCTCGATCGCGCCCGCCTTCAATACTCCAACGCCCTGGAGGAACTCGATTTGCTGTCGGCCACCAGCGAAAATCGCCGTCGCTGGCTCGAGGTCTACGCAAAGTGGGCTGGTGTCTACGTCTACAGCGCCAGCAGAACGCAGTTGCCCATTCTGACGCGAGCCGCCCAATACGCCACCGAAGCAGCCGACAAATCCGCCCGCGCCTACACGGAGCACTGGCGCAGCTGGATGTACTACACCCTTGGCGAATACGATCGCGCCATCGACGCCGCCCGGGTAGCGCTTGCGCTGGCCGAAGAGCAGGGTGATGCAAGGCTCAAGGCGCAACTACTGGCAACTTTGGGCCAATCCTTCGCCGCAGGGGGCGAAGCCGAGGAGGCGCTCGAGCACCTGGACCGCGCAATTGAAATGAAACGCCAGCGCTCGGGCAAACGGCGCAGCCAGTCGCTGCTGCTCGGCTTTGCCTACGCCATGGGCGCCCGCGCCAGCTTGCGCGCCGACCTGGGCGATTTCGAGCAGGCCGACCAGGACATCGCCGAAGCCCGGGCGGCCGTTGACGGCAGCGGCCATGCGCTCGAAAGTTCTGTAGGCGCCCTGGAGTGCATGGTGCACATCTATCGCGGTCGCTTTGAGGCCTGCATCGAGGCCGCCACGCGTTGTTGCGCCATCGCCTCGCGCGTCAACAGCGCCTACGTCTTTTCGATGGGCACCGCCTTTGGCGCCTACGCTCGCTTTGTCTTGACGTCGTCGCCTGACGCCCTCGATCAACTCAAGCAAGCCAATGGTTGGCTCGAAGCCCGCGACAGCGGGCTCTACGGCTCGTTCACCCTGAGCTGTCTGGCCGAAGCCGCCGCCTCGATCGGCGACCTCGAGTGCGCGCGCGACGCTGCAGAGCGGGCGCTCGCGCGCAGAAAGCTGCGCGACCGCCTTGGCGAAACAGCGGCACTGAGGGCCCTGGCCCGCATCGGCCATCGCGAACACCCCGGCAGCGTCGCGGTCGCCGCACAGCTCGACAGCGCCATGGTCTCCGCCCAAAGCCGACGAAGCCGCCGCGACCAAGCCGTCACGCGGCTGCTGCAAGCCGAGCTGATGGCAGCGGGCGATGCACACGCCGAAGCTCGGGCTCGCAAAGCCCTCTCGGAATTCGAAGCGCTCGACATGCAGTGGCACGCAGAGCAGGCGCGTGAGCTGCTAGCGCGACTCTAGATTGTCGACCGGATGCCGCCGGGGACCATAACACAAGGTCAACCCCGGACCCAGCTGTGGATTGTCGCGCTCGAGCACCGCTGAGACCGTACCGGCCACGACCCCCACTGCACTCCGGCGCGCTGGACAGGCATGTGGATTGACCGATCGGGGCCCACCGAAGAGCCAATCCGTCGCTCCAAAGTCCGATAGCGAGTCCAGTTCTTGGTCGGGGTCGAGTGCCGCCGCGCCCAAACCCACGACGACGACGCGACCCGCTTCGATGCTCGTTTCGCCGATGCGGGCACCGGGCATGGCCGTGCGATAGAGCAGCGATGGAACCGGTGCCAACCCCAGCGTTTCGAGCACGTTCCCGAAGAGCCGCGACCAAGCTCGCTCCGCGCTGCTCTCTTGCAGCCATTCTTCGGCCCGGCTCCACAGCTGGCCGTTTGCAAACCATGCGGCCAAGACCGTCACGACCGATGCCAGCGCGGGAGCCGAAAACCCAACCGATGAACCAACCACCACGTCACGGGCAAGCTGGTTCCGATCGGTGCGCGCGCCAAAGGCCCCGAGCAAGTACCTGTAGAAGTCCGTGTCGGTCGCAGGCGCGGTTGGCGTGGTCTGAGCAGCCGTAGCCTGCTCGGCGAGCACCCTCGTGGGCCAGGGCTGAAAACCAAAGCGGGACGCGAGCACGATCGGAAGGATGCCGCCCCTGAGTTCTTCTGGTTCGGAAGCAGAGCCGGGCACCCCGAACCAGCGCTTTGAGACAACCGCAACCGTCTCGGAGGCGAAGTCCTTCAAGTCGATTATTCCGCCATGCGGGCCTGCCCGGTCGAGGATGGCTTCGGCGGCCTCACGCGCGATAGCCGCCGCTTGCGTCAACGCCGAGGCCGCATCGAAGTGCTTCTCGATGTATTCGTTGGCTGGCGCGGCGCTTTCAGCGTAGGCAACCGATCGCAGGCGCTGCTCGTACGCCCTGTGATTGCGCTGCGCGTCTGAATCGGCCACCTGAAGTGTCCCCGGATCCGGATCGAAGGCGATGTAGTGCTCACCCGTGGTCTGACAAAGGCGATGCCAATACTCGCGCACCGAGAAGTCTCGCCCCGTGCCCGAAAGGACCTGCTCGGCGCCCTCGCGACTACCAACCAAGACCCCATAGGGCGTGTCCAGGAGACCTCTGCGAACCCGAACCGCCGCCCACACGGCCAGAGCCTGCTCGCGACGCTGGGGTTCCTCGATCACGGTCTGCCATCCGGCGCGCGCCGCCGCTTCGCCGGCCGTTCGCTCAAGGTCCTTCAAGCGCCCGATGATCTCCTCGCCATGGGGGACCAGGGCAGCGAGGCGCTGTAAACGCGGGTCCTGGGGCAGCTGGTCGGCCAACTGCTGCATGGCCCTGATGCTTGGGACAAAGGCGTAGAGGCCCCACCTCAGCAGCGTCAGCGGCTTCTCCGGCGGCGTCAGATGCCGCCATACCTTCTGCCTTCCCCGCTCGACCTTGACCCAATGGGGCCCCTGGGGGCAAATCGGACTCCCCGAGAGCAGGTCGTTTTGGGCACTGTGCAGACCGGTACTGTTGCCGCCGTTAAGCCAACGCTGAATCACCTCGAATTGCTGCGCGATGCTGGCATTGAAGGCCATGAACATCAGGCCGCGCTCACCATCGACCTGCAGCTGCGACCCAGCGTCCGAGCCACCGTCGTGAACGGCGCTTTCCGGTAGGCGCGCGCCATACGAAAAGCCGCGACGAGCGATGCGCGGGATCGGCTCGGCGCCACCATTGCGCGGATTGGCGCGACGTACATGGGAATGGAGCGGACACTGCGATCCATCGCCGTCGCGTCCATAGTCAAAGTCGTTGGGGAAGGTATGGGGCACCAAAGGCGCGCCGTCTCGCTCGCGACCGACGATCAAGGCCCCCACCCCATCGGGCGACAGACCGAGTTCCTTGGAACGCTCATGGGCCCACTTGCGGTAACCGGCCACATCTTGCTCGAGCTTGCGCACCACCAGGTAGCTGCCGTTCTGAAAGAAGCCGCTCGCCTCCTGCCCGCTGCGTTTCGGGTCGCCCGCGGCGCGAATCTCGCCGCGGGCGTCAGGGTACCCGAGCAAGAACTCCCCCAGCGGCACGCGGTCGCGGGCGATACCGGGTGGCGCCGCCCCGCCGCCTGCGACAGCGTTGGCCGTGGGCTGACTCAGGCCGTCGACGAAGCCAAAATGTTCGCGCACCTGCTCGCGCAAGCGCTGTTTGTCGGCCTCGGTCGCATCGTCGGGCGGCTCCGGATTGGGCGCCCGCTGCAGAATTTGCACGTGAAGGATGTGTACGCCGTCGCGGGCAAGGTCGGCAACTTCACCAGCGAGCGGATGCCCATCTTTCCAGCAGTGACAGGTGCTGTCGCTACGGGTCTGCAGCGTCATCACGAAGTCGACGGCCGCCAGGTTCACCGTCGCCGATGACGCGTCGATGTCGTCAACATGGGGCCAGTTCGCCCGTGGAAGCTGCCAGCGACTTGGATGCGCATCGCCGAGATCTCCCAGGGCGCCGCTGCGCGCCGCCATGCCAAAGCGAAACTCGTGGGGCAAGCTCGCCAACAGCGTCGCATCGAGCCCCAATCGCTCAAGGCCCGAATAGGTGATGGCCAGGTTCCGATACACCCTGGTCTCGCCGGCGGACTTCTCGGTCGTCACGAGGTCAGCCTGACTGCCGACAAAAGCCCTTCCCTGCTCGGCTGTGTCGAAGCGCAACAGAACCAGGCAGCCGTGGCTGGTGCGCGGATAGCTGGTGATGATGTTGCCCTGAATGCTTTCGAGGGCATCCTCATCGAGTTTCACCGGCTGATCCGGCCGCGCGGGCGTGGGCAATAGCTTCCGTAGTTGCTTCACCCGCGCCTTAAGTTTTTCGGAAGGCGCCAGGCCGACGGGGAGCAGTTCGATCTCCGGAAGCAGGTTTCGGACCGCCAGGTCGAACAGCAGGGGCTTTTCGGACGTGTTCCTGATCCCCTCGATCTGCTCGGGGAAATATGGGCGCAACAGGTCCAGGGCCGCGAGCCTGCGGAGCGTGCGACTATAGTGATTTTTGGCCCCACGCTCGTCGCTGGCGCACGGATACTTCCGCGCCTCCTGCGCTGGAGTGCCCACGTGAATCTTCGCCGCGTTTGCCAGGCCGGGCCTGATCGAGCCTGACAAGCGCCGCATGTAGGCGATGTCGTCTACCGTCACGTCCGGAGCCGTCGAGTAATAGAAGTTGGTCTCAATCTGGTGGCGCCTTACCCACTCGGCGAACCCCTGGTAGCGCAAGCCTCCGTCGCCGGCCACGCAGGAGTAGTCCGCGTAGTCCTCGCAGTGCTGGAAGATCAAATCGAGCGCCGGCCCCGCCTTGCGTACCAGGATCGAAAAGTATTCTTCCCAGGAGCGATCGAAACTCACCGTGACCAGCAGCCAGCGGTCGTCGTCGGTCACCGTCCACTGGCTGTTGAGCAGCGTCTGCAGCTGCTCGATGGGCCCTGTGCCATAGCTCAACTCGGCTTCGGCCTCCATGCGACGCGCGTCGTAGAGGGCGCAAAGCAGTGTGCGCAACCGCGTTGCGTAGGACATGGTGTCTACGATCGGCACCATGTCCTGTCGAATCGGTGCGCGCACCAGAAGCTCGGCGGAATTTCGGATATGGCGACTGGTCACCTCGTTCATGGAACCCCTCTTCTCTCTCACCGCCACAACCTCCCGGCTTCCCATGCCGAGATTCGACAGCGCCGCGAGCATACGCGACCGCATAGGCAAAACGCAGCTGTCCACGCGATCAGCGTTGCTGCCCCGGCGCGCTGGCCGCCGCGAGCGGCCGACCCACCGCAAGCCGACAGTCGCCACCGCTGTCGCCAGCCCCAGCAGTGGCCGGCCATTCCCGCCATCGACCCCCCAATGCCCCTTGATCCCCGGCCCACCTGGACGCACACTCACGCCCCTCCGAATTCGATGTTGAAAAGCAGCATCAGATTACTGGCCTCCCTCGCCCTGCTGACCACCCTGCTGGCGCCGGTCGCGCCGGCGCGCGCGGAGGTCTTTTTCACCGTGCGGGAGCTGCTCAGCGCCCACTTCAGCAAGTCCGAGCGCGTGGGCCACATCGAGGTCGAACTCAGCGCCGACCGACGCGCGCGCCTCGAGCGCAAGCTCGGCAAAGCACTCGGCAAAGCGCGCTACACCTTCTTCGTCGCCCGAAGCGGCGGCAAGGTGGATGGCTACGCCCTCTTTGACCAGGAAAAAGGCCAGCACGAGCCCATCGGCTTCGCCACCTTCTTCGACCCACGCGGCCGCGTCACCCGGGTGGAGGTGGTGGCCTACCGCGAACCCTACGGCGATGGCATTCGTTCGCCGCGCTTCCGCCAGCAGTTCGTGGGGCGCGACGCCAGCAGCGGCTTCGGGGCCAAGGACGGCATCGACGCCATCAGCGGTGCGACCATCTCATCGCGCTCGCTCTCGGTCGGCGTGCAGCGCGCCAGCCTGCTGCTGCGCGAGACTTTGCTGAACGCCGAGACCGTGATCGCGAAGCGATGAAGGACTTCATTCGCCCGCGGGGGCGGCTGCGCGCGCTGCCGGTCTACGCGCGCGTCGTTTACTCCGTCTTTCTCTTCTTCACGCTGGCGGCCCTGGGCCTCACGGTCTGGCTCACCGACGAGATGGTCGGTGTCGACCTGAGCGGACTCGACGCCTTCTATGCCGGCGCCGCTGGCGAACAGGCCCCCGCGGGCGACGACAGCTCTGGCGCAGGCCCCGTGCTCGAACTGCCCGACGAGCTTGTGCAGCCTGCCGCCCCCGAGCCCATGGCCCTGCGCCATCTGCTCGAGGTCAGTCACTTCCACCTCTTTTCCATGCCTGTCTACCTGATGATCCTCAGCCACATCTTCATGCTCTCGCGCCTGGGCGACCGCACCAAGCTGCTGTGGATCGGCATCGCCAGCCTTTCGGTGGCGGCGCATATGGCCGCGCCCTGGGCGGCGCGGGCGAGCGCCACCGGGGCCGGCTTATTTTACGGCCTGAGCGGAGCTGCCCTGGGCCTGAGCTTCCTGGTGATGAGCCTTTTGCCCCTGGTCGAGATGTGGGCGCCGGCCCCCAAGCAAGGCGCCCATTGATCCCGCACCGGATCGGATGAAAGGTGGGCCCATCCCGATGCAGGTCCCAACCACAGTTCGATTCACCCTGGCCACGGCCCTGCTGCTGACGGCCTCGAACCTTGGCCCCGGCTGCGCACCCGACGGCAACCCGACCGATGCCGCCACCGCCGATGCCGCCACCGCCGATGCCAGCAGCACGCCCCGCGAGTCCTGCGATGTCGAATGCGCCCCCAATGAAAGCGTCGTGGGCACAGGCGCGGAGTGCCGCTGCAGCACCGAAGGCACGCACATGCGACTGGGCGGCGACGCCGAGGATTTCTACGCCCATCCCTGGCCCCTGGACGGCCGCCTCGCAGCCGACGGAACGCTGGACCTCGAGGCTTTCCCCCTTGCCTCCACCGCGAGCTTCCTCGTCAACAACCTCGACCTCATCGCCCAGAGCACCCACGGCTTTTCCACCCACGGCGCGCTCTTCATGAGCTTCGACGGGCCCATCGACCCGACCAGCCTGCCGGAGACCGCCGCCGCGACGCTCGAGACCTCGAGCCCCATCGCCCTGCTCAACGTCGACCCCGATTCCGAGGAGCAAGGCCAGCGCAGCCCCATCCGCTGCCAGCTGCGCGCCGAGCCCAGCGCCTACAATCCGCCCCACTTCCTGTCGTGCTTGCCCGTGCCGGGCTTTCCCCTGCGTCCCTCGACCCGCTACGCGCTGGTGCTGACCGACCAGGTGCTCGATGCCGAGGGCGCACCGCTGCGGGCCACACAACCCATGGCGCGCGCCCTCGCTGGCACATTGCCCGCGCCCGCGGAGCTGGCCGAAGCCTACCAGCCCCTGGCCGACTACCTGGCCGGCTCCGCGCCAACCGACGCCACCGTCGTCGCCGCCACGGTCTTCACCACCCAGGATCCAGCGACCGAAATGGCGGCCCTCGCCGCCCATGTCCAGGGCCAGGAGCCGCCGGCCCTACAGGAGATCGAACTCGACGCCACCAGCGCCGACGCCCCCGACGGCTATCACGTCATCACGGGCAGTTATGTAAGCCCCGACTATCAGCAAGGCCAAACACCCTACAGCACCGAAGGCGGTTACATCCGCTTCGACGCCAGCGGCGAGCCGGTGCAGAGCGGCGAGCTGCGACTACGCTTCGCCCTGAGCCTGCCGGCCGCGGCCATGCCCGCCGAGGGCTGGCCCGTGGTGCTCTACCTCCACGGCAGCGGCGGCGACGCCCAGAGCTTCATCAGAAACGGCACCGCCACCCGCCTCGCGGCCGAAGGCCTGGCCGCCATCGGCATCGACGCCCCGGTCCACGGCCTGCGCAATCCCGGCGGCGGCGACCCATCTCTGCTCTTCTTCAACATCAACAACCCCATGGCCCTGCGCGACAACGTGCGCCAGGGGGCGGCCGACCTTTTAGCCCTGGAGCGCTTCGTGGCAGCGCTCTCGCTCGATGCCGCCCAAAGCCCGCTCGCCGAACCGCTGGCCTTCGATACCGGCCGCATCTACGTCATGGGCCACTCCCAGGGCGCCCTGACCGCCCCGTTGATGCTGGTCTTCGCCGAGCACACCTCGGGCGCCATGCTCTCGGGCGCCGGCGCCGGCATCACCCAGAGCATCCTGCACAAGACCGCGCCGGTGAACATCCCCGTGCTGGCGCGCGTGGCTCTCGGCATCGCGCTAACCGAACCCCTCGATGCTCACCACCCGGCCCTGGCGCTGATCCAGGCCTTCTCCGACGTGGCCGACAGCATCAACTTCGTGCCCTACCTCTACCGCTGGCAGGGCGGCCGCGGCGTCGATCTGTGGGTCACCCAGGGCCTGCTCGATGACCAGTCGCCCCCCCAGGTCACCGACGCCCTGATCGTCGCTGCCGGCCTCGGCTCGATGGCGCCGCTTTCACGGCCAGTTTTCGGTGCCGACTTGGCCGGTCTCCAGAGCCTAAGCTCACCGATCGCGGCCAACCGCGAGGCCGTCGCCGGCGGGCGCTACACCGCAGTGCACACCCAGTACCCCGACGACGGCCACTTCCTGGTCTTTGAAAACCCGCAAGCCGAAGCCCAGCTACGCCATTACTTCAAGACGCTGGTGCGCGACGGCCGCGGCGAGCTGATCTCTCCGTGACAGCGCTTCAACCCAGCTCGTAGCCCGGAAAGAAGTAGCCCACCTCGAAGGCCGCGGTCTCGGGTGCATCCGAACCGTGGCAGGCGTTTTCACCGATGTTCGAGCCGTAGAGCTTGCGGATGGTTCCGTCCTCGGCCTTGGCCGGATCGGTGGCGCCCATGACGCCGCGATACTTGGCGATGGCGCCCTCGCCCTCGAGGCAGCTGATCACCACCGGACCGCGCGTCATGAACTCCACGAGCTCACCGAAGAAGGGGCGCTCGCGGTGTACGGCGTAGAAGCCCTCGGCCTGAGGGCGCGACAGATGCACCATGCGCATGGCCTTGATCTCGAGACCAGCGGCCTCGATCAGCGCCAGGACGGCCCCGATGTGGTTCTTCTCGACCGCGTCGGGTTTGATGATGCTAAGCGTTCGTTCGACTGCCATTTCTTCAATTCCTGTTGGTTTGCAAATGGGGGAAGCAGGCTCGGCCGAGGGCGTGAGCGCCCCCGAGCCGAAAGCTCCCGCGCCTACAAGAGCGACTGAAGCGTCGTTCCCATGTCCGAAGGTGTCGGTGCGACCTTGACGCCGGCCGCCTCGAGCGCCGCGATCTTGTCGGCCGCGGTGCCCTTGCCACCCGAGATGATGGCACCGGCATGACCCATGCGCTTGCCTGGGGGCGCCGTGGTGCCGGCGATGAAGCCGCAGACGGGCTTTTTGAACTCGGCCTTGATGTACTCGGCCGCGGTCTCCTCGGCGCTGCCGCCGATCTCGCCGATCATGATCACGGCGTCGGTGTCGGGGTCGGCGTTGTAGAGCTTGAGCACGTCGACGAAGTCGGTGCCGTTGACCGGGTCACCGCCGATGCCCACGCAGGTGCTCTGGCCGATGCCAAGCGCGGTCAGCTGGCCCACCGCTTCGTAGGTGAGCGTGCCGCTGCGCGAGACCACACCCACGCGACCGGGCTTGTGAATGTGGCCGGGCATGATGCCGATCTTGCACTGCCCCGGCGTGATCACACCTGGGCAGTTGGGACCGACCAGACGGCTCTTGCTCTGGGCATCGAGCACGCGGCGCACGGCGATCATGTCGTTGGCCGGAATGCCCTCGGTGATGCAGCAGATGAGCCCGACGCCCGCGTCGATCGCCTCCAGGATGGCGTCGGCGGCAAAGGGCGGCGGCACGAAAATCATCGACGCATTGGCGCCGGTCTCGGCGACCGCACCGGCAACCGTGTCGAATACCGGCACCTTGTCGTCGAACTTCTGGCCACCCTTGCCGGGCGTGACGCCGGCCACGATCTGGGTGCCGTACTCCATGCACCAGCGGGCGTGATTGCCGCCGTAACCTCCAGTGATACCCTGAACCAGGACCTTGGTTTCGCTGTTGATCAGAATCGCCATCTTCAGGCTCCCCGCGTCAGTTCAACGATCTTCTGGGCGCCGTCCAGCATGGAGGCCGCCGGTGTGATCGCGAGGCCCGATTCCTCGAGCAGTTTTCGTCCCAGCTCCACGTTCGTTCCCTCGAGTCGCACCACCAGCGGGACCTTGAGGCCCAGCTCCTTGGTGGCGGCGATGACGCCGGCGGCGATGGTGTCGCACTGGGCGATACCACCGAAGATGTTGACGAAGATGCCCTTCACCGAGGGTGAGGTCAGGATGATCTTGAAGGCCTGGGCCACGGCTTCCTTGCTGGCGCCGCCGCCGACATCCAGGAAGTTGGCCGGCTCGCCGCCGCAGTGCTTGATGATATCCATGGTGGCCATCGCCAGGCCCGCGCCGTTGACCAGGCAGCCGATGTTGCCGTCGAGCTGGATGTAGGTCAGGCCGGCGGCCTTGGCCTCGACCTCGACCTCTTTTTCCTCGCTCATGTCGCGCCACTCGTTCCAGCGCTTGTGGCGGAACTCGGCGTTGTCGTCGAGGTTGATCTTGGCGTCCAGCGCCAGGATGTGGTTGTCCTTGGTCACGATCAGTGGGTTGATCTCGACCTGGGAGCAATCCTCTTTCATGAAGACTTGGAAGAGCTTGGGCAGGATGCGGCCGAGTTCCTTGAAAGCATCACCGCTGAGCCCGAGCCCGAACCCGAGCTGACGCGCCTGGTAGGACGACAGGCCGGTGACCGGATCGACGAAGACCTTGATGATCTTCTCCGGGGTCTTGGCCGCGACCTCTTCGATCTCGACACCACCCTCGGTGGAGGCCATCACCACCACCCGACGCGTCTCGCGGTCGAGCACCAGCGCCAGATACAGCTCGCGCTCGATGTCGAGGCCCTGCTCCACCAAAAGCCGTTGCACCTTCTTGCCCTCGGGCCCGGTTTGGTGGGTGACCAGCACCTTGCCGAAGATCTCGTCGGCGGCGGCCTGGGCCGCGGCGGCGCCCTTGACGACCTTGACGCCGCCGGCCTTGCCGCGACCGCCGGCGTGAATCTGTGCCTTGACGACGACGTACTCGTTGCCGGTCGCGTCGATCAACTTCTGGGCAGCCTCGGCGGCGCCGCCCGGCTCCATCAGCGGCGTGCCGTTTGGAACCGGGACGCCGTACTCCCGGAACACCTCTTTGGCCTGATACTCGTGGACGTTCATGAGTCGATCCTTCCGGGTAGTCGCGTTAGAGCTTGCTGGCCGCGTCGATGAGCTCGCGGACGTGCTTGGCGCTTTCTTCGAGCATCGACTTTTCCTCGGCCGATAGCTCGATCTCGACGACGCGCTCCATGCCCTCGCCGCCGATAATGACGGGCACGCCCATGTAGATGTCGCTGTAGCCGTATTCGCCCTGCAGATACGCCGCACAGGCGATCGTGCGCCGCTGGGCCTTGAGATAACTCTCAGCCATGGACATGGCGCCGGCGGCCGGGGCCACGTAGGCGCTGGTGCCCATCAGCTGCACGATCTCGCCGCCGCCCTTGCGGGTGCGCTCGATCATCGCGTCGAGCTGGTCGGCCGGCAAAAGGCTCGTGACCTTGACGCCCTTGATGGTGGTGTAGCTCAGACACGGCACCATGGTGTCACCGTGACCACCGAGAACCAGGGCGTTGACATCCTTGACGCTGACGCCAGCGGCCTCCGCCAAAAAGCACTGGAAGCGGGCGCTGTCGAGGGCGCCGGCCATGCCGATCACGCGCTCGCGCGGAAAGCCCGTGATCTTCTTCATCTCGTAGACCATGGCGTCGAGGGGGTTGGAGATCACGATGACCAGAGCATTGGGCGCGTGCTCCTTCACGTTGGTCGCGACCGAACGCATGATCTTCAGGTTGATCGACAAGAGATCGTCGCGGCTCATGCCCGGCTTGCGCGGCACACCCGCCGTCACGATCACCACATCCGAACCTGCGATGTCGGCGTAATCCGAGGTGCCGACAACGTTGGCATCGTGGCCGTCGAGGGCGCAGGTCTGCATGATGTCCAGGGCCTTGCCCTTGGCCACACCCTCCTTGTCGGGGATGTCGAGCAGCACGACGTCGCCCAGCTCACGGCGCGCGGCCAGGATCGCCAGCTCGCCGCCGATGTTGCCGGCTCCGATGAGTGAAATCTTCTTGCGTTGGGGCATGTTGGGCCTTTCTGACGTGCGGTCTTTGGCGCCGGCCGAAACCGGGGTGGCATTCGCGTGGTTGGGGGGTGCGCCAGGCGCGGCTCTCGGCCGAGGGCGGACCACCTCTGCGCCCCGAGCCGCCGCCGCAGCAAGGGTGGATGCGGCGCCCGCTCGCGCGATTTGGCTGGCAAAGCCCGCCCGGGCGCGGCCTTCATACCACAGTGCTGCCGGGGCGATCAGGCCGATCTGACAGCAATTTTTCGGGCCATCACCTGAATATCCGAACAGCTTCCCCCGACGCGCTTCAGCTCCCCCCGCGCGGGTGGTAACGGTCGTACATGCGGCGCAGGTGATGACCGCTGACGTGGGTGTAGATCTGGGTGGTGCTGATATCGGCGTGGCCGAGCATGGTCTGCACCACGCGCAGGTCGGCGCCGCCCTGGACCAGGTGGGTGGCGAAAGAGTGGCGCAGCATGTGGGGGGTCAGGCGCCGGGTGATGCCGGCGACCCGGCCGTAGGTCTTCAGGGCCTTCCAAAAGGCCTGCCGCGTCATGCCCCGGCCGCGGTGGGTGACGAAGAGTTCCCGGGCGCCTGCCGCGGCCCAGCCCCCGCGCACTTCGCCCAAATAGCGCTCGATGGCCGCGCTTGCGGGCCGGCCGATGGGGACCAGGCGGCGCTTTTCGCCCTTGCCGAAGGCCGCCAGATAGCCCGAGCGCAGCTCCACATCGCCCAGCTCGAGCATGACCAACTCGCTGACCCGCAGGCCGGCCGCATACATCGTGTGCAACATGGCCCGATCCCGAATCCCGCGCTTGGTATCGAGCGGCGGCGCCTCGAGCAGACGCAAGACCTCATCCCGATTGAGCAGGGCCGGCAACTTGCGCTGCATGCGCGGGCTGGTCAGCAATTCCAGCGGATTTTCGTCGATCACGCGCTCTTCGAGCAGGTACTTGAACAGCCCGCGCAGCGAAGACAGAAAGCGGGCCTGGGAGCGTGCCCCGAGGCCGTCGCCGGCCCGTTCGACCAGAATCGCGCTGATCACCCCCGGATCCACCTCCAAAAGCCCAACCCCGCGTTGCTCGAGGCCCTCCAGAAAACGCCGCAGATCCGAGGCGTAGGCCGCGAGTGTGTGTGCGCTGACGCCACGTTCGACGCGCAAGTGCGCCAAGTAGGCGTCGACCCAGGCGTTCTCCTGGGCTCCGAGCGCTTCACTCGGCTTTGGGGGCTTTGGTTTTTCGGCGATGAAGCCGTTCTAGCATGGAGTGTGGAGAGCACAGAAAGAAGCGCGTGGCGCAGGCGGGTTCGACTTTTTCTCGGCCAGACATGGCACGGGTCCGCGCCTTGCCCCAGACTGCGCGGCGCCCCCCATGCACGCATTGCAAATCGACACCACCTTCGCGGTGTTCACGCTCGCAGCGGGAGCTATCGCAATTGTTGCCCTGCGTACCATGGAGATTGTGGCTCGACGGCTGGTTCGCGAACGAACTCGGCGCGCGCTCGACGAAATCTTGCAAGCGCCAGAGCCGTCGTAAGCAACGAAACAGGCGCGATCGCGAGCACTTGCGCGAACGCACTCAAACTTTTTCTGCTGCATCGACCACGCGCGGCGTGGCGATGACGTATACTAAATAGGTAAGGACCGCGATGGGTTTGCTACTCGCATGCATGATCAATCGGGCCGAGTTGCTCGGCCGGGCGCTGCTCGAAGAGAGCGAAGCGCTTCACACCGGTCTTCCCGGCGGAGCCGATGGCTGTGGCGCGGGCTTTTATCAGGCCGGCGAGGTTCTCCATCGCAAGCGGCCTCGCCCCATCGAGGGCGAACTCGACTGGGCCGGCGTGCTCGATGGCATCCGCTCACACCTGACCATCGCCCACGTCCGCACCGCGCGCGTCGCAGACCGCAGAGCTGAAAACACACAGCCGTTTCGGATGCGGCAGTGGCTCTTTGCACACGTCGGTGAAATCCCGGGCTTTGCGGCCATTCGTGCTCAGCTGCTCGAATCGCTGCCCGACTTCCTGCGGCGCAACATCCGTGGCAACACCGACAGCGAAGTGCTCTTTCACGTCGTTCTCTCCTTTTTGCACGACGCCGGCCAGCTCGACGCCAACGACGTCGACCAATCGGTGGTCGTCGGTGCCCTGCGCTCATCTTTGACCCTGGTCGACCGCCACACGCGCGAGGTGGGCGCGGCCCCCAGTGGTGCCACCCTGGCCCTGACCGACGGGCGCCAGCTCTACGCCCTGCGACGCGGCTCGGCGCTCTCCCTGATCGAACGCGACCGACTGCCGGCCCGCGGCAGCGAATCGCCCGGGGGCCAGGCCGCGGATGTACGCTACGTGCTCATCGCGAGCGCGGCGGAAGGACCGCCCGCCCCCGGCTACCGGTCGATCCAAGAAGGCGAAGTGCTCTGCGTCGACCGCAACCTGACGGTGACCTCGCAGCACCTCTGATCGCGGGGCTTGCCGTGGCACGCGCCACCCTTACCACTGTCACCGCGCTGTGCCTGTCACTCGCTGGCGCCGTCCTCGGCTGCCAGCGCGCGCCTGCGACGGCCCCCCCTGCGACAGCCCCCCCTGCGACAGCCCCCCCTGCGACAGCACCGGTCACAGCGGGCTCCACGGCCCTCGATCCGCGCCAGGGCCCGGCGCCGCGCCTTCATTACAGCCCGCGGCCCGGCGACGAATCGCAGGATGACGGCGTGCACGCCCTGCGCCTCGAAGGCGCCGAACGCCAGGCGCGCGCGGCGGCGGTGGCGTTCATCGAAGCCTTCGTTCGTGGCGACTCCCACGCCCTGCTCGCCATGCTTGCCCCCGCCCTGGCCCGCGACGATGAAGGCACCACCCCGGGCCGCGAGAGCGACCTTACGCGCTGCCTGGCCGGCGCCCGCTCCCTGGAGTACGAGCCGGGCCTGGAAGCGGGCGAGCTGATCGATCTCGAGTCCATCGTCGCCCGCCCCGCCGCCGACTACCATCGCAGCGCCAGCGCGCTGCCCGCCGGTGTCGAGGCAGCCGACCTGGTGGTGATCATGCGGCCACGCCCGTCGCTGCCGGCCCTATTGCGCCACAGCCCATGCCTGTCACGCCTCTACGTGCGGCCGGGTCCCAAGCCCCTGGTGGTGGCCCTGGGGCGCTAGTCACCTGTGTCGGTAGTCTTGGGTAAAACTCGGCGAGCAATCGGCGGCCCTCGGCGTGGCGAATCGACGAAGGACATGCAGAGTATATTCGAGGAGATAGCCCGAAGGGCGGTCGACGCGGCGAGGGCCGGCGAGGGCCGGCGAGTTTTGCCCAAAACTACCGACACAGGTGACTAGGTGGCTGGTGTCAAACGGCTGCACGCGCCTCTCGGGCGGCGCAACCCCGCGCGAGCCAGTCGAGCCCGCTGCGAAAATGGCGGGTATTTCCTCGGTTCTCGCCTGGCCCACACGGGGTCACGGCGCTCCGGGATCCGCACACGCTCGTTTGACACCAGCCACCTAGATGTGCTCGGCGGGAGTCATGATCCGCTCTCGGGTCCGCTACGGCGCCAGCTGCGGCGTCCGGCCCCCTTGAAATACACCGAGTATTCCGGCGGAGGCCGTCCTTGCATCTGGCATCGTATCGACCCCGATCATCGGCTCAGCACTCCCGCCGAGCACATCTAGCGGCCGGCCTTGCCCTTCCAGACGCGCATGTTCAGCTCGCCCAGCCGCTTGCGGGCGTCGGGGATCAAGGCCGAACGCGGCCAACGGCGCAGGAGCAGGCGCAGGGCGTTGCGGGCGTCATCGATATTGCCCAGGTCCTCGGCGCATTCGCTGAGCAACCAGGCCGCGTCGTCCTGCAGCTCGCGGTCCACGTTCTGGTCGATCACTTCCTGGGCCAGAATGGTCGCCTCACCGGCCCGCCCCAGCCGCCACAGGGCGCGGGCCAGGTTCAGCTTGACCGCCGGGATGTGCGAGGCTTCTTCCTTGAGGCGCGTCGACTCCTGAAACGACTCGGCCGCTTCGGCGTAGCGACCGGTGCGCATCAACCCCAGGCCCGTCTGGAAGGCGTTGACCGAAAGCTGAAGCCGAAAGCGGTCCTCGGTGTCCCGAAACATCTCCGCCTCGGCCTTGCTGAGCAGCTCCTGGCGGATGTCATCGTAGCCCTCGACGATCTTCGTGTATTCCTTCTTGCGGATCAGCTCGTAGAAGGCCGCCGCCTTGGTCTCGGCCTGCTCGCGCTGGCCGGCGCGGCGCGTCTCCTCGTCCAGGTCGCGCCGGAGATCCTTGACCTGGCGTTCGAGTTCCTCTTTTTCGGCCTCGATTTCCGTAATGCGCACATCCGACCAGAGCTTGAGCCCGACGAAGGAGAGGGTCGCGAAGAGCACATAGGCGACGGCGCTATTGATGGTGAAACGCCGCTCATAGCCAGCCTGCCGCTTGGCGATGGACTTGAGGTCGGCCGCCAGCGAGTTGGTCAGGTTGTTGCTCTTGATGATCAACCCGCGCGACTCGATGATCTCCGTCTTGATCTCGCGGATCTCGTCGTCGGCATCATGCATCGACGCCGAAATAGCCCGGCGGCCGGGGGGCTTGCAAGCCTGGTGAGCCCAGCGCCGGGGCCAGGCCTCTGGGTTGACGGGCTTGCGCCCGCGGCCTACAAGCCTGGCCACTGGGAGCGGTCGCATGATCGTCTGGCTAGCAGCCACTTCAGCCATCCTCGCGGCGGCTTTCACTCGATTCGACAGGTCCCGCCGCCGCTCGGTGGTGAGGTCGGCACCCCCTGGCGTGCTGCTTTTGGCGCTTGCGGGCCCGCTGGGCCTGGGGTGCGGCGGCGCCGACCGGCACGTGATCCTGGGCGGCCACCGGGCGCCGAGCACCAGCGGCATCATCGAGCTCGACGAGCTGGACGGTGGCAACACCCTGGTCAGCATCCACATGGAGCACCTGCACCCCCCGACGCGGCTGGCCGACGACCTGAAGGTCTTCGTGGTCTGGTTCGAGCCGCCCCAGGGCGCCCCGATCCGGGCCGGCAAACTGAGCTATGATCCCGAAGCGCGAACCGGCGATCTGGCCGAGACCGCGCCGGCGCGCGCGCTGGTGGTGAAGATCACCGCCGAACGCGACGAGGCGGCCAGCAAGCCCAGCGAGTTCCTCATCGCGAGCCAATCGGTGAGCGTCGACTAAAACCCCGAGCCCGCCCGAGCCCCAAAACCCGAACCCCCGACGCAAGGAAACAAGCGGTGTACGATACCTCCAATATCAAGAAGGGCCTGAAGATCCAGATGGACGGGGTGCCGTTCGCGGTGGTCGAGTTCCAATTCGTCAAGCCGGGCAAGGGCGTGGCTTTCACGCGCACCAAGCTCAAGAACATGATGACCGGCGCCGTGCTCGAGCGGACCTTTCGCTCCGGCGAGAAGCTCGAGCCCGCGGCCATGGAAGAGCGGCAGATGCAGTACCTCTACCGCGAGGGCGATCGCTTCGTCTTCATGGACACCGCCAGCTACGAACAGCTGGAGCTGGCCGAGGACTTCATCGCCGAAAACCAGTACTACCTGGTCGATGGCACCATGGTCGACGTGCTCTTTTTCAACGAGAAGGCCATCGGCATCACGCCGCCCACGTTTGTGGAGCTGCGCGTGACCCAGACCGAGCCCGGCTTCAAGGGCGACACCTCGAGCAATACGACCAAGTCGGCCGTGCTCGAGACCGGCCTCGAGGTGCAGGTACCGCTCTTCATCGAGCAGGACGAATTGCTGAAGATCGACACGCGCACCGGAGGTTATTCCGAGCGCGTCAAGAAGTGATCGCCAGCGCAAAGCTGAAAAACCTGGAAGCCCGCCATCGCGCCCTGCGCGGGCTGCGCGACTTCTTCGACGAGCGCGGCTTCATCGAGGTCGAGACCCCGACCCTGGTGCGCAGCCCCGGCACCGAGCTGCACATCGAAGCGCTCGAAGTGGTGGGCGCTGGCGAGCGGCGCTACCTGCATCCGAGCCCCGAGTACGCCATGAAGCGTCTGCTCGCGGCCGGCATGACGCGCATCTTCCAGGTCTGCAAGGCCTATCGCCGCGGTGAACTCGGCCATCTGCACCAGCCCGAGTTCAGCATGCTCGAGTGGTACCGCAGCGAAGCCGGCTCCGAGGCGATGATCGCCGACACCGAGGCGCTGGTGGCGCGCCTGGCCGAGCTGCTGTGTGGCGAGGCGCGCATCGGGGGACAGCACGGACCCATCGACCTCAGCCCCCCGTGGCCACGCCTGGGCGTGCAACAGGCCTTCGAGCGTTTTGCCGGCACCGGCGCGGCGGACTTCGCGGCCCTGCTCGACGATGAGGAGCGCTTCTATCGGGTGCTTTTGGAGCACGTCGAACCCAGGCTCGGCGTGGGGCGACCGACGGTGCTCGAGCGCTACCCGGCGCAGATGGCATCGCTGGCACGCCTGCGCAGCGACGACCCGAGCGTGGCCGACCGCTTCGAGGTCTACGTCGACGGCATCGAGTTATGCAACGGCTTCGGCGAACTTACCGACGCGGCCGAACAGCGCAGGCGCCTGCTCGCCGAGCAAGCCACGCGGCGCCAGAATGGCCAGCCCGACTACCCCATCGACGAGCGCTTTCTCAGCGCCCTGGAAGCGGGCATGCCCGAAAGCGGAGGCAATGCCCTGGGCCTCGATCGGCTGCTGATGCTGCTGCTCGGCACCCGCGACATCGCCGAGGTTTTGAGCTTCGACGACGCAGCGATTTGAATGCACACGCTCAGTCCGGCTCGCCGCTGCCCTCGCACCCGCCCTCGTCGCAGCTGAGCGAGAGCTTGACCGAGCGGCCGGCGCCGGGCGCGTCAAAGGCGAAGCTGACGGAATCGCCGACGGTGACACCACTTGCGTCATAGGCTTGAATGTCGACCTCGCCGACCTCGTCACCGCTGAGCTCGCGCTCCAGATCGGGCACCAGTCGGTATTGGTCAGGACCGTCGCCGGTCATGCTGCACAGCACTTCGGTCTCCAGCAAAAGCTCGCTGCCGTCGAAGCTCCAGGCGGTGATCCCGAAGTGATCGATGGCGGTGGAGTCGCAGCTGCCAAAGCCCAGGTCCCAACGCAGCTGCAGGTGCGCCGGCGCCGCCGTGAGCTTGAATGCCGGGTCGACCACCACGGTGGTTCCGGCGCCCACCACGTCGACCTCGGTGGGTCCGGCCGCCAGGCTGTCCATGACCGGAATGCCTTCGGCGTCGAGACCGTAGAGCACGATCTCGTAGCTTCCGGGCGCCAGCGGTTCGAAACGCACCTGTCCGACCTCGCACTCCACCTCTTCGACCACGCGACCGCCATCGAGTTCGGCGCGGACGGCTGCGATGCCGAGGGACTGGCAATCCTTGCGATTGCCCAGCTCGAAAGGCGCGACCAGCACACCGCTGTCATCACCTTCGCCCATGTTGCAGCCCGCCCCCAGAAGGGCCACGAGACAAGCGAGGAAAAGACCCAAAATCCCAGAAAAACGCATGTGCCAGCTCCCGTGAACGCAGGGCGCGTTCGCCGGAGCCAGCCTAGCCGGGCGCCCTGCTGGCGCCAAGAAAGCTACCGCTTGGCCGCTTCCCACAGCGCGTCGAGTTCGGCGGACGACAGCGCGTCCAGATCCGCCCCCTGCTCTCGCGCGCGGGTTTCGACCGCCGCCACGCGCTCGGTGAAGCGCCCCAGCGTGCCGCGCAGGGCCGCTTCGGAGTCGATGCCGAGCTTGCGCGCGACGTTCGCCAGCGAAAAGAGCACGTCGCCCAGCTCTGCCTCCATGGCCTCGCGCTGGCCGGCCGCGACCGCCGTGTCGAATTCCGCCAGTTCTTCGTCGAGCTTCTGCCGCGGACCTGTGGCGTCCGGCCAGTCGAAACCCACGCGGGCCGCCTTTTCGCCCACGCGCTGGGCCCTTAGCAGCGACGGCAGCGCCACCGGCACGCCGTCGAGCACGCCGCGCCCGGCTTTTTCGCGCGCCTTGATCGCCTCCCAATTGGCCACCACCTGCTCGGAGCCCTCCACCTGCACGTCACCGAAGACATGGGGATGACGCCGAATCAGCTTGTCGCAGATGCCGCCCACCACGTCGTCGACGCCGAAACCGCCGCTGCCGGTGCTGAGTGCGGATTGAAAGACGATCTGCAGCAGGAGATCGCCCAGCTCTTCGCACAGGGCCTCGGGATCGCCGCGATCGATGGCGTCGACGACCTCGTGGGCCTCCTCGATGACGTAGGGGCGCAGGCTCTCCAGGGTCTGCTCCCGATCCCAGGGGCAGCCACCGGGGGCCAGCAGGCGCTGCATGATCTCGACCAACCGTGGTAGGGTGCGGCCATCCTGAGCTGTGGACTGGCGACTGGACATCGAATCCGTCTACCACGCCCGCTGCGCATTTCGAAAGCGCGTAGCTGTCCCGGCGGCGGCCTTCTCCCCCCTCCTCCGAAGCAAGCGATGGGCTACAAAAAATCCAAGGTCAGCATCGCGAGCATCGTGGAGGCGGGAATGCGCGTGCTGGCCCGGCAGGGCTACGCGCGAACCAGCCTGATGGACATCGCCAACGAAGTCGGCATGTCCAAGGGTGCGGTGCACTACCACTTCCCGACCAAGGAAGCCTTGATGGCCAAGGTGCTGCAAACCGCCTGCGACACCGTGGCCGATCGCGCGCTCGAAGCCTGGACCGAAGTCGACAGCCCCAACGACGCCCTGCGCTCGGCCCTGCGAACCCTGTGGCGCGTGCGCGCCGGGCTGTCGGACGAGGCCAAGGTCGTCGCCGACCTGCTGGCCCAGAGCCTGCACGACGAGAGCCTGCGCGCCCCGCTGGCCGAGTACTACCGCTTTGCCGCCGCCCAGGTGGAGCAGCACCTGGGCGGTCACTTCCGCGCCCTCGGCGCCACCCCCAGGATGCCCATCGAGCGCATCCCGCGCCTGCTGCACGCCATCCTCGACGGCATGTTGATGCAGAAGATCGTCGACTCCGATGCGATCGACGAAGAGTACGTGCTGGATGTGCTCGAAGCGCTGGCCCTGTCGCTGCTGGACTTCGGCCCGCCGACCGAGCCTCCCGCGCCCGGCTAGTCACCTGTGTCGGTAGTTCCCCATGCTGGAGCTGCGCCAGGTCCACAAGAGCTTCGACGGCGTGGCCGCCATACGCGGCGTGGATCTCGAGGTCCAGGCCCGTGAGACCCTGGCGTTGATCGGCGAAAGCGGCTGCGGCAAGTCGACGCTGCTGCGCATGTGGGTGGGCCTGGTCGAGCCCGACGGCGGCGATGTGATCTTCGATGGAGAGCCCCTGGACCGCGGCAACCTGCAGGCGCTGCGGTTGCGCATGGGTTATGTGATCCAGGAGGGCGGACTTTTCCCGCACCTCAGCGCCCGCGACAACACGGCGCTGATGGCGCGGCAACTCGGTTGGCCTGCCGATCGCATCGCAGCGCGCGTGGAGGTCCTGCGCGAGCTGACGCGGCTACCGGCCGCGGCCCTCGGACGCTACCCGGGCGAGTTGTCCGGGGGTCAACGCCAGCGCGTGAGCCTGATGCGCGCGCTGATGCTCGACCCCGACGTGCTCTTGCTCGACGAGCCCCTGGGCGCCCTCGACCCCATCACGCGCAGCGAGCTACAGCGGGAGCTGCGCGAAATCGTGGGGCAGCTGGGCAAGACCGCGGTGCTGGTCACCCACGATCTCTTCGAGGCGGACTTTCTCGGCGACCGCGTGGCGCTGATGCGCGAGGGTGAGATCGTGCAGCAGGGCACCCTCGACCAACTGATAGACAAGCCCAGCGAGCCCTTCGTCGCGCGCTTCATCGAAGCCCAGCAGCGCCCCACGCGTCGCGAGACCGGAGCGACGCGATGAAGCGCGAGGCCTTGGCCACACTCGCACTGTGCTCAATGCTCGGCTGCGCCAGCGAGCCCGCCGCCAGCGTCACCGTAGGCTCCAAAAAATTCACAGAGTCGGTGGTCCTCGGCGAGCTCGCCTCCCACATGATCGAAGACGCCGGTATGGGCGCGCGCCATCGGCCGGAGCTCGGCGGCACGCGCATCCTGTGGAAGGCACTGCGCATGGGCGAAATCGACGTCTACCCCGACTACAGCGGCACGTTGGCGGTCGAGATCCTCGGCGGCCGCGTCGCGACCGACCACGCCGCACTGTCACAAGCCCTGGCGAAGCAGGGCGTGGTACTGGGCAAGCCGCTGGGCTTCGAAAACACCTACGCCATCGGCATGCGCGAAGAGAACGCCGCGCGCCTGGGCATCCGCAGCATCTCGGATCTGAAGGCCCATCCCGAGCTGCGCTACGGCCTGACCGCCGAATTTCTAGACCGCAAAGACGGCTGGCCGGGACTCTCCCGGGCCTACGGCCTGACCCCGCGCGAAGTTCGCGGCCTCGACCACGACCTGGCCTACCGCGGCCTTGAAGCCGCCAGCTTTGAAGTCACCGACGTCTACACCACCGACGCCGACATCGACTACTACAAGCTACGGGTGCTCGAGGACGACCGCGGCTACTTCCCCGAGTACCGCGCCATGATGGTCTACCGCGCGGACTTCGTACGCGCGCAGCCCGAGGCCCACGCCGCCATCGAACGCCTGGCCAACCGCATCGACGCAACAACCATGCGCCGTCTCAACTATCAGGTAAAGCTCGAGAAGCGCAGCGAAGCGGCGGTGGCGGCCGGCTTCGTCGCCGAACACTTCGAGACCCGGCCGCGCGCTGCTGGCCCCGGAAGCGCTCACAGCCCCGGTCGCGGTGAGCGCCTGCTGCGCCACGGCAGTCAGCACCTGACGCTGGTGGCGATCTCGCTGCTAGCCGCCATCGCAGTGGCCCTGCCCCTGGGCATCGTGGCCGCACGTCGGCGGCGCCTGGGCCAGCTCATCATCGGCGTGGTCGGCGTGCTGCAGACCATCCCCTCGCTGGCGCTGCTGGTCTTCATGATCCCACTCTTCGGCATCGGCGCCAGCCCAGCCATCGCCGCGCTCTTCGTCTACAGCCTGCTTCCAATCGTACGCAACACCCACGCCGGCCTGAGCCAGCTGCCACTGGCCACACTGGAGTCGGCCAGCGCCATGGGCCTGAGCGACACGGCGCGGCTCTGCCTGGTGGAGCTACCGCTTGCGGCGCCCTCGATCCTGGCGGGCATCAAGACGGCGGCTGTCATCAACGTGGGCACCGCCACCCTGGGCGCCCTGATCGGCGCCGGCGGCTTCGGACAGCCGATCCTGACCGGCATCCGCCTCGATGACCACGCGCTGATCCTGGAGGGCGCGATTCCGGCGGCCGTGCTCGCGGTGGTCGCCTCGCTGCTCTTCGACGGCCTCGAGCGACTGCTGGTCTCGCCGGGCCTGCGCATCGGTCGATAGGGGTTCGCAGCAGGGCCGGGGAGGACTTCCGCCGCCACCAGGAAGAAATCGTGCGTTACTGCGCCGCGGAGGCCGGATTTGAACGCACGGGCGCAATGGCACAGGGGAGCAAAGAAAATTTCGGCAACCGACAACGGAAGCAACCCAATGGAGGTCCGAACGACGGGGTCCACCTCTCAACTCCTTTGCGCCCCTGCGCCTTTGCGCCTTTGCATTGAAACTGGAAACCTATCAGCCTTCACGACCCACGCCTGCCAAGCGCCCCTCCTTGGTTCCGGCTCCGCCGGCTTGGGGTCTAGATGTGCTCGGCGGGAGTGCTGAGCCGATGATCGGGGTCGATACGATGGCAGATGCAAGGACGGCCTCCGCCGGAATACTCCGTGTATTTTTAGGGGACCGGACGCCGCAGCTGGCGCCGTAGCGGTCCCGAGAGCGGATCATGACTCCCGCCGAGCACATCTAGTCACCTGTGTCGGTAGTCTCGGGTAAAACTCGGCGAGCAATCGGCGGCCCTCGGCGTGGCGAATCGACGAAGGACATACAGAGTATATTCGAGGAGATAGCCCGAAGGGCGGTCGACGCGGCGAGGGCCGGCGAGGGCCAGCGAGTTTTGCCCAAGACTACCGACACAGGCGACCAGAGCGGCGAAACCATCGTCGCCGTCACCGCCCAGAGGTCGGAGCAGGCTCGAGGCTAGAACGAGGAGCCCGGCTGCTGGAGAAACGCTTCTTCCTCGGGCGTCGAGGGCCGCCCCAGGATCGCATTGCGGTGCGGAAAGCGCCCGAAGCGCGCCACGATGTCGCGGTGCTGGATCGCAAAGCGCAGATTGGCGTCGAGGCCCAAAGCCCTCGCCTCGGCGCCCAGCGCGTCGCAAAAGCGTGAGAAAAGCTCCACGCAGCGTTCCTGCATCGCCAGACGCTCATCATGCATCAGGGGCATGTAGAGAAAGACGCGTTCGCTGAACCCTAACTCAGTATCATCACCGCGCGCGATGCCCTCGAGGGCGGCTTCGACCGCCTGGGCATCGGTCTCGAACATCACGGGCGTGCCGCGACCGAGATTGCGCGAAAACTGATCGAGCACGATCACATAGGCGAGCAAGCTCCGGGGTTCACAGCGCCAGTGCTCGCGTTCCCGAGCGATGATACCCTGGCGTAGGGCTCCGAAGCGTGTCTCGATTTCGTGGTCGAAGTCCGCATCCTTCTGAAACCAACGCCGCCGCGCTGCGTCACCGGCCAGTCCCCGCCCGTCAAGTGGCCCAAACCAGAAGCCGAGCACTTCAGCGATTTGGCTATGATCATGTGCTTGCATTTGGGCATTGTGGCTTTCGGGCCGAGCCTCCGCAAGCCGGCGACTTCCTTCCCCGGCGCATGATCTGAAGACTTGTCGCCGACAACTGTGCTACCAAGCGGGCCCGGTAGTCTCGTGACAAGGGCGAATCTTCCAAGCGCAGCTGGGCGAGGTGAAGCTCCCGCGCCTCCGCAACCGGCGTGCGGCGTCGGACCGGCAACCCAGGGGCCAGCGACCCGGTATCGACCGGAGATCGATGGCCTGCGTGCCCTGGCAGTCCTGCCAGTGCTGCTCTTTCACGCAGAACTCTCCGCCTTCGCAGGCGGTTTCGTCGGCGTCGACGTTTTCTTCGTCATCTCCGGCTATCTGATCACGCGCAACATTCGCAGTGCCATCGAAGCCGGTGATTGGTCGTTTCTGGGTTTCTACGCCCGCCGGGCCCGCCGTCTCTTGCCGGCGCTTTTCAGCACCATCGCCGTGACCTTCGTGGCGGGCGCCTGTTTCTTGTCCCCCGAACACCTGGCGAACTTGGGTCGCGCAACCCTGTGCGCCGTGACATCGAGCAGCAACGTGCTGTTTTGGATCGAATCGGGCTACTTCGACGACAGTGCTCGGCTCAAGCCGCTGTTGCATACGTGGTCACTCGGGGTCGAGGAACAGTTCTACCTGCTGTGGCCGGCGATGATCTACGGCCTGGCCAAGCTGCGCGCGCGTTCGGCCATGATGATTGGCCTGTTGACCGTGCTGGTCGCTTCGCTTGTGGCAGCCCAGTGGATGCTGCCCAGGGATTCAGCGGCCGCGTTTTTTCTTACGCCATTTCGCATGTGCGAATTTGCGCTCGGTGCGCTCTGCCTGCACCTGCCCGATGCGGAGCGCCTCAGTAGCAGCCCATGGCGCTTCGTTCGTGCGGCCATGGCGCCTCTCGGACTGGGGCTCATCGGCATCGCGGTCATGACGTTCGACGCGGGCACCCCGTTTCCCGGCGTGAGTTCGATGCTGCCATGCCTCGGCGCCGCACTCTGCATCGCTGGCGGAGGCCGGGGCCTCGGGGCCCGGCTGCTGCAGCTGCCGCTACTTGCAGGACTGGGCACAATCTCGTACTCGGTCTACCTGGTTCACTGGCCGCTGATGACGCTTGCGGACTACGTCGCGACAGGCCCTGCGAGCCCATGGCGTCCGGCGATTTTACTCACTGCTTCCATCGTCCTGGGCTATTTGCAATTTGCCCTGATCGAACAACCGCTGCGCTACGGACGTGAACCCACCGCCGCACGGCGTCCGTGGCGCTTTGCGGCGGCGCTCTTTGCGTGTGCGCTGGGGATTGCGTCCGCGGGCGCGCTGGCATGGGGGCAGGATGGATGGCCCTGGCGGTCGGAGTCCGAGCTGCAGCGTCTGTCGGCGGCGCTGCAAACGGCGACCCGTACCAGGGTGGAGCGACTGAACTGCATCGCCAGGGGCGACTGCACCGCAGCACCCGATTCCGAGCGAGTGCTGGTCATCGGCGATAGCTTCGCCCAGGACTACCTCATGGTGCTGGCCAGTGCCTATCCCGAGTACCGCTTCGAGGCGCTAATCGAGAGCGGGTGTCCACCGCTGCCGGACTGCGTCGACCCGAAGTGGAAGCCCGACAAGCGGGTGCGCTGTTCCCACTTCCGCAGGAAGGTTCACACGCGGCTCGACCGAGGCCTCGGCGATTACGCAGCCGTGGTCGTCGGATTGCGCTGGCGGCCCTTGTATTACAAGCAGCTTCCCGGATTTCTAAAGGAACTGGAGCAATCGGCCGCGCGTCGCATTCTGCTCGTCGGTGCCAAGGCCCGCATCGCCGGTGGGGCGAGCAAGCTCGTGGCCGTAAGTTCGGATTTGCGTTCCTTTGCCGTACTCGCGGCTGCAGCTACCAATCGCAAGCAGAAAGAACGTGTCGGGCGCGTGCTCGCGCGAATCTCCAGGCGAAGCGAGCGCACGGAGTTCATCGATATCTCACAGGCCCAGTGCAAAGACACCTGCGGCAACCTCGCAGATGACGGGCATCCGATCGTCTACGATAACGTGCACTTCACCGTCGAAGGCGCCCAATACGTGGGAAGGCGCCTCCGAGAGCTGCGCGGGGGGCGCTTGTAGCCTACATGTCGTAGTCCTGAACGTTCTGCCGCAAATCAGCCCTGAAATTCCACAAATCTCAGGCTCCTCTGTGGGCGTTGCTCGAGCGCCTTTCGGCGCCGGCCTCGCCGGCGCACGAGGTAGCCATAAGCAAGTCCAAATCCCCATCGAATCGGCGCAAGGGCGCCAGTCGTCCTGTCCGGAAGACTCCCGCCCAGGGTCGGCGTTTTACGCCGGAGCAGAAAGAGCACGCGCTGAGTCTGGTGGCGTCAGGCATGAAGAAGGTCGATGTCGCCGAAGCCGTCGGTACGACGGTGACGTCGTTGCGGCGCTGGGCCGGGGCGATGAAGGTTGCCGAGACAACTCGGCAGGCGGTTGACTCGGGCGCCGCCACGCGACGGACGCCGTCGTCGTTGCCGCCCCCCTCGGCGTCCACGCACTCAGCCGATGCAGCGGCTGTGAGGCCGACCGGCGCCCCATCGCTAGTGCCTTCACCCTTTGCGCCCAAGGACCCGGGCCAGGGCCTGAACGAGCCCGAGAAGGCTGCGAACCTGGAGTTGAAGAAGAAGCACCCTTCGATGGGTCCGGCGCAGATTCGCGCGCAGCTCGAGCGCTTCAAGGGCTGGTGCATCAGCGTCAAGGCCATCGCGCGGGTGCTGCGCGCCCGCGGCTACGAGCCGGTGCGTGTGCACGGTCGCTCGCAAGTCGATCGCCCGTTCGACGCGATCGAGCGCATCTCGGAAGTGGGCTGACGCCGGAGGTGCCTGTGCTTGGGCGCTGGCTAGAGGTAGTCCCAGCAGTTGCGCGACGTGCTCGCGCAGTTCCTTGTTGGTGAAGCCCCGGGCTAGATGACAGTACATGACCAGCGCCGACAGCAGCGCCAACACGCGCGCATCACCGAAACGCAACGCACTTCCGCGCTGGCCTTCGACGACCGTGGGTTGATGGATGCTCTGGAACGCTTCTTCGCCGAGCGTGCAATCGTGACTGATCTCTTGGACGCTCACCAGTCGCCGATTGGCTTCGAAGCCGACCTTCCGGAGTTCGGAGAGGTTGCGCAGTCGCTTGCCGATCGCGAAGTCGCGGCTGCTGTTGATCGTGGTCTCGGTTCGTAGTGCTCGGCCCTCCTTGTGGTACTGCTTGATGCGACTGTGCTTGTAGTCGAAGTGCAGCGAGGGAATGACGCCGTGGGTGGTCACACGGCTGCGGAAACGTCCGGAAGTACGTCGTGTGACGCGCCGGTCGAAGGTCAGTCCGATACGGCCGGGACGCCCGAGGTCGAGGTTGTCGCCGATAATCTGCTCGAAAAACGCCCGCCCACTGGCTGGTCGGCCCAGCACGCAACTTGCCGTTGTAGGGCAAGTACGAGCTGAACTTGATGAAGAACGGCCCGAAGTCCTTGTCGACCGCGTAGAAGTAGGACTGGTTCACCATCGAGGTCCGCTTGAATAGATGCGGACACGGAGCTCCCGTCTGCGCGTTGTATCGGCGCTGGGTACGCATCGTCATCGACTTCTCCTGGGCCTTGCCGATGAAGCGCACTCCCTCCTCGCCTTCGAACGCCTTCAGATACTTCTCGGCAACGTCCTCCTTGCGCTGGCCGGGCGAAACGGTCACAAGCTCGATGCCCTCGCGCTGGGCGAACGATTCGATCGACGTCACAAGTTTCTTCGACATCGGATACATCAGCGCTGACGAGGCGAAGCGCCGCCCTCGGTGTTTGATGAGGAAGTGGGCCGAGCCCGCGGGATATTGCAGCTTCGGCACCTGCAGGTTCAGGTACATCCGGTCGATGCACTCGACTTGCAGGGTCACGTGCTCGGCTAGATGTGCTCGGCGGCAGTCATGATCCGCTCTCGGGACCGCTACGGCGCCAGCTGCGGCCTCCGGTCCCCTTGAAACACACGGAGTATTCCGGCGGCGGCCGTCCTTGCATCTGGCATCGTATCGACCCCGATCATCGGCACCCGGTCGATGCGGCCCTGGGACTTGGGTCGACGAGATACGCGCTCGAGGTCGACCGTCAGGTGGCTCTGGGCGCCTCGCGCATGTCTTTCGACGCAACGCTGAAGATGATGGCGGTGCATAACGCGGCCCATGTGCCGAAGCGTCAAGCCGAGCAGCCGGTGAAGCGCTCGGCAGTTGACTTCGACGCCTTCTACGGCAGCACCCGACTTCACCTTCCTGAACCGACCGGGGAATTGCAGGCGCTTACCTTTGACCAGAGGGGGGACGTGCTGCGTTACGAGGACTTGACCGAGACGACCCGAAAGGCAGCGCAAAAGGCGAGCCCGAAGATGGACAGTCGGCGCAGCAAGGGCGAAGTCAAGCGCGGGCGCAAACGTCGTGCATCGGTGGCGGCGGTCTACACGGTGGCACCGCACGAACGGACCGCCGACGAAATGTTCGCCCGTCTCAGGCGAGTTCACGACGCCAGCACCAAGCCCAAACCCAGACCCAGGCCCGAAGGCAAGCGGGTGTCGGCGAGCTTGCGGCGGCCACTCAAGGATGTGATCTCTGACGCATTCGATGAAGCCACCGACCGTGACCCCGACCACCGCAAGCGCTGGCTGGTCTTGGTCGACGGCGACGACAAGCTCATCGAGTTGGTACGCGCCGAGGCTAAGGAACCGCCGCAAAATAAGGTTACCAACTCGACTCCGAACCATCCCGCCCAGCTGCCTTGCGCCGCCTTCAAATACATGCAGTATTCGCGCGGCGTCGCGCCTTGCCGAACGGGCGCCTCGAAGCCGAGTTGGCAACCTTATTTCGCGGCGGCTCCTTAGCGTAGGGGCGTTGAGGTCATACTGGTGCTCGACTTCATCCATGCCCTCGAAAATCTGTGGCGAGCGGCAACAGGTGAACGTGGTCGGCGCGCTTGCTGAGCGTCGAGCCCGACCGCTCCTACGACGTGCGGATCAGCTCGACCGGATGATGGGCCACCAGCTCGTAGAGATCGGTGCGCCGATCGCGCAGCGGGCGCACGCTGCCGAGTTCGCGCTGGCGCGCCAGGTCGCTCAAATCGAGGTCGCTGATGACCACGGCTTCGGTGCCGGGCTCGGCCTCGGCGGCGGTGGCGTTGCTCGGAAAGGCCGCGTCGCTGGGGGTCAAGACAGCGGCCTGGCCGTAGTTGAGCAGAAACGAGCGGACTTGCGGCAGCGTGCCGACGTTGCCCGCGATGACCACGTAGACCATGTTGGTCACCGCGCAGCCATGGGAGCTGTAGCGGATTCGCAGGTAGCTCTTGCGCTCGTCGGTGCTGAAGGGCACGAAGACGACCTCGGCGCCGGCCAGCGTAAGCAGCCGCGTAAGCTCGGGAAATTCGATGTCGTAGCAGACCTGGATCGCGATGCGTCCGAGGGGGGTGTCGAACAGGCGCAGGCCCTCGCCGGGCTCGATGCCCCAGTGGATGCGCTCTCCGGGCGTGATGTGCAGCTTGTCCTGCGTGTACACGCCGCCGGTCGGAGTGAAGAGGTGCGCCACGTTGCGGATGCCCGTCGCGCCCTGCACTGGATGGGAGCCGCCGATGATGTGCAGGCCGTGGCGTGAGGCGAGCTCGGTGAACATTTCGAGGTAGCGCGGGTAATACGTCGCCAGCTCTTGTACCGCCTGCCGCGTGTCGAGATGGTGGGGCATGACGCTGAAGAGCTGTGCCGTGAACAGTTCGGGGAAAAGCAGAAAGTGGCAGTGGTACTCGTCGGCGGCGCTGACGAAGAACTCCACCTGTTGGCGAAATTGTTCCCAGGTCTCGATGCGGCGCATTTGGTATTGCGCGCAGCACACCCGCATTTTTCGCACAGGCCGACGCACCGGCGACGCGGCGATGCGGCGCTTCTCGGGGCGATAGCGAGGATTGAGGTACTCGAGAAAGGTCGCGTAGTTCAGGCTCGCCTGATCCGAGAGGTAGTCCATGTGGACACTGTGCACGCGATAGCCGGCTTTCAGGTGGGCGCTCAGGGCCTGATCCTTGAGTTCGCCTGCGACCACCTTCTCGACGTATTGCTCGGGCGTCATTCGTCCCGCGTGGCGGGCGTAGCCGGGGATGCGTCCGCCGGCGACCATGCGCCGGAGGTTGAAGCGCTCCACGATTGCCTTGCGCTTGCGATAGAGCCGTCCAGCGATGTCGCGGCCGCGTGCGTCGGGGCGGACGGCGATGTCGGCGCCGTAGAGCGTGTCGCCGCTCGGCGTGTGGGTGCTGAAGGTGCCCACGCCCGTGATCTCGGCATAGGAGTACCAGGGCGAGTCGTCGTCGAGCTCGAGGATGAGCGAGGTCGCGTAGCCGACCACGCGCCCGTCTTCTTCGGCGATGTACTGGCCCTCCGGGAAGGCCTCGAGCTGCATGCGGTAGTGTCGCGCCTCGCACAGATCTTCTTCGGCGAAGCCGCCGTAGGCAGCGCGCTGGCACTCCACAATCGCGTCGATGTCGTCTTCGGTCCAGCGGCGGACGGATACACTGCGGCGTGTGTTCATCGCCCGGGACGACACCTGCCGGGCCCCGGGGGTCACCTACCAAATGTCACCCACCAAATGCAGCGCGACTCGAAGGCTCGTCCGCGGGGGCCGGCGCTCTGGCGAAGAGGCCGGCGCAGTGGGCGCGGACGGCGCTGAGGTCGATTTGGTTGAAGAACGAGGACAGGCCGAGGTGGGCGGCGAGCCAGTCGGGCGAGGCGAGCCACGGGGGCACGAAGCGGGCGGCCACGATGAGCCCCTCGAGGCGCGCCTGGGCCAGGGCCGGGAGGTCGTCGATGGCAACAGCCGTGAACAAAGTCCGAGAAGGCAAGGACGCCTACGGCTACAACGCCCTCTCGGGCGAGTACGAGGATCTGGTCGTTGCGGGTGTCATCGATCCCACGAGGGTCGTGCGAGTGGCGCTGCAAAACGCTGCCTCCGTTGCTGCCCTCATGCTCACTACCGAAGCGCTGATCGCGGAGGGCCCGAAGAGCTCAGCTGCGGCCCAAGGGACGCACGGTGCCATGGGCGGGATGGGGATGTAGGGTGGACAGGAGCGGCCCACGTTCGTCTTCGGTGAGATCGGTGGCGAGCAGCTCTTGGAGGACGAGGCGTCGCAAGTGGTAGATGGGCTGCCGGTCATGCCGGTCCGTGGCCCAGGGGTCCGGCGGAAGAAACCTTCGCATTCGTAGCGAGCAGCACGGCTCACCAGCGCCAACGACTTGCGGGAAGCTTCGCGTCGCGATCGCGGGCTATCTCGGAAATTCACCCTGTGCACGCATCTGCTCCTCGACGGTGCGCATGATGATCGCCGTGAGTGTCAGATGCCTGTTGCCGCGCCAATGCTCGAAGGCCCGCACAAAGCGAAGGTTCAACGTCATCGCCAAGTGCTGGAAGTCGGGAGTCTCTTCCTCGGGGGCAAGGGAAAAGTCCTCGACCAAAGGCACGTCTTTGCCCGCCTTGAGCTTCTCTTCCATACTCTTGGCGGCTGCGCGTTCGGCGTCCTCCGGCGAGCGAATGCCCTTGAAGTCCTCCTCCATTTCGGCCTCGGCATCGCGCGGGTCGATCACCGTTACGTTGCGATCGAGGTTCTTCATGAGCTCGTCCGGTGCGCCTTCGGCCGCGGCGAAGCAGCGGTTGACCACCCGGCACCTGGCGGCCACGACGCGGGAGCCGAGGTGCGGTGCGAAGAACTTCGCCGCCTGCACCGCACGCTCGATGGAGTTGGTCTGTAGTGTCATGCCGCCGCTCTTGGGGAAGCGGATGCGGCCCAGGATGATCGGTTGACGTTCCTTGGGTACATCCTCGTATCCAGCCGTTGCAAAGCGAAGTGACTTCGTTTCGCCATGATAGAGCCACTGCCAGCAGCGCTCGATCGGATCCTCGACCGTGCACTCGAGACCGCGAAGCTTGGCCAACACCGCCAGCCGCGACGGGATCCGGTAGTAGAGCCGCACGGGCTGAAATGGCTCCTTGGTCATGGTGACCAGAAGAGAACGCTGGTTCTGCTGCTGGCTGGACTTCGTCATCAATATGCCTCTCCCTCACTCATCATCGTCCACATGTCGTGATTCCCAACGTTCTGCCGCGAAAGTCCGCAATCCTACGGGAGTGCCGAGCGCGCTGGGGGCCCGGTGGACTTGAGGATATCGGAGACGATGTGGGCGGGAAAGAGAAGTGTTTCGTCGGGGGCCGGGAGTGTCTCGAGGTAGGGCTGTGCAGCGCGTAGGACCGCGTCGATGCCGTCTTGGCCGAGAGCATTGAAGCGCTGCAGAGGCCAGTCTTGAATCGCGCCTCGAGCGACGTCTGCAGCGTGGTCACAGTGGACCTGGACAAGCTGTTGCAGCGCGTCTTCGAGCCAGGCAAGGCCAGCTGGGCGCCGGCCTTGTCCTGCAGGGCCTGGGTCAGCACTTTGGCCACGCGCTCGGCGCTTTTGGTGGGGTCAATGATCACCGCATCAAGTAGGTCGCGGTCGCGGCCGCCGACGTCCTGGGCGGCGACCATCTCGAGGTCGATGCCAAAGGCGCGCAGGCCCGCGGGGTCGGCGGCGTGCTGGGTGTCGGGCAGGGTGACGTCAAAGCCGAAACGCGGGCGTCGCGACGGTCGCGGCGGTCGCGGCGGCTTCGGTGGCGGAGTGACCGGCCGGGGCTTGGGCTTGTCGGGCTCGACTTTAGGAGCGCTGCGAAGCCACGATCGTAGCGTGCGCGAGGACATGCCCAGCACCTCGCAGAAGCGCTCTTGGGTCAGCTTCGGATGGGACGCCTGCATTCGCTCGTAGGCGTCAACAATGAGTTGACCGACGTGAGCACGGCGCTCGTTCGCCCTGCGCTCGTGCTCATCCAAGCCTGGGTTGCAGCCGGCCGCCCGCGCTCCGAGGCCCGATTCGGCTCCTTCGTAAGCTTGGCGGCGGTGATGGGCGGCATTTTCGAGGCCGCGGGCGTGCCCGGCTTACTCTCGAACCTCGGCTCCTTCTACGAGGACGCCGACGAGGAAGGCAGCATGTGGCGCGAGTTCACCCAGGTCTGGTGGTAGAAGTTCGTCGACAAGCAGATGCGCGTTGCAGAGCTGAACGAGCTATGCGCCGACCGCAACCTCATGGAGCCGGTGCGCCTGCGCGACGGCAAGGACGGCGACTCCTTACGGGCTCAGCAGACACGCCGCGGCAAAGCTCTGCGCCAAGCCCGCGATCGGGTCTACGGCGACATGCTCATTGCGCTGGTGAGCGACCGCAAGAACTAAGGGCAAGGCCTGCGCCCTTCGGCCCATCGATGTCGGCACCGGCAACGTGGTCCGCCTCCAAGGCGACATCCGACCGAGACGTGGGCTTCGTCGAACGTCCACGGCTCATCGTGTGGTTGAGCGCGCAAGGACGAGTCGAGCACGCGCGCCTCGAGCCCTACTACCTGCCGGACCGACGGGATCCGGCGAGGCCGATGATCCTACGCGCCTCCATCAACTACGGCGGCCCGGCAGACTGGAAGCCGATCCTGAAGCGCGTCGGCTGGGAAGACCGCATGCGTGCCGACCGCTGGTGGAAGATGGAGCTGAGCATGCTGCCAGGCGAGGTGCTCGACTACGTGCCCTGGCTCGCCAGCGTGGTTGGGGCCCACGAGCACGATGATGCCGGCCGCGTGGTCGGGCCGCCGCACCCGACGCGCTTCTGGCAGGCCGGGTTCCTCGACCGCGACTACGCCTGGTCCGAAGCGGCGTGGGATCGCGTGGAGTTCTACGACGAGCTGTGCCCGATGGGCGTGCGGCGCCGACTGTGGGCGCGGCGACCGCTCGGCGACCAAGGAGTCGGCCCATGACCACGCGCAAGCCCGGCAAGGCCAAGCCACCGAAGAAGATCGGTCGGCCCCGCAAGCGAGAGCCGCAGCGCATCCCCCACGCCGAACTCGACAAGCTCCTCGTCTTCGGCGAGGTGGTCGACGGCGAGGACGGCAGCGGCCCGGTCGTGTCGTACCCGTCGTATCGCGAGCTGGCCCGGCGCTACGGAGTGTGCCACTCGGTCATCGCCACCTACGCCAGGCGCTACGACCGCATGCGCCGCCGCGGTCTTGCCGAGCCGAGCGGAGAGCGAACAAGCGCGTCGACGAGAAGCTCGCCGAGAAACGCGCGACCCACATCGCCATGGGCAAGGCCGACGCCCTGCGCATCATCGACGACTACATCCGCGGCTTCGAGCAGGCACCTCATCGAGAACCGCGTGCGCATGGACAATCCCTCCGACTTCAACCTGATGCTGCGGCTCAAGGAGTTCCTGGACGGCGGCGCCGATTCGCACAGCGAGGTCCAGGCCATGTTTACCCTCGAAGACCTGCAGCAGCGCCACCGACGCATGCTCCGTGACCTCGATCGGCAGCGGGCGGCCACGGATGCCGCGGCGCTCGACGAGTGCCGCCGCGACGCCCGCGTCGACGGTGACCAAGAATCGGCCACAAACTCCCCAGATCGAGGCTCTTCCGACCGCGCCCAGGAAGTGACCGAAGGCTTTGGCTGTTCGCCGACGCCTGGGTGGTCACTTCGGAAACTGCAAGTGGGTCGGATCGCTGATCAGCACCGCAACCCCTCGACCGCGCGGGCGAGATCATCGTCGCTCGGATGCGTGTAGACCATCGTCGTGACCAGGCTCCGGTGCCGCGCGAAGCGCTGCGTCAGCAGCCGGATGTCCTTGGTCTGGGCGTAGAGATTCGAGCAGGCCGTGTGCCGCAGCATATGGAACGTCGCCCGCCGCTCGAACCCAGCCCGCTTCTGCCACACCCGAAAGCCGTGCCGCACCTGCCGCAGCGAGAGCCGCTGCCCAAGTCGGCTGACGAAGAGCGGCGCATCGGCGTCGACGCTCTCGCCCTCGCGCACCTTCCAGGCCCACAGCTTGTTCAGCTTCGCCCGCAGGGCCTCGGGCACGAGCACATCCTGGCCAGCGCTCGCGCGGCTGGCCCCCTTGAACACCCGCAGCACGATCCGCCACCGCGCCTTGCCACCGATGTCGAAGACATCGCCCACATCGAGGGCCACCAGCTAGATGTGCTCGGCGGAAGTGCTGAGCCGATGATCGGGGTCGATACGATGCCAGATGCAAGGACGGCCTCCGCCGGAATACTCCGTGTATTTCAAGGGGACCGGACGCCGCAGCTGCTGCCGTAGCGGTCCCGAGAGCGGATCATGACTCCCGCCGAGCACATCTAGATGTGCTCGGCGGAAGTGCTGAGCCGATGATCGGGGTCGACACGATGCCAGATGCAAGGACGGCCTGCGCCGGAATACTCCGTGTATTTCAAGGGGACCGGACGCCGCAGCTGGCGCGGTAGCGGTCCCGAGAGCGGATCATGACTTCCGCCGAGCACATCTAGTGCTCGCCGACGACGTCACCGACATCAAGCTCGGCGACGGCCGTCTCGTCGCCGGCTTCGACGTATGCCGCACCCGTGACCGCTCCGAGCTGGCCCTCTTTGAGGACCGAGACGGCCGCATGCTCTGCCGGCTGCTGCGTCGCTACGACCAGGTCCCTTTCTCGGAGCAGGAGGCCGACCTCCGGCGCCTGCTCGAGCACCTGCCGGTGGCGCGCCTGTCCATCGACAAGAGCGGCATCGGCATGAACCTCGCCGAGAACCTGGCCCGCGACTACCCGCAGGTCGTGCCCCAGGCGTTCACCAACGACAGCAAGGAGCGCTGGGCCACCGACCTCAAAATCCTCTTCCAGCGCAAAGACATCGCGCTGCCCCGCGAGCGCGAGCTCGTCGGCCAGATCCACTCCATCAAGCGCCGAGTCCTCGCCTCCGGCAAGGTCAGCTTCGACGCCGAGCGCACCACCCGAGGCGGCCACGCCGACCGTTTCTGGGCCATCGCGCTCGCCTGCCAGAAGGAGCGCGGGCCCGCGCCGAAGACCGGGACGGAGATCGGGGTGCGGGTGTTGGGCTGAGCTGGCGCGCTACTCTGTCGCCTTCAAGAGCCACGCTTGCGTGCGCTCGTCGAGCGCGTCCAGTACCGTCGCGAAATCTTCGGGCACGCGGTCCTGCGCGCCCTGTCGCTCGCGCCACGTCGCCCAGCGTGCCTGAGCCTCGTTGGGCATCCCGTCGAGCACCTTGCCGAGAGGCTGTAGCGGGACACCTCGATAGTTGGCGACCGCACGCAGCGCCTCGATGATCTCATCGTCGACCAGGTCGCCGGGCACGAGCATGAACAGATCGGCGAAGTCGCGCCAGCGGGTGCTCGCACGTCCCCGCTGGAGTGCCGTCACCAGCTTCTCGGCGACGACTATCACCTTCGGGTAGGCCAGCACCTCGATGGTCTCGTCTCCGAGGAGGACGGGCACGGCCGTTCGGATCGGTGCTGGGATCACCGGATCACCGACGTTGAAGTCCACACTGAACTTGAGACGTGCGGTCGCGAGGCGTGCCTCGAGCGAGGCGCGAACCCCTGGGTACACGTCATCGTCACGGTTCACCGCAGCGGTGATCGTGTCCTGCAGAAACTCCACGCCGTCGTCCGCCTCGACCGAAGTCACATCGACGATCAGTCGCTGGACGGCAGCCGGGTCGTTGTCGGTGTTCAAGGCCAGCACGTCCACGTCGCGCGTCGCTCGCCGTAGGTCGAACGCGGCCAGCAGCATCCCGCCTTTCAGCACGAGCGTGTTGTCGTGTCGGGAGCGCACGAGCCGTCGGAGAAAGCTCTCCAGGACATAGAGCTGGAGCAACTCGGCGGTGGTCCTCTTCTGGGCACGAGCGAGGCGCTGGAGCGCGAGGTAGCGCGAGCCCGCGAGGTCGGCGTGGGTGGGCTTCGGCTTCACGAGAGGATCCTCAGCGTCTGTAGCAGCGATGGCTCGGCCTTGGGGAAGTGCTTGGCCATTGCGAGGAGGTTGGCAGGCGTCGCCCCTGGCCGCTTGAGCCATCGCCTCAGCGCCTCGACGGCCATCTCGTCGCCCTCTTGGTGGCGCAGCCGGAAGGCGTCGATGAGGCTGCGCTCGGCACTGTAGATGCCGATGGACAGCCCCTCGTCGACTTCGATGGTCTCGCGACCGACGCCGAAGGTGTCCTCGCGGAACCGGTGCCAGCGAACTGGTGCGCGGACCCTGGGCGGGCGCCGTGAGCGCGGCAAAGCGACGTCGATCTCGGACGGGATGACATCGGTGAGGTCGTGGTGCGACAACGCGGTGGTCAGGCACAACGTCGCGTCCGACGCCCGCAGCGCGATCTCGATTCGGTCGAGGTCGGCGGGCGGCGCGTCGGCTTTGCGGTAGAGGCCGTGTGCCAAACGCTCCAAGGCCCCGTCGGCCAAGAGCCCACGGAGGCGACGGTCCGACAGCCCTCGCTCCTGGGCGAGGCTGTGGGAGAACGCATTGGGCAGGGCATCGAGGCTCACGGAGACAAGTGTAGCCACATACCGTGGACGTGGCAACACTTTCCGCCGACCTAAGGACCGAGTGCGGAGCCATGGCGCGCAGAAAGTCACGGAAATCGTTGTTTTCTGCACCTGCGCGCTTCGGCGCGCCCCCGTCCGGGTTCGGTCTGCCTCGCTGTTGTTGGCCCAAATCGGCCTGTTGCACGACTTGGCCTGGCCCACGCGGGCGGGCACAACGGACCGTCTGTTGGCATCGAGGTCGTCAACCCGTACTACCCGAAGTACGCGAGCACGAAGCTCCCCTGGAAGCGCATCATCGACGCCCCCTGGGCTCACCAGCGGCGCTACGTCGTGCCGACCCCCGAGCAGGCCGAGGCCACCACGCAGCTCGTTCAACTGCTGACGAACGGCGACCCCGAGGGCCTGTCGATCCCGAAAACATGGCGCGGCATCACGGGAACGCGCCTCGCCATGAGCCGCATCGCCGACGGCGACCAGCGGGTGCCCGGCATCTACGCGCACACCTACTTTCACCACGCCGACGGGGCATGGCTTGCGCTCTACGCCTGGCTGCGGCTCGAGGCCGGCATGCCCGAGTGCATCGCCTACGAGGAAGCCGTTCGCCGCGCGATGGGCGTCCGCCGATACGTCGAGCTCGCCGACCTCATGAGCGACGCGGTCGCGTAGGAGTCACCATGGAAGGCCTCTCGTCCGTTGCTCAGATGCTCCAGGCAACCGGTCCTTACGGATTGGTCGCCGTGCTCGGCTGGGCCTTCTGGCGGATCAACGAGAAGAAGGACCGCGAGCTCAAGGCGCTGCACGAAAAGATTGTCCAGCTCGCCGAGGCCCAGACCGCGGCCATCGTGAAGGTCGAGGCCGCCCTCGTCGCGCTGCGCGATGCGATCGAGGACATGCACGAAAGATGACCGGCGAGGTCGCAGATGTGGCGGATGTCGTCGCCAACATGCAGGTCCTGCTCCACATCTGACGGCCATATTCGCCCAAGTTCTCGCGAGCTTCCAACGCCCGAAAAGAGGTCGAATTCCGCGTCGAATCGCCTTGAGCTGTTCGCAAAGCGACGCCTGTATGCCCTCACGATCGGGACGCGACGAAGCCCGGCGACACGGAGGACGCGATGAAGAAGACGCTCGGCACGGTCACCACCTACCACGGCAACGAACACCGGTATCTGCGTGGCCACCAGGTCCGCATCATCGCGGTGATCAAGAACGCGGCCCGCGACGACTACGATCCCGACGCGGACGACGGCTACCTGACCGACGAAGAGGACATCGCCCGCCGCGGCGGGGTGACGGCCGACGACCGGGTTGAGGTGCAGCCCTGGATCGCAAAGGAGGAGCGCTTCAGCTTCGTCTCCAGCGACCCACGCGCCATCGACCTCGACTGCTTCAAACACCTCGCCAAGCGCGAGGCCTGACAGACAGACCGCCCGGTGGTGCTCGCCGGGTGGTCCGGCGGGAGCCTCCGGGCCCGAACACACCGGAGGACAAGATGAACAAAGAGAACAAGAAGCGGATGCGCATCATGGAGGAGCTTCGCCTGCCCGAGCTGCAGGCTCGGTTCCACGAAATCGTGGGCGAGGCCACGCGGTCGCCCAACAAGAAGTTCCTGCTGCGCCGCATCGCCGAGGCCCTCGAAGCCCAGGAGCACGAGGCCGCCGAGGCAGCCAGCGCGGTCGAGGAGACCGAGCCCACTGCCGCCGAGCCCACGACTGCGCACAAAGATCCCAAGCTCACCAAGCTCTCGGCCCGTGAGCTGCAGCAGCTCTACACCGAGGTCGTCGGTCGCGACACCGGCTCGAGCGACCGGCGCTACCTGATCTGGAAGATCCGCGAGGCGAGGAAGGGCCGCATCAAGACCGGCCCGGTCCGAAGGCGCTACGCCGACGGCGAGGCCCCCGACATGAAGGTGCTGCCCCTGCGCATGGAGGCCGAGATCGTCGCCCGCCTCGACGAAGCCCGCGAGCGCCTCGGCCTCAAGACCCGCATGGACCTCTTCCGCAAGTCGCTGGCCGACTACCTCACCGCCGCCGGCGAGCACGAGGTCGCCCAGCTCTTCACCGAGCAGGCATGACCACCGGCAACTACGACAAGCGGCGACTCATCGAGTGGCTCCGGGCCGAGACGGCCCGGGCTACCGGCCGCCGCTACCAGATCGACTTCGACGCCCTCGACGCCCCGAGTCTCCGCGAGCTCGTCCGCCTCGTCCGCGACCTCGATCACGAGAGGCAGGCGGCGGTGAACCGGGCGCGCATGATGCCGTGGAGGCGATAGGATCTACGCTCAGCATTGCTCTGCGCGTCGCTCTCGGGGAATATCCCCAACGCGATGCGAGCCCTGATTGAACGACGTGCCGTGGCGAGCCTGCGCGGCTCGATGACGTCATCGGCAGAACGAGCTGGAGGGTGCCCGGCGCCATGACCTCCCGCGCAGAACAGATCTTCTTCGAGGTGTTCGAGCCGCTGCCGCGCCAGGGGCCCGGCAACCTCGCGAGCGCCGAGCGCGCCCTGGCGCTTTGCGCCGATCTGCCGGCCTCGCCGCGCGTCTTGGATCTCGGCTGCGGCTCGGGCGCGCAAACGCTTTACCTCGCGTCCTTGACCAAAGGCACGATCGTTGCGGTCGATAGTCACGCGCCGCTGATCGAGCGCCTGCGCGCCAAGGTCGAGGAACTTGCCTTGTCGGCTCGTGTCGAAGCACGGGTCGGCGACATGTCCGCGCTCGACCTGCCCAGCGAGAGCTTTGACCTCGTGTGGTCGGAAGGCGCGCTGTACAACCTGGGACTGGTGACCGCGCTGCCCATGTGTGCCGGCTTGCTCCGGCCCGGGGGCTACTTGGCCTTCACCGAAGCGGTGTGGCGAACGACGAGCGCGCCGCCCGATGTCCGCGAGGCGTTCGCCGACTACGCGACGATGGGTCGCGTGGAGGACGTTCTGCCGATCATCAAAGAAAGCGGTCTTTCGTTGATCGATCACTTCGACTTGCCGGACGACGTCTGGTGGGACGACTTCTATTCGCCGATGGAGCGGCAGATCGCGAAGCTCCGGGTGAAGTACGCTGGTGACGCCGAGGCTCTGGCGGCGCTCGACGAGATCGCCAAGGAACCCGCGATGCACCGCCGAAGCGGGCACCACTACGGCTACACGTTCTTCGTCGCACGACGAGGCTGACTGCGCGGGTCGACGACTACGGCTGCCAATTGCCGCGGTCGAGTCGGTACACCGCGCAGTCATCGTGGCCGAAGCTGCGGTTCTCGACGAATCGGAACCCGAGTCGCTCGTAGAAACGACGCGCCCGCGCGTTTGATGCCATCGGGTCGATGAGGATGCCGTCGACGGATGGATCGGAGAAGCAGCGGTCGATGGCGAGCCTCATCATCTCGGTGCCGAACCCTTGTCCCAGGTAGGCTTCCTCTCCGATCCAGATGTCGATGGCGCGCAGACCGGTGGGGCAGTCGCCCCAGTAGTGGCTGTCTTCTCGGCCCGGGTCGATTATCTGGATGAAGCCGATGGGCGATTCTTCAACCTCGGCGATGAGCTGCTCACGCCAGTCGGGGCGGCGAACGAGTTCGCGCTCCCAGCCCCAGTCCTCGGTGCCCTTCGAAGCGATGATGTGCGGGGCGGCGTCCCAGCGCCGAAGGAGATCCAGGTCGTGCGGAGTGGCGGGTCGAAGGTGAATCACGGATGCGCCTTTCGGTGTCGCGCCAACTCTATTCGCGGACCCGTCTTCCGATGCCCATCAGGGGCCGCATGTGCTGGTCCTCGATCGGGACGTCGAATCCGATCCCGACCGACACGACTTCCAGCCCGGCGCCCACGAGCGCCTTCGTGATGCCATCCGACGTCAGCCCAAAGGGCTCGGCCGCTGTCGGGTCCAGCTCCCAATCCCACTGCGCGAAGTAGCCGTTCGGCGCGAGACGGTCCGCCAGCATCGCGACGGTGCCCGGGTAGTCGTCGAGAAAGGCGCACACCGAGGAGCACACGATGAGATCGAAAGGGCCGGCGGCGAGCTCGTCGTCGGAGATGGTCTCCGGGGTCCACTTCGCGACACCGAATCGAACGTTGGGTAGGGCCTTGGTGGCGAGAACTTCCACCATCGCCGGGGATGCGTCCACTGCGACCACTTCCCGGACGCGGGGGGAGATGCGCTCGGTCAGCAGACCCGTACCGCACCCGAAGTCGAGTACGTGCGCATCTGACCCGACAGGGACGGAGGCGAGGAGCGATGCCCAGGCCGCGTCAGCATAAGCGACCACGGCCGGGTCCTCGTTCCAGGTCGCCGCCTCTTCCGCCCAGGCATCTGCCAGGTCGCCTGGGGACAGCTGATTTTCTTCGTCTCGATCCATGACCTGGTTTTCCCACCTCAGCGCGTTCAAGCCCAGCCCAACGATCTCGCTCGGGCGACTCTGAGGTTTACGGCGCTGCTAACCTCAGAGCCGTTTTGATTGGCAACCACCACATGGCATCGCCCAGCCATTTCCCGCCCGTGCTCTGAGCATCGCGCCCGACGGCGACAACACCAGCGACATCAACGACGTGAGTGCTGTGAAGCAGCGGGTGGGGAGTTGGCAACGGGCCGAGCTGTGAAGCTCAGAGCCACGGGCTGTTAAACACGGGCCCGAGAGCGCTGCCCGGCTCTGAGCCCCAGACGCGGCTCTCTGCGACGCCAATCAGCATGTCGGCGACGACCTCGTGCTCTGCGCGTCGCGCCGCACGCGCTCACGTCGATCACCGAGATGCCGCAAGACCCCGCAGAATCACGGAAAAACAAAAGGGCCTCGCCGGAAATCCGAAGAGGCCCTCTGTAAACCTTCTGCCCAAGGTTGTTCGCCTTGGGCAAAAATGGCTCCGTGTTGGCAGCGCCGGGGCAAGGCCCGATCGGAGAGCCGAGGTGTGGCTCGGAGGGCGGAAGTGGTGGAGATGGATCGGGTTCTCTGGACGTTCAAATAGGGCGGAGAGGGTTCGAGTCGCGGGGATTCTGGCCACCGATTCTGGCCACGGGCCCTACGTGGCCAGAATCCATACGCTGCAATTCCATACGGTTACAGCGTTCGCGGCCCGAGCTTATTGGCCATCGTCGTCTTCGTGGCCAGAAACGCCGGCCTTGAGACGGAACCTGCGTGCGCGCGTCTCTCCGGTCGCGATGACCTGGTCAGACGCGACCAGGTCGTCGAGCGCGCGACGGAAGGTTCGCTCCGGGATTTCGGGCCCCACCCGCCGCCGGATGTCGGCCTTCGCCGAGTCCGGGAAGCGCTCCAGGTCCTCGAGGATGAGTGCGCGCAGCCGGTGCGGCTGAACCCGCGTGAGCGTCGTGGAGGTGTCGAGACCAGCCTCGCGCAAGAGCGCGGGCGGCACGAAGTAGCGCGTGGCGTTCGTGCGGCCGGACTGCACGACCAGTCCCAGCTCGACCAGTCGCCCCAGCCAAGGGCGCAGCTCGGCGGTTTCGGACACATCGAGGCCGTCCGCCAACTCTGCGGCGGACATGCTCTCGGCCTGGCCGAGCAGGCCCAAGGCGATGCGCTCACGCTGGGAGAGTTGATGTCGCTCATCGGCATCGGCGATCAGCCGCACGACGCCCGGATGCAGGACACGTCGCTCGATCGTCACGTGCGTGGAGTCCGTGCCCTCCTTGACCGTGGGGGCCGCACGACCCGTTGTGAGCAGGCGGTCGTAAAGCAAGTCGAACCCGCTGCCCTCGCGCTCCATGAGCTCGAGGTCGTGAAAGATGCGGGCGAGCCCGTGATTCCGGCGACGGCTCGCGTGCAGGATGTTGTGCGGCGTGACGCCCAAGGGCAGCCGCCCCGGGTTCACCACCTCCAAGCGATCGGGGTGCAGGTTCAAGTAGATGTCGCCCGACTGCGTGTACGGACGGTGGACGAGCGCGTTGACCAGGACCTCGCGGACGACGTCCTCCTCGTACGCGGGGAGCTGCTTGCGGAACATGCCCTCCGGGATCTCGTAGCTCTCGCGGAAGTCCGGGACCCCCTCCCAGATGGCGTCGACCAGCTCGATGGGCGACAGCTCGTGGTCGTCCCAGCTCCACTTCGCGACCTTCACCTCGCGCTCGTCGTACTTGATCGCCTGCACGATGGATGCGGTCCCGAGGCCTGCGCGGTCATGCCGACCGCCCACGAGCAGCACGCCCAGGTTCGTGAGGACATCGCCCTTCGCGAGGTCGTAGTGCGCGAGCAATTCGTCGTCGGTCTTCTCCTTCACCGACGGCTTCACGCGGTCCGATACGCGGAGCCGGGTGCAGAAGCCAGCGACCTTCGCTGCATCGGCGCTCGTCCTTGGCACGCCCGAAGTCATCTCCTCCCACGGCGTGGCGGGACGCTCGTTCGCCAGGCGCATCACGTCATCCCCGACGATGGGCCGGCAGGTGTCGCCAACGCGGAGGAAGTACCGGCCGTCGCTCGTCGAGGCGACGCCCGCCGACCGCGGGATCGTGAGCGAGATGTACTCCCCGCCGTTGTCGTGAAGCTTCAGCTCCGGCACCACCTGCACATTCACAGTCAGCTCACCGACGCGCTTGCGAATGCGGTCGAGCAGCTGGGGATCGATGCTTTGGGTAACGGGCGGGGCGTCATGGTCATCTTCGATACCGATGAGCAGCGTCCCACCCGCGCTGTTTGCGAAGCAGACGCAGTCTCGTGCGAGCTCCCCGAAGTCGGCGGTCGAGCCGGTGACCTTGCGGATCGACTTGCGGTCGAGGTGTTGGGACTCGCGGGTAGAGGTCGTCACGTTGGCCTCCCTATCCCCGGCCGACTCGTCCCGCCTGTTCGACGTACGTCCGCCGTCGACCCGTTGAGTTTGAGGGACCCGGGAGCGGCGTCCTCGACCTCTGGTTCGGTGAAGGCCGTCATGGTTTCTTGCGCTCCTTCTTTTTCGAGGGCTTGGGCGCGTCGGTCTTCTCCGCGAGGCGCCTGGTCTCGGCCAGTACGCGGTCGAAGTCGCTCTCGAACAGTCGGTCCTGCACGATGCGATACTTCTCGAACTCGCTGAGCGCATGCTCCTTCGCCAACTCGGCGGCTCACCTTGCCGGCGTCCCGCAAGATCTCGCGATCCCACAGCTGTAGGAACCCAGCAAGTCGCTTTTCCCAGTCGGCCATGGTCATCGGGATGCGTCGCGTCGCCTGCATCTCCGCCATGTCGAGGTAGGCCGAGACGATACGCTGCATCTGGTCCATCTCGGTCTCCGAGAGGTAGTTCTTGGCGATCACCACGTCGTATCGGTGGATCTTTCCGTGTGGCGCGCCCTCCCAGGTCGTCAGGCCCATGCGGGGTTGTGCCGCGTCGGCGCGGTCTACGAGCACCTCGGCGGCCGTCTGCCCATGAACCGCGTAGTGCAGCTTGTTCTGCACGGCGGCGAAGAAGCGTTGTGTCGCTGCGGCCGTCGCGTCGTAGTCCATCGAGGTCGCGTAGATGTCGGTGATCTTCTGATAGAACTTGCGCTCGGAGAGACGGATCTCCCGAACCTTCTCGAGCTGCCGATCGAAGAACTCCTGGGTGAGCACGCTGCCGCCCGATTTCAGGCGATCGACATCCATCACCCAACCTTGAATGGTGTAGTCTTTCACCACCTGCGTCGCCCACTTGCGGAACTGCACCGCGCGCTCGTTCTCGATCTTGAAGCCCACGGCGACGATGGCTTGAAGGCTGTAGTGCTTGACGTTGTAGGTCTTTCCGTCGGCGGCAGTTGTTAAGTAGTGCTTAATAACTTGTTCGGGGGCGAGCTCTTGGTCGTTGAAGATGCGCTTGAGGTGCTGGTTGATCGCAGGGACGCTCACATCGTAGAGGGTCGCCATCATCTTCTGCGACAACCAGATGTTCTCGTCCTCGTACCGCATCTCGACGCTCTGCTCCTGCGAGCCCGTCGCTGCCACGAAGGTCAGGTACTCGGCCGCCGAGGAGCGGACGATGGACGTGGTGGGCTGCTTCTTGCGGGTCATCGGTAGGCCTCCGCGTTCGCCTTGCAGTGGTCCCGCACCTCGTTGACCCAGGACTCGTACCAGTACCATGCCTTGGCGACTTGGACGCCGAAACCCTTGCTCGGCTCCTTGGCTTGGCGCGCCTTCCACAGCTCTGTGTGTTGGTGCATCCCGAAGCGCGGGAAGCCCTCGGTCTTCATCACCTCGACGATCTGCTTGGGCAGCCACTTGGGGCGCTCGGTCTCCTTCACCACGGCGTAGGCCGCATTGACGTTCTTCGCGAGGTCCGAGTCTGCCTTCACGAAGGTGATGACCTGGTCAGCCTGGTTGGGGTGGTTGACCGTCTTCGACACGAAGATGACGCGATAGGCGAACTGGGCGCTTCCGAAATCGTCCTTATCTAGCTGCCCGTCAAAGCCACGGATGAAGCTCTTGACGTTCCCCGGCAGGCCCGGGTGCTTTTCGAGGGTGTCGACCTGTTCCTGGGCGAGTGACGAGAACTGGAGGCTGAGAGCAAGGTGTTTGGCGATACCGTAGCTCTCGCCGAACAGGCGCACGATGGCGTCGTGAAAGTTGATGCAACAGGCCTGAAATCGCGCGCTCAGAAGGTCATCGATGCGCGTGGTCATCTGGTGCTCGACCTCGTGGCGGAGGCCGATCAGAAACTTGAGGTTCTGCACCACCGGGCGGTCTAGCGGACAGCGCTTCTCGTTCAGGCACCGCTCGAGCTCCCAGTACTTGAAGGCGCCGTGCTTCGTGCGGTCGAAGCTGCGACGCTTGGAGCCGTCTTGGAAGTATCGGTACTCGATCTTCTTCTCGCGGTAGTAGGCGTGGAGAAGATACGTCCACGCGATGATCATCAAGACCACGTAGGTCTCGGACTTGAACGTGATGTTGGGGTTGTTGAAGATCTGAACGGCTGCGAGCGCTGACTCGCGAGACTTCTTGAGCAGCTCCTCCTTCACTGAGAAGAGTCGACGAACTCGCTTCTTCTTGGTCATGGGCGCGCCCCCTTCAAGCGGGCGTGTGCCTTCTCATTTGTGCACGTAGCCCATGTGCTCTGGGTCATCTGCGGCCTCCCGTGCGCCCAACGAACGTCTGAGGCGCGCCAGCCTCGTCGAACGCTGGGGCAGGGCCGGTGTATTGGTCCCACAGCCGCGCTCGCGAGGGCTCATCGAGAATGGACAGGTGGTCCTCGTGCCCGGGATCGCCCAGTTCGATACCATCACCGAACTTCACGCCACCGATGTCGGTCAGAAGATATCGGTTATGAAGCCGAGGCCCTCCGGTCCTGTGTTTCCAGCAGCGAAGCGTGACGGCAGTGCCAGGGGGAAGCAGGCGTGGCAGTGCCCGCTGGGCGTCGCGCATGCAGGGGTCGTAACCACGCGGCTCGTCTGAGAAATGGACTTCGACGTCTTTGCCCTGTCCTTCAATTGCCCTACAGAACGCAACAAGAGGCTGAGCCTTGTCGTTCTGATCTGCCCGGAAGTAGGGATCGACCAGTACAACTCGCGTGGAGGCGCGCAGCAGGAGATCAACCATCGCCACGAATGCTGCGGCCGCACGCGGCACCAGATGCCCCGTCTCCACCCGCCAGAGCTCGCATTGCTCGTCTACTTCGTCGGGATGAACGACCCCGCCGCCGGTGCCGCCCTCGGCCAGGATTGCCCGAAACGGCACACGTCGGTGCTCGACCATTGCGTTGTCGATCCACGGGACCGTCCCGTCGTACTCGGCGCTGGAACGCCGCGAAAACACGCGACCGTCCAATGCGGCCAGACGCTCCTCGATTCGCTTCTTCTCGATGTCAGCACAGGCCAGCCCCTCGTAGACCATGCGCTTCCAACGGCGCGGGTACTGCGCCAGGAACCGTCCCTTCCATGGGCCGAAGGCGCCCAGGAAGTACCTGGCCCTCTCCCACGTCGAGATCACCGACGGCTCCATGGCGTACTCGTAGAACATCAGAACAGCTCCCGAGCTCGCTCTTCGAAGAAGCCCTTCGGCCAGCGGTCTTTGAACTCGCCGAGCTCGTCGACGCGGAGCCGGCGGATGTTTACACCGTCCGGCGTGTTCTCGACGTAGATGACGCTGAGCTTGTCGGGTGAGAACTTCGGGGCGTCGTCGCCCAGCTCGCCCTCGGTGGTCTCGCGGATGCGGCGCAGTAGACGAAGGATGAGGTGCTCGCTGTGGGTCTCGATCAGGAAGGTTCGGCGAGCGCCGTCTCGGGTGGCTGCGTCGATCAGCAGGTCGCCGAGTCCGACCTGCATCGCAGGGTGCACGTGGATCTCGGGCTGTTCGACGAGCGCGAGGCCAGCCTCGCGCCGGAGGGCGGCCACCACCACGGGGATGACCTGGGACACGCCGGCGCCGACTTCCGAAGGGAGCACCAGGGAGCCCGATCCCGTATCGAGGAGCAGGCGCCGGGCTGTCTTGTCGACGTGCCCATCGGTGAGCTCTTCGGCTGAGGCTCCGCTGTCGTAGAGCTGCTGCACGACGATCTGGCAGCCGGCGCCCAGGCGGGTCAGCCACTTGTTGGTGTCCTCGACGAGGGTGGAGCGGTCCGCGAGCAGGAGGTCCCACGCGGCAAGACCGTCGGCCCAGCTCGTGATGCGACCCACCCGCTCGTAGAGAAAGCCCCGGGGCGGCAGGACGCGCAGCGGGCCGATGTAGAGCGCATAGCGCAAAGCCTCAGCGAGCTGGGACACCGTGCCCAGGACGACCATCTCCAGGAAGGTCCTCACCTGCGCCACGGTGGTGGCGACATCCGCGTCCTCGTCGCCGAAGGGAATGACGCGCAGGGGCTCGCCGAGCGGAGGCAGAGCCGACATGCGCGAACGTGAGACCGCGAAGACAGGCAGCGACCGGCCATCGCCAAAGCCCGAGCCGTCCCCCAATCCAGCGCCTGCGCCGTATCCTCCACCGTAGCCGTCGCCCTCGGCCTCCGCCGCGTGATGCAGGGCTTCTTCGGGGACCGCGATTTGCTCCCACGCCTCGGTCAGGTCCGCTGGAGCGTGTTGGGCAGTGAGCGGATGCTTGGAGCCGTCGGCCTCGGTGACCATCGCTCCCTCCAGCTCGCGGGTCTCGGTGGCGAGCAAGGGATGGCCCAGGTTCACGCGGACGTTGAGGGGCTCGCCCTCTCGCAGCGACGCGCCGAGCTCAAGCCAGACCAGGGGTTCAGAATCCCCCGCGACGCCGATGACGGCCCGCTCCAGCACGGCGCCGGTGAAGGCGGCGGTCGTTCGGTGGCGAATGGTCAGCTCCAGCCACGCGGCCTCGATGTCGTCATCGAGGTCTGGGAAGGGGAAGTCGGCAAGCTCGCGGCCGAGCCGGTCGAGTCCGCCGGCTGTGGCGAACTCAGCGCGCAGCACGATGGGGCGCGTCATCTCGTGGCGGTGCACGAGGCGCGCAAAGCCTCCGAGCTCGAGCACGGTACCGCCCAGCTCGGTGCGGTCTACGTCGGCGATGCCGCGCTCCAGCACTTCGTGCAGGTAGAGCAAGGCCTGCAACACGGTGCTCTTTCCGGCGCTGTTGGCCCCGAAGAGCAGCGTCAGCGCGCCGAAGTCGATGCGTTGTCGCGCCGCAATGCCCTTGAAGTTTGCGAGTTGGAGGGAGATCAACATGGATCCCCCGCGCGCATGAGCTGTCCGGAGAAGGCGCGTTGCACCGTCGCGGCGAACAGAAGCTCGGCGTCGTGAAATGCACTCTCCTGGCGCTGGCCAATCCGTAACACGCGGTCAAACGTCTCGCCGAACCTCCGCTGGGCTCGCAGAGGCGGCACGGGCACCCGCACTTCCGCGAGCTTTCCTTTGCTGACCATGCCCTTCATGCTGTTCGTGGAAGCGGCTTGGACGAGGTGCTTTCCGACAAGGAGCAGGACGTAAAGGAACCGATGGTCGACGCCATCGTGAGGCGTTACGGCATTGATCTGCTGGTTGAACGCCACCTCGCGATCCGCAAGGGCGACGTTGCCGATGCAGTCAGGACTACCTGCGATGCAGGTCATCAGGGTGCTTCTCGCAGGCGCGGTGCGCCCGACCGTCCGCCCCTGAGCCGAGAGCCCTTCCGTCGCTCTGGTAAGGTAGTGGCTTGGCGTGTTGATGTTGTCCGACTTGATCCACTCGATGTTGTCACCGAAATACTCATCCACCGCGCGGGACGGCGTGTTCCCTGTGGTGATTCGCCCTAGCTTGGCGAGCGGCTCTACTTGCCAACCCTTCGGATTTGTCAACGGGTCGCCGAACATCTCCAGGAACGCCGAGCGGAGCAGGTCTTCGGTGAGGGTGATGGCTTCCTTGCGCTTGCGGCGAATGGCATCGGCCTTGTCGAGGATGTCGGCGATGCGTCGCTGCTCGGGGAGCGGCGGGACTGGGATGAGCATCGTCCTCAGCTTGGCGCCACTGATCTTGGGCATGCTCCCTGCTGCGCCCGCGGCCATGACCCGAAAGAAACGACGTCCCGCGGCGGAGTTCATGTATCTCCAAACCCAGCGTGTCGTTGCTTCGTCGCCGAAGCGCAATCGCATCATCAGGTCCGGGTAGATGTAGGTATTGGGCGGGCCATCGAAGATCGCGGCTGTTCCGACAAGCTCAGCCGTGTTGGAGCGCTGCACGAGTAGGTCGCCTGGCCTCAACCAGACGGAGGCGTCCGGAGCAATCTCCTCTCGAAGGCGCTTGATGGTTTCTTCGTTCAGGATCAGACGCTGTTGTGTCGTCGCACTGAGCTTCAGCGAAAGGCTGCCCTGGCCGTTCGGGTCTGACTGAGGTGAATAGCCGTTTGTCGGACCTTCGATTGCCAGTTCTCCGAGTGGGACAGCCTGCCATCCCTGTGGAATGCGGAGATTCACAGCATCCCCTCCAGCTGGCTCAAGTCCTTCGCGATCTCGGCCTCGATCTTCCTGAGCTTCGCGATGATCTTCTTCGGCGGGTCGTACGTGACCTCCTCGTGCTTGGCCTCCTTGTACCGGTTGATGGAGAGGTCGAATTCCTTCGCCTCGATCTCCTTCACCGGCACCATGAAATGCTTTGCTGTCCGGTCCGTATCCTTCTTCGCGCTCCGCTTGCGCCAGCGCGCGAGGGCATCGGGCAAGTCGTTGTCCTTAATGGCGTCGCGCTTGTCGTCGAGGGAGTAGCCGTCCGCTTCCAAGTCGTAGAAGAAGACGTGATCGGTCTTGCCGCCCCGCGTGAACAGGAGGATGGCCGTGGAGACCCCGGCGTAGGGCTTGAACACGCCCGACGGCAGCGAGATGACCGCTTCGAGCTGGTTGTCCTTGACCAGCATCTTCCGGAGGGCCTTGTGGGCCTTCGACGAACCGAAGAGCACGCCGTCCGGCACGATGGTGGCGCTGCGGCCGCCGTTCTTCAGCATGCGCAAGATGAGGGCAACGAACAGCAGCTCGGTCTTCTTGGTCTTCACCGACTGCGTCAGCGTCGGGTGCACGTCGCCTGCGTCGAGGCTGCCCTTGAACGGCGGATTGGCGAGGACCACGTCGAAGCTGCCCATCGCCTGGGTCGGAAACTTTTCCGGGAACGAGTTGGAGAGCGTGTCCTGGTAGTGGATGTCGGGGTTGTCGACCCCATGGAGCATCAGGTTCATCGAGGCAATGCGCAGCATCGTCGAGTCGAAGTCGAATCCGTGGAACATCCCGTTCTGGATGTGCTTGCGGTAGGGCTCGAGTTGATCGCCGGTGTAGATGGTCTCGCCGTTCTCACTCTTGAGCTTGCCCTTCGCAGACGTGTGCGTTTCGAGCAGGTACTGCATCGCGCCCACGAGGAAGCCGGCGGTGCCGCAGGCCGGATCGCCGATGGTCTCGGTGGGCTTGGGCTCCAGCATCTCCACCATGAAGCGGATGATGTGGCGGGGCGTGCGGAACTGGCCGTTGATGCCGGCCGTGGTCAGCTTGCTCAGCAGGTACTCGTAGAGGTCGCCCTTGGCGTCGCCCTCGGTGATCGGCAGCTTGTCGATCATGTTCACCGCGGAGACCAGCAGGCTCGGCTTCTGCACCATGAGCTGGGCGTCGGCCATGTACTCGGCGAAGGTCGTGCCGCCGTTCAGCTTGCGAAAGTGCGGGAACACCTCGTCCCGCACGACCTGCAGCATCCCCTTCGTTCCCTTCTTGAGGTCGGCATCGGTGACGGTCGCGGGTAGCTGCTTGAAGTTTTTCCAGCGGCGCCGATCGTTGGGCCCGTCGAAGCGGCCCTGGAAGGTCTTCTTGGTGCGCTCGGCCCGGCGCTCGCCGGTTGTCTCCATCACGTCGAGCAGCCGCGCGAACATCAGGAACGAGATCTGCTCGATGACCGTCAACGGGTTGGTGATGCCGCCGGTCCAGAACTCGGTCCACAGCTTGTCGATGTCGCTCTTCTGTTGGGTAGTGAGGGTGCTCATGAATTCTGACTCGCAGCAGGGCGCTCGCTGGGCGTCGCCCTCTTAGGTTCGAATGCGCTGAGAATGGCCAGCAGCTCGTCGACCGTCCCGGCCTCCGGGAAGATGCCGTCGACACTCTCGGCATGAAGGGTGGTGAACGGCGGCTCGTAAAGGCGCTCGATCTCGATGCCGCCGTTCTGGGCAATGTGATTCTGGAGCAGCTGCAGGAAGCGGAGCTGCTGGGACGAGAGCCGCGGATGCTTGTGCACGAAGGCGGTGAAGGCTTCCTCCACGGCTGCTGGGTCGAGGCCCACGAGGCCGCGGAACACGGTCAAGAGCGTCCGCCGGGTCGCCGGGTCGTGGCCGGTGAGGTGCTTGATGTTGGCCTTGTCGTCGACCTCGAGCACCAGCCGCGCCAGCTCTTCGAGCTCTTCATCGCGCACGGCCTTGCCGGCGCGGATGCGCTGCAGGGTTTCGTTCGAGGCGAAGTGGTCCCGCAACACGGACTCCACGCGACGCCGGTACTCGACCAGGTCGAGCCCTTCGAGGCGTGGGATGTAGGTTTCGCCCGAGAAGTTGGCGTCGGTGACGTCGAAAACTTGCGGGGCGACTCGGGTCTTAGGCGGGTGCTGCTGGTACTTCATGATCCCGCGCAGCTCGCGGCGAATGTCCTCGAGGTGATGGACCTGGACCGAAGCCCAGAAGTCCTTGCTGCGCACCTGCTTGATCGAATCCGCCTTCGCCTTCACCGGGTTCTGGTTCTTCGCGAGGAGCTCGACAGCCTCCTCCACACGAGCCCGGAGGTCCTGGACCTTGGGGGCGTTCGCTCCACCCTTGAGCAGCTCTACTTGCAGGCGGGTGATCAGCAGGTCGAAGCGGTAGGCATCCTCGTCACCGCGGATGCTTCGCAGGTGCTGCAGGGGCGCGACGATGGAGAGCAAGTCCGCCTGCGTCGCTGCAGCGAAGTGGTGGATGCGGTCGCCGTCCGAGAGCATTTCGAGCTCGCGCCAGCGGTCGCGGACGTCGATGCTGTTGGTGTCCTTGACCGCCCGAACGTCGCCCAGGAGGAGAGAGGCCGCCAGCTCGAACTCCGGCTGCTCCATCTTGTCGAGGGCGGTTTGGGCGAACTCGACGCGGGACTCGAAGAGGTGCTGGAGCAGCGACTTCTGTACCGAGGGCTGCTGCTCCTTGTACTTCTCGTCGAAGAACCAGAAGTTGGACCAGTGGTCGAAGATGAGGAACTCGGTCTTGTGCTTGCCGGTGCCGAAGAGGTCCTCGCACAAGCGCGTGCCGCGGCCGATCATTTGCCAGAACTTCACGTACGACTTGACCGGCTTGGCGAAGACCAGGTTGACGACTTCGGGCACGTCGATGCCGGTGTCGAGCATGTCCACCGAGATGGCGATGCTTAGCTCGTTGTCCGGGTTCTTGAAGTCGTCGATGAGCTGCTCGGCTTTGGGCTCCTGGTTGTCGATGACGCGACAGAAGGTCGATCCATACTGCGGGTACATCTCCGCGAAGACGTCGGCCATGTGAACCGCGTGCAGGTGGTTGCGCGCAAAAACGATGGTCTTGCCCACGTGGCTTCCCGTCGATTCGCGGATCCCTTCCTCCATCAGGCTGCGCCAGATGAATCGGGTGGTGTCGCGGTTGAAGACGTATTTGTCGAGCTGATCTGCGTTGTAGTCGACCTGCTCCGCGGCGGGGTCCTGATCTTCGAGCTCCTCGCGTTGCTCCTGGCTCATCTGCGTGTAGCGGATGCCCTGCTCCCGGAACTGGCTGCTGAAGGCGCGGACGCGGAACGGCACGAGGAAGGCCGGCGTCGAGTTGATCGCGTCCTCGAAGCTGAAGTGCGAGGTCGGGTCTCGGTCTTCGCAGTTGAAGAGCTCGTAGGTGTTCCGCTCGATGAACCGCACGGGGGTGGCAGTGAGACCGACCTCGAGGGCATCGAAGTACTGGAAGAGCGCCCGGAACTTCTTGTAGATACTGCGGTGGGACTCGTCGGCGATGATCAGATCGAAGAAGCCAACGTCGAAGTCCTCGTAGCACTTCATCATGGCCGGGTAGGTCGCGAGGTAGATGCGCTTGTCTCGGTCGTTGGCCGTCGTGCGATCAACGATGACCCGCGGCTCGCCCGGCATGAACTCCTTGAAGACGCGGTCGGCCTGTTTGCGAAGCTCGCGACGGTCGCAGAGAAAGAGGATGCGTTTGACCCAGCCCGCACGCATCAGCACATCGCAGAGCGAGATGGCGACGCGCGTCTTGCCGGTGCCCGTCGCCTGGACGAGCAGCGCCTTGCGGAAGTTGTCGGTGAAGCGCTCCGAGACGCGCTTGACGGCCTCGAGCTGGTACATGCGCCCGGCGATAGCGAGGTTCGCATCGACATGGGCCAGGGCCTTCTTGTTGACCCGTTGGTGCGTCAGGTACTCGAGGCTGTCCTTGGAGTAGAAGCCGTAGACCTTGCGGTACGGGTAGCCCTGGGCATCGTCCCAGAGAAAGATGTCCACGCCATTGGTGAAGAAGATGACCGGACGCACGCCGGTTTCCTTCTCCAAGCAGGTCGCGTACATGCGTGCCTGCTCGGCTCCGACGCGCGCGTCCTTGGCGGTCTTCTTGGCCTCGATCACGGCGAGCGGCTTGCCGTCGTCGCCGTAGAGAACGTAGTCCGCGAAGCCCTCGCCGGACTCCGTCGGCATCGTGGTGAGCTTGACCTCCTGGCGGACCTCGCTGGTGTCTTTGCCGGTCGGCCCCACGTCCCATCCGGCGGCGAGGAGCGCCTGATCGATGAGGCGGTGCCGAGTGGTCTCCTCGTTGAACTCGAGGACGGACGCGACCTTCTGGCCCTCCTCCTTGAGCTGGGTCAGCTCTGTCGCGTGCTCGGTGGCGGCGCGTTCGGCGGCGAGTCGCTTGGCCTTCTCTTCTTCGAGCGTGGCGAGGACGGACTCGTACTTCGCCTCAGCGAGACGCAGCTTTTCGAGGGCAGCCTTGGCCTTGCCGTTGCCATCGCCCTCGCGAGCCGGTTGGGTGTACTGGGGGGCGTCCTGCCTGTTGCCGCCGTCGACCTGCACATGAAACCAGCGCGCGATGTCGAAGAGCTGCCCGAGGCAGTCGAGCGAAAGGTCGCTGGTGATCGGACGGCGCGGGTGCGCGGCGTGGTTGCCCGCTTTGCGAACGGTGTGGAGCTTGTTCTGGACGACTTCAGGCACGGACTGCCGGAAGGGCTCCGCGGTGAGTAGGTCGTTCAGGTTGTCGGAGTACGGCGGCAGTAGCCGGTAGCGCTCGTAAATGGCGGCGACCACCTGCTCGACGAAGCTGCGCTGCTTGATGAGGGAGCTCGCCGGGTCCGAGTAGGCGTACCGCTCCGCGAAGCCGGCGAGATCGGCGAAGGGGGCGCGCTTCGGGCGCAGGAACTCGAAGTTCTGCGACTTCATGCGCTCTGTCTCCTTGCCGACCATGCCGGCTCCTTTTTCAATGACCGTGCCATCAGCTTTGGACCTCGTACTTTGCCAGCCAGTTCGTGAAGGTCTGGTAGCTGGACAGGCCCACCAGATCGGCGGCCTTCGTCTTGTTTCCCTGCGCTTCGTCGAGCGCTCGACTCAGGTAGCTCTGCGCAACTTCCTTGAGCAATTCCGACAAGTTGAACCCGCCCCCCAGAGGGCGTCCGAGCACCTCGGACTTGGCGGTCGACGACGCGGGCAGCAGCGCTTCGCGACTGTCTTCCGCCGTGATCGTCGCCCCCTCAGACCAGATCGCGGCGCGCCGGAGTGTGTTCAGAAGCTCGCGGACGTTGCCCGGCCAGGGGTGTGCGAGAAGAAGGTTTCTTGCGCCAGCAGAAAGTTTCTTATCCTTGAAGCCAGGCTCGTCGACGGCCTCTTTGTTGACCTGCTCGAGCAGGTGGTCGACGAGCATGCCGAGATCGCCGGTGCGGTCGCGGAGTGGCGGTATCTTGAGGACGGCGACTGCGAGCCGGTAGAAGAGGTCCTCGCGGAAGCGGCCTTCGGCGATCTCCTCGGAGAGCGTCCGATTCGTGGCGGCGATGATGCGGACGTCCACCTTGGCCGGCTTCGTGGAGCCGAGGCGGACGACCTCGCCCTCCTGGAGGACTCGCAGCAGCTTCACCTGTGCGGGACCCGGGAGCTCTCCGAGCTCGTCGAGGAAGAGCGTGCCGCCGTCGGCGGCCTCGAAATAGCCCTTCCGCGCCTGGTTCGCGCCGGTGAACGCTCCCTTCTCGTGACCGAAGAGCTCTGACTCCACCAGGTTGTCGGGGATGGCGCCGCAGTTGACGGGCACGAAGGCCCGTTCGCGACGCGTGCTGGCGCGATGAATGGCACGAGCGAGCATCTCTTTGCCGGTGCCCGACTCGCCTTCGATGAGGACGGGAACGTTTCGGACGGCTACGCGGCGGGCCCGCTGGATCAGGCGGGCCATCACGCGGCTGCGATGGATGATGTCGGCAAACTCGGGGGCATCCGGTGGCTCGGCGGCGCTTCGCTGTCGGAGCCGTTCGTCCTGCTCGCGAAGCAGGTCTGGGATGAAGTCCGCCGAGATGTCGAAGGGCACCGACGCTGTGCGCAGGCCGTGCTCCCGTGACGACTCGACCAACTCAGCGGGGAAGCGGGTCTTGCCGAGCAAGATCCAGACGGCCGCCATCGCAGGGGTTCCGGGGCTGAGGTGGAACGTGAGTTGGACGTTCCCCGACCGGTCGCCGACGTACTGCTGAACGCCGCGCACCGCCGCCTCGTAGATCTCGCCGAACTCCGTCGGGCCGCTGAGGGGTTCGTAGACGACGGCCACCGGCGCCTTGGTCCGCGATTTCAGCCATTCGAGATAGGGCTCGACCTGCTCGCGGTCGTAGTCCGAAAGCAACCGGACGTCGTCGAATTCCCTCACATCGAGGGCTTGAGCGATCGGCCCCACGCCCACGGCGTCGCTCTCCGTAGGCGCTCGAAGGTCGGTCCTGCCGACCCAGGCGAAGAGAACCCGGCGCATGGCCCGGATCTTTGCAAGAAAGTTTACGCTAGCACAACGCTTCTTGTGCCTCGGAGACGGGCACATCTGAAAACCATTGGATTTCAGCCTCTCACGTCCAGGGCGCGCGCTGGCACGACTTGTGAAAAGTGACCGGGACATGACCAGCACCGCCCACGAAGCCCAGCTCACCGTCAACGTCCTCGCCAGCGAGGACCTCGTCGCCGCCGAGATCCGAGACGCCCGCCCCGACGCGGTGCACATTTTCGGCGAGCTATCGGAGCGTCAGCGGGACCAGCTCGCCCACGACGCGTGGTCCATCGGACTCCGGGCGCTGGCCAACGCCCACTCCCAGGCCCAGGAGGCGCGCCTCCAGGACGTGGGCTCGGCGCTGCTGGACGACATCGATCGTCAGCTCAAGGCCCACGTCGAGGCTCAGCAGCAAACCATCGCGACCGTGCTCGGGCGCTTCTTCGACCCGAAGGATGGGCAGGTCACCCAGCGGCTGGCGGCCTTCGTGGACGACCAAGGTGTGCTCGCCCGTCTGCTCGAGCACTACCTCGGTCCGCAGAACAGCGTCCTGGCCCAGGCCCTCGCGCGGCAGGTCGGCGAGACCAGCCCTCTGTTCAAGAAACTCAGTCCCACCGACAGCGAGGGGCTGGTGAGGACCCTCGAGGAGCAGCTTCGGAAGGTCATGGGCGACGGACACGCCGAGCTCGTGCGTGCACTCGATCCCGTCTCCGAGGACGGTGCCGTGGCCCGCTTCCTCAAGAGCCTTCGCGAGGAACTGAAGGGTGCAGACGAGGACCGGGCCAAGCAGCTGTCGGCGGCACTGGCTGCCCTCGACGGCAACGACGAGAACTCGCTGATCAACCGCCTCGTCCGGGAGACGCATCGTGCTCGCCAGGCGGTGCTCGCGGCGGTGAACCCCGACGCGCCGGACTCTCCGATGGCGATCATGAAGACAGCCCTCACGGGGCTGCTGGCCGAGCATGCCAAGTCACAGGCTGAGTTGCTCCGTGGCCAGCAGGAGCGCCAGGAGAAGTTCGAGAAGGAGGTCCGCGACGCACTCACCCGCATGGAGACGCGGCGCATCCAGGACCAGAAGACCCCGCGCGGAGGCCTCGACTTCGAGCAAGCGGTCGCCGAGTTCGTCACCGGCGCCGTCCGTGGAGCCCCGTGCGTGATCGACCTGACCGGCAACACCTCCGGCAACGTGAGCCGATGCAAGAAGGGCGACGTCGTCGTTCGGTTCACGGACGAGAGCGCGTTCGTCGGATCTGGCGTGGTGTTCGAGGCTAAGCGGGACGCTTCGTACACGACCCAGAGGGCCCTCGACGAGCTCGATGCGGCGCGGAAGAACCGCGCTGCGGCTGTCGGCGTGTTCGTCATGGCAAGGTCGCACGCCCCCGAGTCGTTCCCGAGGTTTGCGCGCTACGGGCACAACGTGCTGATCACGTGGGACGACCAGGACAACAGCAGTGACGCCTACCTGCATGCGGCCGTGCTGCTCGGCCTCGGGCTCGTCACCCGCAAGAAGACGCAGGGTGAGGAAGGCGACATCAACGCCCTTCACGACATCGAGAGCCGCATCGAAGGCGAGCTGTCGCGGCTCGACAAGATGGAAAAGTACAACGACTCCGTGCGCCGCAACTCAGACAACATCGGCGAGGAGATCCGAAAGGCCAACAAGGCGCTGGACCTCTTGCTGCGGAAGGCGAAGAGCACCCTCACGGCGCTCAACGTGGAGCTGGTCGAGGAAGACATCGAGCGCGGCTCTCCGATTGATGCGGGCAACGGTTCGTATGACGACGCCGTGGCCGTGCTGTCGCGGGTGAACGGCTCAGCCGCGGTCGCGGAGTGACAGTCCTTCGGTCGTCGCCGCTGCATTCTCGAACCCCGCCCGCAACGCGTCCCACCGCAGCCGCTGCTCGCGCCAATCGAGGGTGCTGAGCAGGGCATCGCGGAGGGCGTGCTCGGTGATGGGCTGGCGGCCGGGCGGGACTTCGAGGAAGAGGATCTCCTCCTGGATGTCGGTGGCGATGAGCAGGAGGTTCATGAGCTGGGTGATGCGGGCGCGGGTGAAGCCGAGGCCCCGGGCGAGATCGGCGTAGTCGGCGAACTCGCCGGCATCGACCCGGCGCTGCAGGGCGTGGGCGAGCGCGAGCTGTCGGGCGACACGGGCCGGGTAGCGGCGCTTTGCGGCGGCGGCCTTGTGCCAGGAGCGACCGCGGGTGCGGGTGGTCGGAGTGAAGGGAACGACGAGCTCGGTCATGGGACGGCGACCTCCGTGGCGGTGGGCTCGTCTGGGACTGGTGGCTCGGCGGCAGGGAGGTCCTGGCCGCGGTCGCGGGTCTTGATGCGGAGCACGCCGTCCTGCGGATCGACCCCGACCTCGGCGATCAGGGCGTGCAGTAGCTCGCGGCGCTCCTCGACCACGAGCACCTCCCAGAGAGCGTCGAAGTCGTCGAGTAGGAGGGCGACCTGCTGGCTGTCGTGCTGGGCGTCGGCGACGAGACGCAGGTGGCGGTCGGTATCGCCGAGGGCGTGCTGGACCAGCGCGAGGTCGGCCTCGATCTCGCCGAGGCGCTGGGCGAGGAGCTTGCCGCCGGCGTCGGTCTCCGAGAAGGCACCGAGGAGGCGTTTGGCTTCGGCGTTCAGCTCGGCCATGCGTTCCTGTAGTCGATCGCGTTGGGCGCGCAGCTCGTCGCCGGAGGCCTCGCCGCGGGCCAGCTCGACCAGCACCTGGCGCTTGAGGTCGCCTTGGCGGGCCAGCTCCTTGATCTGGGCGATGACAGCGCTCTCGATCTCGTCGGCGACGAGCAGCCCGGTGGGGCAGTGGCCGCCCTGGTGCAGCTCCTTGCGGCAGCGGTAGTAGCGGTAGCGCTTGCCGCCGCGGCCGGCGGCCACCGAGGTGGACATGGCCGCATCGCAGGGCAGGCAGCGCAGGATGCCGGTGAGCAGGTACTCGGGGCGACCCTTGCGCTTGCCGCGACCGGTGGAGCGCGAGGCGAGCAGCGCGTTGACCCGCTCGTACTGCAAGAGCGGCACGATGGCGTCGTGCTCGCCGGCGAAGAGCTGCTCGCCCACGCGCACCTTGCCGGCGTAGATGGGGTTTCGCAGCAGGCGATGGACCACGTCCTTGTCGAAGGGGCGGCCGCCCTTGGTGGTGCCGGCTTTGCGCGTGCGCTTCTTCTGGCAGTAGCCCCGCAAGTTGAGGCGCTTGGCGGTGGCGCCGATGGACAGGGTCTTCTCGTAGAGCTCGAAGGCGGCGCGCACCACCTCGGCCTCGTCGGGCACGATCTCGAGGCCGCGAACATCGGCGCTTACCTGGTAGCCGAGCACCACGGGACCACCAGTCCACTTCCCTCGCCTGCGGGCCGCCGCGATCTTGTCGCGGGTGCGCTCGCTGATCAGCTCCCTCTCGAATTGGGCAAAGGAGAGCAGCACGTTGAGGATGAGCCGGCCCATGGAGGTCGAGGTGTCGAAGTGCTGGGTGATGGAGACGAAGCCTACCTGCTGGCGGTCGAAGCGCTCCATCAGCCGGGCGAAGTCGAGCAGCGAGCGGCTGAGGCGATCGACCTTATAGACGACCACCACGTCCACCTCGCCGCGCTCGATGTCGTCGAGCAGGCGGGTGAGCGCGGGGCGCTCCATGTTGCCGCCGGTGAAGCCACCGTCGTCGTAGCGCTTAGGCGACACCGCCCAACCCTCGGCGGCCTGGCTGCGCACGTAGTGCTCGGCGGCTTCGCGCTGGGCATCGAGGGTGTCGAAGTCGGAGTCGAGGCCCTCGCTGGTGGACTTGCGTGTGTAGATGGCGCAGCGGACCGGGCCCTTGGACTTGCCGTTGCCGCCGGTCACTTCTTGGCCTTCTTCTTGGTCAGCCCGAAGAACAGGTAGCCGTTCCAGCGGGTGCCGGTGATGGCGCGGGCGACCTGACTCAGGCTCTTGTAGCGCTTGCCGTCGTGCTCGAAGCCCTCGTCGAGAACGGTGATCTGGTGCTCGGTGCCGTTGTGGATGCGCGTGAGCGTGCTGCCCACCGGCGGCAGACGCTGGTCGCGCTGGTGCGGCGGGGGCAACGACTCGGACGCGCCCTTGGGCGGCCGGCGGCGCGTGGGGGCCTTCTCGGCGAGCTTCTTCGCGCGGTCGCGGGCGGCCCTGGAGAGCGAGCCGTACTTCTTCTCCTGCACGCGGAAGGCGATGCGCTTGAAGAGGTAGTCCTTGTTGCGGCTGGTGGTCTCCTCGCCGAAGAGCTCGAGGTAGCGCTCGCGCAGGGCCGACACGGGCAGCCGCCGCAGGGAGGCGATCTCGTGCATCAGCTCGTCGTGGCCGGCGGTCATGGCTGGGGTGTCTCCTTTCTCGGGCAACACGCGCCCGCTGGGTCGTCGGACATGAGCCCTCGACGTGGGCCCACAGGCAAGGTGAGTTCTGGGTCTTCCCGCGAGGTGGAGAGCTTGTGCGCGGTGGCGCCGAACTGACCTTGACTGTGCGGCGAGAACGAGCCCTCCGCGCGGGCCGCGATCACGCGCCGGGCGGCCATGGCCAGGATCTGCGCGGCAGCCCGGAGGTGAATGTTCGGCTCGTGGGGCCCGGTGTCTTGGTGCATCGCTTCGTCTCCCCGTGCGCCGCGGCGTTCAACCCGCGGTCGCCTACTTGTCTGCAGGGGCAAAGCCGCGCGGGCGCGATTCGGGGACAGGGGTGGAGCGCGGCGTCAGCGGCTCTGGAGCGAGCGACACACGGTAGTGGCGCGCGCCGTCCCCGTTTTCGACGTGCTGGGCTTTGCCCCTTTGAAGCCAAGGAGTGCGTGCACGCGTGGACGGCGAGCTGCGAAGACTGATCGACGAGGTGAAGTCGCGAACCGACCTCGTCGCCCTCATCGGCAGAGACATCGAGCTCGCCGAGGTGGGCTCGGTCTACAAGGGCCGCTCGCCCGTGCATCGCGACAGCGACCCGTCGTTCGTCGTTTGGAAAGACTCTGGGCGCTGGTGCGACTTCTCCGGCGGCGGCCGGGTCACGGGCGACTGCCTCGACTACGTGATGTGGCGCCGAGGCGTCTCATTCATGGAGGCGCTGCGCGAGCTGGCGACGGAGGCAGGCCTAGCGCTCCCGGGGTCTGTCGGCGGTGAGCGGGCGGTGAGCGAGGTGCTCGACCGGCGGCGTATCGAGGAGCTGCTCACCGAGGCGGCCGGCTACTACCATGGCGTGCTACCCGACAAGATCCGACAGGAGCTGTTTCGCGCGCACTACGGCTTCCGTGACGACATCATCGATCGCCTGCACCTTGGCTGGGCCGATGGGCACCTCATCGATCACTTTAACACTACTGTGTCAGATCACGCGAAGCACCGGAGACGCGTAAGTGATCGAAATGATCCAGGTATTTTACAGCGTCACCAGCCTCGCGCGACAGCTCTTGGCAGGTGACGATTTCGGCCGAGAAGCGAAATGGCCGTTCTTTCCAGGGTAGCGCCGACCGGCAAGCTCGGCGCCGACTCGCACCCAACTGCAGGAGGCCCGGGGCACGGCCACGCAAGTGATCGAAATGATCCAGCTTTTCCGGATCGCCGACAGGCGAGGTCTGACACAGTAGTGTTAAGGAGAGCTTGGGCGTGTCCGATGCCGAGGCCCTCTCGACCGGGCTCTTCGTGCGCGTCGGCAGCGGCATCAAGGACCTCTTCGCCGAGCGCCTGGTGTTCCCGTACTGGCGCGGCGGGCGGGTCGTCTACTTCATCGCCCGCCGCACGTACTACACCGCGGACGCGCCCTGGGAGCAGGCCAAGTACAAGAAGCTCCTGACCCACTCGGCCAAGCACGCCTACGTCTCGCCGCTGGTCGGCAACGACTGGTTCTACAACGAGGACGCGGCGCGGGGAGCCGACGAGCTCTTGATCACCGAGGGCGTCACTGACTGCATCAGCGCCATGCAAGCCGGGGTGGCCTGCATCTCGCCGGTGACGGTGCGGTTTCGCAAGCAGGACCACGCCAAGCTCATCGAGCTAACAAAGAAGGTGGACCGCGTCGTGATCTGTAACGACGCCGAGGAGAGCGGCGCGGGTGAAGCGGGTGCGTTGGAGACAGCGCGGGTGCTCTTGGCAGCCGGCAGATCGGTGCGGATCGCTTCGCTGCCCCGCGAAGAGGGGGCGGCGAAGGTCGACGTGAACGAGCTGGTCCGCAACCGCGGACCTGATGCGCTGCGGGAGGTGCTCGCCGCCGCCAAGAGCCTGCCCGAGCATCTCCTGCTGCGGGTTCCCGCAGACGCACCAAAGGCGGACCTCGATCGGCTGCTCGCGCCGGTGGTGGACGCGATGGTCGGCCTTCCGCCCATCGAGCGCGATGCCCTGGCGTCGGCCGTGGTCGACCGCTTCGGCGTGGGCAAGCGTCTCATCAACCGCAAGCTCAAGGAGTCCGAGCGGCGGCAGCGCCGGATCGAGTTGTCTGCCGATGCGAGCGGCGAGCTGCCGACCATCGACCTCGGCAACAAGCAGGCCCGCGAGGTGATCGCCGAGGCGCAGCAGGCCATCGTGGGGAGCAACCCCGCCCGAATCGCAGCCGCGCTCGCGCGCGACTCGTCGCCGCGCCTGCCGCCACTCTTCATCCGCGCCGGGCGCATGGTGGCGTTGACCGCTGCGCACGATCAGCCGCGCCTCGTCGACGTGGACGAGGCCACCGCCTATGGCGTGCTCGCCCGCATTGCCGACTGGGTGCGCAGTAGCGAAGACGGCCTCTTCGCGGCGAGCCCGCCCCACGATGTCGCGCGTGACCTCCTGGCCTTCCCGCCGCCGGAGCTGCCGACCCTCGAGGCCATCGCTAGCACGCCGCTCTTCGGCGCCGAAGGGAAGCTACTGCAGAAAGCGGGGCTGCATGGGGGAGACCGCGTGTGGCTGCAGCCCGATGCGCACCTCGGCGCTTTCGATGTCCCCGAACAGCCCGATGCAACCGACGTGACGGTGGCGAGGGCGTTCCTGGCGGACGAGCTGCTCTGCGACTTCCCCTTCGTCGACGACGGCGATCGGGCCCATGCCATCGCGGCGCTCCTTATGCCCTTTGCCCGCCGCCTCGTCGACGGCCCCACGCCGCTCCACGTCGTTGAGGCGCCGAGCGCTGGTTCGGGCAAGGGGCTCTTCTCGAACCTCGTCTCGCTCATCGCCACCGGCCGACCCTGCGACGGCCGCACACTGCCGGTCGGCGAGGAAGAGACCCGCAAGATGATCACCGCCGAGCTCGGCCTCGGTCGTCCGCTGATCTTCCTCGATAACGCCAGCGAGCGGCGCACCATCGATAGCCCGCCTCTTGCGTCGGTGCTGACCGCGAGCCACTGGACCGATCGCGTCCTCGGCGAGAGCCGCATGATCACGCTGCCCAACCGGGCAATGTGGATCCTGACCGCCAACAACCCGCGGCTGTCCATGGAGCTGGCGCGCCGCTGCGTGCGCATCCGCATCGACCCCAAGCGCGACATGCCGTGGACCCGGGGCGGCTTCCGTCACGACCCCATCGGCGACTGGGTGATGCAGCAGCGGCCCGCGCTCGTTCGTTCGGCCCTCGTGCTCATCCAATCCTGGATCGCCGCAGGCCGGCCACGCTCCGATGCCCGCCTGGGTTCCTTCGAGAGCTGGGCGGCGGTGATGGGCGGCATCCTCGAGGTCGCGGGCGTGCCCGGCTTTCTCTCGAACCTCAGCTCCTTCTACGAGGACGCCGACGAAGAAGGCAGCATGTGGCGCGAGTTCACCCAGGTGTGGTGGCATCGCTTCGGCGACAAGCAGCTTCGCGTCGCGGAGCTCAACGAGCTGTGCGCCGACCGCAACCTGATGGAACCGGTGCGCCTGCGCGACGGAAAGGACGGCGACTCGCTGCGGGCTCAGCAGACTCGTCTCGGTAAGGCGCTGCGCCAGGCCCGCGACCGCGTCTACGGCGACATGCGCATCGCGCTGGTGAGCGACCGCAAGAACAAGGGCAAGGCCTACGCCCTTCGACCCGTCGACGTCGGCACCGGGAACGTCATCCGCCTCCAAGGGGACATCGATCCCTTCGAGGAGGACGAGGGGAACGTGGAGAACGTCGAGGGAACGTGCGCTGGCGACGTTCCCCGGCCGCAAGCCGCCAGCATCACAGGAGAAGTCGACCCATGGGTTACGTAGGGGAACGTCAGCCTCTCCCTACGCGTGGGAGCAGGACTTTTCTCGAAGAGGAAAAAAACTATGCCGCTCTATAGAGGAAGAGGGGGCTTGAGGTCCCCCGACGTTCCCCGCGCGATCCAAGTACGCGGGGTCATGGGCTTTGTGCCGGTCAAGGTCGCGTCGTCGAGGTTCCCGGCTACGTTCCCCACGTTCCCCGTCCACGTCGAGGTGACGCCATGACGCGGCCGTCGATTACCCCCCGAGAGGCCCGGATGCGCTTTCCCGGTGAGGTCACCCCGAGGCAAGCACGCCGGAAGGCCAGCGCCATCCGCGAGGAGTTCCTACGCGAGCTTGCCGCGGCGCTGGACCGAGACGTGCTCTTCGTTGAGCGGCCTCGGCTCATCGCGTGGTTGAGCGCACAAGGGCGAGTCGAGCACGCGCGCCTCGAGCCCTACAGCCCTACTACCTGCCTGACCGACGAGATCCGGCGAGGCCCCTCATCCTGCGCGCCTCCATCAACTACGGCGGACCGGCCGGCTGGAAGTCGATCCTGAAGCGCGTCGGCTGGGAAGACCGCATGCGTGCCGACGGCTGGTGGAAGATGGAGCTGAGCATGCTGCCGGGCGAAGTGCTCGACTACGTGCCTTGGCTCGCCAGCGTCGTCGCGGCCCACGAGCACGACGATGCCGCCCGCGTGATCGAGCCGCCGCACCCGACGCGCTTCTGGCAGGTCGAGCACCTCGACCGCGACTACGCCTGGTCCGAGGCTGCCTGGGACCGAGCCGAGATGTACGACGAGCTGTGTCCGATGGCCGTGCGGCGTCGACTCTGGGCACGGCGACCTCCGGGTGAGCAAGGAGTTGGACCATGACCGCACGCAAGGCCAAGCCGCCGAAGAAGATCGGTCGCCCCCGCAAGGGCGACCCGCAACGCATCCCCTACGCCGAGCTCGACAAGCTGCTCGTCTTCGGCGAGGTGGTGGATGGCGAGGACGGCGGCGGCCCGGTGGTCTCGTACCCGTCGTACCGAGAGCTGGCTCGGCGCTACGGCGTCTGCCACTCGGTCATCGCCACCTACGCCAAACGCTACGACTGCATGCGCCGCCGCGGCCTCGCCGAGCGTCGGGTGAACAAGCGCGTCGACGAGAAGCTCGCCGAGAAGCGCGCCACCCACATCGCCATGGGCAAGGCCGACGCCCTGCGCATCATCGACGACTACATCCGCGGCTTCGAGCAGGCGCTCATCGAGAACCGCGTGCGCATGGACAACCCGTCCGACTTCAATCTCATGCTGCGGCTCAAGGAGTTCCTCGACGGCGGTGCCGACTCGCGCAGCGAGGTCCAGGCCATGTTCACCCTCGAAGACCTGCAGCAGCGTCACCGCCGCATGCTCCGCGACCTCGACCGAGAACGCGCAGCCGCGGATGCCGCGGCGCTCGACGACTGTCGCCGCGACGCCTTCGTAGACGGTGACCAAGAATCGGTCACAAACTCCCCAGATCGAGGCCCTTCCGACCGCTCCCAGGAACTGACCGGACACTTTGGCGGCGACAACGAAGACTGCGAGCGCGACGACGACGGCATCGAAGAGGACGGCGACGACGGAACCGCCGACTTGGATTGAAAGCGGCAATTGGCGCTGCGGCGGCCGTCGGGTTCTCGCGGAGTTCGAGGCTCGACTACGGCGCAGATCGGTGGACGCGAACTGCCGCTTTCCGCTCGATCGCAGCTGGGTTTGCGCGGCACCGCCCGCGCCATCTCGTCCACGGCGTGCCGTCTGGCGGGGGGTGGGGGGTGGTCGAAATTTCGGAGCCCGGCATCGTTTCCCCAATGGTTCCCGGGGCCCTTTTCGACTGCGGCCCATCTGGGAAACTGACCGGCCCTGCCAGAGAAAGTGACCGGAGGCTTTCGCTGGTCACCATCGCCGAGGTGGTCACTTCCGAAACTGCGAGTGGCTCGGATCGCCGATCAGAACCGCAACCCCTCGACGGCGCGGGCGAGATCGTCGTCGCTCGGGTGCGTGTAGACCATCGTGGGGACCAGGCTCCGATGCCGCGCGAAGCGCTGCGTGAGCCGGATGTCCTTGGTCTGGGCGTAGAGATTCGAGCACGCCGTGTGCCGCAGCATGTGGAACGTCGCCCGGCGCTCGAACCCAGCCCGCTCCTGCCACACCCGAAACCCGTGCCGCACCTGCCGCAGCGAAAGCCGCTGCCCGAGTCGGCTGACGAAGAGCGGCGCATCGTTCTCGACGCTCTCCCCACCACGCACCTTCCAAGCCAACAGCTTGTTCAGCTTCGCCCGCAGGCCCTCGGGCACGAGTACGTCCTGCCCGCCGATGGATCGGTCAGAGCCCTTGAACACCCGCAGCACGATCCGCCGCCGCGCCTTGCCGTTGGCATCGAAGACGTCGCCCATGTCGAGTCCGACCAGCTCGTGCTCACGCAGCCCGGTCCCCAGCGCCATCGCGTAGAGCACGTGATCTCGGAACCCTGCCCGGTGCTCCCCGGTGACCTTCAGCAGCAGCCGCTGCTCCCGCTCGGTCAGCGTTCGCGGCGCCCGGCCGCTCTCGGCATACGACGACATGCCGCCATGAGGGCGCTGTCCGGGGGAGAGAGCAAGGTGTTGCGAAACGTCGGTCGACACGGCTTCGGACAGACGTTTCGTATCACTGGCAGCGGGGGCGGTGGCCAGGTGCACTGGGAACGGGGTCGTTCCTAGCGCCGGACGAAAGTAACGAGATCGTTCCCAGGGTCAGACCACGTTGCCAACGATTTCACTAAACTCGCGGCTTTGTGCATTCGGTAAAGTCTGTCCTTTTAGTAAAGTCATGCGGTCGGGAGGAAGTTGGCTTTACTAAATCACGCAGCTTTACCAGACACGCAAGTCGTGCTATTTAGTAAAGCATGGGTGCGTCGGCCACGGAAAATCGCTTGATTTCAAGGCTGCCAGAGGCCATGGCCGGCCTGCTTGCTGTGCCCCGAGATCAGGTCAGGGTCGAGATGCGCAGCTCAGGCGACGTGGACGCGGTCGTCACGGCGGTGGGCCAGACCTTCGCGGTGGAGCTGACCGAGGCTGCGTCTGCGGGGCCCGTGGCAATCCACGCGGAGCGTGCGGCCGGGGCGGCAAAGGCGCTTCGCAAACGAGCCATCCCGGTCGTTGCGGTGCCGTACATGGGTCCGTCCGGGAAGGACGCCTGCGAGCGTGCGGGCGTGTCGTGGCTCGACTTCAGCGGCAACGCGCACATCGTCGCGCCCGGCATCCGGATTATCGTCGACGGGCGTCCCAACCAGTTCCCGAAGCGTGGCAGGCCGTCGAGCGCGTTCGCGCCGAAGAGCTCGAGGATTGCGCGTTGGCTGCTGATGCATCCGGCAGAGGCCATGGCGCAGCGGGACATTTCCCAGGCCACCGGAGTGAGCGAGGGACTGGTCAGTCGCGTCGTCTCGCGCCTGGAGGAAGAACACTACGCCGCGCGCGACGACCGCGGGCTGGTTCGCGTGTCGAACCCGCAGCTTCTCCTCGATGCCTGGCAGGACGAGTACCGCTTCTCCAAGCACACCATCATTCAAGGCCACGTCGCGGCCCGTTCCGGCGACGCGCTCACCCGCTTTGTCGCCGACGCACTGTCTGCAGCGAAGGTCGAGCACGCGGCCACCGGCCTCTCGGCGGCGTGGCAGCTCACGCGCTTCGCTGGCTTCCGCACCGCCACCTTCTTTGTCGACGCGGAGCCGTCCGCGGCCCTGAAAGCGAATCTCGGGTTCCGGGACGATGCCCGAGGCGCGAATCTGTGGTTGGTGGTTCCCAACGACGCCGGCGTCTTCCAGGGCGCCGAGGAACGAGACGGCGTTCGCTGTGTCCACCCCGTGCAGGTCTACCTGGACCTCAAAGAGCATCCCGAGCGATCGGTAGACGCCGCCGAACGGATCCGCACTGAGTTGCTGGGCTGGTAGAGAGGCCCATGGCAGACAAACCCAAACGCGCGTCGGAGTACAAGAGCGAGCAGGTGGCGCTTGTGCGGGCGACGTGCCTCTACGTCGCCCGCACAAGCTCGGTGACATGATGGACGACTTGCTGATCATCGGCGGGCTCGTCCCGTCCCTGATCGTCGATCAAGCCGACTTGCCCGAGGGGACGGACGCGCACGTCGGCACCATGGATCTCGACGTCGGCCTGCAGCTCGCGCTGCTGGACGAGGGGCGATACCGGAAGCTCACCGAGCGACTTCGCGACGCCGGCTTCGAAATGGACAAGAACGACGACGGGAACACGACCCGTCAACGCTGGGCGATCACGGGCCCGGGCACCGTGACCGTCGACTTCTTGATCCCGCCGTCGAGGGACGACGACCGTGGCGGCAAGCTCCGCGACATTGAGCCGGACTTCGCCGCCATCATCGCGCCCGGTCTTCGCTGCGCATTCCGCGATCGAAAGCAGGTCTCGCTCGACGGTCGAACCCTCTTTGGCGAGAAGGCGACGCGGAACGTCTGGGTCTGCGACGCAGGCGCGTACGTGGTCCTCAAGGCGCTCGCGTTCGACAGCCGCGGCGAGAACAAGGACGCCTACGACCTCTTCTACGTGATCCGAAACTACGGCACCGGCATCGACGAGGTCGCCACCAAACTCCGGCCATTGCTCGACGATGGCGAAGCACAGAAGGCCGTCGACGTACTGAACCGGGACTTCATGGATCCGGAGAGCGTCGGTCCGCGTCGCGTCGCCGAGTTCGTCGGCGGTGGACCCGACGAAGACATCCAGGCCGACGTCGTCGGCTTCGTCGCGGACCTGCTCCGAAAGCTGCGATGAAGAACGATTGGCCCCGCTCGAGGTAGTCCGCGATGCACGTCTTCGGAAAAGCTGCCGAGTCGCTTCTTGATGAGCTTCGCGCCGTCATGGCAGCGCAGTGTGCCGTGCCGGTCGTGCGCGCCGCCCCTGCGCGATCGTCGGTCCCGCATCCGCAAAGCACCGACCTCGAGCTTGCCCTCAAACCAGCGCTCACCGAGCGGCAGTTCGAGCATCATGTTCGGCTTGTTCACCCGCGGAGCGGAGAGGGGTTCGAGTACGACTTCTGGAGACCAGCGGATGGAGTGGCGCTCGAAGTGATGGGCTACCGAGCGGACGATGAAATCTACAAGGACATCCTCAAGTTCCACGTCCACGCGGGCACCCGGGTCGGGGTAGTGCTGGTGCCACGGTACAAGTGGATCTCCTCGCGACGCACGGACACCAACTTCGCCGCGGCGCTCAAGGCCCTCGCGTTCGCGGACAGTTTCATGGACGTCGACGCCCTCGTCGCGGTGGCCTACGACTGGGAGCAGGCGGAAGCCCCGGCTTCATGGCGCCTTGTCACCGTCGACGGGCCTTGAGGCACCGCGATTCGCCCGCTGCCAACCCCCAGGTCGCCTGCGTCAACTGCGAGCCTCCGGCTCTCTCCCGTTCTCCAGCCCGAATCGGCGATCAGAGAGCCCCCGACGCGCATCCACGCCGCCGACCACGACTACCCGCGAAAAACGGAGAGTCACGACGTGAGCAGAGCTACACCACGCAACCCCGCGTCATGCCCCACAAAGACCGAAGCCCCAACCAGCTCTCACCGATCGGGGCTTCGTTCACTCTTGGGTCGCTGCCGATGAGGCAGCGAGAAAATGGCTCCAGCGGTAGGACTCGAACCTACGACCAAGCGGTTAACAGCCGCCCGCTCTACCAACTGAGCTACGCTGGAATGGGCGCGCGGACTGTAGCCCTTTCGCCGCGGCAGTCAAGATCCAACGCGCACGCGCTCAGGGGTCGGGTAGGCGCTCGATGATGTGGAAGCCGAAATCGGACTCGATGACACCGCTTTTTTCACCCGCGTTGAGCCCGAAAAGTGCCTCTTCGTAGGCCACCGAGAGGCGCCCGCGGCCCTGGGGGCCGATGTCGCCGCCGCGCTCGCCGGAGCTGTCGTCGCTCTCTTTTTTGGCCAGCTCGGCGAAGTCCGCCCCACCCTGGAGCTTACCGAGGAGTTCTTCGGCCCGGGCCTTGGCCTCTGCTTTGCTCCGCTTGATTTTGGCCTCGGCGCGCTTGGCGCCCTTGTAGCGGACCAGGATGTGGCGCGAGTTGGCCTTTTCCACCGGACAACGCCGCAAGAGCACGTAGCCGTAGTCGGCCTCGATGGGCTCGGCCGCCAGCTCGTGGACCTTGAGCCCGAAGAGCGGTTGCTCGAGGGCGCCGTGGATCTCGGGCCACTCGTCGCGCGTGTGGGTGCCCATGATGCCGCCCCGCGGCGCACTCGAGGGCGCGTCCGATTCGCCCTTGGCCAGCACCGCGAAGTCTTCGCCCCCCTTGACCCGATTCAATAGCTCGGCAGCCCGCGCAGCCGCTGCCGCCTTGTCCCGCGAGATCGCGTCGTCCGCGAATTTTGCGCCCTTGTAGGCCACCACGATCATCTGACCACACGCCTCGTTGGGATCTTTCGGATCCTGCAGCTGGGGCGCCACGGGCGCTTCGGGCTCGGGCGCAGGCTCGGGGGCAGCTGCGGCAGGCGCCGGCACAGGGCTGGGATCGGCCGCTGGCTCCCCCGAACAGGCGAGCAGCAGCGTGAAAAGAAGGGCGCAAACCAGGGCGACTCGGAGCATGACGGAACTACATCAAGCGCACTCCGATCGTGCAAGCTTCGGCGCAAGCTCCGCCGCCACCCTTCCCGCCGCACGCCATTCGGGTTAAAAGTCCCGCCCATGGCTAGCCGCCGCACCAAACCCAAACCCAAGCCCGTCCGGGTCGGCATTCTCACCGGCAGCCCGAGCGATCTTCCCACTGTCAACAAGGCCGTCGAGGTGCTGCAAGCACTGGGCGTTGGCTGCGAGCTGAAAGTACTCAGCGCCCACCGCACGCCCGAGCGCGTTCACCGCTATGTGGCCACCGCCGAGGGCCGCGGCATCGAGGTGCTGATCGCCTGTGCCGGTATGGCCAATCATCTGGCCGGCACCGTGGCCGCCCAGACCATGCTGCCCGTGATCGGCGTGCCGCTGTCGTCGGGCTCTATCGATGGTCTCGACGCGCTGCTGTCCACCGTGCAGATGCCCCCCGGCATCCCCGTGGGCACCGTGGGCATCGACGGCAGCAAGAACGCCGCCTACCTGGCCGCGCGCATCCTGGCCCGCCGTGACAAGCGCCTGGCCAAGGCGCTGACCCGGGACCTGGACAAGCAGCGCGAGCGCTACGACGACGTGGACTGAAACGCCCGCTCACCGCACCGCTCCGGCTCCCCCCCAACACACAGCGCCCCCACACTGCGCCCAGGCCGCGCTCAATCGACGCCCAACATGGCCCCCAGGGCGTCCTCGATACGCGGATACTCGAAGCGGAAGCCCACCACTTCGAGCCGCCGTGGCCGTACGTTGGCGCCGACCAGCAGCGCGTCCTCGGCCATTTGTCCGAGCCCCATGCGCAACGCGAACGCCGGCACCGGCAGCACCGTGGGACGCTTGAGCGTGCGCCCGAGCAGGCGCGTGAAGTGACGGTTGTTGATCGATTCCGGCGCCACCACATTGACCGGGCCCCTGAGCTGCTCCTGCTCGATCACAAAGAGCGTGGCAGCCACGGCGTCGGTCAACGACACCCATGGAAAGCGCTGATTGCCGCTGCCCAACCGCCCACCGACACCCATGCGAAAGGCCGGCAACATCTTGGCCAGCGCACCGCCCTCCGGCGTCAGCACCACGCCGTAACGCAGCGTCACCACGCGAATGCCCGCCGCGCTCGCCGGCTCGGTGGCCGCCTCCCAATCGGCGCATAGCTCGGCCAGAAATCCGTGACCCGCGGGACTATCCTCGTCCACGGCGTCATCGCCGCGATCGCCGTAAAAGCCCACGGCCGAGGCGTTGACCAGCACCTCCGGCGGCTGGGGCAACTGCGCCAGGGCCCGCGCCAGGTAGTCGGTGCTGCCGACGCGGCTCTTGCGCAGGGCCTGCTTGCGGCGCGCCGTCCAGCGCCCCGCGCTCAGGTCCTCGCCCGCCAGGTTGATCACGGCATGGGCCCCCGACAGCGGCTCCCGATCGAGTTCATCGGCCGCCGGATCCCAGTGGGCCCGCCCCTCGGCCGGTGCCGCCGGACCGCGCCCGTAGGCGGTCACCTCTACCCCCTGGGCGCGTAGCTCGCGCTGCAGGGCGGTGCCCAGGAGCCCGCGGGCCCCCATGATGCAGACCCCCCCCTGGGGCACTCCGCCCGACTTCTTTGGCTGCAGTTCGCTCACGCGGCGGAGAATACCCGAATCGCCGCTTTGGAGCGGCGACCGGCTGGAAACCACCGCAACTTCGCGGCTTTCGCGGGCCCAGCGCACCGCTACGGCGCCTCGAAGTAGCTCGGCTACGACTTCGGCACCGTAACGGCACGCTGCACCCGCTCTCCCTCGCGAATTTGCGGCGATTTCAAACCGGTCGGCGCTCTAGCCCTTCTTTTGACTGCCCGCTTGTGTGTATCGTGCGCCCGCCGTGGAAATTCTCTTCGTAACCTCGGAGGTCACTCCCTTTCACCGCCGGACCGTGGTCGGCGATATCTGCGCCGCGCTGCCCAAGGCGCTGCGAGGTCTGGGTCATCAGGTGACCGTGATCGCCCCGCTCTGGCCCGACATCGATCCGTCACAGCACGCCCTGGCGCGACGCCTGCGCACGGTGGCCGCCAATCTGGGCGATGCGCAGCTGGAGCTGACGGTCCACGACGGGCGCACGACAGGCGGCGTCGAAACGATCTTCGTGGGCAACGACGAACTCTTCGGCAACGCCACGCCCGATGCGCACGCCTGGCAACGCGCCGCTCTGGCATTTTGCTGCGGCGTTGCCGAAATCGCCGCCGGGCTCGAGCGCAAGCCCGAGGTGGTGCACACCCACGACGCCTTCGCCGCCGCCGCCCTACCCCTGTGCGCGGCGAAACTGCCCGAGAGCCTGCGGGTCTTGTCGATCCACGCGACGGACCACGATGCGAGCCAGCACGGCCGCCTGCAGCCGGGCGACTCCAGCCTACCGGCGGCGCTCGCGACCAGCCCGAGTCTACTGGCAGCCGGTGCCGCCGCCGCCCAGCATGTCGTCACCAGCACGCGTTTCGCGGCCCGAGCGCTGGGTGCGGCCCCAGACGCCGGTGGCCTCGGCGATCTGGTGGCCCCCGAGGGCAAGCTGGCCACCATCGCAAATGGCATCGACGCCGCGCGCTGGAATCCGCTGACCGACGCGCTCCTGCCCGTGCGCTTCGATCCGGTCGACCTCAGCGGCAAAGACCGCTGCAAGGACGCCCTGCAGTATGACCATCGCCTCGAGATCCGACCCGAGACCACGCTGATTTTCGCCGCCTCGGGTCACGCGACCCTGGCGAGCACGGCCGACGCCCTGCTACGCAACGACGCACAGCTCCTGGTGCTGGACGGCGGCGACAGCGAAGGCAGCGAAGCCCTCAGAACGCTGGCCCACGAGCGCCCCGAGCAGGTGGCGATCGCAGCAGCCGACGACGAGCGCCTCCTGCACCGGGCTTTGGCCGGAGCCGACGCCGTCCTGCTCGGCGACTACGACGCCGAGTTGGGTGACCTGCACCTATGCGCCCAGCGCTACGGCACCCTGCCCCTGGCCCCGCGCGACAGCGTCTTCGCCGACGCCCTGGTCGACTGCGAGCCCAGCCTCAAAACCGGCTCGGCTTTTCTCTACGGCAGGGGCAGCGGCCCCGAGTTGCTCGCCGCCAGCCAGCGTCTGGTTTCCGCACAGAAGAAATCCGAAGCGCTTTTGGCCCTGCGCCGCCGCCTGATGCTCACCGACGTCACCTGGGAGCGCGGCGCACGCCACTACGAGCACCTCTACCGGTCTTCCACGGCGGGCGCGTAACGCCCAGGGCTTCAGTCCCTGAAGTTTTCGAACTGCAGCTCAACGCCGAAGTCCTCTTCGCGCAGGGCGGCGATGGCGGCCTGCAGGTCGTCGCGCTTCTTGCCCGTGACGCGCACCTGTTCCTGCTGGATGGCGCCCTGCACCTTCATGCCCGTGCCCTTCAGAAACTTCACGATGGCCTTGGCCTTCTCTGTGCTGATGCCCTGCTCGATCTTGATCAGCTGCCGGTAGCTGCTGGAGGCGGCCGGCTCGATCTTCTGCTCGTCGAAGCTCTTGAGCGAGAGCTTGCGGCGCACCAGCTTCTCCTTGAGCACCTCGCGCGCGGCGTCCAGGCGCCCCTCGCTGCCGGAGCGCAGCACGATGCCCTCGGCGCTCTGCTCCACCGAGGTGCCGGTGCCGCGAAAGTCGAAGCGCGTGCCGACCTCTTTGGCGGCCTGCTGCACGGCGTTGGCCACCTCATGCATCTGCACCTTGGAAACCACATCGAATGAAGGCATGGCGAATCGCTCCCGGCTGCGGCCCGCACGATAGATCGCCGAGGCGCCGATGCAAGCACCTTCAGGACCGCGATAGAGCTGCGACCGCTTTGAAATCGCCGCAAGAACGCTTGGGAGAGCGGGTTCAGCGCGCCGCTACGCTGCCTGCTGGAACAGCGCGCGCGACTACGGGGTGCCGTAACGGTGCCCTGGGCCCGCTAAACCCACGAGGTTAGGGCGGTTTCAATCCGATTGACGCTCGAGCTTGAGCGGCCGATCGGGGAGCTTGGCGTCGCTGCCGCGCAAATAGCTGGGCTCGAGGGTGGCCAGGTCCGAGGGGCCCTCGAGCGCAAGCAGCGCCCGGGCCTCGCGGCAGAGATGGCGGCCGCGCGGAAAATCGTGGTCGGGGTCGGTCCGCACGAAACGCCCGGCCGGCAGGGCCTCGAGCAGCCCGGGGTAGCGGCGCAGGCCCGCGCCGCAGAGCAGGCCCCCGCCCAGAGCCGCCACGATCTGCTCGCCCGCAGCCTCCGGCGTCGTGTGAAAGGGCGACAGCAGCACCTCCACCGGCCCCTGATCGCGGACCCGGTAGGCAGCGGCAAAGACCTCGCCACGCTGGGCGTCGCCCACCGTCACCACGGTCTGCCCGGCCTCGCCGGCGCCGCGCGCCAGGACGGGCAGGCTGCCGACGCCCCGCAGCGGCAGCCCCGCGGCGACCGCCAGCCCCTTGGCCGTGGCCAGACCCACGCGCAGGCCCGTAAACGAACCCGGGCCCAGGCCCACCGCGATGGCTTCGAGGTCGGAGAAGCCGACACCGGCCTCGGTCAGCAGCTCGCCGATGCGCGGCAACAGCAGCTCGCCGTGGCGCTCCGGACTCGCGGCGTCGTTTTCGGCGAGAATTTCGGCGCCGCGGGCGATCGCCACGGCGGTCCGCTCGGAGGAGGTTTCGATGGCCAGGATGAGCATAACTGGTGCGGGTTGCCGCCAGCAGCGCCCTCAGCGGTCGGCAGCGCAGCGAAAACCGAGCGTCACATTCAACATTTTGGCCGTCCGCGCAAGACGCGCCGCGCCGCGCCCATAGCCGCCACGGCCATCCCAGCCATTGCCCTTGACCACCACAAAGCCCGGCCGCCCGGGCCAGGGCGTGGAGGTCCACTCGTGGACGTGACCGCCCATGTCGGTCACCCCCTCGGGCGTATTGCCGTGGGGCAGCTTGCCCACCTCGGTGGTGTCGCCGGGGCCGCTGACGGCCACGTTGGCACGGAAGGCGTCGAAGCGATTGCCCCAGGGGTAGTAGCTGCCCGCCGGTCCGCGCGCCGCCCGCTCCCACTCCTCCTCGGTGGGCAGGCGCCCGCCGCGCCAGGCGCAGTAGAAGCCCGCGTCCTCGTGGCTGACCAGCACCACCGGATGCTTGGCGCGCTCGGCCGTGGGCTCCATGCCCGGCCACAGAAAGCGCTGGATGAAGCCATAGCCGTAGTCGATGTCGAAGCTGCGGCGCAGCTGGGCCCAGCGCGCCGCCGGCAGCGCCTGGTGGTCGGGGGGCAAACCGCCGCAGGCCGCCAGAAACTCCGCGTATTGAGCGTTGGTCACCGGGCTGACGTCGATGCGAAAGGCGCCCACCTGGCTGCGCCGGGCCGGAGCCTCGTCACCGAAGAGGCGCTCGCCACCCGCGCCGTAGTCGCGCCGGGCCTGCAGGCGCTCAGCTTCAGTCGAACCCAGCACGGCCGCGCCCGCAGCGATCGCCACCATGCGGGTATGGGCCGCGTCGCTGCGGGGCCGCGGCGCGTCGATGCACTGGTTGATGCGCTCGCCGAAGGGATCGGCCTCGGGGCGCACCTCGGGCCCCGATCCACAGCCCCAGAGCACCGACAGCAGCACTGCCATCGGCTTGACCCGGGCCGCCACGACCAATAGGTTGCGCCGCATGCCGCCCCGCAGGGTACACCGGACCGAAAGCCCTCGCAGCGTCCGGATCGCCCGTGGAGGTGACCCGCGCGCGGGGCGCGCTGCGGCCGAGCCGGAGCGCTAGAAGGTGCTGGGCCTGCTCGCACCCACCGACCCGAGCTGGGTTGAAGCAGCCGAGGCGGATCTTCCGGGGCTTTTGTCCGACCACGCCCACTGCGAGCTCAAGGCCGCCCAGCACGGCACCAGTCTGCTGACGCGCCACGGCGGCGAGGCGCCCCAGCTGGCCGAGCCGCTGACGGCGTTGGTGCGCGAAGAAGCGGCCCATTTTCTGCAGGTACAGCGACGGCTGCGCGCCCGCGGCGGCAACCTGGGGCGCGTGCGCAGCGACGAATACGTCGCCGCCCTGCAGGCCGCGGCCAAGCAAAACCACCACGACGGCTACCCGGCGCTGCTCGACCGACTGCTAACCGCGGCGCTTATCGAGGGCCGCTCCTGCGAGCGCTTCCGCCTGCTCTCCGAGCACCTCAAGGACGGCTCCCTGCGCGCCTTCTACCGCGCCCTGATGGAAGCCGAGGCGCGGCATTTCACGCTCTTTAGTCGCCTCGGGGGTGAACTCTTCGGCGATAATGACGCACGCCAGCGTCTCGAGACGCTGGCGCGGCGCGAGGCGACCATCGCCGATAGACTACCCTTGGGACCCACGGTTCACGGATGAACAGCTCCAAGACCAAGAGCGAAGCGGCCGAAAGCGCGATACCGGTGAATCCTTCCGAGATCGACGAGACGCGCTGGGAGCGTATCGCCGCCAATCTCAAGACCATCGGCGGCGCGGTACTCTTGGCACTGGTCATCCGTACCTGCCTCTTTGAAGCCTTCGAGATCGAGGGCCCTTCGATGGAGCCCACCCTGCTCAACGGCGACCGCGTGGTGGTGGCCAAGTTTCTCTACGGCCTGTTTTTGCCCTTCCGCGACGCCGCCGAGCTCAACTGGGGCGGCCCCGAGGTGGGCGACGTGGTGATCATCAAGAGCCCGGCCGACGGCGTCGACATCGTCAAGCGCGTCATCGGCGTCGGCGGCGATACCATCGAGGTGCATAGCGGCCGCGTCTACCGCAACGGCGAAGTGCTGCCCGAAGAGGACATCGGTTCCTGCACCGCGGGCAACGGCGGGCTGCAGCGGCGCTGCCATCGCTATCAGAGCAAGGTCGGCGACTGGGACTTCGTGATCAGCCGTTCCAGCCCGGGTCCGGGCTCACCGCCCATCGACGTGCCCCCAGGCCACATCTTCGTACTCGGCGACCACCGCGACGCCAGCAACGACAGCCGCAATATGGCGGTCGGGGCGATTCCCATCTCCCGCATCAAGGGCAAGGCACTGAGCGTCTACTGGTCCCGCGACCAGGGCGGGACCCGCTGGCAACGCATGTTTCATAACGTACAGTGAAACACGCGATGATCCGTCGCCTGGTACCATTCGATCGGCCCCTTGCCCGGCCCTCGCTTGTTCGCGGCTTTTGTCGCGCTCGCAAACTCCTCGCAAGGGGGGCTGCCCTTCCTCCGTCGCTCGCGAACGCGACAGACACCGGGCGCTGCGCTGTCATCGGAACAGCAACCAATCAAACAGTGCTGGGAGAACGGCATTGAACGAGCGCGCGCTCGTGGAGCAGCGGCTGGCCGCTGAGATCGGAACCCTCTACAAGGACGCACCCGAGCGCATCGCCCTGCTCTACCCGAGCCCCTACCACGTGGGCATGAGTTCGCTGGGCTTTCAGACCATCTACCGGGAGATCAACGAGGAGCCAACTCGGGCGGCCGAGCGGGCGTTTCTGCCCGATGACGTGGCCGTCCAGCGTGCCTCGGGGCGGCCCCTGCGCAGCTACGAATCCGATCGCCCCGTGGCTGACTTTCCCGTGGTCGCCATCTCGGTGGCCTACGAGCTGGAGCTGTCGGGAGTGATCGACGTGCTGGAGCTGTCGGGCATCCCTGCCCTGGCCGAAGAGCGACAGCCCCACCACCCCTTCGTGCTCTGCGGCGGACCGCTGACCAATAGCAATCCGCTGCCGCTGGCGCCCTTCGCCGACGCCATCCTGATGGGCGAGGCCGACCAGACCATTCACCAGGCGTTGAGTCTGCTCGACAACGCGGAATCGCGGCAGCAGGCGTGCAAGGCGCTGGCCCGGGAGATCCCCAGCTGCTTCGTGCCGAGCGAGCACGGCGAGGCGCTACCGCCCATCGCGCGCGCCGACGATCACTGCCTGCCCGCCTATGGGCCGATTCGAACGCCCCACACCGAACTCAGCGACATGTTTCTGATCGAGGCCGAACGCGGCTGTTCGCGGGGCTGCCGCTATTGCGTGATGCGTCGCTCGACCAACGGCGGCATGCGCATCATCGCCCCCGAGCGCATCCTCGAGCGCGTTCCCGAGGATGCCCGCCGGGTGGGCCTGGTGGGCGCCGCCGTCAGCGATCACCCGCGCATCGTCGACATCGTCGAGACGCTGACCGCCCGCGGTGTGAGCGTCAGTCTTTCGTCGCTGCGACCCGACCGCTTGAAGCCGCCGCTGCTGGCCGCCCTGCGCAGCGGCGGCGCCAAGATTCTGACAACCGCCCTCGATGCCCCCAGCCAACGCCTGCGCGACACCATCGATCGACGCGCCCGCGAGCCGCACTTGCGGGCCGCAGCCGAGCTGGCGCGGGAGCACGGTTTCCAGCGTCTCAAGCTCTACATGATGGTGGGCGTACCCGACGAACACGACGAGGATATCGACGAGTTGATCGGTTTTGCGGGACAACTGGCAGCCGTAATTCCGGTTTCGCTCGGCATCGCGCCCTTCGTGGCCAAGCGCAATACGCCCCTCGACGGTCAACCCTACGCGGGCATCAAAGTCGTCGAGGGCCGCCTCGAGCGCCTGCGCAAGGGGCTACGAGGGCGCGTGGAGGTGCGCGCTGTCAGCGCGCGCTGGGCCTGGGTGGAGTACGCGCTGGCCCAGGGCGGCGCCGACGCAGGCCGCGCCGTGATGCAAGCGCATCAGGCCGGCGGTCGCTTCGCCGACTACCGCCGTGCACTGCAGGCCATCGCCGAGCGCGGTCGGTCGCTGCGCGTGGTCAGTTGAGCCCAGCGCACATTGGAACACCCAGGGCGCGGACGACGGCGTGCACATGGCCGCGCGCCTGACGTTATACTTCGTTGTAGATGCTTCGAAGCTCGCGCGCGCCGGGGTTCCTCACCCTCGCCCTCTCTTTGCTGGGGCTTGTGGGCCCGAACCGCGCACACGCCTCCGAAGACAGCTTTGGCCACGGCGACGGCCACTGGGGGTCACTGACGGTCAAGACCGCCGGCCGCGTGATCAATGAATACACGGCCGTGACCTCCGCGGTCGCCGCAGGAGCCACATCCATCGCCGTGGCCGACGGCAGCATCTTCGCCGTGGGCGACCTGGTGTTGATCTGGCAGGCCACGGGACTGACCGTCGCCAGCTCCGCCGACGCCACCACGCCCGCTTCGCTCGATGCCAGCAGGGCCGGGAGCTACGAGCTGGCCCGCGTGACAACCGTATCGAGCAACCAAATCGGGCTACGCGATCCGATGCTGGGTGTGTTTGATGCCGATGCAACCCAGGCCCTCTACGTGCCGGAGTTCGACGCGCTCACGGTGCAGCAAGGCGCTTCGCTGGTCCCCGAGCCGTGGGATCCGATGACGGCGACCGGGGGCATCCTGGCCTTTTTCGTCAGCGGCACCATCGACAACCGTGGAGTCATCGGCGCCGACGGCCTCGGTGGCCTCGGCGGGCTCTACCTGGATGTCACCTCCAGCTCCGACAACTGCAGCGGTCTCAATGACAGCTGGCCCGGCGGTGCCCGCCGAGGCGAGGGCATCGCTGGCGGCGGCACCGGTTCCACCGGTCGCGGCAACCTGGCCAACGGCGGCGGCGGCGGCGACTGCCTGGATGCGGGCGGCGCCGGCGGCGGCCATGGCGGCTACGGCGGCCATGGCGGCCACAGCGCAAATGGACGCGATGTGGGCGGCGTGGGCGGTCGCAGCCTCGCCTACGGCTCGCTGCTGTCGCGTCTGACGCTCGGCGCCGGCGGTGGCGCAGGTCACGGCGACGGCGGCAGCGGCGGCAGCGGCGGCAACGGTGGCGGCGCCATCTTCGTGCGCGCCGGGCAGCTCATCGGGGGCGGCGTCCTGAGCGCCCGCGGCAGTGCCGGCCAGGACGGCAGCGGCGACGGCGCCGGCGGTGGTGGTAGCGGCGGCAGCGTGCTGCTGCAGGTGGTGGGCACCGCCGCCTGCAGCATCGACGCGGGCGGCGCCGACGGCGGTAACACCAACGTCACCCACGGCCCGGGCGGCGGCGGCGGCGGTGGGCGCGTGCTGCTGCAAGCCAGCGGCGGCAGCTGCCCGATCGCGCATCCGGCCGGTGGCGGCGGCAGTGGCAGCGGGGGCATGGCCTATGCGGCCAGCGGCGGCAGCGACGGCCAACAGGACACGCCGAGCCCCGCGGCGCTCGACATCGACAGCGACGACGACGGCGTCTGGGACGTCTTCGACGGCACCGAGGACGGCGACGGCGACTTGCTTCCCGGTTATCTCGACGACGACGACGATGGCGACGGCGTTCCGACGCTCGAGGAAGCCGCCGGTGACGGCTCGCCGGGCAGCGCCCGCGACAGCGACGGCGACGCCATCCCCGACTACCTCGACGACGACGATGATGACGACGGCGTCCCCAGCCTGCTCGAAGCGGCCCAGGGCGACACCGACGGCGACTCCGTCCCCGACTACCTCGACGACGACGACGACGGCGACGGCGTCGCCACGCTGGGCGAAGATCCGAACGATAGCGGCAGCGCCCTGGACGACGACAGCGACGGCGACTCCATCCCCGACTACCTCGACGACGACGACGACGGCGACGGTCTGAAAACGCTGCTGGAGGACGTCAACGGCGACGGCAATCCCATCAACGACGACAGCGACCTCGACGGCCTGCGCGACCACCTGGATGCCGACGACGACAACGACCGAGTCCCCACCGCCCTCGAAGACCGCGATGGCGACGGCGACGCGCGCAACGACGACACCGACGGCGACGGCACCCCCGACTACCGCGACCGCGACGACGACGGCGACGGCGTGCGCAGCGATCGCGAAGACGTCAATGGCAACGGCGATCCCCTCGACGACGACAGCGACGGCGACGGAATACCGAACTACCTCGACGACGACGACGACGGCGACGGCATCCAGTCCATCCTCGAAGACGTCGGCGGCGACGGCAATCCGCAAAACGACGACAGCGACGGCGACTCCATCCCCGACTACCTCGACGACGACGACGACGGCGACGGCGTGGCCTCGCGATACGAGAAGGGCGACCGCGACGACGACGGCACCCCCGACCACCTCGACGACGACGACGACGGCGACGGCCTGCTCACGCGCAATGAAGCGCCCGACCCCGACGGTAACGGCAATCCGGCCGACGCGCGCGACAGCGACGGCGACGGAACGGCCGACTTCCGCGACGCCGACGACGACGGCGATGGCATCGGCACCGTCCTCGAACGCGCCGACCCCAATCGCAACGGCGCGCCCGAAGACGCGCGCGACAGCGACGAAGACGGGACAGCCGACTATCTCGACGACGACGACGATGGCGACGGCGCGCCCAGCGCCCTCGAACACGACGGCATGGGACCGGTCGACAGCGACGGTGACGGCCTCGCCGATCATCTCGACAGCGACGACGACGGCGACGGCATCGAAACCGCCGACGAATACCGGGACGGCGCCGACAGCGATGGCGATGGCTTGCTCGACTTCCGCGACGCCGACGACGACGGCGACGGCATCGACACCGCCCAGGAGCGCAGCGACGGCATGAGCTACGGCATGGACGTCGACGGCGACGAAGTCCCCAACTGGCTCGACGAGGACAGCGACGGCGACGGCACCCCCGACCTCACCGAAAACGCCGACGGTGGCGACATCAACAACGACGGGGTGCCCGACTACCTCGACCCCAACGTGGCGCCCGCCGACGAAGACGGCGATGGCCTACCGGACTTCGTCGAATGCCCCGAGGAGCCCTGCCGCGACAGCGACGGAGACGAGGTGCCCGACTGGCAGGACGCCGACGACGACGACGACGGCCTACGCACCCAGGAAGAACGCCCCGGGGGCCGCGATCGCGACAGCGACGGCGACGGCCTGGTCGACCATCTCGACCCCGACGACGACGATGACACGCTGCCGACCCGCTCGGAGCTCGACCCCTTCGGCGCACCCCAGGACACCGACGACGACGGCCTCTACGATCACCTCGACCCCGACGACGACGGCGACGGGATCGACACCGCCGACGAACTCGCGGCGGCGGGCGAGGGCTCGGAGTTCGAAGACGTCGATGGCGACGGCCTACCCAACTGGCGCGACACCGACAGTGACGGCGACGGTGTGGGCGACGCCCACGAGTCGCGCACCGACGAGGACGGCGACGGCATCCCGGGCTATCTGGACCCCGACGAAAACCCCGAGGACCCGGACGGAGACGGCATCCCCAACTCGGTCGAATGCCCCGGCGGCAGCTGCCCCGACAGCGACGGCGACGGGACGCCGGACAACCTCGACCCCGACGACGACGGCGACACCATTCCAACTCGTAGTGAGCGACCCGGCAGCCGCGACCGCGACTGGGATGGCGATGGCATCGCCGACCACCTTGACCCCGACGACGACGGCGACGGCGTCGAGACTCGCTTCGAGCGCAGTGACACCGACGACCATGACATCGACGGCGACGGCCGCCCCAACCACCTCGACCCCGACGATGACGGCGATGGCATCGCCACCGAGCAGGAAGTCGGCGCCGGTCGCGGGCTCGACAGCGACGGCGACGGCCTGCCCAACTACCTGGACGCCGACGACGACGGCGACGGCATCGCCACCGCCGACGAGCGGCGCCTGGCGCAGCGCTTCGGCGACGACCCCGACGGCGACGAGGTGCCCAACCACCTCGACGACGACTCCGACGGCGACGGCGTGGGCGACGCCGTGGAGTGGGGCCGCGATTTCAACGGCGACGGAATTCCGGACTACCTGGTGGCCGGCAGCATCGCGGGCGGCGCCCTGTGCAGCATGACCCCGCCTGCGCCCGATGGCCGGAGTATCTGGGCTTTCCTGCTACTGGGAGCCGGCCTGGCGGGGCGCCTCCGCCACCAAAGCGGCCGATCCACCAGACACCCCCGATAGCGCACCCGCACTTCATTTTTCCGTCAGCACAGCCGTTAACCCCTAAATATTCCTTGGTCCTCAATACACCTAGAGCGTAAAATAACAGCAGCGATGAAATTGACTCGCCCCTTTCTGCTGTTTGCCGCCATTGTCACAGGTTGTGCGCAAGGTGGGCAGGCATCCCATCCGGGCGCACCTGCGACCACCGACGGCGACGGGCGCTGCATGGACTCGGACGGCGACGGCCACGGCAAAGGCTGCCAGGCGGGCCCCGACTGTAACGACACCGACCCCTCTGTCCAAAGCGGCTGCATCCACTGCGCCACGCCCGAGCAGGGCTGCGCCTGTGAAATCGGCAGCGCGCCCACCAGCTGCTACCTGAACAAGACCGAAGCCGAAGACGGCACCGCGCTGTGCCAGGAGGGCACGCGCTACTGCCGCGATGGCCAGTGGTCGGGCTGCGAGGACATCCATACCTACCCGCTGCCCGAGGGCAATCCCCTGAGCACGCTGATCAACGCCGATGCCGGCCCCGTCAAGTGTAGCGACTGTAACGCCAAGTGCTTCATCATCCGCGATAACCTCGATCCGGTCGACGGCGGCCTGACCAATGTCGGCAACGGAACCGACTGGGCGGCGGGCGGAGGAATCACTCTGAGTTATCAGGACGCCGGCTTCATCGATCCCGACGCCGGCCTGCCCGTGGTCGACGGCGGCACCATCAGCGGCCCCCTGGACTGCATCCCCGGCTCGGCCCCCGACAGCGACTGCGACGGCATCGTCGACCAATACGACCCCTACCCCTTCCAGCGCCCCTTCGCCACGCTCAACCCGGCCATCTTCCTCGACCTGGCGCCCGGCGAAACCGGCACCGCGGGCATCGACCTGGTGTTCTTCATGAACAGCGTGGACGTGTATCTGCTGCTCGACCAGACCGGCAGCATGCAGTCGGTGCGGCAACGGCTGGCCAGCGCGCTCACCAACGGCAGCTTCCTCGATCCCGCGACCGAGTGCGCCGACACCGATCTGGACGGGCTTCCAAACTCGGAGTTACTGGATCAGGGCGTACTCGGCGGCATGAAGTGCCTCTTCCGCAACGCCAACTTCGGTGTGGGCTACTTCCGCGAGCTGCCCTTCGATCCCTACGGCAACCCGGACGAGACCACCTACCGCCACATGCTCGACATCACCGACGACGTCGGCGCGGCTCTCGCGGCGGCCTCATCGCTGACGGTCCAGATGGACATCGACTGGCCCGACGCCGCCCCCTTGGCGCTCTACAGCATCGCCACCGGCGAAGGCCTCTACATGGGCCTGGACAAGCCCGGCGTTCCGCCCCGCAGCGGTTGCCCGGCCGGTCGCTGGGGCTACCCCTGCTTCCGCGCCGACGCGATCCCGGTCGTCATCCTCTTCACCGACTCCCCCATGCACGAGGGCCCACCGGTGCCGGGCAAGGACCTCCGCTACGACCCGGCCAATCTCACGATCACCGCCGGCACCGAGCTCGCCTACGTGGCGGTGCCACCGGAAAACGACAACCTGGCCACCGCCTTCCCCCTGGGCGACGTCACCGACAGTTATACGAGCTACGCTGGCGACACCCGCGGTCTGAGTTCCGATTACGGCAATGCCTTCCTCTCCTGCGTGCCGTCGGGCAAGGATGCCTCCCCCGACGCGACCTTCAGCTTCGAAGTCACGCGCGACAGCACGGTCAATTTCTCCACCCTGGGCACCACCTTCGCTTCAGCGGTGGGAGTCTACAACCGCGTGGTCGATTCGCCTGCGGAATTCGCGAGCGACGACAAGAACGAGGTCTCCCAGAGCGCGCTCGACCTGGTGAACGTGGCCGACGACTGGGCACTGGTCAGCGGCGACACCTCCACCATGTCCGCCGACTACACCGTGGCCGACTTGACCTGCGGCGGCGACGACGCGGGCGCCGACGCGGTCTTCAAGTTCTCGCTCAGCCACGGCGCCGTGGTGGGCCTCGACACCAGCGGCTCGAGCTTCGACACCGTACTGTCGCTCTTCGACCGTGCCCCTGCCCTGCGTACACCACTTTTGAGCGATAACACCAACGACGACATCGGCTTGGCCCAGGTCGTCGGTGACGTCTACCAGCGCATCTACAGCGTCAGCGGCGGCGACACCTCCGCAGCCACCCTCAGCGCGAGCTTCAGCGAGACCGAGATCGGCTGCTCCGCCCATGACCTGGCGGCCGACGCCGTCTACCGCTTCGAACTCTCCCAGCCCACGCGCGTGCGCCTCGACACCCAGGGCTCCAGCTTTGACACCGTGATCGGCTTGGCCGACGGTCAACTCGGCGGACAGACGGCCATCGGCGGCATCAGCGGCAACGAGCTGCAAGCCAGCGCCTATGACGTGGGCGAGGCGCTCGGCGCCTGGTACCTGCTGCAGGGCACCACCGGCGCCCACGACGCCGACTACCGGGCCGGCTTCATCGGCTGCAGCGCCGACACCCAGGCCCCCGAAACCGTCTTCAAGCTCAGCCTCAGCGAAGCCACACGAATGCGCTTCGACACCTCTGGCAGCGCCTTCGACACCGTCATCTCCCTGCACGACGGCGAGATCGACCCCACGACGCCGGTGACGACCGACAACGGCAACGATCGGGCGGGCTCGGCCACGGCCCTGGGCACGGTCGACACCTCCTGGTTCGAGGTCTTCGGAGGCGACACGACCACCATGACCGCCGACTACGCCAGCGAGGTCATCGGCTGCGGCGCCGACGATCTGGCCCACGACGCGGTCTTCAGCTTCCAGGTGGGCACGCTCTCCAAGGTGCGCATCGACACCGCTGCATCCAGCTTCGACACCGTGGTCTCGCTACACGACGCGCCGCCCCCCCTCGACACCATCGGCAGCATCCCGGCGGCGACCGAGTTTTTCGACCTCGGTGGCGTCAGCGACCAGAGCAAGGTCTTCACCGGCAGCACCGCTGGCCTGAGCGCCGAAGTCGGTGGCGAGAGCCTTGGCTGCGAGACCGCCGAGGATCCGCCCGACATGATGTTTCAGTTCACCGTCGACAGCGGCACCGAAGTCGAGATCAGCACCGAGGGTTCGAGCTTCGACACCGTCATTGCGCTCTTCGGCGACACCGTGGCGGCGCCCACCAAGCCCACCCCCACGACCCTCGACAACCTCAACGAGCTCAAGCTGAGCGCCCATGATCTCGGCGCCCTGGACGACAGCTGGGCGGTGGTCACGGGGGACACCTCCGGCATGGCCGACGACTTCCCCGACTTCGGTTGCAGCGCCATGGCAAACGCCAACGACGCCGTCGTCGCCTTCAGCCTCGCCTCCGAGCGCACCGTAGAGATCACCACGGCCGGTAGCAGCTTCGACACCGTCATCGGCCTGTTCGACGCCACAAATGACGCGCTCCTGCTCTGCGACCAGGACAGCGGCCCGCTCGAAACCTCAACCCTCACCCGGACCCTGGCGGCGGGCAGCTACTACGTGGTCGTCAAGGGCGACCGCTCCCCCGACAACGGCGCCTACACGCTGTCGCTGCGCGACATCTCCATCGCCAACCCCATCACCTGCAACGACAACGCCTTCGTCACCGGCGAGTCGCGCCTGGTGGTGCAGCTGCTGCCGGGAACCTACCACCTGGCCCTGAAGGGGGCTGCCACGGGGCAAGCCGGCGACTTCCGCATTCGCTTCCGCGACCGCGACTACTTCACCGACCACCGCCGGCTGGCCTGCGACGACAGCTCCGGGGGAGGTTTCACCTCACGCATCGAACGGGAACTGGCAGCCGGCACCTATTACGTCGTGGTCAAGGGCGACCTGCCCGCCGATAACGGCCCCTTCAAGCTCACCGTTCGCAGCACCTCGAACCCGCAAGCCTCCAGCCACCTGCTGGCCTGCGACAACGACAGCGGCACCGCCACCGCATCGCGCCTGGAGGCGGACCTGGCCGCTGGCGACTACTGGGTCGTGGTCAAGGGCACCGCGGCCCAGAGCGGTCTCTATGACCTCGAGGTGCGCGACATCGGCGTAAGCGGCCAGGGCATCGTGTTGGCCTGCGACAACGACTCCGGTGGCGACCATTCGGTCATCGAACGCGACCTCTTGCCCGGCATCTACTACGCCTTCGTCAAGGGCGATAACCCCGCCGACGAGGGTAGCTATGTTCTCAACCTCAGCGACGCAAGCAACACCGGCGGCACGCCCCTGCGCTGCAACGACGACAGCGCCGCCCTCGCCATGAGCGGGCCCTCCTACATCGAACAAAGCCTGGGCCCCGGCGATTACTGGGCGGTGCTCAAGGGCAAGACCGGCAGCGACGCGGGCGCCTACAGCCTCAGCGTACGCGACCTGGGGACCGCCAGCCGCACCACCTACGCCTGCAGCGACGCCGACACCTTCAGCGTCGACCTCGAAGCCGGTCTCTACGACGTGGTGCTCAAGGGCGTTCCCGACGGCCAGTCGGGGACCTACACGCTCACCGTCGGCAACGGCCAAACCCAGACCGCCACCTTCCAGCCCCCCGACTGGGAGACCACCCTCAACGCCCTGCGCGACACCGAAACCCGCGTCATCACCGTGCTCAACTGCCACGACAACGGCCTGCACGGCGACGGCCGCGACTGCGATGACGCGCACAGGCAGGCCGAAACCCTCGCCAACGCCACCGACGCTGTCAGCGCAGCCTTGCAGCCGCTGGTCGTCGACATCGACTCCAACGGCACCGGCATCGAGACCGCCATCATGGACCAGCTGCTGCTGCTCAGCGGCAACCTGGACATGAACATCTCCATTCGCGTCGTCTTCGAACCCGACGCAAACCCCGGCTTCCTGCTCGCCCTCGACGCCATCGACAAGCCCGGCGACGGCTGCAACGGCCTGGTCGGCCTCGAACACCAAAATTGCACCCCCGGCGCCACGCCGTCGTTCTCGGTGAGCTTCACCAACCCCCTCGACGCCCCCGTTCCGCTGAACCCGAACGACCCCCTGGGCGGCTACAGCTTCCGCGCAGACCTGATCGCCGACGGCCAGTTCGTCATCGACAGCATCCCCATCTACATCATCCCCGAAGACGTCGACGACAGCACGCCACCCCCGGAGCCGCTCTTCGTGCCCACCGGAACCTACCACCAGGATCTGCAGGCGCCCGGCTGCGTGGGCAACGAGCGACCGGACTGGCAGGACCTCTTCTGGAGCGCAGACCTGCCCCTGGGAACGGTGGTCCGTTTCAACGTCTGCGCCGCCGAAATCGAAAGCGACCTGAATACGTGCACCATGGCCGAGGCCGCCGAAATCAAGTCGACGGGGCCATGCTCCACCGACGCCGACTGCAGCCAGGGTTTCTGCGCGGCAAACGGCACCTGCACCGAAATCCTATCGGGAAGCTGCACCATGGATGCCGAGTGCTGGAGCGGGTCCTTCTGCGACATGACCGTGGGCCAGTGTCGCTACGCCAATCAGCCCGTCTACGTGGGCGACATTCTGCAGGGCACCAACTACTACACCTACCTACGCGTCCAGGTACAACTCGAAGCCAACCCCACGACCAACGAGAGCCCCACGGTCTATGATTGGGGCATCACCTATTTCTGCTCCAACGTGAACTGAGATGGCCCTGACAAGCTCCGAGTTCGAGTCGACGGTCGGCCGTGCGAGCCGGTGCAAGCCCGTGGCGGCCACCATCACCCTGCTCCTGCTTTTGCTCGCTGCCTGCGGCGACGACGTCGACTACTTCGTGCTCGGAGGCGACTACGATCCCCGCTTCCTCGACTCCGGCGCCCTGGACGGCTCCCTGCAGAACCCCATGGATGGCGGCGGCAGCGGCGGCCTCTACGACGCTGAGTTGCCCGACGGCGCCTATTTTCTCCCCGACGGCCGCCTGGTCACCGACTTCCTCGCCGACGAAGACGCCGGCGGCACGCCCGAACTGGACATCAACACCTGCAGCGTGGCCGAAGACGCCGCCTACGAGTACAACGTCCCGCTGCTCGAAAGCGGCTTTGCGCTGACGCCGGGCCCGCTCGATTTTGGGCTGGCATTCGTGCGGCAAGGAAGCCAAAGCCCCTTCCGCATCGACACCGCCATTGTGCTCGCCAGCTCCGGCGCACCCACCCCCACCACGGTGCTCGAAGGTTCCCAGCAGATCGGCGAGCTCGCTCTACTCAGCTCCATCGACGGCTGGCTCATGGCCTACACCGACAACTCCGCCAACAAGAGCGAGCTCTACGCGGCGGGCCTGAGCGACACCCTGGCCCTCGACCCCGGACGCCCGATCGAGCGCCTGACCAACAATGATGCCATCGAAGCACGCCCTGCCCTGGCCGACGTCGCGGGGCGGCCGATGGGCGCGTGGATCGAGCGGGGCAGCGGCGGCAGCAGCCTGCGCACGCGGCTGCTGTCGGATGCCAGCAGCCGCGAGGTCGTAGCAGCCGCCGCCGGCCATCAGCCCATGGAGCTCTCGCTGGCCCAAATGGGCACGGAAGGAGCTGCCCTGGCCTGGGCCGAAGAGCAGGGACAGAAGGGGGTATGGCTGCTGCGCATCGACGCCGACGGTGCAGCCATCGGCGAGCCGCTGCTGATGAGCAGCGAGGCGGCCCCCTGGAGCAGCGTCGCCCTGGCGACTCGGACCCGCGACGGCGGCGCCACCGTCTACTCGTTGGGCGTGGCCCAGGTGAGTTCCGAGGTGCGCTTCCGGCGCCTCGACCGCGACGGCAGCTTCCGCACCGACGAGGTCAAGGTCATCGGCAAACCGTTGCAAGCCCGGGATGCGGGCTTGGCCCCGCTCGGCGGGGGGTTTGTGGTGGCCTACCGCGCGCTACCCGACGGCACCGCCATCACCCAGCCAGAAATCCGCATGCTCTTCATCTCGCGCGACGGTGCCCTGGCCAAGGACAACGCCGGTCGCCCCATCAGCTTCCCCGTGGCACCGGCGGCCCAGGACGGCAGCCCGATTCAGGTGAAGGTCTCGGTCGACGGCCACGTCATGATGGCCTTTGTCGACGGTGGCGCCGGGGGCGAGCACATGCTGCGCATCATCCGGCGAAGGCTGGACTGCGGGGGTTGAGGCGGCAAGCCCCTCTTCAAAGGATCACGCGGTAGCCCACCGCCAAGCTCAGACCACCGACGCTGGTGTCGCGCAGCACATAGCCCTCCACCGAGGCCCAGCCAAATTGGGCCTCGAGCAAGACCGCACCAGGTCCCGCGAAGACCTCGAGGCCGCCAGCCACCATCAGGCCATAGTCGGTGTAAGTCTCCTCGTTCTGACCGAAAGCTTGGTCCGCGACATCGCCGGCGGTCTTGACGTTGAGCATGAAGACTCGCAGGCCCGCGCCACCGTAGGGCATCAGCAACTCGCTGCCGATCGGAACGCGGTAGAGCAGTCCAAAACTCAGCGACAACTCCTGCTGCGTCAGGCCGTAGCTGCTGACGCCATTGCCGGGCAGGCGCGGATCGGCCTGCCCCTGCGTGCCTTCCGTCGTCGGCTCGGTGTAACGACCGCTGGCGAAGATCGCCAGGCTGTGATTTATCGGATCGGGCAGCGGAAGCGCCCAGCCGAGTTCCAGCTCGAGCGTGTAGCTGGCACCGAATTCACTGACCGGCGCACCCAGACCGCCTCCGATCTTGGCTCCCGCGGTGAAACCGCTCTCGGCCCGCTTCTCCAGGGGATTTTCACCGCCCCCGCCCCCGTCGCCCAGGTCATCGAGCGAAGCCTCCAGCGCGACCTCCGGCTCGACCGCCCCCAGCTCCAGCGTGGCCTCTTGACCCGCAGCGACTTCGACCATCGCCGACCGGGTCTGACCGTCGCTGGCGTACAGCACCTGCTGCGAACCCGGATCGACCCACACGGGCTCGCCAAGGGCGCTGACGGAAAGCTTCCGCTGCCCGATCGTCACAGGATCCTCGACATTGCCGCCGACCACCACCCGCAGCCGCCCCAGCGACGGCTCCAGCGCCGCCCGCTCACCGTGGGCCGCATCGGCAGCAGCCTGGTAGCGCGGTTCACCGGAGTCGGCGGCGTCGTCGATGGTCTGCTGATAGGCCAGGTGCGCCTCGGCCCGCCTCCCCACGGCAGCAAGGCTGCGAGCGATCATCAGCCGCGTATTGGGGCTGCTGACCGCCGCATGCGAGCGTAGAAACGACTCGAGCGCGGCGTCATAGGCCTGTTCGGCGTATTGCTGCTTGCCCTGGGCATAGGCGTCCCGCGCCACCAGTTTCTGCTCCTCGCTGGCGTCTGCCACGCCCTGGGCGCGAACCTGCACTGACGGCGTTCCCAGCAACAGCAGGGCCGCCCAAAGCAGCGTCGATGCACGGGGCCAAAACCCCTTCCGATCGCAAGAGCCTTGCATGGTGGTGCCCTCCTGAAACCTTCCTACTGTACGGTTTGTTCGGTCGTGGCCAGGGCACTGCTCCCGTCATGGCCGCCCGCCAGGAAGAAAAACGCACTTTCCTGGGCCGATCCCATGTAGATGCGAACCGCGCTGTTGTTGCCCGGTCCCAAAGAATTCCAGGCGCCCGGTTGTAGATCGGGCAAGCAGCTTGCCGTATCGCAGACCTCGGCCGAGACGCCTCCACCGCTTGCCGAGCCACCGCCGCCGCCGAAAGCGAACAGCTGGTTGTTCGCCTGGCCATAGCCATAACCGGCGAGGTTACCGTGGCGGTCGGCCGCGTCGAGCAACGTGAGCGGCTCGAGCGAGCCGCCCGCCCCCACCGCATTGGCCTCCACGAAATTCGAAAAGCCGCCGCTGTCGCGACCGCCAGCGATATAGACCCAGACCTCGCTGGACTGCACCTGCACCGCGTTGGCGTCGGTGAAGACGTAGGCGCCCAGTTCGGCGCGCGGAGCTGCCAGGCCGGGGGTCTCCGTGAAGTCGCCCACCATGTGGTCGCCGCCCGAGTCCACGACCACGGTGGCCACCTCATAGCTGTCCAGATAGCCGCCACCGCCATCGCGTCCGCCGAAGGCATAGAGGTAGAAGGTCCCAGGCATCGCCGGATCCTCGACGGCCACGGCGGCGTGGGACTCGCGCGCCGTGTTCAACTCGCAGTCAACATCGCCACAGCGGCTCCCGTCGACCGCATGCCAAACGCCGAGCGAACCGCGGGGCATGGGAGTCTCGCCGCCCGTCGTCGTCAGGCTGCCGTCGTCCTCGAGCTGGCATTGCTCCGCACTGGCGCTGCAGTTGCAGACGCCCGTGGAATCCACACCGCAGCTGGTCTCGGCCAGCAGTTGCACCGAGTCCGGCCCCGCATCGGCCACCGGCGAGCGGTAGATGCGATAGCCGTGAGCGCCCGGGATCTCGGACCAGGTGAGCGTCAAGACGATCTTTTCGCTGCGGTCGGGCAGCTGCACCGGAAGCAGTTCTCCCGCCAACGATTCGCCACCGGGGTTATTGTTGTCGTCGCTGGGGAAGATGGCCGCCACGCGATAGTGATAGAGACCACCAGAGAGCCCCACGCTGCCATTGCCGAGATGGGCATCCAGGTCCTCCACGTCGGGCACCGCCAGCGGATCGAGGACCTCGGCTCGCAGGACCGTGCCCACCGCCGAGCTTCCGTCGTAACCACCCGTCAAATAGAAGAAACGTCCGATGCGCGCGCTACCCGCCTGCGTCCGGGGCGCCGCAGCCACCGAGCCAGCCACCACGGCAGCAGACAAATCGTTGCGCTGGTAGCTCCAGCTCGACATCGTGCCAAAGACGTCGACGCTGGCGGACTCCACGCTTTCATATAGCGTCCCGATCGCCTGCTCGTCGCCCGCCATGCCGGCGTCGCCGCCGATGGCGTAGAGGTAGCGGCTGGTGTTGGTGGGGCGACCGGCCTCCAGCGCCAGCGCGCGGCGGCCGTCGTTCATATTCGTGGCATCGACCCACGAAGAGAGATTCAGCGACGAATTCGTCAGCGACAGCGCCGAGTAACCAAACGACGAACCATCGGTGTTGCTCAACACCACCAGGCACACGCTACCCGCGTCGGCACCGGCCGCGCCCGCATCAAAGTTCACCACCACCTCGGTGGCCGTCGGCGAACCCTGGATCGTGCCGGCGACCATGATCTGCGAGCTATCCGGCTGGCGACAGTCGAGCACGACCGTATCGACATCGAAACCGCTACCCTGCAGCGTCACGTTCGTGGCGGCGTTATTGACGATGGACGCCGGCACGACGCTCTCGATCTCTGGCGGCTCCGTGGCGGTGACGACGACCGCGGCCGCCAGCACGTCGACCTCCCCGGCCTCCGAGACCAGGATCAGGTCATAGCTGCCCGCAGCCACCCCGGAAGGCACGACCGCCGTCAGCAACGACGCATCCTGCACCTCCACCGCCCGCAGCGCCGTGGCGGTGCCGTTGTCGCCGGTGGGCGAGAGATAGAGGCGCGGCGAACCGCTCAGGCCCGAGCCGGTGACCGTGACCGCCGTGGCTGTGGTGGACGAGACGTAGTTCGGATCCACCGAGGACAGCAGAGCGTCGTTGAGGGTCGCCGTCAGTGTCACGCCCCCCGGAAGCTCACCGACGCAGCCGATGGTGCTGCTCACCTTCACGGTGTAGTCACCGGCCGCGAACGTGGGCTGAGAGGTCCCGCCATCGATGCCGGCAATATTGGCCACGATGCGGTTGGAGCGCGGCGTCGCGACAACCGACAGCTCGGTGGTGACGCCGGAGCCATCGATGAGCTCGATGCTGGAGAGCGATGAATTGGCATTGAGGCCCGAAGTAAAGACCGTGACATCGACCGCGATCCCGTTGAAGACCACGGGTGGATCGACGAAGAAGACCAGTGGCTCGGGATTGACCTCGATGGCATTGATCACGGGGTCGCTGTCACAGCCGCCGCCGGCGAGCACATAAAGATCGAAAGTCGGATCCGCGGCGTCGTAGGCGATGCCGCCATTCCAGGTGGCCGTCAGCATGGTGTCGCTGCCGATGGTGACACTGTCGGCAGCCTGGGTGCCGGTGTCGTTGCGCAGCTCCACCGTCGTGCCTTCGACGTAGCCGGTGCCGGCAATCTCGAGGGTCAAGGTCGTATCGGCGCAGACCTGCGTATCCTCGACCGTGCCCGGAATGTCGACTCCAGTGATCGTTGGCGGATCGACCACCGTCAGCACGTAGGTGTCGCTGAGGCTACAGCTCAGCACCTGATCGTTTGCCACCGTCAGGTCGAGCATCGTGCCCACGTCGGCCGTGTGACTCGCATCCAGCACAAGTGTGGCCTCGATGGTGTTGCAGCTCTGGATCACCTCGGCGCTGGCCGTGGCCAGCTCGGTGCAGTCGGCTACGTTGGTCGGTGTAATCGCCGTGCCATCGAAGCTCAACGAGGAGTCGGTGCCGCCCACGCGCAAGAACCCGCCGCCTGCGATCGTGATCGGCTGGTCCCCCGTGATGCCGCGGCAGAGGCTCGCTGGCGACACCGACGCAATCGCCAACGGCGGCGGCACCGTCAGCACCTCGGCATTGCTGGCCGTGCAACCCGCGGGATTCGGATTGGCCACCTCCACCACGGGACGCCCTTCCGACAACGCGCCCATGGCGACGGTTACGTTCAGGGTCGTGCAGCGCTCGACGCCGAGCCCGTTGACGGTCACGGCCGCGCAATCGGCGATTGAATCCACGCTCGTGACGGCGCTACCGTCCACGCTCACGGCGGGCAGCTCCTCGCCGACCTTCAAGAAGCCCGTGCCCGTAATCGCGAGCATCTTGCTGCCGTCCTCGGTGCAGACCAGCAACGGATCGACCGCCTCGATCACCGGCCCCTCGACCACGGTCAGCAGGTCGTTGCGACTGTCCGAACAGCCCGCCGGCTGCGGGTTTTCAACTTCCACGGTCGGCATCCCCACGCCGACCCCTCCCACCGGTATCGTCAGCGTCAAGCTCGTGCACGTCTGGACCGAGAGCTGGTCCACCTCCAGGTCCTCGCAGCCACCGGGCTCGATGGCGTCCGCGGCCAGCGCCTCGCCATCGAGGCGAACCACCGGCACCTCACCGGCGACGACCAGAAAATCGGTGCCCGTCACCACCACGTCGCGCGAGGCGTCGTCCACGCATACGAGCGGGGGCTGGACGTCGTCGATGGTCGGCGGCGGCACGATGCGCAGCGAGCCGCTGGCCGTGTTGTCGCAGCCGGCCGGCTCCGGATTCATCACCGTCACGTCGTAGAGCTCTGGCGCCAGCGCCCCCGCCGGCACCGTGATGGTGAGCGAGCTGCACTTCTCCACCGCATGGCCCTGGGTCTCCAGCGCCTCGCAGCCGTCCATGGTGTCGACCGCGAAGTCCATGCCGCCCACGCTGACCTGGGGCGCAGCACCGTCGATGCGCAAGAAATCGCTACCGACGATCACGAAGCTGCGTTCTTCTTCGGTGACGCAACCCAGGGGCGGTTCGACACGATCGATGCTCGGTGGCGGCACCACCCGTAGGTTGATCGCCTCCTCGGATTTGCAGGCGGCGGTTTCCGGGTTTTGCAACACGATCCCCGGAAAGCCGTTATCGACGGAGCCCTGGGCAAGCGCGATCGTGGCCCGATCGCAGACCTCGGCGTCGAGGCCGTCGTGGGCGACGGCCGTGCAGGAATCGGCGACCAGATCGACCGCAAAGGGTGCGTCGATGCCCTCCACCTGCAGCTGCACCCGCTCGCCCTCATTGCGCAGGTAGCGGGTGCCGCCCAGGGTAATCGTGCGCTCCCCCTGATCCAGGCAAACCACGCCCGGGGTCAGTGCGCTGATCTCGGGACGCCCGATCACCGCCAGCGATCGGGGCGACTCGATGTTGTTGCCGTTGGCATTTGCGACGGTGACATCCCACACGCCCTCCTCGAGCACACCGCTGTCGCGCGTGCTGCCCTCGGGCACGTCCTCCAGAAGTCCCCCGAGGGTCAGCTCCTGATTGACGACGAAGCTCATCCGCTGCTGACTGGCCCAGGCGAGCAGGGGCTCGTCACCCGATCCAAAGGCATTGGTCGGGTCGGCGTCGGGGTCGCCGCTGTAGGCGACGCGATCGGGCGCAGCGACCTCCGCACCGCTCAAATCATGACTACGCGTCAAGATCACATCGGGCAGGGCGACCTTGGGATGATTGGGCACATCGATGGGCACCGGCGAGAAGGCATCACCGTGAAGCGTGACCGTCGACGTGAGCTGATCGCGGCAGATGATCTCGGGATCCACCGGCGGTGGCTCGGCCTCGGCCGCGGGTGCTTCGATGGTCGGTTTCGGCCCCTGAAGCTCCTCGCTACAACCCATCGCGACCAGTAGCGAGAGCGCCAAAACCAGCGCGTGCACGCCGCGCGATTGGAGATCGCATCCATCTCGAACGTCCATGCCTGTCGTCCCTCGTCGACACCGCTGTCCACCAAGGCGGCGCGGCGCGTGTGAAAGAAAGGGATCACTAGGATACTGGACTTCAAAACCCGACCTCAACCGACGCTTTTTCAATTACCCCCACACCAGTGGCATAGAACCCACATCACATTTGCGCAGCCGTGATAAAGTCCTGCCCATGGACAGCCGGCCACAGCGCGACGAATACGACGGACAGCGCGACCTGGCACGCTTCTGGGCGCTGGCGAAGCCACAGAGCGAGCCGGTCGCATCGCGGCTGTTCCTGCCCGGTGCGCTGCTGCTTTTGATCGCGAGCGTGCCCTTCTATCCGCTACCCCTTCCGGACATCGCCTTCGGAATGCCCAGCTGGGTGTGGGTGACGCTGCTTTGCTCGGCGCTGCTCAGCGCCCTGACCGGATGGGCGGCCCTCGCCCGCTGGCACGACGACCGAGACACAGAGCTTTGAACTCCCTCGATCTGGGTACCGATGCGCTGCTCTTCGTGGCGACCTACCTGGCGCTCATGCTGGGCCTGGGCGTGCTGGCACGCGCGCGCAGCACCGAAACCTCCCTGCGCGACTTCTACCTGGGAGGTTCCTCCTTCGGCTTCGTCGTACTCTTTTTGACCTTCTTCGCCACCCAGTACAGCGGCAATACCCTGCTGGGCTTCGCCGGCAGGGCCTACCAGAAAGGCGCTGCCTACGCCGTCAGCGTGACCTTCATGATCCTGGCGATCGTCGTGATCGTCAGCTACGCCCCACGGCTCTACCGGCTGTCGCAACACTTTGGCTACGTCACCCCGGCCGATTACGTCTACCACCGCTTCGGCTCCCACGGCCTGCGCATCGCCGTGGTCGTGCTCCTCTCCTGGGGACTGTCCAACTACATCCTGGAGCAGCTGGTGGCCATGGGCCGCGGCATCGAGGCGCTCTCGGCCGGGCGGCTGACCGCGTTGATCGTCAGCACCTTCCGCGGACTCGGACTCGGCTCGCTGGTCGCCAACGTGAGCGGTTCCGAGTTCGACTTCATGGGCGGCGTGGTGATCCTGGTGGCGGTGATGCTCATCTACGAATCGATGGGCGGTATGCGGGCGGTCGCCTTCACCGACGTGGCCCAGGGGATTTTGCTCTTCGGCGGCTGCAGCTGCATCCTGTACCTCCTGGTCTCCACCGAAGGCGGGCTGGCGGCAGCCACCGCACGCATCGCCGAAGTCGCCCCAGAAAAGATCGCCCAGCCGAACGCCCAGGGCATCCGCACCTGGGTCAGCAATTTGATCCTGCTCGGCTTCGGCGTCGCGGTCTATCCCCATGCGGTCCAGCGCATCTTCGCCGCACGCGACCTGCCCACCCTGCGCCGCTCGCTGTCACTGATGGCGTTCATGCCCCTGCTGACGACGCTGCTGGCTTTCCTGATTGGCTACATCGGTCTCAGCCGCTACCCCGGCCTGGGCCCCGGTGAGAGCGACGCCATCACGATTCGGGTGCTGACCGCATTGGGTCAGGGCGAGCTGGTCAAGTGGCTCGTGATCGTCGTGCTCACTGCCGTGCTGGCCGCGATCATGTCCACCGCGGACTCGGCCCTGCTCTCTCTCGGATCCATGTTTACCAAGGACATCTACCGCGTCTACTGGAAGCCCCAGGCCAGCGCTGCCGAATGCCTGCGCGTGGGCAAGCTCTTCGGATGGCTGCTGATGGCCCTGCTGGTCGCCGGCGCCTACATCTCGCTCGAAACCAAGAGTTCGATCTGGCTGCTGATCAAACTCAAACTCGAGTTCATGGTCCAAATCGCTCCGGCCTTCGTGCTGGGCCTGTTCTCAGCGCGGCTGACGGGCCGGGCCGTGCTCTTCGGCCTGCTCGCGGGGACCGCCGTGACGCTCGTGATCTGGGGCGGCGTGATGGCCGACCTCTGGACCAGCCGCTCGCCCCTGGGCATCAGTGCCGGGGTCTGGGGCCTCTTCTGCAATGGCGGCCTGTGCCTCTTGCTGTCACCACCTTTGCCGCGCGAAGCCCGCGAGGACGAGCGCGCCACCGCGACTTGAAGGTAGTCACTCGGGGCGCTGGACGGCGTCGGCTTGCTTTGCAGCCGGCGTCTTGGCATCCGCGGACGCCGCGACGGCAGCGGCGGCAGGCTCGGTTGCCGGCGCGACTTGGACTTGCGGGCGCAGCTCCAGCTCCACGCGCTTGTGTTCACCGGCGGTGAGCTGCACTTCGAGGCTCGCCTCCGCAAAGAGCGGATGCCAGGCGCTCAGCCGCACCTTCTCACCCACAGGAAAGCCCTCGATGCGAAACGCACCCTGCCCATCGGTCACGACACCGAGGCGGTGGGTCAAGGTCACAATGTCGGTGCGAGCGCAGGGGGCCGTAAAGCCACAGCGCACCGGCACCACCCCCGGCTTTTCCATGGCGAACTCATAGACCTGTCCACGGGTCAAGGTCTTGATCACGCCTTCCTGATCCTGTGAAGGCATGAACGGGTAGTCGACGGTATTTTTCACCTGCACGCGGTCGCCCACCATGGCCACGACCGTCGATGGCGACAGTCGACAGTCGTCGATCGTGAGTTCGTGAACCATGGGCGGGCGCGACGCCGGCTTCGAAAAACCGCTGACCGCCACCACCACGCCCGACAGCCCTCCCTCCGCAGTTGCGCGCACCGGTTGACGATCTTCGGACTTGGGGGGCGTGCAGCTCTCGGGCCAAGCCCCCGCCGTCTCCGCATGTTGCAAGACCTGCCGCAACATCTGCGCCGGTTGCCAACTCGGAAGTTCGACGCCGGACGCCAACTTCACCACACCCTCGAGCACCGTATCGGCCGCAGCCGTTTTGGGCTCGGTCGCCGGCTTGGACGCGGCACTGGACTCGGTCACGGGCGACGACGGCTTTTCACACGAGCCGCAGCCCGCAAAGAGTAGAGAGCAAAAAATCGAAAAGAGCTGCCGTCGCATGGGTCTCATGGGCATGGGTCGCTAGGCTAGCGCGTATTTTCCAAGCGGTGCACAGAACAGTCGGCCTCGACGCCAAGCTGCCCCTGGCCGGGCAATTCGGGTACGCTAGGACGCATCGTGCATGGGCTCGACATTTCGCTTCGTCCACAGGGGCCGGACAGGCCCTATCGCTGGCGGCATCGCCACCGGCCCGTTCGAGCAGCCCTGGAGGCCCAAGCCAACGCAGGACGCGCGCTCGGGCCCTTCAATGAACGCCCCGAACGCCCCGAAAGGATTCGGTGAAGACCATGGCGTTTTGCCCCAACTGTGGGAAAGCCGTAACTGAACAGGCGACGCGATGCGCGTCCTGCGGCAAGGACCTCAACCAGCGCAAGCGAGCCCGCTTCGGCGGCACGATGATGATGAACCAGGCGGCGCCGGTAGCAGGCGCCCCAGCGCAGCCGGCCGCACCAGCGCCCGCACCGCAGCCGGCAGCCCAGGCAGCAGCTCCCGCTCCGGCTCCGACGGCTCCAGCCGCGCAGGGCGCAGACGCACCGACGCGGCAGAAGCGGCCGCGACAAGCCACCATGATCGGTACGGGCCTGGGCGGAATGGCCGGCCTGGCACCGCCACCTGGTGCGAGACCGGGTGCGGGCGCAGCGCCCCCCGCGGCCGCGCCACCTCCGGCGGCAGCGCCAGCTCCTGCAGCCGCGCCAGTCGACGAGGCGTCCGACGCCACCCCCAAGCCGAGCCTCAAGGAGACCATGGTCGGTGCCGGCGCCATCGATTTGGCCGCCGTTTCCGCCGCCATCGGGCAGGCACAGGCCGGCGCCGAAGATGACGCGATGGATCCGGCCCTCGCCGCCACAGCGGCAAATCCTACTCCCATCGTGACCGACGCGCTCGCCGACACCGCGCCCCAGCGGGCTTCGGGCAGCGGCGACCAAGCGGTCGCAGAAACCGATCCACCGCCCGCGGCACCGCGGCTCGCCCTCGATGCGAGCGAGATGAGCGGCGAGATGCCCGCTGGCGTCGGCGGCGGTGGCAGCCGCGCGCTGGTCATCGGCGTCGTCGGGCTCGCGGTGATCGCCATCGGCGGCTTCGTGGCGGCGCGCATGTTGGGGCTGCTCTGAAGCGCCCGCCCCCGCCTCACGGCGCCGCTTGCAGTTCGCTACCCGACGCGAAGACCACGCCCACCACGACCTCGCCAAAGCCGCGCTCGGCGGCGCTCCGGGCCAGGATCACACACCCCTCGGGCACACCCGAGCGCCAGCCGCGCGGCAGCTCGAGTTGACAGCGGCGACGCGCGATCACGTGCAACGGCCCGAGTGAAGGATCGCGCAGCTGCACGGCTCCCTCGGGAAGCGCTGGCACCGCAGCCGACGACGGAAACACCAATGGCCCGTCGATCCTCTTTTCGCCCTGCACCCAGGCCAGTTGCACGTCGCTGTCGTTGCGAACAGGGGCGAAAAGCGCCTCCCGCAACACCTCGGGTTGGGCTCGCGGCTCGCTGCCGTGGAGGGCGCGCCGGGCCCAACGATCGAATTTCGCAAACTCCGACAGGCGGGGCTCTGCGGCACGGCGCAGACCCGCGAGCTGCTCGGTGTCGCGCTCACAGCCCCACGAAAGAAGGAGCGTGGCACAGATCCAAGCACGCCCCCAACCACCGCCATCCCTTGGGCCTGCGGCCGGTGACGCCCGACACCCGGCGACGCTCGAGCCCGGCCTGAAACGACTCACTTCGAACTCGCACCGGAGGCGATCAGGGCGCTCAGGATCTGATGGGCCATGGCGGCCTGATGGTCCTGCACGGGCCCCGTGTCGGCCCCCGGCGAAGCCGGCCCTCGCAGGCTCCCGCGGTTCTTCTTGTCGGCTGGCGTCGGCAGCGCCGGGTCCCCGCCCAGATGCCGCTCGAGGTCGCGCTCGCGCACCGTCGGCCGCGCGCGCTCGCGCCCCCCCCGCGCGTCGGGGTCGAGTTGCTCGACTTCCACGTCGGGCGCGATTCCGGTGGCCTGAATCGAGCGACCGCTGGGCGTGTAGTAGAGCCCCGTGGTGAGCTTGATGGCGCTGTGGTCGGGCAGCTCGATGATGTTCTGCACGCTGCCTTTGCCGAACGTCCGAGTGCCCACCAATACGGCGCGACCGTGATCGTGCAACGCCCCGGCCACGATCTCCGATGCGCTGGCGGAATAGCCGTTGACCAAGACCACCATCGGCCATGCCGGGCGCGTTCCGGCCGCTTCGGCGCGATGTTCCCTCAGCAGTCGCCCAGCGCGCCCGCGTGTCGAAACGATGGTGCCCTCGTCGAGAAATTCATCAGCCACCATCACCGCCGCGCTCAAGAGGCCCCCGGGGTTATCGCGAAGGTCGAGGATCAGACCGCGAATGCCCCCGGCCTCGGCGCTGCGTGCGACGGCGTCATCGAGCACCGTGCGCAGCTCCGCGCCGGTGCTCTCGTGAAACGTACGCAAGCGCACGTGCAGCACGCGATCGCTATGCAGGCGTGCGTTGACCGCTTCGATCTCGATTAACTCACGCACCAAGCTCACCTCCAGCGCCTGTTCGAGCTCCGGGCGCCGCACCGTCACGGCGACTGCGGTCCCGGGCGCACCTCGCATCAACTCGACCGCCTCGGCGATGGGCAAGTCGCGCGCACCCTTGCCCGCGATCGACAAAAAGCGATCACCGGCGCGCAACCCGGCGCGCGCCGCGGGTCCACCCTCGGTCACCGCAACGATCGTCAACCAACCGTCACGCACTTCGATCTCGGCGCCGATGCCCGCATAGCGACCTTCGGTGTCACTCGTCAGAATCTTGAACTGCTCGGGATCCATGAACTGGGAATGTGGGTCTAGCACCTGCAACATCCCACGTATGGCTCCATAGATCAGCGTGTCGTCATCGACCGGATCCACATGGCTGTACTCCACGTGGGCCAGCGCGCGCGCGAAGATTTCCAACTTTCGGTAGGGACTGAGCGCTGTGGGTTCGGCCGCAGCGCGATCGGCCTGCAGCAGCAAAACGCACGCACAACAAAGAATCCGTAACAAAGTACCCATGTTGCCCCAAGTTTTCGCGAACACTCGCGCGTTGACAGAGCGCCCGATGTGGTAGTGTAATGCACTGATTCGCTGGTGTTAGGATAGGAACGATATCGGGGCATACCCGAGCCGATGAAGGAAAAGGGAGTATGTCAGCGACAGACAAGCGAAAGCAGAGCCTCTACTTCCCGGAAACCATGCTGCAGGAGATCCAGAAGGAGGCCGCGCGACTGGACCGGTCGCTCTCATGGATCGTCCAACGCTGCGTCAAGATCGGACTGGCCGATATTCGCAGGCTCCCCTCGGTCAACGACATTCCGGATCCCACGGACGAAGCCAAGGCGCCGTAAGCGCAGCCCCGTCCGCAAGGGCCTAGGGCCGGACCTCTCGCGAGTTCCGCGTCAACCGGCTTCAAACGCCGAGTTAGGCCCGACTCCAGGCGCGGTGAAGTAAATGAGCGAGGCGGCCACGCGGTCCTACATGCGTGGCCTTGTGGTATCTCGCAGTTGATGCAATGTGTTGTGGGTGTCTAGCTCTCTAGCCACCTAAGGAGCCGCCGCGAAATAAGGCTGCCAAGTCGGCTTCGAGGCGCCCGTCCGGCAAGGCGCGACGCCGCGCGAATACTCCACGTATTTGAAGGCGGCGCAACGCAGCTGGGCGGGATGGTTCGGAGTCGAGTTGGTAACCTTGTTTTGCGGCGGCTCCTGAGGCCCATGCGATATCAACACGAAGGCTTCGCCCGGGCCGCGGACGGAACCCGGATCTTTCACGGCGAGTCCGGCAGCGGACCGCCCTTGCTTCTGCTCGACGGCATCGGCTGCGACGGGTGGGCGTGGAACCACATCCAGCCACATCTCGCCGAGCGCTGCCGCGTGGTGCACCTGCACTACCGTGGCCACGGTCGCAGCGGCGCGCCCGTCGACCCCAATGCCATCTCGATCGAGACGCTGGCCGATGACGGCCTGCGGGTGATGGATGCCGCCGCGGTCGAGCGTGCGGCACTCGTGGCCCATTCCATGGGCACCCAGGTCGCGCTGGAGGTGTTGCGCAGCGCGCCGGAACGCGTCGAAGCACTGGTGCTAATCTGCGGCAGCTACGGCCGCATCACCCATACCTTCCACGGCAACGACTGGCTGCATCGCACGCTGCCGGCCCTCATCGAGCAGGTTCGCAAGCACGAGGCACTGGCCCGCGCCCTATGGGGCCGGCTGCCTCCGCAGCTCGCCTACCGCATCGCCGGTTGGATCGGCGAAATCGACGGCGGTTCGGTTCGTGCCGATGACTTCCGCCAATACGTCGAGCACCTCTCCGACATCTCCCTCGATCTCTACCTGCGCCTGCTGAAGGAAGCCGGCGAGCACAGCGCCGAAGAGCTGCTGGCCTCGATCCGACAGCCCACGCTGGTGATCGCCGCCGAGCGCGATACCTTCACTCCACGTGACGTCGTGCGCGAACTCGCCGAACGCATCCCCGCGGCCGACTACATGGAATTGGCCGGGGCAAGCCACGCCGCACCGGCCGAGCGCGCGGGCGAAATCAACGCGCGTATCGACCGCTTCCTGGCGGCGCTCGGCTATGGGTGAGCGGCTAACTCCGCAGCTATCCCTCGAAGCGGAATAGCTGCTGGCCCATCAGCAAGAGTTCGCCACCCTGCAACTCGGCTTCGCCCTGGATCCGCAAGAAGGTGCCGTTGGAGCTACCCACATCGGTCAGCACCACCGAACGCCCGTCGTGATGAATGCGGCAATGCAAGCCGGAGACGTAACCATCGTCGGGGAAGATCACATCGCCACGCTCGCGCCCCAGGTGCAGCCCATCGGGGGGCACGGTGAAGGCGTTGGCGGTGGTGTCGCGACCGATGACCAGCGAGATGCGCCCCAGGTAGCCGGGATTGGGACTTCCCATGGGCTGCACCCCGCCCTGCTCGGCTGGCTCGGGAACCAGCTCGAAGCGAGCGATTTCCTGACCGATACGGAAGATGGAGCCGTGGCTGAGGGCCACGGGCTGATCGCGCTCGAGCTTGATGTACACGCCGTTGAGGCTGTCCTCGTCGCGAACCACACAGCCACTGCCCTGGAACGTGAACGACGCGTGGACCGGAGACAGGTAGGCGTCGGCTGCGAAGAGTTCTGCGGCAGAGCGGCCGACCTGGGTGGTGCCGGCGGAAAGCGGAAAGGAGCTGCCCTCAGTGCCATCCGGATTGATCACCACCAGCTTGCCGCGGGCCGGTCCTGACGCAGGAGCGGCGACCGGCGCCGGAGCGGGAGCGGGCGTAGGCCCGGCGTCCATGCGGTGCCCGCATGTACCGCAGAATTTGAAGTCGGTCGGCACCGGATTGCCACATGCCGGACAGTTGTTGCCGGCGCCGGGTGCGGGTGCCATGGCCGGAGCCGGTGCCGATACCGCGGGCACGGGCGCGGGCCTGGGGGCGCTCGCCGGCGGCATCGGAACCGCAGAAGCGACCGGGGGATCGGTGTTGGCGGTGGGCGCGACAAACTCCTTCTTGGCCGCATCGCGCGGCAACTCCGCACCACAGCCGAGGCAGAACTTGTAGTGGTCCTGGTTCTCCTTGCTGCACCTTGGGCAGACGATCACTTGCGCCTCCGCGACCCGGCTCGTCCCTGCTCCGGACCTATCTTGGGTGCCGAAGATAGCCGCCGCCATGATTGACGGTCAAGCTGCTCGACACTGAATTCCATCGTAATTTCAACCATATCCGAGTCCTGAACGAAGTGAGCTAGGCGGTCATTTCGACACGCAGGAGCTGCTTGCCCAGGAATAGGTAGTCGCCGTGACCCAGGCGCTGCGAAGTCTTCACGCGCACGTAGGTGCCGTTCTTGGAGTCGAGGTCGGTCAACGTGCAGCCACCGTCGTCGGCCACCTCGACCCGGGCATGACGCCCCGAGATGAAGACATCGGTCGGGAAATTAATGTCGCATTCCTCGCGCCCGAGTTCGACGCTGGGCGCGTGGGCACAGTGGACCAGGCCCTCACCGCCACCGGCGATGAGCTGCACCAATTTGAAGAGGTAGTTCTTGCGGGGTGAGGAGTAGAAATACGTCTGGTCGGGCGCGGGACCGGCCGTGTCGTCGGGCGGGGGATCGAGCCGAAAGAGCTGCTCACCGCAGAGAAAATGATCCCCGAATGCCAATGGCACGCTACCGGAGACGCGCACGTAGACACCGTTGAGGCTGCCCTCGTCGCGCACCACGAGTTCACCCCCCTCGTAGACGAAATTGGCGTGACGGGGACTGAGCCAGCGGTCTTCGGGGAAGAGGATCTGACCGTCGTCCCGACCGGCCACGTGTTCGACTCCCTGCAACATATAGCTCAGTCCGTCGACCCCGGCGTCGCCGCGGATCAGGATCAAACGTGCCTTACCCGGCGTCTGCATGGCGCCGAAGTAGTCGTTGCGCAGCTCCACGACCTCAGGCGGCACGGCGCCCCCGCAGGTACCGCAGAACTTATGCCCTGAGGGCACCGGCGTCGAACATTCCCGGCATACGTAGTTGCGTGCTTGCTCCATCGCTTCTTCCTCGGCACTTCGATACTGGGGGGAACTGCTCCGGGTCCCGGATCCTACACCAGCTGCAATCGCATCGTGGGCCTGTAGGGACAGTTCGTGCGCACACGCGCAGCAGACGGGCGTCCCCATCGGGTTGAACGTGTCGCACTTTCCACAGGCGACGCCAACCTCGAGTTCCATCGTTGCAGCCACACCTATCGACACACCTTGTTCACGCTCTTGAGCGGCGCTCCCCTATCGCGGAAACGGGTGCGCGGTGTCTAATTGTTAGATGAAAGAGACCAATGTCGTCAATTCCGTGCACTCGGCACCAGGCGCAGTAGTGCGCTGCGGGCGGCTTCGCGGACCGCAGCCTCGGGGTCGGAGCGCGCCGTGCGCAGGGCCTTGAGGGCTGCTTCAGGCAGGCAAGCGCGGGCGCTTGAGCCCGCCGATTCGGCACACTGAACACGCGCTGCGATGTCCACCAGCGCCTCGACCGCGGCCAGACGCACGAAGGCGTAGGAATCACCCTCGAGCACACGCGCGACGGCATCCACGTCGGCGGCTTGAGCACTGGCTGCCAGCGCCTTCAGGGCCCGCGCACGCATCCACCAGCGCCGATCGGAGAGCGCGATCTCGGAGAGGGCCTCGCCAGCGCTTCCGTCGGGCTCCCCGACCGTGGATAAAGCCTCGAGCGCGGCGCCGCGAACGCGGCCATCGTCATCGCCCAATGCTTTCTGCGCGGCCGCGGCGGGATCGCGGGCCGAAGCCATGCGGCGCAAGGCGGCAGCCCGTACCCCCGGCTCCGGATGCTCGACGAGGCTCGACAGCTGCTGACTCAGCGCCATGCGCACGCGGCTCAGGGCGGCATTGTCGTCAGCGATCGGCAACGCGCCTTCGCCACCGAGCAACTCGAGCGCTAGCGCAATGGTAGGGATCGGCCCCTTCAACGCGGCCGCCGTGGCATCGCGCAACTCCTCCTCGAAGAGTTCCAAACTGCGACCCTCGTCGGCAGCCGGCTCATGCTCGGTGATGGCCGTGATCCAGCGTCGAATGTTCAGGTGCTCGTCGGGGCTCGGCCATTGTCTGGGCAGTGGCGCCACGCCGGCGGCCAGCGAGCGCAAGGCCCAGGCCGCCGCCCGGCGCACCTCGGCGTCGCCGTGGTAGAGCTGGGCTGCAACCTCGCGCGACGACGCCCGATCGGCCAGCGCACCAAGGGCCACGAGCGCCATCTCGATCACCGGAGACCGCTCGGCCTCGAGCGCCGCAACCAGGGTCGCGGCGTGCTCGGGATCGCCATGGAGGGCCAGTCCCAGAAGCGCCGCGGCACGCACCCCGGGATGCCGATCTTCGCGGGCGGCGCGCAACAGCACCTCGGGCGTGCGGCCCGTACCGCGGTTGCGGCCAATGCCCAGCAGGGCGTATGCGCGCACAGTGGGCGCCGCGTCCTGAACCCGCTGCAACATGTGGTCGCGGGCGTTCGGCCCCTCGACCTGGGAAAGCGCCCAAATCGCCGCATCGCGCAAACGTCGCTCCGGGCTCGACACCAGAAGCGAAAGCCGCGCCGCGTGGGCGTCGCTGGCGAGACCGCCCACCGAGAGCAACGCGCGCCGTCGCAGATCCGCGTCCCCCTCGCGCTCGGCCAGGGCCAAGAGCGGCCCGACGGCGTGGGCGTTTTGCAGATGACCGAGCAAGTCGACGGCGATGCGTTGCTGTTCCGGATCGCGCCCCGACAGCGCTTCCAGAAGCGGCTGGATCGCACGCGTGCCCAGCGTGCGAAGCGCTTCGCGGGCCTGCTCGGCGCCCTTGCCATGCCCCTGAGCCTGCGCCATCAGAGGACGCGCGCGGGCCTCGAAGAGTTCCACCAAGAGCTTGCGATAAACCACGCGTTGAGGGTGCCCCAGCGCCAGCGGAAGCAGCAGATCCTCGAGCGCACGCAGACGCCCGCGCCCCTGTTGCAGCTGCAGCAACGTGCGCGCCGCGCGCCGCACCAACTCTTGGTCAGGTGAAGCCCGCGCGACGCGCTCGAGCAATGCCACCACGCGCTGCTGCTCACCGCGCGAGAGATAGAGTTCGGCCAGATCGAAGTGCACGTCATGGGCGCGCGGATCGAGGGTTATCGCCCGCTCATAGGCGTCGATGGCACGCGCATCCTCGCCGCGGGCGCGGTAGAGGTCGCCGAGCCGCCGCTGACCGGCCGCGTCCTCTGGGTTGAGCGCCAGCGAACGCTCCGCGTACTTCAGCGCGTCGCCGTCGCGGTATTGCGATAGGGCGTGCTCGGCCATGCGCGCCAGATAGCGCCGGGCGCCCGAGGGGTCGACCTTCACCAGCCGCTCGAGCACCTCGGTGGCGCCGGCGAGGTCGCCCCGAATCGCCCGCGAGCGCTCCAGCGACAGCAGACTGGGGATGTCGCCCGGGTCGAGTTCCACCAGGCGCGCCCACACCGCCTCGGCGGCGGCGCGAAAACGCGGGTCGCCGCGCAAGCGGCCGCGGCCCCGCCCCATCACGCGGTAGATCTCCGCCAGGAAACGACCGGCGGCCAAGTCCGGCTCCGCGCCCTGATGGTGCTCGGGGGGCCAACCGAAAAGCCGCTCCAGCTCGGTCTTGCGCGGCCCGAGTTCTCCCGTAGTCGCCCACAGGCGCGTCAGCCGTTCGTGGGCCTCGCGCTCGAGCTGGCGATCGCCCTCGACCAATGAAAGCACCCGCTCCCAGGTGCGCGCGGCCTCCGCTGTCTGCCGCAGGCGCTCCTGGACCTCGGCCAGGCCCCGCAGGTAGTGCGGATGCCTCGGCTCGCTGCGCAGCGCAAGGCGCCACTGTTCGAGCGCCTGCTCGGGCATGTCGTGGTCCATGTAGGTCTCGGCCAGCGCAGCGCGCGCCGCCGCCCGGTCTTTGCCGAGGCCGACCATCCGTTGCCAGGTGGCCAACGCCGCCTCGCGCTCGCCACGCTCAAGCAGCTGGGCGCCGAGCGCGCGCAGATGACTGGGATCGGCGCGGTCGAGCTGGGTGAGGCGACGTAGGGTCTCGGTGGCGGCCCGCTCCTCGCCCCAGCGGGCGTAGAGTTCGAGCAAGGTGCGCTGGGTCTCGACGTCGCGCTGGAAGCGCCGGGCGGTGCTCGACAATAGGCGCAGGGCCTCGGGTCGCTGTCCCGACTCCATCAGTAGCTGGGCGAGCTCCAGGGCGTGGGTGGCATCGCCCGGAGCCACACGCAGTAGCTGACGATACTCCGCGATGGCCGCCTTCAGGTCGCCCTGTCGCGTCAGGATGCGGATCGCCCGCGTACGCAGCTCCACCGCGCGCGGCTTGCGCGACAGGGCCCGGCGGATGGCGCCCAGGGCCGCCCCGTGATCGCCGAGTTCGTCGTAGATGCGCGCCAAAAGGCCCTGGCCCTCGGCGCTGGCGTCGTTGTCGGCGGCCAACTCGTCGGCCAGACTCTGCAGCTGACCACGGCGCCGGTAAACCTCGACCCGCAGCTCATCGACCGCCCGTCGCAGCCCGCTACCGGCCGCCGTCGTGCGGCGTGCGCGGCCGAGCGCCTCCAGGGCCCGCTCCGGCTCATCGGCGTCGAGACGCGCCCGTGCCAACTCGAGCAGCACGGGCGGAAGCGCACGACGGTCGCCGCGCAGGGAGGCCACGGCTTGCTCGTACGCATCGGCGGCCCGCCCGTGATGACCACGTTCGGCCAGGGCGCGGGCGTAGCGCGTGCGCTGGTAAATGCCGGGCTTGCCGCTGGCGGCCAGCGCGGCGTAGCGACGCTCAGCCGTCTCGAAATCCTGGCGCTCCAGGGCCAGTTCGCCCAGTTCACGCAGAAGTTCGGAGCGCACGCGCGCGGCGTCACTGTGCTCGAGAGCACGCTCGAAAAAGCGCTCGGCCTGCTGCCGCTCGCCCTGGTCCAACTCGAAGCGACCGCGGGCGATCCAGGCTGCGGCCCGCGACGGCTGGAGTTCGCAGGCGTCTTCAAACTCTGCTCGGGCCTGCTCGGTCTGCCCGCGCGCAGCATCGACCTGTGCGCGCAGCAGTGTGAGCACGATGGCGTCACCATCGGCCTGCTGGGCCTGCTCCGACAGCTCGCGCGCCAGACCCTCCAGGTCGCCGTCGCGCTTTCGGTAGTGATCGACCAGGCGCTCGAAGGCGAAGCGGTCGAGGGGGTCGGTGCGCAGCACCTTCAAGTAACGAGCCGCCCGCCCCGCCCCGGAAGCGGCACGCTCGGACTTCGCGGCCGGCTTCTTGCGTGCGCTCGGGGCGCCCTTGGCACGAGCGCGCCGCCCCGCGGACGAACCCGGCCGGGTCAGCCCCCAGTCATCGGCCACTGCGGGCGCCTGATAGGCGGCGAGCGCCAGCAGGGCGGCCAAGAGCATCCGGCAGCGAAACACGATGGTTTAGCGTAGCACTCCTGTAGAACGACGACCCGACTTGCTCCGAAGCCAAGCGTGGTCCATGGTCTGCCACCTTCGCCCACCCGGCTCCCGCAAAAAACCGAAGCCCCCATCCATGACCTCCCCTGTCGAGCTTCTCGCTGGCGCCCTCGTCGACCGCATGCCGGGACCGCGCTACGAGACCAGTCTGAACTTCGCCGAGCTGGCCCTGCGCGATCCGCTGCCAAAGGTCGCCACCCTGCGCCGCCAGCGGGCCGAGTTGGGCGACGGCTTTCGTCTTGCGCTCCTGGCCCCGCGCGCGGCCATCGTCGGCGCCCGAGGTCCCCTGCGCTTCGACGACGGACTCAAAGCCGGGCTCGAGTGGCTACAGCGTGCGCTCGATGCCACGCGGGCGACGGTGCTGGTCGTGCCCACACCGGCCGATCTGATGCCGGGCGCGCGCGCCCGGGACTTGCTCGAGAGCTACCTGCAACGCCTGCCCCGGGCCGAGGGCCTGATGACGGTGTGGGCGCCGCGCGGCCCCTGGCATCCGGAGGACGCGGCCCAGCTGGCCGCAGCGCTCGGTCTGATCCTGGCCTTCGACCCGCTGGTCGACGAGCGGCCGCCGGGACCCGCGGTCTACGCGCGCCTCAAGGCCCTCGGGGCACGCCGGCGCTACGCGGAGGCGGACTTCGAAGCGATCGCCGAGACCGTTTGCTCCGAGCCCGTCTCCCGGGGCTACGTGGCGGTGGACGCCGAGCGCTCCTTCGAGCAAGCCTGCCGGCTGCAGCCCTGGCTCTTCGCCAGCAGCGAAGCGTAGGCCCCGGCAGCGGCGGCAAGCGAGCGGACCGGCCATGGACCTGCCAGCGACGCTGAAGGACGCGCGCATCCGACGCGTGGACCGACCCGCCGGCGGCCTGTTCGCGATCTCGATGGCCCGCGGCACCGAACGACTTTGTCTCCTGATCGGCCTGGACGAGCCGGCGCGGGGGCTGGGCCTGTCGCCAACGCGACCAAGCGCCGGCCCCGCCGACGCCTTCACGCGCGCATTGCGCAAGCACACCGAAGGCTGCCGCATTCAGCAGGCCGAACTCGAAGCCGGTGCGCTTCGGCTCGAGCTGGCGCGGGGGCCGGAACAACGCACGCTGGTGTGTGTGCTCTACGGCACACGGGGCAACCTGCGCCTGCTCGCCCACGACCACGAGCCTTTGCTGCAGCTGCGAAGCCAGAGCGAGCGCGACAGAACATCAGCGGCGCCTCCGTCCGAGATCGACGCCCAACAGCTGCTCTCCGCCGCCCAGCAAGCCGATCTCGAGCAGCGGCGACGACACTGGCGCAAGGCCGCGGCGCGGCACCGCCGCAAGCTGCAGCGCAAACTCACAGCCCTGGCGACAGACATCGCCCGCGGGCTGCAAGCCCCCGAGCTGCGAGCCCGGGCGGGGCTATTGCTCAGCAATCTGCATGCCATCGACGACCGCGCCGAGCACGTAAGCGTCACCGACTACGGCTGCGATCGGCCGCGCGCCGTCGAGATCGCAATCGACCCCAGACTCGGGGCCCGCGCCCAGGCCGAGGCCTGGTATCGACAGGCCCGACGCTTCGAGCGCGGGGCGACGATCGGAGCCGAGCGCCAGCTGCAGGCGCAGCAGGAGCGAGCGCAGCTCGAGGCGGCGCTGGAGCGACTCGACCTCGCCGCCGACGAGGAAAGCCTGCGCCTGGCCGGCGAAGCGCTCGATCAACTCGGAATTACGACCACCGAAGCAGCTGAGGCCACCAGGCCAGCGGCGGGCCAGCGGCGGGCCGCCCCCGGATCGCACAGCGGTGGGCGGCGCCCCTACCGCGAGTTTCGAAGCGCCGCGGGCGAGCCGATCCTGGTCGGGCGCGGCGCCCGAGACAACGATCGCCTCACCACCGAAGTGGCGCGCCCGCAGGATCTATGGCTGCACGCCCGGGGCCTGAAAGGCGCCCATGTGGTGGTGCCACGTGCCCGCGGTCAAGACTGCCCGCCCGAGCTGCTACTGGATGCGGCCACCCTGGCGGCCCACTTCAGCACCGCCAAGGGCGACGCCACCGTGGAAATCGCCTACACGCCGCGGCGCTACGTGCGCAAACCGCGCAAGGCCCCAGCCGGCCTGGTCGTGCTCGAGCGCGAAAAAGTGTTGCTCCTCGAGCTGGAACCCGAGCGTCGCGCGCGATTGCTGGGGAGCGAGCGCGAGCTGCATTAGGCCCCGACATAAAAAAACGCCGCTGGCACATGATGTGCGCCAGCGGCGATTCGTTGGCCACGAACTCCGGTTTGGACAGAGGGGGGGCCCAGGCGGTTGTGAGACGACCGGTGTGAGGAAGCTTCCGAACCACACCGAACGAAGCGACCGCGGCCCCGATGCGTCTGCCGACGCCGGAGTTCGCAGTAAAGCCGTGCCGTTTACTTCTTCTTGGCGGCCTTGCGCCTGCCGGCCTTCTTCTTGGTGGCCTTCTTCTTGGTGGCCTTCTTCTTGGTGGCCTTCTTCTTGGCGGCCTTCTTCTTGGTGGCCTTCTTCTTTGCTGCCATACGGACCCTCCTATGGTCGTAGCATGAACGTAACCTATTGTAGTGTGTTGCCACGTGTCAAGGTTACAAACACATAAATTATACCTAACTTATCGCTATTTGAATGATCACTGACCTTAATCTGCTCCAAACGACTGAAATTGTAAAAAAATGCGATATCAGACGAGATACAGCTGGCGTTCTTCTTTCGCCAAGCCGGCAGCGTTCTAGTGATCGAACGTGCTCCCAAGGACGCGATCTCCATACAGGCGAGCATGGGACCTGGCAGGCATGTGCTTGGGGCGCCCGGAAGATCAAAGTGATGAATTCGCGCAACATCCAGGCTAAGGTCATGGGCTTCGAATCGGCGTCCGCCCCTCGCAACCTGAGGGGCCGGGCCCATGCAACCGCGACGAGGCTGTGATGAATCAGATCAGGGTGGCTCGACTGCTGCTTCCGTGCGCGTTCTTGGTGAGCGTGGGATGCGGCTACTCGGAAGAAGAGATGCAGGTCAAACGCGACCGCATCGACCAACTGACGCGGGCCCTCGACCAGCTCGAGAAGGACCACCGCGGCCTGCAGGATCGCTTCAAGGGCGTCGCAGGGCAGAACGCGGCGCTGACCGAGCGGCTGCGCCAGATGGGCATGAGCGTCGAAGACTCCAAACGCAGCATGCAAGAGCTCAACCGACTGGTTGAAGAGCTTCGCGCCAAGGAGCGGCAAGCCCAGGCGCGCCTGAAGACCTTCCAGAGCATGCTCGACAAGTTCAAGAAGATGATCGAGTCGGGCAAGCTGCGCGTGCGCATCGTGCGTGGCCGTATGGTCGTCGAGCTGGCCGAAAACATCCTCTTTGACTCGGGCAAGGCCGACCTCAAGGAAGAGGGCGAAGTCGCGCTGCAAGAGGTGGCCAACGTGCTGGCCTCCATCGAACAGCGCGACTTCCAGATCGCGGGGCACACCGACGACGTGCCGATCAAGAGCCGGCGCTTCCCCTCGAACTGGGAGCTATCGACGGCCCGGGCGGTGCGGGTGACGCGCTATCTCGGCGAGCACGGTGTGCCAACCAAGCGGCTGTCGGCAGCCGGCTACGCAGAGACGCAGCCGGTCGAATCCAACGAGACGCCCGAGGGTCGGGCCCTGAATCGACGCATCGAGATCGTCTTGATGCCCAACCTGGACGAACTGCCCGACCTCTCCTCGCTGGAACAGACGGGCACCGGAAAATAGGCCCGACCCAGGCGAACCAGGCACCGGCAACCGTGCCCGGGGCGTGTCGAACGCCGCGGGCTCGGGCACTTGCGCCCGAAATCATTGACAATTCGGCGATTGACCACGGGTCTAGGCGTCGCTATTATGCGCCCCGGCCAGGGGTTTGGACCCCGGGGTGAAGCTCCGAGTTGGATCGGGGTCACCTGGACTGGCTTCGCTGGTTACACGTCGCGCCAACGCGAACGACGCTGCCCCACGGGGCGCCGGCGAAACCCTTTTGTTTCAAAACTCGAACGGAGTGCCAGATGCAAGCCCGTGCACAGAAGCCGTCATTCAAGGTGGGCGACAAAGCCGTGTACCCGGCACAAGGCGTAGCCGAGGTCATCTCGATCGATGAGAAGGACATCGCGGGGCAGCGACAGCAGTTCTACGTTCTCAAGATTCTCGACACCGAGCGCAAGATCATGGTCCCGGTGACGAATGCGAAGAACGTGGGCCTGCGGCCGCCCGTGAGTGAAGCGCAGATCCGGGAGATCTTCGCCATCCTCAAGATCCGCGATATCGCCTTCGACAACCAGACCTGGAACCGCCGCTACCGCGGCTTCATGGACAAGATCAAGACCGGCTCGGTCTTCGACGTGGCCGAGGTCATGCGCGATCTCTATCGCCTGAAGATGGAGAAGTCCCTCTCCTTCGGCGAGCGACGCATGCTCGAAACGGCCCGCGACCTGATCGTGAAGGAAATCGCTGTCACTCGAGAGCACAGCGAGGACACGGTCCAGGCGGAGATCGAGGAGATCTTCGAGGCCAACTAGCCGGCGGCCGCACGCGGCCCAGCAGCCGGCGCTGGCAGATCGCCGATCGTCGGGGACGGCCCGCTGGACGACGACCTTTGGCGGTGATCCGCCCACCGGGGCGCGTGCCGCGATCTGCGGCGCTCGCGACGGCACTGGCGATTTTCAAAGAGACTCGCGACCCAGCTCCGGCTGGCGACGGCATCGCAGCGGCGAGCGCCGCATTCATGAGACCCATACCCTTGAACCCCAGCAGAACGTCGCGGCCCCGATCGGCCCCCCCGATGCAAGTGCAGGCGCCCGACCACTGCCAACGAATACGCGGCGGAGACCATTGGCGTCTCCTCGCCGGACACCGTCCATGGCAAAGAACACCCTAGTCATCAACTGCGGCATCGCCGAGACGCGCGTCGCCCTGATCGAGGAAGGAAGCCTCACCGAACTCTTCCTCGAGCGCGAACATGAACGCAGCCCCGTAGGAAATATCTACCTGGGCAAGGTCACGCGAGTGCTGCCGGGCATGCAGGCGGCCTTCATCGACATCGGCCTCGACCGCGCCGCCTTTCTCCATGTCGAAGATGTGGTGCCCCAGCAGGACATGGAGAACCTGCTGAGCGGCGATGAAGTGGGCGAACAGGAGGAGGAGGGAGAAGACGGGGCGCAGCCGAAGAAAAATCGCTCCAAAGCGCGGCGCGTCACCCGAGCGACTCCGATCCGCGAGGTCTTGACCGAGGGTCAGACCCTCCTGGTGCAGGTCTCCAAGGGCCCCATCAGCACCAAGGGCGCGCGCGTCACCAGCCACATCACCCTACCCGGCCGCTACGTCGTCTATCTGCCCACGGTCGACCAGATCGGCATATCCAAGCGCATCGGCAGCGACAAGGAGCGGCAGCGACTGCGCGAGTCGATCGAAGCCGTCAAACCGCCCCACGGCGGCTTCATCGTCCGTACCCTGGCCACCGGACTGACCAAGAAGAAGCTCAAGGCCGACGTGGGTTACCTGGTCGAGCAATGGAGCCGCATCAGCCAGCGACGCTCCGAGATCTCGACAGCGCCAGCCCGGATCTACGAGGACCTGGACATCGTCCTCAGGGCCGCACGCGACCACTTCACCGAAGACGTCGCGAAGATCATCGTCGACTCCGAAAAAGAGTACGAGCGCCTGCGAAACTTCATCGCCGCCTTCCTGCCCGAGCGCGCCGGCGACATCGAACTCTACAGCGGTCGCGATCCGATCTTCGACGAGTACGGCATCGAAGACGAAATCGCGCGCGCCCTGTCGCGCAAGGTCCCCTTGCCCTCGGGCGGCTACCTGATCATCGACCAGGCCGAGGCCCTCTCCGCCATCGACGTCAACACCGGCCGCTTCACGGGCAAGGGCCGCGACGTGGAAGAAACGATCTGCCAGACCAACCTCGAGGCGGTCAAGGAGATCGCCTACCAGCTACGTTTCCGCAACATTGGCGGCTTGATCGTGCTCGACTTCATCGACATGGAGCGCGCCGGTAACCGCGACAAGGTCTACAAAGCGCTATCCCGTGTGCTCAAGCAGGATCGGGCGACGACCACGATCACGCGCATCAGTGAGCTCGGCCTGATCGAAATGACACGCAAGCGCACACGAGAATCGCTCGGCCGCACGCTCTTCGAACCCTGCTTCTACTGCGACGGCACCGGCCAGCTGCAATCGAAGGCCACCATCTGCCACGAAATCGTGCGCCAGATCAGCCGCGAAAGAGAGTCGCTGGCCGGCTACAAGATCGTGATCAACGCCCACCCGGCCGTCTGCGACAGCTTGCGCCGCGAGCACAAGCAGGCGCTGGAAGAGGCCAGCGTGCGCTTCACGCGCCAGATCACGCTCAACCCCCGACGCGAGTATCACCTCGAGCAGTTCGACCTCGAGGGGGCGTAAAGCCGTGATGGCCGATCGCGGTCGTAGCGGCTTCGGCCCGCTGGGAAAGCCCCTCGACGAGCTGAGCGATCAGGAGCTGATCGAAGAGGTGAAGCGACGACGCAAACGCCGCGGCGTCGACGGCAAGAGCCGCACCGAGAGCAAAACCACAGGTGCGCGAACCACCTCGCACTCATCCGACCGCAGCGCGCAGTACCTGGCCAACCTCGAGCTAGAGCCGGGCGCCAGCGCCGAAGAGATCGAAGCGGCCTACAAACGACTGCGCGCCAAGTACGAACCCTACACGCGCTCCCAGGACGAAAAACGCCGCAGCGCCGCGCGCACCTTGATGGATTCGCTGCAAGAAGCGTTTCGGGAGCTTACGCGCGCGCGGGACTGATGGGGCGGCTGTTGGTGTGCTTCGTTTTGCGAGTTCCTACGCGCTGACGTGGCCAGCGAGCCGGTCGATCATTTTAAGGTGAGCCCTGAAGTACTCGGGGCTCCGGATCCACTCTCCGCCCCAGCTTGCACATCCGGGTAGTGTCGGCATCGCCATCGTCCAGAGGGCGCGCAGGACTCCGAGGGCGGGTATCGCTCGGAGTTCTTCGGGCGACAGCGGCCTGACGTCACCGTACCCTGCGAGGATGGCTTCCCACTCCGCGGTCCAAACCTCTGGCTCGGCTTCGCTCAAGCGCCGCTTCCTCCAGTAGCAAGCGAGGTCGTAGCAGCTGGGACCGTATCCGACCTCGCCGAAGTCGAACAGGCAAGGAGCCGAACCGTCGTAGTGGATGTTGCCGCAATGAACGTCCCCATGGCAGAAGCCCGCCGGCAACTCGTCGCTGGGCCATGCGAGTTCTGCGAGCTCGCTCACCTTGGCCTCGAGTTTCTCGGCGCTGTACCAGTGCGACGGGACTGCCCGCCGCAACCGCTCGAGGGGACCATGGGCCAGGTGACGCATGTCGATGACGAGCCGTTGCTTCGCCAGCTTCGAATCGCCTTGCCTGTGGAGTGTCGCGAGCGCCGTGCCCAGCTGTTTCGCCTGAAGCACCGACGGCCTCTCGACGCTATTTCCAGGAGCATCTTCGGCCAGTAAGCCCGCGAAGACCTCCCCTGCTACCGTGACGGCCGTCGCGTAGCTCCCGTCCACTCGAGGCACTGCAGCGGCGGCAAAGCGACCCGCGCTCCCCAGACTCGAGACGAGCCGCCCCTCGAGTTCAACTTGCTGCATCGGCTTCGCCGAGGTGCGCTCGAGGCGCAGCCACCAGCAACGCGTACCGCTAGATGTGCTCGGCGGGAGTGCTGAGCCGATGATCGGGGTCGATACGATGCCAGGTGCAAGGACGGCCTCCGCCGGAATACTCCGCGTATTTCAAGGGGACCGGACGCCGCAGCTGGCGCCGTAGCGGTCCCGAGAGCGGATCATGACTCCCGCCGAGCACATCTAGTCACCTGGACGACCCTCGAGATGGTTCTCTCGTAAACCGTCAGCTGCAGTCGGCTCGGCAGCACGTAGCTCGCAGCAAACAGCTCCTGCAGCAGCGGCTCAAAGTCCATCATGGCAGTGAGAGGCGACTGTCTGCTCGTTCCCCCATAGCCGCCTGGTACCGCACCCGCGCCCCTCAATCCTCCGGCGGCGCGGTCTTCACGTAGCCGCGCTCGATCAGGCCCTTGAGCGCGGTGCCGACGACCTGATCGTCGAGGGGGCAGTTGTTGAAGACGGCTTCGAGCTGGGGCTGGGACATGGCCACCTGGAAGACGTCCAGCTCCTCGGGGCTGAGCTCGCGCAGGGGCTGGGTCAGGGGCGAGGGGATGCTGACCTTGGAGCGCATTTCCGGTAGCCCGAGACGTCCGAGTTCGTCGAGCAGGCGCATACCTTCCATCAGCGCCGCCTCGGTGCTGAGTTCGAGACGACCCGGCAGGTCCATCTCGTCCAGCGGCTCCATGTAGAAGGTGCCGGTGCGCCAGGTCAAAACCCGGTAGAGCGCCTTGTCGGGGCTGAGCACGTCGGTGTCGTTGACCGAGGCGAAGACGATCGAGCCGTTCTCCAGGAAGATCTTCCCGAGGTCGGTCTCGGTGCGCACCGCCAACACGCCGGTCTTCTTGGAGGAACCGAAGAGCTGCAGCAGATCCGGCAAGGGCACCTCGTCGATGGCGCCCGACATGCTGCGAACCTGGTTGGCCCGGCGCCCTGCGGCGACTTCCTCGAGCTGCTTTTTGGGGCGCGCGACCGAGGCCGGCGCCGCGTCGGTGGTGACGAGCTTGATGATGCTGGTGCCGATCAAAACGCGGTCGCCTTCGCTCAGCGCGGCGTGCTCGATGCGCTCGCCGTTGACGAAAGTGCCGTTGGTCGATCCGAGATCCTGGATCGTGATGGCATCCCCTTTGACCGTAATTTTCGAATGCCTGCGTGAGACCATGTCCTCGACCAGGACCATGTCCAGGTCGCTCGAACGTCCGACCACGACCTCTGAGTCGGGTGGCAGGGGGAACTCTCCACCCTGGTACTTCCCCGAGATGAAGCGCATGGCGTAGTTCTTCATGGGGTGCTCGGGGCTGTATCCGACGCCGCCGGACGGCGCGCAGACCGGTAGAAACTCACGTTATTGCAGACACTTTGCCGGGCTCATTAAAGTACGAGCCCAACGGGCCTGCGGTCAAGACTTGGAGCCGGCCGTGAGGTCACTAGCCGAGCCCGGCTGGGCCCGATGCGGGGGACCGCCCCACACCTATCCCACATCATCTCATGTCCCAAAGCTCGGAGGCCGGTCGCACTTCAGACCTCCATGATGTCGTGCTCTTTCTTGGCGACGATGTCGTCGACGGTGCTGGTGGCCTGCTGCACCGCGTCGTCGATATCCTTGTAGGCACGGTCACCGTCGTCCTTGCCGATTTCCTTGTCGTCGACCAGGCCCTTGATGAAGTCGTTGGCGTCCCGCCGGGCCTTGCGGATGGCGACTTTGCAGTCCTCGCCGTGCTTTTTGGCAAGCTTGACCATTTCCTTGCGCCGCTCTTCGGTCAGGGGCGGAAGCGGAATCCGGATCAGCTCACCGTCGTTCTGGGGATTGAGGCCGAGCGGGGTCTGAACGATGGCCTTTTCGATGGCCTTGAGCTGGGATTTGTCCCAGGGCTTGACCGTGAGCAAACGTGGCTCGGGCACGCTCACGGTGGCCATCTGCGAAATCGGGCTCTGGGAGCCGTAGGCCTCGACCCGCACCGAGTCGAGCAGCGAGGGGTGGGCGCGCCCGGTGCGCACCTTGGCGAGTTCCCGCCTGAGCGCTTCATGGGCCTTGGCAGTGGAGCTGCGCAATTCGTCGAGGGTCTCGTCGATCATTTCTTCCTCCTACCGAAGCTGGCGACCGGCCCGGTCCCAGCGCCCATGGGCGCTCAAAGGTGAGGCGAGTCCTGAGGCGAGTCCTCGGTGCTACCGATAAGTGTACCAATCGGTTCGCCCTCGACCACCCGTCGAATATTGCCGGTGGTAGACAAGGCGAATACCCGCACCTTCATGTTGTTGTCGCGACACAGGGTGATGGCGGTGGAGTCCATGACGCCGATGCGCTCGCGGATGAAGTATTCGTAGCTCATCTCGCTGAACATGGTGGCGTCGTCGAACTTGGCGGGATCGCGGTCGTAGACGCCCTCCACTTTGGTGGCTTTGCATAGAAGATCCGCCTGGATCTCCATGGCGCGCAGGGCCGCAGCGGTGTCGGTGGAGAAGTAGGGGTTGCCCGTACCCGCGACGAAGATGACGATGCGCCCCTTCTCCAGGTGCCGAATGGCCCGGCGCCGGATGTAGGGCTCGGCCACCGAACGCACATCCAGGGCCGTCATCAAGCGGGTTTGAACGCCCTGCTTTTCGATGGCGTCCTGCAGCGCGATACCGTTGATCACGGTCGCGAGCATGCCCATGTAGTCGGCGCTGGTCCGATCCATACCCTGGGCGCTGCCCTTGAGCCCGCGGAAGATGTTGCCGCCGCCGATCACGATTCCGATCTCGGCGCCAGCGCGCTGGACGTCGGCGAGCTCTGCGCTGAAGGTTTCCAGGGTTTCGGGCTCGAGGCCGTAACCACCGGGAACGCCGCAGAGTGCCTCGCCCGAGAGCTTCAAGAGTACTCGGCGATATCGAGGTGCCATAGCTGCCGGCGATCTCTACACCAATGGCGGCCGAGAAGAAACTCGAACCGACTTCGATCTAGACCCTAAACAAGCGCATGGTGCAGGCGATCTCCACAAATCTCTTGCGTTCAGGCGCTCGCGAAAATGCTCAACGCTCCTCCTGGTGCGCCTGCGCTTTTCGCAAACCCCTGATTCACAACATCTTTGCGCAGCTCATCCTCCACATGCGCTTGTTTAGGGTCTAGATGTGCTCAGCGGGAGTCATGATCCGCTCTCGGGACCGCTACGGCGCCAGCTGCGGCGTCCGCTCCCCTTGAAATACACGGAGTATTCCGGCGGAGGCCGTCCTTGCATCTGGCATCGTATCGACCCCGATCATCGGCTCAGCACTCCCGCCGAGCACATCTAGGTGGCTGGTGTCAAACGATCGCGCGCGCCTCCCGGGCGGCGTAACCCCGAGTGCGCCATCCGAGTCCGCTGCGAAAATGACGCTGTATTTCCTCGGTCCTCGGCTGCCCCACACGGGGTCACGGCGCTCCGGGATCCACGCCCGCTAGTT